>Ga0187863_10000090_pt1 | contig 80080 bp, 71 predicted proteins | sample June2016WEW_11_1_FD_132975 | JGI IMG/M metagenome (GOLD analysis project Ga0187863, IMG submission 132975) | Peatland microbial communities from SPRUCE experiment site at the Marcell Experimental Forest, Minnesota, USA - June2016WEW_11_10 | ecosystem: Environmental > Terrestrial > Soil >...
AACTTGCAAGTTAAAGCGATCGGCGGCCGAGAGATGGTTGCGGAGCTGGCCACGAGGGCGCGGATGAAGGTGGCACGAGACGATCGCCCGGAATGGCCATTGCACCGCGCTGGTGCATTCACGGGCTCATCGCCCCATTTCACAAGAGAGGCTCCCTTGGCAGATCGTCAACATGCGAAAATCTCCTCGTCCCAAGTCGAAAACATCTCGAAGAAGCTCGACGCGATCGAAGCGCCGGGCGATTCAGCGTTAAGCAAGCAGAAGGCCATCGCGGTCCTAGCGCCCAAGCTCCACGCTATGCGCGCGAAGGGCTACACGTGGACTGCCATCTCCGCCTGGCTGAAAGACAACGGTTTGGACGTTACGTCGGTCGCCCTTCAGGGCTACTTGCGGCGCGCTCGCGTGGAAGCAAAGAAAAATCGTGCGGCCGTCGGCCGCAAGGCTGGCGCGCAGAAGCCCGCCGACCAAGCGAGCAGCGCGCCGCCGTCAACGACAGCGCCAACTTCGGCCAGCACGCCGCGCAATGCGACCGCCGGGCCGGGATCGGAAAAACAGCCGGCCGAGCGAGCGGCCCAGCCGCCACGCGTTCGCTATGGCACTTTCGTGCCCCGTGAGGACACGAAGGACATCTGAACGTCCCTCGCTCCATGCTCCGACTTAATGGCCATGGCTTGCTTGGCGGCTCGACTCATGGCTCATATTCAGCTGAGCCATGCGAGGGGGTGGTCAATAATTGTTGACCACCCCCCGTGGTCAATTACTGACCACCGCCCGGCCCGAGTGCAGGGAAAACCCCGTTTTCCCGGCGACCCGTGTCGCATAGGTCGGGCGCGGATGGGCACGCCGATTGCGCATGGTCGGCGTAATGATTTCAACGAGCTCGCCGCCCACGTTTGGCCTCGCCGAAAAAACGACACCCAGCGTACGATTTTTGGCAAGTTTCGGCGAAGCGCAACCGAGCACTCGGGATGGTTGGCATCCCATCCGCCCCTCGATCGGTCTATGCATTCGCCCCTCGCCTCGTTACGAGGGGTCAATTGCTGACCACCGCCTGGCCCGAGTGCAGGCAAAACTCCGTTTTCCCAGCGACCCGTGTCGCATAGGTCGGGCGCGGATGGGCACGGCGATTGCGCATGGTCGGCATAATGATTCAACGAGCTCGCCGCCCACGTTTGGTCTCGCCGAAAAAACGACACCCAGCGTACGATTTTTGGCAAGTTTCAGCGGAACGCAACCGAGCACTCGGCATGGTTGGCATCCCATCCGCCCCTCGATCGGTCTGTGCATTCGCCCTTCGTCTCGTTTGCCGGTCCGGGGCGACGCCATGAAGCTCGCCGTACTGGTCGCTCTTGCCGAGGTCGACGCCGCCAGCGCGTTAGCGCGACTTGCGCGGGAGTCAGCGGCACGCGCCTCGCGTGGGGTCAGCCGAAACAGCGGGAGAACACCCGTGAGCACGACTTCGCGACGGGAACGTCCGCGACGCCGCGCCTCCGTCGATAGAGAGCTCACCAAACGTCGCGCGGAGTATAGCGCCGCTTAGCGCCGCTAGCTGCATCGCATCGAGCACAGTGGTGCGGGTGGTACTTCGACAATACCTCGATCGCACAAGCGACTCGACGCTCATCCTGCGTCGTTTGGATCGGCTCGCTCGTACCGGCGCCGGTACGCACAAGCCTCTGTCGGAGGTGGATCGATGAAACCGGCGGCCTTGAACGCTCTCGCTGATGCCGCTGAGGCGCTCGCTCGCCTCGCACGGGAGGCGGCTTCCGAGCGGCCCGAAGTGTGGGACGATGCCCTCATTCCCGTCGCCGAAGCAGCGCGGCTTGCGGCGACCTCGGTGCGCGTCGTGCGCGACGCGATCCGGCGAGGTGAGCTCGCGGCGTTCGGTCGGATGCGCGACCGCGCCGTGCGTCACGCCGACCTCGCCACCTGGATCGCGAGCCGCGCGCTGAAGCCGGTCGAGGGCATCGACGACGCCGACATCGCGCGGCGGGTCCGTCGGCTGGCGCAACTGAAGCAAGGCCGGACGTCCGGTTCCGTCGAATAAACGTTTGACGTCAAGTGTTCAAATGCTACGATCTTCCAAAGTGATCGCCTCGTACGGAGACGAAGCCACACGCGACGTCCACTACGGGGACAACACGAAGGCGGCCCGGACGGTTCCCAAGGACATCTGGCCCATTGCGCGCCGCAAGCTCAACCAGATTGCCGCGGCCACTCAGCTCCTCGATCTCGCGAGCCCCGGCAATAACCTCGAGAAACTGAAGGGCGACCTCGCCGGGTCTTACAGCATCCGGATCAATGACCAATGGCGCATCATCTTCACCTTCGAGAAGGGTCAAGCCAGCGGCGTGCGCATCGCTGACTATCACTAGATCATAGGAGTCCTGTCATGAAGCCCTCGGAAGTTCGTCCCCATCCTCATCGGCTCCCGCTGCCCACGCTGCCTGGCGAGGTGCTCGAGGAGGAGTGGCTCAAGCCGAGGGGGATGAGCCAGACGGCGCTTGCCGAGAAGATGGGTCTGCACGTGCAGGTCGTGAACGGTATCGTGCAGGGGCGTCGGGCTGTCACGGCCAAGACGGCACTTCTCCTCGCGAAGGCGCTCGACACGACGCCGCAGTTCTGGCTGAACCTGCAGAACGCTTGCGACTTGTGGGCAGCCGAGCGAGAGCTCGCTGGGAAAGTCCGGCGCGCAGGGAGTCGGTGATGATGAGCGAGATCATGCTCAGCACGGCAGCAGCTAAGGGGAGGCCATAGGACCCGTGTCACCGCCGCGGAAGGGCTGCGTCGAACCCCGTCGTCGCGCCAATGGCGCACTGTACTTTCTTGCGCGCATCCGACTGGCGGACGGGTCGCGGGAGCGCGTGAAGGTGCCCATGACCTACTCCTCACCAGCGGGCGGGAGCACCGCGCGCGAGCGGGCTGAGCTGTATGCGGAGGCTCGCCAGGAGCGGGAGGATGAGACGGGTGAGCTGCTCGCCAAGCGAAAGGAACGCCTGGAGGAGAAGGGCAAGAAGCACGAGGAGAAGCACGGCGAGACGTGCACGCAATACTTTGGACGCTTCCTCGCGCACCGCGCAGCGTCTGGCCAGGTGCGCCGGGTGCGTGACCTGCGATGCGCGTGGGAGGTCTGGATCGCGCCGAGGATCGGGCGAAAGACCATCGCGGGGCTGACGCGCGATGATGTGGAAGACGTGCGCGACGCGCTCGATGCCGCGGTCGCTACCCGAAAGCGTGACGGGGGGCGTGCGGGGCTCAGTGGCGCGCGGGCGCGCAACATCTGGAACGTGGTCACCTGCTTGATGCGGGAGGCGTGCACCTCGAAACGCCGCGAGCTGCGGGTCCGCGCGGACAACCCGTGCGCGACGGTCCAGCCTCCCGACAAAACCGACCCGAAGACCAAGACCTTCATCTACCCGGTGGAATTCCTGAAGCTCGTGGCGTGCGAGGACGTGCCGCTCGCCTGGCGCGAGCTCTATGCCGTCGCCTGCTACCTGTACCTGCGTCCGGGAGAGCTCCGCGCGCTCCGTTGGGCTGACGTCGACTTCGACGCCGGGGTCGTTCACGTGACCAAGGCTTACGACGAGGACTCGCAGGTCATCAAAGCGCCAAAGACGCGCAATGGCGTGCGGGACGTGCCGATCCCGACGGCCCTTGTGCCCCTTCTCAAGATCATGCGTGAGCGCGTTGCCACCGCGGACGTGCCGATGCTGCCCTTGATGGCAGAGCGTTGCGAGAACCTACGATCGATCTGTCTGCGCCGACACTGCGCTCGCGCGAAGGTGACGCGGTCCCGTCTCACAGAACAGACTGCGACCACGATGAAGATCAACTTCCGCTCCTGGCGCGACACGGGCATCACGTGGCTCGCGCTGGCGGGCGTCGACGTCGCGAAGATGCAGCGCCGCGCGGGGCATGACACGATCTCCACGACCCTCGGCTACGTGAAGATGGCCGAGGACCTTTCCGGCACGATCGGCGAGCCGTTCCCGCCGCTGCCTCTCGCCCTGCTAGAGCCGCAACCGAAGCCAGCCGAGGGCGCCTTGGCGGCGTCCCAGGGAACCCGAAAACCGCCCCACTTTGGGGGTACGATTGGGCCAGGCCCAATCCCACCCCCCGAAAAACGGCCTGAATTTGCGGAGAGGGCGGGATTCGAACCCGCGGCAGGCTTTTGACCTGCGCCCGCTTAGCAAGCGGGTACCTTCGGCCACTCGGTCACCTCTCCGAAAGGCAGGGGACAGCACCGTACACCAAACGCCCGCCGGGACAAGACCATGCGCGATCGCCGCCAGGTACTTTTCATGCTCGTGGTCGCGTACGGCGGCTTTTACACGTGCCGCGCGAACGTCGACGCGGCGCTGCCTTTGCTCGCGATGTCCTTCGGTTTCACGAAGACCGAGTTGGGTCTTCTTTCGTCGATTCCGATCGCGTGCTACGCGGTCGGAAAGCTCGTTACCGGGGCGCTTGGCGACGTCATCGGCGGCAGGCGCCTCATCGTGATCGCCGCGTTTGGCTCGGTGCTCGCCACGCTCGCGTTCGGAGCTTCGAGCGCACTCGGGGCCTTCATCGTATTCGCCTCGATGAACCGGATCTTCCAATCGGGCGGTTGGAGCGGAGCCGTCGACGTCGTCGCGCATCACTTCGACCGACCGCATCACGGGCGCGTGATGGGCGTCTTGTCGACGAGTTACGAGTTGGGCAACGTCGTCGCCATTCTTCTCTGCAGCGCAATCACCGCCACGTTGCCCGGCTTCCGGCCGCTGTTCGTTATCAACCCCATCCTGTTGGCGGGCATCGGTCTTCTCGCCGGCCGGATACTGAGCGATCCACCAAGGCGTCCGACGCCGCGCGGACTCGCCGTCGCCCCGGTCGGCGCCCGGGCCGATCCGTTCTCGACCGACGCGACCTCCGTCGTGACGCACGACACGTCCATCGCGATCGATGACTCGTCGATGGGGGCCGTGCTCCGCGTTCTGGCAACCCAGCCCGCATTCTGGATCGTCGTCCTGCTCTCGGCGCTTCTCACGTTCTTGCGAATCGGATTTCTGACCTGGACTCCGACGTATCTCTACGAGGTGTCGCGCGCGGCTGGGCACGCCGCCGTTTCCGGATCCATCGCGAAGAGCGCGATATTCCCGGCAGCGGGTGTGGTCTCTGCCATGTCCGTGGGGGCGATCAGCGATCGATTCGGTCCAGGACGACGCGCGCCCGTGATGGCCGTGTCGTTGGCCGTGGTCGTCGTTGTCGTTCTGACGCTTGCCCATGGGGGCGTCCGCTCGCCGATTGCGGCGGCGGTTCTCATCGGTGCGGCAGGCCTGTTTCTCCTGGGACCGTATTCACTGCTGGCCGGCGCGATTGCGCTCGACGTGTCCGGCAAACGCGGCGCGGCGACCGCCTCCGGCGTGATCGACAGCGCCGGTTACTTGGGTGCCACCGCGTCCGGGGTGGTGCTCGGCGCCGTGGCCGAGGCCCGCGGGTGGTCCGGGGCGTTCGACGTGGTCGCCGGCGCTGCCCTGGCGGCTGCGCTCGCGGCCGGCGCGTGGGCCCTGGCGGTCGTCCGCTCGCCCAAGCGGGCGGCGACTCATCCGTCGTGACGCGGGACGGTCCCCCGATTCTCCGGCCCGCGAAGCGGACGGCGGCGGGAGGCGGTACGTTGGCCGCTGACGCGACATGGTTCGTCTCTTCTATTCGAATCGCACCGAAGAACTCTTCGACGAGCTTTCGCGCCGGACGCGCGAGCAGCAGCTTCGCGACGGTCCGCTCGTACCCGTCCGGATCGTCGTCCCGAGTGCGAATGTCGCTGCAAGTGTGCGAATGGCGATCGCCCGATCCAGCGGAATCGCAGCCAATCTCGACGTCGCCCGCCTCACCGCCTTCGCCTCCGATCTGGTCGCGAAGACCACCGGGGCCTGCGTTGCGGACGCGTCGTCGCTTCAGGCCATGGCCCTCGCGATCCTCCTCGACCCCGAGGCCCTCGCCGCTCGCGATCTGGCCCCCGTGCGCGCGTATCTGCACGGCGCCGGTGACGCGGCCGACCCCATCGATTTGCGCAGCGTGCAACTAGCGGCGCGTATCGGGCGACTCTTTGAAGAGTACACGTACTCGCGGGCCGAACTGCTTTTGGCCTGGCGGCGAGGGCCGTCGCTCGGCGAAGCGGGCGGGGATACGGAGATGTGGCAACGTCGCATGTGGCTTGGGATGTTCGGTCCGGGCGGGTTGGCCGAGCGCCGCGCGTCCGCCGGAGGCCGCCCGGTCGTCCCTCTATGCGACGCGGTCGCCGCCTTCGACCCGGGCTTCGCCGAGATGCCCCGCGCCGTGCACGTTGTCGCGTTCGCCCACTTTGCGCGGACCTTCCACACGCTATTCGATCGGTTGGCGTCATTCGCGGACGTCTCGATCTACGCACTCAGCCCCTGCGAAGGTTTCTGGGAGGATGCCGATTCGCAGGATCCCGAGCCGCTGTTGCTCTGGGGGCGGCCGGGTCGCGAGCAGATGCGCGCGTTGAACCAGATGGCCGGATTCGACCACGACGAGCGGTTCCTGGACCCGCTCGGCACTCCGGGCACGGCGGCGACGCTGCTCCATCGCATGCAAAGCGACGTGCTTCGGCGCGAGTCGCGGGCAGCGCCTTCGGACAAGAGGCCCCTGCCGGCCGGCGACGAGAGCATTGCTCTGCTCGAGCACGCCAGTGTGCGTCGTGAACTCGAGGCGGTCGCGAGTGAAATCTGGCGCCTGTGCGAGCGCGACGAAGGTTTGCGGTTCGACGACGTCGCCGTGCTGGTCCCGGACATGGACGAGGCCGAGTACGCGGCGCAGCTCGGCGCCGTATTCCGCGAGGCGCACGGTATTCCTCATCGCATGCTCGCGTCGGGAGCCGGTGTCGACCGCGTCTTCGAAGCGATCGACTTGCTGCTCGCCCTGCCGCTCGGGCGATTCACGCGACAGGAGCTGCTGCGCATCGCCGTCCACCCACTCGTGGTCGCAACCGTGGACGACGTCGACCCCGAACGCTGGATCGCGTGGTGCGACGCCCTGGGCGTGGTTCACGGCGCCGACCGAGCCGATCACGAAGGGACGTACATCTCTCGCGACATCCTCAACTGGGACCAAGGCTTGCGCCGCCTCGCGTTGGGATCATTCATGGCCGGAGACCCCACGGGCGATCGACGGCCGTTCGAGGTCGACGGCCAGTCCTATGTCCCCTACGAGATTCTCCCGTCGGACATGCACGACGCGGCCGTGTTCGGCCTGCTCGTGCAGTCCTTGCTCGCCGACGCTCGCTTTGCCCGCGATGCGGAGCTGACGCTCGCGCACTGGGCCGATTTTCTTGGCGCCCTCATCGAAACGTACGTCGTGCCGACGAGCGCGGTGGAGGAGGAGCGACTCGCGAGTTGTCTGCGCCGGGTCCGTGAGGTCGGACACACCGACATCGGCGGGCGGCGCGTCCGTTATCGTATCGCATGCGAGATCGTGCGCGAACGAATCCGGCCGATCTTCGGATCGCACGCCGGCGAAGGCGTCGTCGTATCGACGTTGTCCGCGATGCGCTCGCTTCCGTTCCGCGTCGTCTTCGCGTGCGGCATGGGCGAGGGGCGGTTCCCGTCGCCCGAGGCGGAGGACCCGCTCGATCTGCGCTGGGTGCGGCGACGTGAGGGCGACGTGACGGCCCGGGAGCGCGATCGGTACGCGTTTCTCGAAATGGTGGTCGGCATCCGCGATCGGTTGGTGCTCTCGTACGTTTCGCGGGACGCCGTCACAGGGGACGCCCTGGCCCCGTCGTCGGTCGTGCAGGATCTGCTCCACACGATCGAGAGGGACTACGGCGTGGACACGGCCGCCTTGCGGCGCCGCCACCCGTTGCGTCGCTGGGATCCGGCCTACTTCCCCGATCTGTTCTCCGAGTCGCCGCGGCACGATTGGAGATTGGGCACGATGCAGATCGACGAGGCGCGCGCGGAAGCTCAGGCTCTCGCGCTGCGCAGAAGTGCCGAATCGTGCGGCGCCCAGGCGTCTCTTGAACAGGTGTCGGCGCGCGCGCCCGAGGACCGGGACTGGGCGGCGCTCGCGGACCACCTCCGCCTGTCGGTTCTTCCGTCCGGGCCGCCCGCCGTGGAACCGCGCGTCGCGATCCCTTTGTACGCGATCTTGAAATTCTTGGAGTTTCCCCTTCAGGGCTGGGCGCGCTTCCGTCTGGGGCTCGACGAACTCGAGGACGACGACGTCATGGGGCGAGAGGACGAACCCTTCGAGACCCCCGGACGCGACGAGACCGTGTTTTTGCGAAGCGTGCTTCTCGAGGCGGCCGCTACCGGTCGCCCGCTCGACCGCGTTTACGACGCCGAAGTACAGCATCGCGAGCTGCGAGGCTCCGGGCCGTCCGGCGTATTCGCGCGCGGCGAGCGAAGCGATCACATCGCGACCCTCGCTGGCTGGACGCGCGAAATTGCGGCGTCCGGATTTGCCTTTGGAGCCATCGAGGTCCATCGCTTCGGGCGGGCCGGAGAACACGCGCGCGCCGACCGCGTCCACCCAGCCCTTCGCCTCGACGTGGAGGTCGTCGACCCAGCGGGCATCGCCCGCTTGGTGCGCGCCGAGATCGGGGGCCGGACGCTGCCGCTCGGGCCGGAACGCGACTCGTGCCTACTCTTGGCTCGACGCATGAAGGACGAGGGCAAGACCAACGAGTGGACCCGTGCCGAACGCGACCGTCTGGCGCTTCGGGCGTTCGTGGATCACGCGATTCTTTCCGCCTCCGGACTCGGGGAGACCGCTCGGGCGTCCGTCGTGGTCTTGGCCCTGCCCGATGGCACGACGGCGGTCGATCGCGTCACCTTCGCCCCGATCTCGCGCGCCGAGGCGACCGGCTGGCTCCGCGGCCTCGTGCGTCAGCTGATCACCGGCTCGCACGCGTACTTCTTTCCCTGCGAGGCGGTGTTGGCCCGCGCAGCCTCGCGCGACCCCCATGGCCCGGTGACGCCATGGATCGAGAGGGCGCGCGATCGGCTCGGCGACGACGACCGGGCGGCGCTGCGTTCGGCGTTCGGGCCCGTACCGAGAGTCGACCGCTACGAAGCGCCGGACGAGAACCGTGCGCAGGAGATGGTGGCGAGCCGCTTCGGCCTGCCGCTCGATCGTTGGGGTACGGGCTCGTGAGGATCCGGATCCCTCGGCCGGCTGTGCTTCGCGAGATTCCGCTCGATCGCCACACCGTCATCGAAGCGTCGGCGGGGACGGGAAAGACCTTCACGCTCGAACACCTCGTCGTCGAGCTCCTTTTGAGGACCGATGTGGCGTTCGAGCAGTTGCTGATCGTCACGTTCACGGAGAAAGCCACCCAGGAGATCCGCTCGCGCGTGCGCGCCAAGCTCGAGGACATGGTCTCGGGCCGCGGCGAAGAGGTTTCGGCGGAAACCTCGTGCGGGCCGGACGACTGGGTGATCGACGATGTCCTGCGTGGCCGCCTCGCGCGAGCCGTACGCGCTTTCGACAGTGGGACCATCACCACGATTCACGCCTTCTGCCAACGGATCCTCCGGGACAACGCATTCGCAAGCGGCCGTCTCTTCGACGAGCAACCTGTCGACGGCCGCGAGGCATTCGGCCGCGCCTTGCGCGACGCGCTGCGGCGCGAGGCGGCCACCGACCCCGGCCGCGCGCTTTGGCTCCAGGCCGCCCTCGAGTTCGGCTGGTCGATCGCGCAAATCGAGACTCTGCTCTGGGACTGCAAGCAAGCACGCGGTTCGTTGCGTCCCGAGTTCGACCTCGCGGGGTTGACGGCGGCCCTGCACGCGATGCCGGTCGACGATGCACGCCTGACCGATCTCACTGCCGCGCTCAAAGGGTGCGGGGTGCATCCCTCGCGAGCGAACAATGCCTGCCAGCGCATTCGCGATCTGGCCGATTTGGTCGATCGCACACGGCTGACCGGAGATGTCGCGAGATACGTGCGCGAAGCCGAGCGGCTAAAGGTGGCCCAACTCATCGAGCAGGTCGGCTCGGTGTCGCTTTCGGCGGGTCCCGCGGCGCGGATCTGCGCCGCCGCGCTCGCTCTCGCGCGTCGCACACCACCGTTCGCCGCCGCGGTAGCCGGAGCCTTGCTTCCCGCCGTGGAGCGCGCCCTGGTCCAAGCGAAGCGAGACGCGGGCCGATACGACTTCGACGACATGCTCATGCTCGTCGATGAGGCCCTCTCGGGTCCGGGCGGGCGCGCCCTGGTTTCGGCCATCCGCGGTCGTTGGCGGTACGCGCTGATCGACGAGTTTCAGGATACCGACGAGACGCAGTGGTCGATCTTCCGACGAGGCTTCTTCGAGCGGAGCGGCCGTGAAGGGCCCGCAGGCAACCTGTTTCTGGTCGGCGATCCAAAGCAATCGATCTATCGGTTTCGGGGCGCTGACCTGGATACCTATTTCCGCGCCCGGGACGAGGTCATCGCGGGGGGCGGCAAGCTCGTGTCCCTCGAGATCAACTACCGGGCGACGAGCGCGCTCGTCGAGGCGACCAACGATCTCTTCGACGCGACGGCGTCCGAGCCGATGCTCTCGGGCAAGAGCCGTTACAGGCCCGTCTCCTGCGGCCGACCCGGACGCTCCCTCGTTGACGGGCAGGATCGGCCCGTCTCGCCGCTCCACATCCTTCGGTTCCACGACGAGCTGTCGGGTCCCGCCCTCGGGGCGGCGATCGCGCGTGAGATTCGCCAGGCTACCGATCCGCTGCGTCCCTGGAAGTTCGATGGGACATCGGTCACGTACCGCGACATCTTCGTGCTGACGCGCACGGCGCGCGAGGGCCGCGTGATCGGCGCGGCGCTGCGAGAAGCGGGTGTGCCGCGCGCATTCTACAAGGACGAGGGACTGTTCCAGAGCGACGCGGCCAAGGACCTGCGCACTCTGCTGGCGGCGATCGACGACCCCGACGATCGGGCCCGCCGACTTGCGGTCTGGCTGACTCCGTTCTTCGGGCTGCCGCTGTCGGCGCTCGAACGGACGCGCGACTTGCCGGCAGGTCATCCTCTTTTCGCGCGACTTCGGACGTGGAAATCCCTCGCTGACGCGCGCAGCTTCGATCGACTCTTCGAAAGCGTCGTGACCGAGTCTGGCATCCTGCGCCGCGAGATTTTCGCGGCCGACGGGGAACGAGAGCTCACCAACACGATGCACGTCATCGACCTGTTGCTCGAGCGAGCCCGCGAGGGGCACGTGACGCTTCGCGATCTGGCGAGCGAACTCGGTGGGCTCATCGCAAAGACGCGAAGCGTCGCCCGGATCGAAGGCAATCTGCAGCGGCTCGACAGCGAGCGCCGTGCGGTGCAAATCATGACGATCCACAAGGCGAAGGGCTTGGAGGCTCCGCTCGTTTTCGTCGCCGGGGGCTTTTCGGCGAGCGGCTCCGACGACGTTCACGTCTACCACGAGCATGGCCGCCGTCTGGCCTGGGTGGGCAGTCCCTCGCCGGAGGTCAAGCCGATCGTGAAACTCGAAGAACGCGAAGAGGAAGAACGGCTCATGTACGTGGCCCTTACCCGGGCCGAGGGGCGCTTGATCTTGCCGTGCGTCGTCGACGGGGCCTCCTCGAAGAACCTGCGGGGTCCGTACGCGCGCGTCAACCACCGGATTGTCGCGCTGCTGGCTGGCGCCGACGGCTGGACGGTCGAGGACGTGACTCGTGCTCCGCCGATCTCGACACTGCCGCTCGGTCGGGTTGCAGGCGATACGCCGGATCGCTGGCGGCCTTCCGGGGCGATGTGGCGCCAGCAGGGCCCAGCCGAATCCTTCGATTCCTTGCGGGCTCGGCACGCGGGCGCGATCCTCACCTCGTACACGCGCATGAAGGGCGGCCGTGCGGCCCGCGCGGCGTGGATCGCCTCCGCCGACGATGCCGACGCCGAACCCGTCGAAGCCGCAAGCGAGACGTCGGGCGCGAGCTTGCGAGCAGCGCGCACATCCGGAGTCTTTCTGCACGAGCTGCTGGAACGCGTCCCGGTGGCCTCCTTCTGCGGTGCCCCGGACGTCGAGGCTTGGCGGGCTCGCGCGGACGTGCGGGAGCTCTTCGACGAAGCGATGACGGTTCATCGCATCGACCCGGAGCAGCGCCGACACGCCGAGAGCCTGGTGTGGACCGCCTATTGTCGACCCGTGGTGCTCCCGACGGGCGCGTCCATTGAGTCATTCGCGGCCGCGGCGCGAGTCGTTCGCGAAATGAAATTCGTTTATCCGGTGGCCTCCGCAGACGGCCCCGAGCGGGCGTCTGCCTACGTGCGGGGATCGCTCGATCTCGTGTTCGATCACGGATCGCTCACCTACTTCGTGGATTGGAAGAGCGACTCGCTCCGCTCCTACGCGCCGGACGCGCTGAATCGTCAAGTCGAGGAGCACTATCGGGATCAAGTGAAGCTCTACACGCTGGCGGTCACGAAGCTCTTGGGAGTGACGAGTCGATCGGAACACGAGGCTCGCTTCGGTGGCCTGCTCTACTGCTTCTTGCGGGGGTTCGATTCGGATGGGTGCGGTCTGTGGTCGTTGCGGCCCAGCTGGGACGACGTGCGGACCTGGGTCGAGGAGCTGCGCGGAGCGGCATTCTCGTGAACCGCCTGGACCCGCTCGGAACGGCCGCTCGGCGATTCTTGCGCCACTGCGGCGATCCTCGCGTCGACGGTGCGATGTGCGGGCAGGACCCGGATTCGGGGGACATCGAGGCGACCTACCTCGGCTGGGAAGTCGCCCGCTGTGCGACGGAATCGTCACCGTCCGATCGGCGCGTGCTCGCGGCCATCGCAGCCGCGTGCATCGTGTCGAATCGCATGGGAAGCACCCGTTTGCCGCTCGTCGGCCCCTCGTTCGCCACCGCGATGGCCGCTGCCGGCGCGGCCGAGGAGACCGACCCAGCGCGACGGTTGATTCAACGGGTTCGATCGAATGCCCGCGATCCGGTCGGCACGGTCATCGGTCGGCCAGGCGAACGCAAGCCTCTCATCCTCGACGGGGAATGGCTTTACGCGGAGCGGATGCGCGCACTCGAGGATCGCTTTTGCGCGCGCGTTCGGGACCGCATGAGTCGCGGCGCCGAGGGCTGCGATGCCCGTGCCGTCGGTCGCGCGATCAAAGCCGTGGGGGGCGAAACCATGACGGTGGAGCAAAAGTCGGCGGTCCGCCAAGCGCTTCGATCGCCGTTGACCTTGATCACCGGAGGTCCGGGAACCGGAAAGACGACCGCTGTGGTAGCCGTCGTCCGCGCCGTCGCTTGGCTGGGGGTTCCGCCGCTCGATGCGGTCGCGATCGCTGCGCCCACGGGCAAGGCGGCGCAGAGGCTCTCGGACGCGATCGCGACGGGTCTGGCGGCAGCCGCTCCCTACGACATCTCCGAATCCGCGCTGCGCGGGATCATGCCCTCGGCGCTCACGCTTCATCGCCTGCTCGGCTGGTCCCCGCAGACCGGTCGCTTTGCTCGCCACGAGAACGATCCGCTGCCGCACAAGCTCATCCTCGTCGATGAGGCGTCGATGATCGATCTGGCGATGATGGACCGGCTGGTCCGCGCGCTCCAGCACGATGCTCGACTCGTCCTGCTGGGCGACGCGGACCAACTCCCGTCTGTCGAAGCCGGCGCCGTCTTCCGCGATCTCTGCGCGGCGCTGAAGGCTGTGCGGCTGACGGTCAACTTGCGCGTCGGCCGTGACCCGATCGCCCGCCGGATTGTGACGGCAGCGAATGCCGTGAACGCGGGGGTTCTCGACGCACCGTTCACGGCTGCCGTGGCCACGCGACGGTCGGTCGCGGATCTGGAGTTCGAAGGCGTCGAGCACCTGGATGCGTCGTGGACGCAGATCGGCGAAAAGTGGCTCGATCGTTGGTGGACGATTCGAATGACGGATCCGGCCTTCCGGCGGTTGTCGTCGCGCACGTACCGCGTGAAGGACGGGGCCTTCAGCGCCGATGACGCCGCCGACTTGAAGGCCCTTTTCGCGCATTACGCCCGCGCACGTATCCTGTGCGTGACCCGGGTTATGGGCTTCGACACCAGTGCCGAAGCCATCAACGCGCGCTTGCTCATGCGCCTTCGCGGCGCCCCGGGCCATGCCACGCGGGCGCGATGGCGGCGTGCGCGCGAGTTCGCGCCGGGCGCTCCGTGCATCGCGGAGCGAAACGATTATGCGCGAGGACTTTTCAACGGAGATCAGGGCGTGGTCGTTCGGGCGGAAGGCGCCGATGCCAAGGGTCCGTGCTTGATGGCTGCGTTCGCGCGCGGGTCGCGATTCGAAGCGCAGGCGCTCGAGGCGGGCGGCGATCTCGCGCCGGCGTTCGCGATGACCGTTCACAAAGCGCAGGGGTCGGAGTTCGACGATGTCGCGCTGGTGCTACCGGACGTCGATGTGCCCCTGCTCACGCGCGAGCTCGTCTACACGGCCATGACGCGCGCGCGGCGGTCCGTCCTCGTCGTCGGTTCTGCGCACCTGCTCGCCCGTGCGGTTCAGAGAACGGCCTCGCGCTATACGGGCGTGGCAGAAAAACTGGATAATATTCAATAATATGAGCGATGAAGCCGCGCGATGGGAGCGTTCGGCGAGTAACGGCGTCCGCAGATCCGGCTCGTATGCTAAACATCCGACCAGGAGGAAGCCATGGAGCACGCCGCCAGGGCCGTCAGTTGCATCGCGCCGATCGAGCCGCTCCGTCCCCGAGCCTCGCCCGCGCCGATGCTGCTCGCGTTGGAGATTGCCGATCCCGACGTTCTCAACGAACTGCGTCCCCTGTCGGAGGGCAGCGAGCGCAATCGCCATGCGCTTGCGGCGCTTCGCATCGGAGTCCTCGCGTTGCGAACCGCCAGCGGACAGGTCGACGCTGCGTCCATTCGCGAGGCCGGCAGCGCGCTTGTCGGCGACGTGCGCGATCTGTTGTCGGCCCGCACCACCGAAATGCACGAGCGCATCGCTGCGACGCTCACCCATTACCTCGACGCACAGGGCGGAGCGCTCCCTCAACGGCTCGATGCGCTCGTTCGGACCGACGGCGAGCTCGAGCGCATGCTGCGCCTTCACGTGGGTGGCGACGACTCGCTTCTCGCTCGGTCTCTGGCCGCCCACGTCGGAGAAGGAAGCCCACTCTTCAAGCTTCTGTCGCCGACCGACGCGAAGGGGCTGCGCGCTCAGCTCACATCCACGATCGAGACTGCGCTCGCGGGGCAACGCAAAGAAATTCTGCGGGAATTTTCGCTCGACCAGAAGGACTCGGCCCTGTCGCGTCTGGTCGGCGAGTTTTCGCTCGACGACGAAAAGTCGACGATGAGTCGTCTGTCCCGGATGGTGTCTTCGGCGACCGATCAAATCGGCAAGAATCTGACCCTCGACGACGAGCACTCGGCGCTCGCCCGGCTGAAGCGGGAGCTTGAAGCGACCATCGATCGGCTCGTGCGGGACAACGGCGAGTTTCAGGCGCAGGTGCGCGAGTCGCTCGCGAGGCTCGATACCCGCAAGAAGGTCGAAGCGCGGGCTCCGCGCCACGGGCTCGATTTCGAAGATCGACTCGGCGAAGTCCTGGCGACCGAAGCCGAGCGTCTCGGTGACCTGGTTCAGGCGACGGGAGATTCACCGGGTCTCATCAAGAACTGCAAGGTGGGCGACTTCGTCGTCGAGCTCGGAGCCGATTCGGCGGCCGCCCACGCGCGCGTCGTGTGGGAGGCCAAAGACAAGCGCGGTGGCTCTCTTCGGGCGGCGCTCGACGAGATCGACGAGGCGCGCCGCAACCGCCAAGCGCAAGTGGGCGTGTTCGTCTTTTCCGTCGGCAATGCACCGCCCGGCCTTACCTCGCTTGCGCGTCATGGAAGCGACATCGTCGTCGCTTGGGATGCAGACGATCCCGCCGCTGATCTCGTCGTCCGGGTCGCCTACAGCCTTGCCCGTGCGCTCGCGGTGCGAGAGCATTGCGCGGACCGAAGCGCGCAAGCCGCCATCGGCGAAATCGAGAGTGCGGCCCGTGCGATCGAGAAGCAAATTGGCTACCTCGACGATGTGCGCAAGTGGGCCGAGACCGTCAAAGGGCACGGCGAGAAAATTGCGGATCGTTCGGCTCGAATGGCCGACGATTTGAAGCGCGACGTCGATCGGCTCGACGCCCAGATCGCAGCGATGCGAGCGACCGCTCCGTGACGCGTTAGACTGGCGCGTTCGGGCGGTTCCCCATGCTCGGCAAGACGGAACATCGACTCGCGCTCGTGATTCTTATCACGGCCTTATTGCCGCTCGCGAGCGCCATGCTGCTCGCGTACTCGCTGCTCAACTACGCGTCGTCCGTGTGGCTGCGGCCGGAGGTCAAGCTCGAGCTCGATCGCGGGATCGATCTCTACAAGGACTACATCGGAGCCATCAAGGACGACATGAGGCACCAGACCGACGCGATGGCGGCCGATGAGGCGCTTCGCATCGCGGCGCGCCGGGGCGATGGCGACGGATGCGCCAAAGCGCTGCTCGCAGCGTCGTTGCGCCACCCGCAACTGGTCTCGCTCGCTGTCGAGGACGATCTCGGCAAGGTCCTCTCCGCACGCAGCCGCGGTCGCGCGCTCGATGAGGGGACCGAGCGCAAACTCGAGGTCCGGCGCTCGTTGGTCGACGACGGGCCGGCTCCGGTCTTGGTGGCGACCTTCGCGTTCGATCGCCGCTATGAACGGGAGCTCGGCGAAGCGGGGGGCATTCGCGATGCGTACGCGCAGCTCGAAAAAAAACGCACCAAAGTCAATTCGGGGTACTTCGAGGCGTTCGCTCTGTTGCTCGGCATCACGGTGATTGCGACGGTCGTACTCGGCTTCTCGCTGGCGCGCGGCTTCACGCGGCGGATCGGGCGGCTGGCCAACGCGATCGACGAAGTGGCAGCGGGCAATCTCGAGGTGCGCGTGCCCGTGACGGGAAGCGACGAGCTGACCGAGCTGGCGCGAGGGTTCAATCGAATGCTCGGCGATATGCAGCAGTCCCGCGCCCGCATCGAGTACCTTCGCCGCATCGGCGCGTGGCAGGAGATGGCGCAGCGCTTGGCCCACGAGATCAAGAATCCGCTGACGCCGATCCAACTCGCCGTGCAGGAATGTCACCGCAAGTACGCTGGCCGCGACGCGCACTTCCGCGCGCTTCTCGACACGACGCTCGAGATCGTCGAGGAGGAGGTCGGAACGCTTCGCCGGCTGGTCGGTACGTTCACGAGCTTCGCACGCCTTCCGCACGCCGAGCTGCGCGAGGCAAGCTTGCGCGATTTCTTGAAAGAGTGCTCGGAGCAGCTGGTGCACCTCGGAGCGGACCTGACCGACGATGGGCCCGAAGAGGGGATCGTGGCCCATGACGTCGAGGTCCGTTGGGAGGTGCCGGGCGATCCGATGCTCGTGGCGATCGATCGCCAGATGCTGCGGCGGGTGCTCGTGAATCTCGTTCGCAACGCCGTCGAAGCGGTTCGAGCCGCACGCCCCGAGCCGCACGACGGCGGCCCCCGCGGTCACGTCCTCGTTTCCGCCGAGCGCAGGGCCGACAGAGTCGCCATCACCGTCGAAGACGATGGCCCCGGCGTTCCCGAGGCCGAGCTCGATCGGGTCTTCGACCCGTACTTCACGACGAAAGCGGACGGAACAGGACTCGGACTGGCGATCGTCAAGAAAATCGTCATCGAGCACAACGGGTCGATTGTCGCGCGGCGCGGAGCTGCGCTCGGCGGCGCAGCGTTCGTCGTCACGTTGCCGCCGCCTCACTCGCTCGCCATCGCGGCGGTGCGCGACGGCTCCGGGGATGGGTTGGCTCCGCCGCCTTCGTCCAGTCGGCGGCCGGCAGCTTGAACGCGGCCGCCGTGCTAACTGCCTGCATACGAAATGGAAGCAGGGCCGCCGGGCTCGTTGAGGAGCGCTTTCGGCGCGATCGGTGTGGTGCTCGCCGTCTTCGCCGTACTCGGCGGGCTGCCGCGGCTCTTCCCATCGCCTTCGGCCGCCTTGGTTGGGCACGAGGCGCCGGACTTTCGACTCAAGGTCGTCGCCAACGGCGGCGCGCTCGAGGCCCACTCCGCTCTGCTGAGCCTTCGGGACTTGCGGGGGCGGGCGGTCGTCCTCGACTTCTGGGCGACCTGGTGCGGGCCTTGCCGCGCCCAGGTCCCGATCGTCGACGCGGTTGCCCGGCGCTGGAGCGATCGCGCGGTGACGTTCGTCGGCGTCGACACCGATGCGCCGGACCAAGGCGACCCTGGCGAATTCGCCGTGTCCCATCGGCTCAGCTACCCCATCGTCCGTGACCTTTCGGGAGCGACCTCACGCGACTACCGCGTCGAAGCTCTGCCGACGCTCGTAATCGTGTCCAATGACGGCCACGTTACGGCCGTGCGTACGGGAGTGACCGACGGCGCCGAGATCGAACGCCTACTGCGCCAAGCCATGTAGCGCTCGCTTGGTGCGGGCCTAGTCCTCGTCGACGGGGGCGACGATCGGCTCGGGGTCCTCCAGAAGGGTCGAGTGTCCTCTCCGGCGAATGCCCCAGGCGTTGGTAAGCAGCATCTCGCGAACCTCGCTGAGTCGGTCGCGGGCCATGGGAACCCGCAGGCCGCGACCGCTCTCCGCGACTCCGTCGCCGATAAAGAGCCTGCTCTCGTGGCCGTTGCTTTCCAGTTCTTTGACGCGCACGAGGTTCACCAACCAGTTGCGGTGCACCCGCACGAACGCCGGCGCGAACGACGACTCGAAGGCCGCGAGCGACAGATCCAGATCGAACTTGCCGTGCGCGGTGTGCACGAACGTCAACCGGTCCGCAGCCTCGATCGCCCATACTTCGTGGGGATCGAGAAAGACGAGGCTGCGCTTGCGGCGAGCGACGATGCGCGCGCAGCGGCTCGGCAGACGCCGGCCGACGCCGAGCGTGGCCGACTCGGGTTGCGCGTCGTCTGCGAAAAGGCGCACGAGATGCGGAGGCATCCCGGCTGCTTCTGCAGGCAACGTACCAGTGACGCCTCAGGGCCGGGATGCTCCTTCGGCGCTCCGGAATCGGACCCCACCGACGGGCAGGAGACCGCGCGTCCCCCGCGGACCCGCCCGCGCAACGGCGCGTTCGAGCGGCAAAAGTGTGTCGGGCCGTTCACTGGTTTTGCGGAAATTACAGAACACAGGTGCAAGGGCTCAGTCACCTGATCGGGTGCGCCCGCAATGCCCGGCACCGCAGCGCAGGCGCGGCGCGGGGTAAGCCTCGATGAGCGTCTGACGTACAACGCCCTACCATCGTGATCGTCCCGCGCGTTCGGATCGCCTGACAGGACGTGCTGAGAAGGGACGCGGAGGTGCGTACGCCCTAGCGTTTCTCGACCCGCCAAGGGCGAGCCTGTATCTTGAACCCCGGCGGTCGCGTGTCCCGCGGCGCCTCAGGGAGAATGATGGTGGACCCCAAGCTCGAGGTGCCTGCGGCGTCGCCGTCGCCGCAACGGATCATCAAACGCTATTCGAACCGCAAGCTCTACGATACAAAAGACAGCCGATACGTCACGCTCCTGCAGATTGCCGAAATGGTCCGCGAAGGCGAGGAAGTCCAGATCATCGACAACAACACAAAAGACGACCTGACGGAAATCACGCTCGCGCAGATCATTTACGAGGAACAGAAGGCGCACTCGCGGAACGTTCCGCTTCAAACCTTGAAAGAGCTCATCCACACACGCACGGAGAAGGTGCTCGCCGATCTCCGTGAGGGCCCCATCGGTCGGCTGATCCCCGGTGGCAAGGCGCCGGAGCCCGAGACTTCGGCCGCCAAGGAGCCGAAACCGACGCTGGTCGGTCAGGCCAAGGAGAAGCTCGAGGGAGTGCAGCATCAGCTGGACGAGCGGATTCAGTCCATTCTGACGAGCTTCCGGCCGCTCCAGCAGCTGGAGCAGCAGGTTCGACGCCTCAACGAGCGTATCGATGAGCTCGAGCGCGAGCTCCACGAGGGATCCAAGAGCGACGGTCCCCCTTCGCCGCGCTGACCCGCCGGGATCCCGCACGCGTGATTGGGAATAGGTGGGGCCCGCGCTTGTTGTGCTGGCAGACGTCCGCTCCACCGAGTAACAAAAAGGTCGATCCGCCATGCCGTCTGCCCTTTTCGACGCGCCGAAGAACGATCCGTTTGCCGATGAAGCGCTCTCGCATCTGGACGCGATGTACGGCGTCGCATGCAAGCTGACTCGCAATCCGACCGAGGCCGAGGATCTGGTCCAAGACGCTTTCGTCAAGGCGATGCGGGCACGGCAACAGTTTCACGCCGGCACCAATCTGAAGGCGTGGCTCTTTCGCATCCTGACCAACACATTCATCAACAAGTACCGGCGCGGGGGGCTCGAGCGCTCCGTTCTTGACGGGCCCGACGCCGATCCGCTGGCCGATGGCTGGGTCAGCGCGAGCACCATGCGCCAGCTTCGTGATCCGGAGACGCTTGCGTTGATGCCGCTCGTCGAAGAGGAGATTCGCAACGCGCTCGACGCGCTCCCGCCCGAGTTTCGCCTCGCCGTCGTGCTGAGCGACGTGGAGGAGTTCTCGTACGAAGAAATCGCCCAGATCATGGGGTGCCCGATCGGTACCGTGATGAGTCGGTTGCACCGAGGTCGCAAACTGTTGCAGCGTAGCCTCTACAATCATGCGCTTTCGCTCGGCATCGTGAAGGGAGAGGAGCGCGTCGGCGACGATGCCGATGCGCATCCGCCGACCCGTGATCCGGCGAAGACCGCGAACCTGGCCGACTACCGGGTTCGCCGACGAGGTGTCGCGTGACCGCTCGCGAGTGTCGGGATCGTGCACGAATGCTCGACTCGTATCTGGACGGCGAGCTCGAGGCGTCGAAGCTCATCGACATTGACGAGCACGTGTCGGCCTGCGAGGGCTGTCGCGAAGAGGTGCAGCTTCTTCGCGCGATGCGCGGATCGCTGAAGCGCGTCGTGCGGGGATCGGCCCCGAGCGGACTTCGGGATCGAATCGGCAATGCCATGATGGGCGAGCGGGCGCGCGAGGAAGCGCGGGCTGCAGAGTCGGACGCGTTTGCGTTGATGGGTCCCGGGATGAATCTGGGGTCGTGGCGAACGTTGGTCCCGCTGGCGACGGCTGCCGCCATTGCCTTGATGTGGGGTGCGGCTACGCGTGGAGTGCAGCCGCCGACGAACGAGACCCACGCGGGGTTCGGGGACGATTTGCTGGCGGAGCTCGTCGCGGAGCACTCGCAGCCGCTGCCGCCCGAGGCCACGAACGCGCAAGCCGTGCGCGGGCTCGAGCGTTGGGTCGGCGTTCCGGTGCGACCGGGAAGCTTCGAGCGGGCCGGCGCGCGCCTGGTCGGGGGCCGTGTCGTCCGCTTGCATTCCGAACGCGCAGCGATGCTGCAATACATCGTCGGCTCGGGCGAAGACGCTCGCCGGGTGAGTGTCATCATCTACGACGCGCAAAAAATTCAAGTGGGCACCGCGAATTTGGCACCTCGCGCAGTGGGTACGGCCGAAGTGCGCGTAGGTCGAGAGAAGGGCTACTCGGTCGCGGCGACCCAGCGGGCCGGCGAAGGATACTTGGTCGCCAGCGATATGGGTCCTGACCAGACCGCGCAGCTGGCTGCCATGGTTTACGACGATCGCTGAGCGACCGAGAGTCTCGCCGCGACGGTACGACAATCTCGAGAGTCCCCGCCGCGCTTGACCGCGCGCCATGGAGCCCGCAGGGACAGATGCGGCAGCCGCCGCTATGCTGCCCCCGTCATGCGGTTCGTTTTCGTCATGGACCCGATGGAACGGGTCGTGGTCGACAAGGACACGACGTTCGCGTTCCAACGTGCGTCGCAGCGGCGTGGACACACCAACCTGCATTGCGAGCTGCGAGACGTCTACGTCCTCGACGCGGACGTGTGGGCGCGAGTCCGCGAAGTGCGCGTATGCGACTCTGCGCCGCATTTTTCGTTCGGGCCGGCGCACGACGTCCGCCTGTCGGATGTGGAGTGCATATTCATTCGCAAGGATCCGCCCTTCAACACGGATTACCTCTACGTGACGCTGATGCTCGAGAGACTCCGGGGGCGGGCTCTCATCGTGAACGATCCGCGCGGTCTGCGCGACGCCAACGAGAAGCTCTACACGCTTCATTTTGCCCGGTACATGCCGCGCACGCTCGTTACGAGCGACCGCGATCGCATCCATCGATTCGTGGCGGACATCGGCAAGGCCGTGGTCAAGCCGCTCGACGGTGCAGGTGGCAGCGGCGTGATGGTGGTGTCGAAGGGTGATCGAAATACCCGATCCATCGTCGATTACATCACCGGGGATGGAACTCGTCACGCGATGGTGCAAGAGTATCTGGCCGCCGTCTATGCCGGTGACAAGCGAGTTCTTTTGCTCGACGGGGAAGTGCTTGGGGCCATCAACCGCATTGCTCGCGAAGACGACGTGCGATCGAACATTCACGCGGGCGGGCGCGTCGAACCCTGCGAGGTGACGGCCGACGAGCGAGACATCGTGGTGAAAATGGCGCCGCGACTAACCGCCGATGGCCTCGTATTCGTGGGTTTGGACTTCATCGGAGGCAAACTCACCGAGGTGAACGTCACGTCGCCGACGGGCATTCAAGAGCTCAGTCGACACCTCGGTCAGGACGTGGCCGAGCATGTCATTTCGTGGGCCGAGCGTCGCTCGGCGGATTTTCGTCCAGCCCGCGAAAGCGTTGCGGCCACCTGAGCGGCGCCGATGCCGATCACCGTCCTCGTCCGTTCGGTCGGCGGCGACGGTGTGCGTCTCACCTTCGACGGGACGCAGCGCATCGTCTTGGGTCGAGGCGCGGGCAGCGACGTGCGTCTGCCGGACACGAGCGTCAGCCACCGCCACGCCACGATCCACTCGCTCGCGGGCGAGTTCGTCCTCGTCGATGAAGCGAGCACCAACGGGACGTTCGTGGGCGATGTTCGAATCGCGCCGCACACGTCACGCCTCGTCCGATCGCACGACCGAGTGCGTGTGGGGCGAATTTGGCTCGAGCTGATCCTCGAGCAGCGGCCGGTCACTCGAGACGTGGCGATCGCTACGCGCGAGCTCGCGCTGGCGTTGGTGTCCCAAGCTCGTGCCGCGGGCGACGACGCCACGACACGGGTGCGGGTCGTGGAGGGAGCCGATCAGGGCGCGGTCTGGCTGCTCGCGGAAGATCGTCGCGACTACGTCGTCGGGCGCGCGCCTCATTGCGACTTGCTCCTCGCCGACGCGGACGTATCGCGAGAGCACCTGCAAATGGTCCGTCGCGATGGCGTGGTGTTCGTCTGCGACCTCGGGACGAGAAACGGAACGTGGATCGGCGAGGTGCGTGTGGTCGGTGGCGAACCGATCGCTTGGCGCCCCGCTCAGATGATCCGACTCGGGCGAACCGTCTTGGCGCTCGAAGAGCCCCTGAGCGACGCGCTGTCGAGGATCGAGAGCTCACCCGACGAGCGGCTCGCCCTCGACGCCGTGCCCGCGCCACCCAAAGGTCCGCCCGCGTCGGGGGCCGCGGACGGCGCTGGCAAGGGGGGACCCCAGGGCGAAGGCGAGCGCCGCTCGACCTCCGAATCGCTGCCCCGCCGTCAGGCCCGGTGGTCGGCGACCGATCTCGTCGTCATGACGGCGGCCCTCGGAGTCCTCGGGCTGAGCCTGGCGGGACTCGTCTGGCTGCTGCGAGGCTAACGTCGGCTCTCACTTCGCCTCGAGGGCCGGTTCCCCGCCCGGTGCCGCAGGCCCGGTCGCCGTTGGCGCGTGCGGGTCGTGAGCGTAGCGCGGGGTCGTGGCTCGCCGGCTCGTTCCCGGCGGATACGTATGAACGAGTCCCTCGGTCGGCACCGCCAGGAGCAGCTGCTCGAGTTGGGCCGCGCTTTTCGGGCGTTCGTTGAGGCGCTTTTTCAGGCATTTCATCACCACACGATCCAGCGCTTCCGGAAGCGCTAGGTCGGGGCGGCGCTGGCACATCGGGGTCGGGATCTGTCTCTGGTGCAAATCGAGCAATTCGCGACGGCTCTGGGCGACGATCGGCAGCTCCCCGGTGAGGGCTTCGTACATCATCACGCCGAGCGCGTAGAGGTCGGTCCTGGGCTCGACCTGAGCGCCGATGCACTGCTCGGGGGCCATGTACTCGGGTGTCCCGAGCGTATACCCCGTCTGTGTCAAGGACTCGGCGGTCGCCAGCTTGCTCATGCCGAAGTCGAGCACTTTCGAGCTGCCGTCGTCGCAGAGAAAAATATTTCCCGGCTTCAGATCCCTATGCACGACACCCTTGCGATGGGCGGCATCCAGAGCGCGGCACACATTGACGAACACCGAGATGGCATAGCCGGGCGCGAGAATCCCTTCGCGGGCCAGCTGATCGGCGAACGATCGCCCGACCAACCGCTCCATCACGACATAGATGCTGCCATCGGGCATTTGATCGAGATCCAGGACGCGAACGACGTTCGGGTGCTCCACGTGGACTTGGATGTAAGCCTCGCGACGCAGTCGCGCGATCTCGCCTCCGTCGCGAGCCGCGGCACCGCGGAGAATCTTGACGGCCACCTCGTGGCCGAGCGTGACGTGCTCGGCCGCGTACACGACCCCGATCCCGCCGGATCCGATCTTGCGACCGATGCGGTACTTGGCGCCGAGCACCGTTCCGGTCAGATCCCCGGGCGCGGATCCGAGCTCTCCTCGCAGCTCGAGGCCCCGCTCGAGCGCAGCAATGCGATTGCGTTCGAATACGCGTGAAGCCCGTTCCTGGCGCGACCGATCCCACAGGTATCCGGCGCCTCCTCCGAGCGCCGCGCCGAGGCCCGTCGCGAGCAGCCCCGCGAGCGTGCCTCCCGCGAGCGTCACGATCGCGCCGCAAGCGGTGGCTGCGCCGAGCGTGCCCAAGACGAAGCCTTCTCTCGGTCGGCGTTCGCCGGCCCACTGCACCCGATAAACACACGCCTCCGCGCCCTTCGCAAAGCAGCTCTCGTGTTCGACGCTCGCCTCGGCCAGACCCCATATACGGGGATAGCCGCCGAGCTCGCTCGCTCGGGCGTCGCACAGGAGCTCTTCGGCGCCGAGGTCCGTTCTCTCCGTCGAGTCGTCGCTACCGTCGGGTCGGGGGCGGTAGGTCATGCGGACTTCGACGTCGCCGCGCAGCCCTTTTCTCTGCGCGATCTCTTCGATTTCCCAGGTCCCGACGCGGGTCACTTCGCGCGCGTTACGCGCGAGGTACCGATACGCGTCGATCGGACGGGCGCTCGCGCGCATCATCCGCACGAGGACGCCTAGCGCCTCGGGATGAGTCGTCCATTCACCCCGATGCCGCACGGCATCGCGTCCGAGAAGCTCGGAAATGGCGCGCAGCGCGCGCTTGGCGGCAAGTTGACTGACCCAGCCCGTCTCGTTGTCCATCGCGCCGGGCTCGATGCCCGCCGACGCGAGAACCTGATGGACGGCCCTCTCACCTCGCTCGGTGCGCACGCGAAGCAAGTAAGTCTTCAGGACGGACGCCCTGAGCTCCTCCTTCCCGCCTTGCCGGACGGTCCCCCGGGCGCCGGGTGGTGCGGAGACAAGCATTGGCCAAAGCGTACGCGCGCATTCGGCTCATTGAAAGCCACGGTCTTTCGGCACGAGGAGATCGAAACGAGCGGGACCGTTAGAACGTGCTCGAGACACCGACGCCGGTATAGTGAGGCAAAATGACCGCCCCGACGCGGGCCGAAGTGGCCGGCGCGTCCGTTCTCTCGAGGAAATGCCAAAGCAGACCGGCCCCGGTCAGCGCGAGGCCGGCGCCGCCGACGACAAACGCCGACGTTTCCAGTGCGCGACCGCCATTGCCTTGCCCGATGGCATCGGGCGGGGCGGTCGACGGACAGACACGGGATCCCCCGCACTTGAGCTGGGCACTCGAGACGTCGCTGTTGCCGACCGCGAACAGAATCGGCGCTGCTACGAGAACGGCGGCCCCCCCCAGTCCGACGGCCACCCACGGCCAACCACTGTGGCGCACCTCAAGTCCGGACGGCGCGGTAGTGGATGGCGCTGGGGGCTTCGCCGCGGGCGCAAAGACAGGCGCGCTCGCGGCCGCGCCAGGGGACGGCGGCGCGGCCAAAGGCTCGACAGACGGGGCCGGTGCGCTTGCGGCCCCGGCCGCCGCCGCCGGCTCGCGGGGCAACTGGTCTTTTAGGTTCTTGATTCGGCGCTCGACGACTTCCCGATCCGAAGCGTTGGGGACGCGCTTCAGATACTCCTCGAGCGCGCGAATGGCCTCGGCCTTGTCGCCCTTGCGCTCGTACGCCGTCGCGATGATGGGCAAAATCGCGTGCACACTGCAGTCGATTGTATATGCGTCCTGGAAGTAGCCGAGCGCCTTGTCGTAATTGGACTCCTCGAGGAACTGTTTACCGCTGAGAAAAACCGCATGCGCGCGGTCGACGTCCGACTTGCTCACTTGAGTCCCGTCGCAAGGGGGCGGGTAGTTGCCCGACGGCTGCTGGGCCTGGGCAGGAGCCGCGATCGCCGCGCCGAGGAAACCAAGAATGAGCAGGTGGCCGCGGAGCAATCGCATCGTCCTCACGAATCGTGAAGCGTCTTAGCATAGAGAAGCTCGGCGCGATTCACCAAGAATCCGCCTTCCTCTCGGCGGCTCGCCTGGGGCTCTGCGGCTCGCCTGGGGCTCTAGGGACGCGCTTGGGGGACGTTCGCCGTGGGCGCAAGCTGCTCGGCAAACGGTCCGTGAGGCATTTCCTCGCCGCGTTGCTTGCGTTCCTGCATCTCGTACTTGCTGGGGCATTTGGCAAGCACACTCGTGGCCTCGAACGTGCCGTCTGCTTGCAATTGACCTTCGACCGTAACCCCGACGTCGACGTCGTCGACATCGCGAAATGTGTCGGGCACCACGCACTGAGCGAAGCGCACGGGTAGCTCGACGTCTCTTTTCGCGATCGTGAAGCGCCACTCGCAGGGTTGGTCGCGTCTGACGAGCGAATGGTGAACCAAAATGCCGTCCGCTCGCACGGGGCGGCCTACAAACTTCGCTTTCTGTGCCAAAAGTTGGTCGACTGGTTTCGAGTAGATGGCGTTGTCCTGCATGCCCGTCAGCACGAGCGCCGCGATAGAGGCCGCCCCCATGGCAAGTCCGACCGCGACGGCGGGGCCGAGCCACCGCTTTCGGGCGGAGGAATCGACGTCGTCCCAGCGCGATCGGCGGGGTGCTGCATCCGCCGAAGCCACGCGGAGTGCAGACGGATCGGGCTTGGGGGTCATCTCTTCCTCGATAAGGTTAGCCCCCGCGGTGCCGCCGTCAAATGGGCACGGGCAGGCGCGCGAGCGCGCGCTCACGTCTGGTGTACACTTCCGCCCGCTCGCCCCGCCTCGACAGAACGGTTTTTACCACTCGGCCCCCAGCCGATGGCCGGACGCATGCGGGCGGGTCGTTTGTCCCACCGATGACCGACGTGCTCTCGCTTCCCGTCCTGGTACTCAACCGCCACCTCGTTCCGGTGCAGGTGACGACGGTGAAGCGCGCGATTGTGCTCATGTACGGCGGTGTTGCCCTTGCGCTCGACGAGGGGGGTGATTCCTATGAATTCGACGTCTGGCGCGACTTGCCGGTGCGCGACGACGACGACGCGATCCCGGTAGTGGGCGGCGAGTTGCGCGTACCTCGGGTCGTGCATCTTCTGCATTACGATCGCACGCCGCGCGTGACCGTGCGCCTGACTCGACGCAACCTCATGTTTCGCGATGCTCAGCAATGCCAGTATTGCGGCAAGCGTCCGCCGTTGCGCGAGCTCAACATCGACCATGTCGTTCCGCGGTCGCGCGGCGGCGACGATTCGTGGGAGAATCTCGTCACGGCGTGCCGCCCGTGCAACTTGCGCAAAGGGTGGAAAACGCCCGAGGAGGCAAACATGCGGCTCGCTCGCCGTCCGTTCCGTCCGAAGTGGACGATGACGGCTCAGATTCTTCTCGGCAGTGGTTGGAAGTTCAAGGAATGGGAACCATTCTTGAAAGCCGCAAGCTGACGGAGCTCACCGGTGCGATGACCCCTGTTGGCCGCGGATCCTTCTTCGAAAGTCGACCGGGGGGCCGATCCAGGGTGCTTTCGATGCGTGTCGGCGCTGCCGGCTGCCTCGTCTCGACGACCTGCGGTAGCGTGGATGCGATGCAAGCGCGTGCGGCTTACCACGTTCCATTCTGGCTCGGTCTCCACGGCGTGCTCGGCTGCGCGGGGGGGGCGCAGTCGATTCCGGCCGAGGTTAAATCCTCCGATACGCCCGCGAACTCGAACCTCGACGGCGGTAGCGGCCGAACCGTCGATCCCGGATCGGGCACGACGACTACCGAGCTGGCCGACGGAGGCTATGGTCTTCCGACCCAACTCGCAGAGCGATCACCGCTCCCCGAGTCCTCGAGTTCGGGTGCACCCGCCGCCGTCGCGCACGCGCGCGAACCGGGCCGAGGCATCGCCGACATCCGCGCCCTGGTCGTCGCCCATCGCGATGAGGCACGCGCCTGCTACGAGAAGGCGCTTGCCGATCACCCTGGGCTAGAGGGGGATTTGGTCGTCGAGTGGACGATTGATCCGAAGGGCAAGGTGTCGCGCGCCTCGGTCGACGCCGCGCGCAGCCAGATTGCCGAACCGACGGCCGTGGCCTGCGTCGTCGAGGTCATCCGCAGGATTCCGTTCTCTCCGAGCCCCGGCGGATACGAAACGACGGCTCATTACCCCTTCAACTTTCATCCGCGGCGCACTCCGCGGACGACGTCCCCCTGAAAATGCATGCCCGGTGGGCTCGCCGCTGCGCTTGGGCAGGGCCCTTCCCCGCGTTCGCGTGGGCGTGAGCGCCGGCAAGAGGCTCCCTAGCCAGCGCCGCTCTTTTGGCCACAAAAAGGAAACGGGCGCCCCGCAATCGAGGCGCCCGCTCCTTTGGAGCCCTCGCCGCTAATGCAGCGAGCGAAATGCGGGTCTCGCGAACCCGAAAAGACGAAGCGCAAGCAAAGACACGGATGTCATTCTTCTCCGTCGTCGGGGCCGTGGCTCGACGTCGGAGCACCGCCGAGCATTGACGGCACGCCGGCCGGGGGAGCGGCCTTCGCGGCAGCTTTCGAGGCCGCCGCGGGGGTCTTTCCTGCAGACCGAGGCACCGCCTTTTTCACGGGCCGTTTGGCGGCTGCCCGCTTGGCTGGCTTTTTCGCGGCCTTCCGCTTGGCCGGCTTCTTCGCCGTCTTTGCCGCCTTCTTCGTGGTCTTGGTCTTCTTGGCGCCCTTTTTGGCCTTCTTCGCGCCCTTCTTTGCAGCCATGGTCCCTCCTTTGGTGGGCAGTCTGAGATGACGTATATGGTCACGTACGTCAGGTGTCAACCAAAATTTATGACTGTTCGCAACGCTTGACCTTGACGACGTCCACGCGGGGCTCCGCGATGACGCCCGCGCACCTTGACCCTGTCGATGCCGATCGATACCGTCGCGTCACTGAGGCCAGGAGAGGTCAACGATGCTCATTCCGAGGTTCCGCGTCGGCTTGCTTCTTATCGCATTGTTTGCGTCGTTCGCCGTTGTGGGTTGTGGTCATAGCGAGGACGAGTGGCAACAGGCGCAACGTGACATTGCCAAGTTGAAGGCGGATCTGGACGCCGCAAATAAGCGTCACGCCGATGACGAGCAGAAATACACCGTAGCTCAGCAACAGATCGAGGACCTTCGATCGAAGTTGAAGGACCTCGGGGTCGGTCTTTCGCGCTCCGAGGAAGAGAAATCCAAGCTTCGCCAGGCCATGTCCGAGTACGAGGCTCGCTTGAAGCAGCTCGACGACATGAAGGCACGCTTTCGGGATCTGAAAGGGCGCTTGGACAAACTCACGAGCGTCGGTCTGAAGGTGGTCGTTCGGAATAATCGCATGGTCATCCAGCTGCCCGGCGATATTCTATTTGATTCGGGCAAAGATTCCCTCAAACCGGACGGCAAGAAAATTCTCAAGCAGGTCGCGGAAGTCATCAAAGGTGACGCGACGCTCAGCACTCGGAATTTCCAAGTTGCAGGACACACCGACAAGGAGCCCTACGGCGGCACGTACTTCGATAATTGGGGCTTGAGCGTGATGCGAGCGCGACAAGTGCTGACGTTCCTCGTCGCTTCGGACAAGGGCAACGACGGCCGGGGCATTCCGAGCGGGGGAGGTCTCGACGCATCGCACTGGGCCGCAGCCGGCTACGGCGCCATGGACCCGGTCGCGGGCACGGTGGAGCAGCAGTCGCGCGAAGAAGAAGCCAAGAATCGACGTGTCGAGATCGTGTTGCAGCCGAACGTCGAAGAGATGCTCAACCTGAAGGATCTCGCGAACTGATCCCGGCGCGCGATTTCGAGACACGGATCCCTCGACGCCGGGCTCCTCGCGCATGCGCGTCGCGGCCATAGACGTCGGAACGAACACGTTGCTTCTGCTGATCGCGGAGCGACGAAGCGACGGAACGCTGGGGGCCGTCGTCGAGGCCGCGACCATCACACGACTGGGCGAAGGTGTGGATCGAAGCCGGCGCTTCGCGCCGGCGGCCGTTGCCCGGACGTGCGCCTGTTTGGAGCGCTACGCCCAAACCGTGCGGGAATATGGCGCGCGGAGCGTCGCGGTCGTGGGAACGAGTGCGATGCGCGACGCTGGCGGCGGCGAGGAAATCCGCGCCTGCGTGCGTTCGGCCTTCGGTGTCGAGGCTCGCGTGCTCACGGGCAGCGAGGAGGCACGCCTGACGTTTCGGGGCGGCCTGAGCGGCATTGCCGGTGTGGAGCGCGAAGAGGTCGCCGTATTCGACGTGGGCGGTGGAAGCACCGAGGTCGTCATCGGACGAAACGATTCCTCGGCTCCGATGCTGCGCTTCTCTGACAGCTTCGACATCGGCAGTGTCCGGCTTACGGAACGGCACGTTTCTCACGATCCTCCGACGGCCGCGGAACTCGACACCATCGAAGCCGTTGCCACCCGCGCATTTGCCCGCGTGGCTCCCATCGGCCCGGGCCGTCCGCCCGTTGGGGTGGCCGGCACAGTGACGACGCTCGCCGCGGTTGCGCTCGGCCTAGTGCCCTATCGGGGTGCCGAAGTCCACGGTCGAACGCTGCAAACCGAAGACCTCCGAAGGGTAGTCCACGATTTGAGCGGGATGGACCGCGTGACGCGCGAGACCGTGGCCGGGATGGAAGTCAAACGCGCCGACGTGATCGTCGCGGGCGGCCTGATCACCCTCGCGCTGCTCCGCCATTGGGGCGCCCATTCGCTGATCGTTTCGGATCGCGGAGTTCGCTGGGGACTGGCGGAAGAGCTCTTCGCGAACAGCATTGCCCCATCTTCCGGCGGTTCCCCCGGCGCGGCCCGGCCGTAGCCAGCTGCGCGCGGGCACCGATCGCGGCGCTTTCCCCGTTCCTGCATCAGGCCTGGATGGCAGGCAGGCGTCTGAGATTGGGGGCCCCAAACCCCGTAATGGCGCCGCCCGTGACGACTTTCATGACCGATAGGTGACAGATTAGTTGACAGCCACAATGCGTGGCACTAGTCTGCGCGTGCCGCTTTGCCTGATCTCGGCTCTCCGGCCGAGTTGCTCGAACTCCTGCTTCCCGCGGAATGGAATTCGAGGCCACACGTTTCCGTCTTAGACGCCGGTCCCACTGGCGAACGCAGGTGAGCCGACGGTGACCGTTTCGCCGAGGGGCGCCTGTCAAACACGAGGTGTCCGGGCGGCGGTATGCCTGGGCGCATCATTGCAAGGAGACGCTATGCAAGCTGCTACGGACGTCAAGTTCAAGGTCGGCGACAAGGCCGTGTACCCGGCTCAAGGGGTAGCGGAAGTCATTCGTATTGAAGAAAAAGACATCGCGGGCAGCCGCCAGAAATTTTACGTGCTGCGCATTTTGGATACTGACCGGAAGATCATGGTTCCCGTAGCAAACGCCGGAGCGGTCGGCCTGCGCGAAGTCATTAACGAACTCGAAATCCAGGAAATTTTCGACATCCTGCGTGAGCGAACAATCGCGTTCGACAATCAAACATGGAACCGTCGATATCGCGGCTTCATGGACAAGATCAAGACCGGGTCCATTTACGATGTCGCAGAGGTTCTACGCGATCTCTATCGGCTCAAGACCGACAAGCAACTGAGCTTCGGCGAGCGACGCATGCTCGACACGGCGCGGTCGCTCATCGTCAAAGAAATTGCCATCGCGCGTAAGCAGGGCGAGGAGCAGGTCAAAGCGGAGATTGAGGCGATCTTCGTCTCAAACTGAATCTGCGTACGCTCCGGGTTTCGCGCTCGCCGCACAAGCGAGCGAGCGCGGTCTCCCTGTCCACGGCGGCGGGCGGGCACGTTTGAGGTCGCGGGAATGGGGGGTCGAGGCTCACCCGGTATGAGGTCCCGAAAATCGGGGCCGAGCCCCGCGGGTCCTCGTGCAATCGTTACTTCGTGGGATCTTCGAGGATTCCGAAATCCCAGGTCTCACCGGTCTCTCGGAGGCCCGCAACGGCCGCCTCAACCCGCCGAATGAGCTCCGGCGCAGAAGTTGCGTTGCCTCCGCGCACACCCACCGCCACCCGGCCGGGCCACTGCCAAACTCGCGCCGCGACCACGCCTTCGACGCCGTAGCTCAGCTCGAGTGCTCGGCGAATGCGCGGTGAAAGTTCCCGTCCCTCGGCCACTTCGCTCGTCATTTGCGAGTCGGCTAACATGCCGGGCATGAGCGCTCAAGATCGGCCCCCTCCATATGTGCCGAATTGGGCCAGCCGTGATCGCCGCTGCGATCCCAGGGCTGATGTTGGGTCGACGAACGGCGTCATTCCCGCGACGAGCTGCTTGGCACATTCCATGCTGATCGGGGCTTGGGCTATGTGGTTCGCATCGAATGCCCGGCGGATCGCCGGGACTGTTGCGGTTGCGCTCCTCGCGGTAGCGGGGATGGGCTGCGATCTGAATCCACAGCCCCTTCCACCTTCCACGACGGAAGGGCCAGGCAACAATGGCGCCGTTGGCAGCGGAAGCGGCACAGCGTCGGGCAGCACCTCCACCCCGACCTTGGGCGCTGGGAACGCCACGTCCCCGACCGCGGCGTCCGCGGACGCGGGGGTGGCGCCAAACGCCAATACCGGAACACCGGCCTCGGGCTCGTCGCAGGGTGGCGGGGGCGCTGCTTCTGGCGCGGCAGCGGACGCGGCCGCTTCGGAGGCGACCGCGGACGCCGCTGCGGACGTTGGCGACGCGGCAGCCGAGGACGTCCAAGACGCCCCCACCGAGAGTTCGCCGAGCGATGCGCTTCTCGACGGACCCGGTGAGGACGAAGGGTCCAACGACGCGGCCGTGGACGACGCACGCTGCTACGAGCCAGTCGATCCCGTCGACCACAGGTGCTCGGGAGCGCGGGGCGATGGCGCGGCGCCTTACCCCCACGCTCTGGCAGACGACGGGGAGAAGGCCGCTCCCCTCTAGCCCCATAACCAAATTGTGCCCACGCGGGCGGGGAACTCAGCTCCACAAGAATGGTGGCCTCAACGCGGCGTCGAGGTGGGGGGCATGGCCCGGAATGAGACCGGCGCTCGCCGTCCTTACCCACGGTGGGTGGCGTGGCCCGTTCAAGCCCCCGCGCGACCGGTGCTCGCCGTCCTTACCCACGGTAAGGGCGTGGCCCGCTCAGGTGCGCCCGCAGGCCCGGTCAGGCCCGCTTGGTGGCCATGTACTCGTCGAGCACGTTCACCGTGAAGTCCGCCAAAATCCCGTCGGCCACCCGCAAGCGACGCGAAAGATCTCGGGCGATGTTGAGGACGATCAGCGCGTACGACTTCAGGTCCGAACGATAGAGCGCATCCATGTCCTCGCTCGTCACCCGCAGCAGGCGCGATGGGGCCAGTACCCGAACCGTCGCCGAGCGCGACTGCATGTCGATCATCGACATTTCCCCGAAGCAATCCGTCGGGCCCAAAATCGCCACGCGCATATCTCGACCGCGCCGGCTCCGTCGCGTTACCTCCATTTCACCTTCGAGCACGACGTACATCTCGCGTGCTCCTCCGTCGCCCTCCCGAAAGATCGCGTCGCCGGGTACCGCGCGGATCGGCTTCAAGGCCTTGGCCAGTCGTCCGAGCACCTCGTCGCTGAGAGCCCCGAAAAGGCCAATCTCGCGCAGCCCGGCCACGGTGATCGGCGGCTCATTCGCCTCGCGCGCGGACTTTGATGAATTCGGCACCATTTCAACACCTACCCGTGTAAGCGACGCGAACACCCGAGAGATTCAAACGAGCTGCTTGGTGAAAACGATCCGCCGGCGGCCTGGGCCGGCGTAGTCGTCGATCTCTTGCACGCCCCACCCGAGAGCGAGATGAAATCGGATCGATCCCTCGTTTCCGGGCGTCGTGATCGCCTTCATGCGAAGACAGTGAGCCTCACGGCACTCATCGGTAAACCGATCGTAGAGAAGTCGTCCAACGCCGCGAAGTCGATAGTCCGGATGAATGCCCACCAGGTGAACATACCCAGTCGGCACCGCCGGTGACTCGGCGATCGTCGTCGTCTCCGAACCTGCGACGAGAAATCCGAGCAGAAACCCGATCATCTGGGCACCCTGTTCGACGACGAGTGCATGCTTGCCGAGCTCGTAAAAAAAAATCGGGTGCGCGAACGTGCTGATCGGGCCGCCCCACCAACGATCGATGACCTGCACGATTCGGTCGAAGTCACCTTTCGTCGTGCGGCGCACGTTCATGACACCCGTAAGCGTCGTCCCTTTTGCGAGGGGGTGCAACCCAAGCGTGTCCCTTGAGCACGCTACTTCGCCAGGCGACACGGAGCTTGACGACTGCCGAACCTTCGGCCACCTGATTCAAGCGTGACCCTTACCAACCACGATAGCGTGCGGATTGCGCCGTCCATCCTGTCGGCCGATTTTGCCCGCCTCGGGGAAGAGGTGCGCGCGGCCGAAGCGGCAGGCGCCGATTGGATCCATGTCGACGTCATGGACGGCCGCTTCGTGCCGAACATCACGATCGGGCCGCTGGTCGTCAAGGCAGTGCGAGCAGCCACGTCGCTGCCGATCGACGTCCATCTCATGATTGTCGAGCCAGACAGGTACCTCGAAGACTTTGCGCGCGCCGGTGCCGACGGGCTCAGCGTGCACGTGGAGGCGTGCACCCACTTGCACCGGACCCTGCAGTTCGTGCGACACCTAGGAAAGCGATCGGGCGTCGTGCTCAATCCGGCGACTCACGAGGACACCATTCGATACATCATCGATTCGGTCGATCTGGTCCTCGTCATGAGCGTCAACCCGGGGTTCGGAGGTCAAGCGTTCCTGCCGGAGGTGCTGCCCAAGGTGCGTGCGATACGAGAGATGATCGATCGCTCGGGGCGATCCATTGACCTCGAAATCGACGGCGGAATTGGCCCCGACACGGCCGCGCGCGCAACGGCTGCTGGCGCACGAGTTCTCGTCGCGGGAAGCGCCGTGTTTTCGCATCCGCCGTACGAGGCGACGATTGCCGCGCTCCGGCGACAGGCCGAGCGTGGAATCGGCGACGGTACATGAAGCGGTGGACCCTTGCGCTTGCGCTCGGTTTGAACGCGTGTACGAGGAGCGCCCCTTCGGGTTCCGCCACGGCGATCCCCCGGGCCCCGCCCCCCGCGATCCTGGCCGACTCCGGGGCCTTGCCCCTTACCCCCAACGTGAGCGACGACCCGCCGCAGCCGTCGCGCGAGACCCGGCTGGTCGCTCGCATGCTGCGGCGCGTCGTTCTCGCTCGAGGCCTCGTTGCACTGAAATCGGTGCCCGGCGTGCAGCTCACACGCGCCGAGCTAATCGAGCGCGTCAAGGATCACGTTTCGCGCGAGCTTCCGCCGCAGGCGATCCGCAACGAAGGGTTCGCACTTCAGCTTTTCGGATTCGTCCCGACGCAGTTCGACTATGAGGCGGCGGAATATCAGCTCCTCGAAGACCAGTTGGCGGGCTATTACGAACCGGCTGACGGGACGATGTACCTTGCGAGCGACTTGAGCGACGACGAGGCCACGGCCACCCTCGCACATGAGCTGGTGCACGCGCTGCAAGACCAGCATTGGGACCTCGAGAGCCGCTCGAGGTACCGGCCCGGAGAGGGCGATCGTTCGGAGGCGGTGAGCGCACTTGCCGAAGGGGATGCGACGAGCGCCATGTTCGACGTGATGATCGCGCGCGCCGCGCCGGGCGGCAAACATAGCGCCCTCGACATCCCGGACGATGTGTTCGTTCAACAGATTCGGCAAGGAGTCAGCCAGGGCCCCGGGGCCGATGCTCCGCGCATCATGCGCTCCTCGCTCGCAGCGCCGTACATCTACGGGACGCTGTTCGTCAACGCGTTGCGCCGGCGTGGCGGGTGGGCTGCAGTCGATCGCGCTTGGGACGACGCTCCGACCACGACCGAGCAGATTCTGCACCTCGACAAATGGGACGCGCGCGAACGGCCGCTGCCGGTGACTGCACCACCCTTCGCGACCCTTGGGCCCGGCTGGACGGTGGACGACGACGACTCGGAGGGAGAGCTCGGCGCGCGCATCGCCTTCGAAGAATGGATGGACCCCGCGGCGGCTGCCGAGGCGAGCAAGGGATGGGGCGGCGATCGCGCTCTGCTCGTCGCCAACGGGGATCGTCGCGCGTTCGCCTGGCGCTTGCGCTACGACGAAGGCAACGGCAAGGAGGGTCTGGCGGCGCGCCCGTATGCCGCCGTCGCGCGGGCTCTCGACAAGCAGTTTGGGCCGGCTTCCCCCCGCGAGGCGGCGTTCGCTTGTCGCGAACGCGCGGACCGTGGGCCCATCGCCGTCTCACGCGCGGGCGGCGAACTGATCTTCGTCCTCGGACCCGCGCGCACTGGGCCACGCGCATGGAGCAGCGCCGCCAATTGCGGGCTGTCGCGCCGTTGGACGGCGGAGATTGCCGCGGCGCCCTGACGCGCCCCTGTCCTCCGCTCCGTCTCGAGCCCCCCGACGACGATGACTAACCCCGCGCCACCCGAGTCGTGCGAGCTTGCACCGCCTCCCGGGCGAGCTGATCGGCGCGCTCGTTGAGCTTGACGCCCTGATGGCCCGGCACGTACACGAGCCGGGCCCTACGGGATTCCACGGCGCGCTTCGTCCGCTCGACGAGGTCCTGGTTGGCCTTGGCCCTCCAGCCCTTCTGCAGCACCCCAATCGCATATTGGCTGTCGGTGTGGACCACGATGGAAAGCGCGTCCGCAGGGACCCACTCGACCGCGCGCAGGATGCCCGTGAGCTCCGCAACGTTGTTGGTGGCTTGGCCCAAATATTCGAGTCCTTCGTGCATCTTGCCGTCGGGCCCGACGAGCACGACCCCACAGCCGGCCGGTCCCGGGTTGCCCGAGCAAGCGCCATCGGTATACGCGATCCAGCCTCCCCGTGCGGCGACGGCGGGGCCCGGGATGGGCGACAGCGAGGCCCTCGAGGGCTCAACAGTGTGGCACGATGCATCGGCCAGCAGCCGCGCGCCGTCGGGTACCTCGAGGTTGCGCGTCGCCGCTCGGTACGCCCGACTATCGCTCGCCCGGTACCGGATCTCGACCCTGCCGCGGTCGGCGGCAAGCGTCCCGTCTTCGTTGGCCCGTGCGAGAACGCGCTCGCCCCGCAGCGTGGCTTCGATCCACGGCATCGGCCCCCTCCTAACACGCCTCTGCCGCGCGCGCCGCCGCTGCGCATAGCGGCTGCCATCGACCGCGTCTGGTGCTATCTTCGGGCCCCCATGAGCTCCCCGAACGCCCGCCCGCGCCCGCTCGTTCTCGTCGTCTTGGACGGCTATGGCGAGCGCGCAGAGCGCGCGGACAATGCGGTGCGACTCGCCCGAACCCCGACTCTCTCGTCGCTCCTCGAGCGCTGTCCCCACGGGCTCATCGGCACGTCGGGGCCGGACGTCGGGCTGCCGCCGGGTCAGATGGGCAACAGTGAGGTCGGACACCTCAATCTCGGCGCGGGTCGTATCGCGATGATGGACATTTCGCGTATCGACAACGCCGTATACGACGGAACCCTTGCCAAAAACGGCGTCATTGGCGACTTGGTGCAGCAGGCCAAGAAGCGAAGCGGGCGTTTGCACCTGCTTGGTCTCGTGAGCGACGGCGGCGTGCACTCGTCGCTCGTCCATCTATTCGCGCTGATTGAGGTGGCCCGGGTCGCAGGCGTTCCCGTCGTCGTCCACGCGTTTCTCGACGGGCGAGACGTTCAACCGGGCACGGCGCCGAAATACATCGCTGAGGTCGAGCGCAAGCTCGCCGGGGTAGGTCGAATCGGAACCGTGGCCGGCCGCTATTGGGGAATGGATCGCGACAACCGGTGGGAACGCGTCGAGCGGAGCTACCGAGCCATCGTGGAAGCTGGCGCGCCGCGTGCCGAGTCGGCCCAAACCGGGGTCGAGCAGAGCTACGCGGTCGGAAAGACCGACGAATTCGTCGAGCCCTTCGTTGTGGAATCGTACGACGGCGTGAGGCCGTCCGACGTCGCGGTTCACTTCAATTTTCGACCCGACCGCGCACGCGAGTTGACGCGCGCGTTGGCCGTGCGCGACTTCGAGCATTTCCCCCGTCTCGAGCGGCACGCGCCCTTCGAGGGACGGTATGCTTGCATGACGACTTACGACGGATCGCTCGGCCTGCCGATTGCGTTTCCAAAGGACAGCTATCCGAGCGTGTTTCCCGAGATCCTATCGCGCGCGGGTCTCAGACAGTTCCGCTGCGCGGAAACCGAAAAGTACGCACACGTCACGTACTTCTTCAACGGTGGGCGGGAGGAGCCGTTCGAGGGCGAAGATCGCAAGATGTTGGCTTCGCCGAAGGACGTGCCGACGTACGACAAGAAGCCGGAGATGGCCGCTGAAGCCGTGTCGCAAGCCGTCGAAGAGGCGATTCGGAGCGACAAGTACGACTTCGTGCTCGTGAATTTTGCGAATCCCGACATGATTGGTCATACCGGTGTGCTCGATGCCGCCATTCGCGCGGTGGAAGTCGTCGATGCCGGCGTGAGACGCATCGTGAACGCGGCGCGCGAGCGGGGCGGCGCGGTGCTCATCACGGCGGACCACGGCAACTGTGAACTCATGAAAGACCCCGCGACGGGGCAGCCCCACACCGCTCACACGCTCAACCCCGTGCCCCTCATCTACGTCAACGATCGGGACCCGAACGCGCAGATCGAAGCGCACGGTCGACTCTGCGACGTCGCGCCGACGATGCTCGCATTGTTGGGCTTTTCGCAGCCTCCGGAAATGACGGGGCGGTCCCTCATCGCGCGTACTTAGCGTTTCCGCGCGGGCGCTTCGACGAGCGAGGGCGCAACCGTGGCGGAGCTGTCGGGCATCGAAGGCTTCCGCATTCTCGAGGAGCTCGGGTCCGGAACCATTTCGTCCGTCTACGCCGCCATCGAAGAGCCGCTCGGACGCAAGGTAGCGCTCAAGGTTCTGAGAAATACGATTGCCTGGAACTCGCCAGTTGCGCAGCAGCTCGAGCGTGAAGCGTGCGTCCTCGCGGAGCTGTGCCATCCGAACATCGCGCTTCTCTACGCGTTTTCCAAGAGCGAGGCGCGGACGTACTTGGTGCTCGAGTTCGTCGACGGCTTCAGTCTCGCCACGCTGCTGAAGAGAAAACCCACCGTGCCTGCGGACTCCGTCGCGGCCATCGGCGCTGCCGTGGCGCGAGGGCTTGCGCACGCGCATGCCAATGGCATCGTGCACCGAGACATCAAGCCCGCCAACATTTTCGCGAGCCAACGGGGCGAGATCAAAGTCTTCGATTTCGGAATCGCCCAGCGGGCTCGCTCCCCGGACGAGCCGATCGCGCTCGAGCCGGTACGACTCGGGGACACGGCATCGTTCGGGACACCCGCTTACATGTCTCCGGAGCAAATTCTCGGCGAAAACGTCGACGCGCGGAGCGACCTCTTTTCACTCGGCGTGGTTCTGTACCAGCTGATCTGCGGCTCGCGTCCTTTCGAACGCGGGGACGAGACCGACGCCCGGCCCGCGGCGCATCGCATTCGTCGCGATCCTCCGATCCCCTTGCATCGTCGCGCGCCCGAGGTGCCGGCCGCGCTCGAGCGGATCGTGATGCGGACCATCCAGAAGCTCCCGGCGAATCGCTTTCAGACCGCCGATGCGCTTGCAGCGGAGCTCGAAAAGCTGTCGAGCTCTCATGCCGGACTGCGGGGTGACAGACGGGTCATCCGCGCGCTCGAGCACGCCGGGCTGGTCCGACCCTCCGACGCGCCCTCCACGACGGCCGCCCCGCTGCGCCGGCGCTCGCGGACTTCCCACGCGGTCGCGGGCCTCGCCGTGCTGGGGGCGACGGCGTTGCTCGGCGGCGGTCTCCTTCAGGCCACGGCTCGCCGCCGCGCCGATGCAGATGGGGCTATGCCGCTGGAACTCGTGCCCTCGTCGCCCGGCTACGTCCGCGTGCTGGCGACTCCCTGGGCCGAGGTGTGGATTGACGGACAGCGGGTGGACGTGACGCCCTTCGCCCGCTCGATCCCCCTTCCGGCCGGCACTCACTACGTGACGCTCTTGCACCCGCGTGCACCTGCGGAGAAGCGCACGATCTCCGTCCTACCGGGCGAGACACGTATGATCGACGTCGTGATGGCCGTCCCGGAGCTTGGTCCCCACGACGAACTCGAAGCGTCCCCGCAAGGGATCGACAAGGAGAAAAAACGATGAATCGGACGATGGTCCGGGTCGGCATCGTGGCGCTGGTCCTTTTTGCCTCCCGTAGAGCGGGTGCCTTCGCGCACATCGTCAAGCCGGGAGAGACGCTCGCTCAGATCGCGGGCCGCGTGTACGGCGATTCGAAGTACGAGACCGTTCTTGTAGGCGCGAACGCACTCGACGTGCAGGGGGGCAGCGTGATCGTGGCCGGCATGCGGCTGGAGGTTCCGGCGCCGGGGCACCACACCGTCGTGCACGGCGAAACGTGGGCCGATCTGGCACTGTCTTGGCTTGGGACCAACGACATCGCGCGCGCCGACTTGCTCGCCAGGGCGAACCGCAGCGTGCCGTGGGTGCCCCCGGTAGAAGGTCAGGAGGTCGAGATCCCGGCGGTGGTGACGTACATCGCAGGAGATGGAGAGACGGTCCATTCGATCGCGTCGCGCTTTTGGGGAGATCCGAACCGAGGCTGGGAGTTGAATCCCTACAATCGGCGCGAGGGGGTATTCGTGAAGCGGGGCGAAGTCGTCCTGATCCCGTTGCCCCGACTCAAGTTGACCAACGAGGGAAAAAATGAGGCCCACATGGCCGCCGAGTGGGACGGGCCGAGCGGCGGTATGGTACTCGCGCAGCAGCAACGAGCCGACGCCGAGTTGCCCCAGCTTTTGGCCGACGTCCGCTATGGCCGGTACGTCGAAGCCTTGGCGCGTGGAAACAGGATTCTAGGAAGTGGCTCGTTGACCCATCCCCAAGTCGCGGTGGTTCAGCGTGCGCTGCTCGAGGCGTACGCGGCCATCGATGCGCACCCCGCTGCGGTGGCCGCGTGTGCGGCCTGGCGCGCCAACGACCCGAGCGTCACTCTCGATCCCATCCGCGTGTCGCCCAAGATCCGAGCGGCGTGCGATTCGCGGTAAGCACGGCCTCACGGCAAACTCCGAGTGCCGCGCGGGAAAATGCGAGCGCACGCGGCTCGTCGTGCCCATTAGCGGAATCGACGATGTCCGGCGGTCGGGCGGCGGCGGCCCTTCACCAGTGCTCGGGAACGGGCCATGAGCGGCGCCGCCATTCGATCGTGCGCTCCGCAGTCGAGCGCGCCACTTCGCTCGCTGTTGCGGGTCGATCGGTGTCCGCGAGTCCCAGGCCGTAGGCCAGGGAGCCGATGATCCGCTCCGCATGGACTCCCGATTGCCGCAACTCCCGGATCGTGATTCCTCGCGTCCTCTTTTCGAGTCGCGCACCTTCGCGTGTGACCACGAGCGGAACGTGAGCGTACCGCGGCGGGCGCGCACCGAGCAGCTGCGCGAGCCAGACCTGGCGCGGGGTCGACTCTACGAGGTCGGCTCCGCGCACGATGTCTGTGATTCCCATCGCCAAGTCGTCGACAACGACCGCGATCTGGTAGGCAAATACCCCGTCGCCTCTCCGGAGCACGAAATCGCCGACCTCTCGCGACACGCTTTGCGTGATCTTTCCCGCAATGCCGTCCTCGAACGACACGACGGCCGTTTCGGGAATGCGAAGTCGTAGCGCTGGGGGCCGCTTCATCGCTCGATTCGGGTCACGATCGCGGCAGAAGCCCGGGTATACCGATTCCTCCCCTGGGTGAGGCGCGCTCGGCGCGCGTGCGATCTCTGTCCGTGAGCAGTCGCAGGGATAGACCCAGCCGCCTGCGGCGAGTTGCTCGATCGTCCGCCCATACAGCTCCGCACGCTCGCTCTGGTGCACCGGGTCCCCGTCCCAGTCGAGGCCCAGCCAACGCAAATCGTCCTGGATGCGCGCGTCCGCGCCCGCGATGACGCGCGACGTGTCGAGGTTTTCGAAGCGCAGCACGCAGGTACCCGAGGCGCGGCGGGCGACGACCCAGGACGCAAACGCCGTCCACGCGCTGCCCAAGTGAAGATCGCCCGTCGGCGAAGGAGCGAAGCGGGTGCGCGTCAGCCGGTCACCTTCGATGCCGCGCCGAGCAACCACACGAGCAACGCCTTCTGCACGTGCAGACGGTTTTCCGCCTGATCCCAGACCCGTGAACGCGGGCCCTCCAGAGTCGCCTCGTCGATCTCTTCGCCCCGATGCGCGGGCAGGCAATGCAGCACGATCGCCTCAGCCGCCGCCGGTCGGAGCATCTTGTCGTTTACGGTCCAGCCGGCAAAAGCCTCTGTCCTCTCGTCCGTCTCGGCTTCTTGGCCCATGCTCGTCCACACGTCCGTGTTGACTACTGCGCATCCCGCGACGGCCCGAGAGGGCTCGTAGATCCGTTTGACGAACGTTCCGGCGCGCGCCAGCTCTTCGGCGGGGGGCGAATATTCCCGAGGTCCGGCGAGCACCAGTTCGAACCCGAAGAGTGGGGCGGCCTCAAGCCACGATCGAGCCATGTTGCATCCGCAGTCGCCGACGAACGCTACGCGCAAGTCGGCGATACTGCCCAGATGCTCCTCTATCGTGAAGATGTCGGAGAGCACCTGGATCGGATGGCCGTCATTCGACAAAGCATTAATGACCGGCACGTCGGCGGTCGCCATCTCGGTCAGCCGCGCGTGGTCCGAGGTCCGAAAGACGATGGCGTCGCAGTACCGCGCGAGCACCCGCGCCGTGTCACGAATGGGCTCACCCCGGCCGAGCTGGCTGCCCTGGACTCCGAGCACCACCGGGTGCAGCCCAAGCTGGGCGCAGCCAACCTCGAACGAGACCCGAGTGCGGGTACTCGCCTTCTCGAGGACGACCGCGACGGCCCCACCCGCGAGCATTTGGGTTCGCGCCCCCTTCGGCTCACGCTTCAACGTGGCCGCGATCGTGAGGACGTCGCGAATCTCTGCCGCGGAAAGGTCGCTCAGACTCAAGAAATCGCGCTTGGTCGGCTTCATGGCGCGCTCCCCAACGGCTCGGCGAAGACGCGCTCTGCCAGTTCATCGAGCGAGCCGTGGGCGTCTGCCTTGGTCACGAGAGTACGGGCGCGCTCCCGAAGCCAAGCGATCTGAGACTCGACGGCGCGCGGTCCAGTCCCGCCGTCGCTGTCCTTGGCGGCCGTTGCGGCCTTCGGATCGAGCACGGCGAGCGCGGCGGCATCGAACGCGGGGTGGACCTCCCGTGCGCGCGACGGCTCGATGGCGCGCAGGGCGACCCCTGCATCGATCGCGATACGGACCAGTTCGCCGACCGCCTTGTACGCCTCCCGGAACGGAACCCCTCGCCGCACGAGCGCCTCGGCGAGATCGGTCGCTTGCGTGAACCCATCGTCGATGGCTCGGCGTCCGCGCTCGCTGTCGAATCGGACGTGGGGCAGTGCCAGGGCGATGACGTGCGCGCATCCGCGTGCCAGCGGTCCGGCTTCCAGCAGGGGAAGCCGATCCTCTTGTTGATCGCGATTGTATCCGCTGGAGAGACCTTTCATGAGCGTGAGCATCGCGACCACGTTGCCCGTCGCGCGTGCGCCCTTGCCGCGAACGAGCTCGAAGACATCGGGGTTTTTCTTTTGAGGCATCATGCTCGAGCCGGCGGCGATCGTGCCATCGAGCCGTACAAGTGCGAATTCGTGCGTGGCGAAATCAACCACGTCGGTGGCTATCCGGCCCAGCGCCAGAACCACCCGCGCTGCCGCCCAGGTCCAGTCGAGAGCGAAGTCACGGTCGCCGACCGTGTGCAAAGCGTTTCGCGTCGGCTGCCAAGGGGCAAACAGGTGGGCCACGAACGCGCGATCAATCGGAAGCGACGTTCCGGAGCACGCTCCCGAGCCTAGGGGCATTTCCAGCTGATCGAGTGTATACACTAGCGTTTCCGCCGCTCGTGCAAGTCCGACCGCCCACGAAGCCAAGAGAAATGCGCCGCTAATCGGTTGAGCGCGTTGCCGGTGCGTATACGCTGGCATCAAAATAGCGCCCTCATGCGAGGCTCGTTCGGCGAGCGCGGCGATTAGCGCCGCCAACTCGCGCGTAAGCCCCGCGGCTTGATCGCGGACGTGCAAACGCAAGTCGAGCGCGACCTGATCGTTTCGCGACCGAGCGGTATGCAGGCGCGCCGCGACCGATCCGACCCGTCTGCCGAGCTCGGCCTCGACCGCCATGTGCACGTCTTCCTCACCGGGCGGCAGCGCGAGGCGGTCCTCGCTCGCTTCTATGTACATGACGCGCAGAGCGTCACGGAGTGTGAAAGCGTCGGCCGACGCCAGGATGCCGGTCCGCCCGAGCATCGTCACGTGCGCGGCGCTGCCCAAGAGATCCTCTCGGATCAAGAGCCTGTCGCTTTCGAACGACGAGGACCAGTCCAGAAGCGCCGGAAGCATGCCGCCCGCACCGGTGGCGCTCGTGCGAGCGATGCCAGCCATGGCAGGCGTTTAGTGCCTTCGTGGATCGAGCGCCAGTGGCTCACCATCCAGCTACCGCTTCCGGCTCGCCGCGTGTATCTGACGCCTTATGAGCCGGATCCATCGCAAGCTCCCCCCAGAGGGCACCCGTATCGGCATTGCGTTTTCGGGCGGCCTGGACACGCGCTGCGCCGTCGCATGGATGTCGCGCCAGGGTCTGCAGGTCTACGCGTACACGGCGGACCTCGCCCAGCCCGACGAAGCGAACGTATCCGACATTCCCCCGATTGCCACGAAACATGGAGCCACGAGCGCCCGTCTGGTCGATTGCCGCGATGCCTTGGTCCGGGAGGGATTCGTCGCGATTCAATGCGGGGCGTTCCACCTTTCGACGGGCGGCAAGAAGTATTTCAACACGACCCCCCTCGGACGCGCCGTGACGACCACCGCTATCATTCGAGCGATGCGCGAAGACGGCGTGCAGGTCTTTTCGGACGGCAGCACGCACAAGGGAAACGATATCCAGCGCTTCTTTCGATACGGGGTCCTGGTCAATCCGTCGCTCGAAATCTACAAGCCTTGGCTCGATCGGGCATTCGTCGACGCGTTCGGCGGAAGGAGGGAAATGAGCGCGTATCTCGCTTCGATCGGTCTGCCGTACACCATGGCCACGGAAAAGGCCTACTCGACCGACGCGAACCTCCTTGGGGCAACTCACGAAGCCAAGGATCTGGAGCGGCTCGATCGCAGCATGATGATCGTCGAGCCCATCATGGGCGTCGCCCATTGGCGCGGCAGCGATCGTGTGGGACCGGAAGAGTTGACGGTGGAGCTCGATCGGGGGATCCCGGTGGCCTTGAACGGCGAACGGTTCGCCTCCAGCCTCGCGGGCTTTCGCGCCCTCAACGCCGCGGGTGGCCGGCACGGCCTCGGGATGAGCGATCAAATCGAAAACCGCGTCATCGACGCCAAGAGTCGCGGTGTGTACGAAGCGCCCGGCATGGCGCTCTTGCATGTCACGTATGAACGACTGCTGAGCGCCGTGCACAACGAAAACACGACGGATTTGTACTTCACGCTTGGACGGCGGCTCGGACGGCTGCTTTACGAGGGACGCTGGTTCGACCCCGAAGCCTGCATGCTCAAGGAGGCGCTCACGCGGTGGGTGGCGCCGGCCGTCACCGGAACCGTGAGCATCGAGCTGCGACAAGGCGACGACTACACCATCCTCGACACGCAGGCAGCGCGTAGCGCGTACGAGCCCGACAAGCTTTCGATGGAGAAGACCGCGAGCTCGTTTACCCCCGAGGATCGCATCGGCGCGCTCGAGATGCAGTCGCTCGGCGTCCTCGACAACCGTGAGCTCCTACGGCACTTGGGTCGGGTTCTCGGGGGGGCTTCGGGCTCGGTCGGGGAGTTGCTGCTGATCGAAGGCGGGGAAGAAATTCGTTAGTCGCCATGCGGCCGTGGTCAGTCGCCGCGCACGAGCGTTCCGACGCCGCGATCCGTGAAGAGCTCCGCGATCACGGAATGCGGCGCGCGGCCGTCCAAAATGTGCACGCTAGCGACGCCTCCCTCGATCGCGCGCAGGATGCTCCTGGCCTTGGCGACCATGCCTCCGTACACGGTCCCATCGGCGATTTTTCTGCGAAGCTCGGTGGCGGAGATCTCGCTGATCAGCTCCCCGTTTTCGAGAATTCCGGCCACGTCCGTCAGATAAATCAACTTCTCCGCTTTGAGGGCGATGGCGATCTCGGCCGCCGCGGCATCGCCGTTGATGTTGTACCCCTCGCCGTCTTCGCCCATCCCCACCGGCGAGACAACCGGGACGTACTTTCGGTCCAGCAGCACTTCGAGCAGCTCATGATTCACATGGGTGATTTCCCCCACCATGCCGAGGTCTCGGCCGCCTTCGCCCAAAAGCTTGCGGGCGCGCAAAAGGCCGGCATCCTTGCCGGATACGCCCACGGCGTGTGCGCTCGACTGGTTGAGCAGGGACACGAGCTCTGTGTTGATTTTCCCAGTCAACACCATCTCGACGACCTTGACGTCGTCGCGGCCCGTGACGCGCATTCCATCGACGAATTCGCTCTTGCCCATACCGAGCGCCTCGAGTGTCTGCGTGATCTCCGGGCCCCCACCGTGGACGACGATGGGCAAGAGCCCCGCCGTGCGCAAAAGATTGATGTCATTGGCAAAGCTCGCTTTGAGCGAGTCCTTCACCATGGCCGCGCCGCCGTATTTCACCACCGCCCGCTTGTTGGTGAAGCGCGCGATGTAGCTGAGCGCCTCGACAAGGAGCGCGCGCTTGAAGCCGGGGCTGTAGTTCGTCAGCCGGTCGTCGCGCGCCACCGTTCCATCGGCTGATGCGTGCGTTAGGCTCGTGTAGTCGGCGTTGATCTTGACGTAGTCGTAGCTGAGGTCGCACCCCCAGCCCTTGGCTTGGGCGCTGCCTTCGGCCAATTGAACGTCGATCGTCACGACCGGCTCGCGCATCCTGGCCCGGAGCGCGAGCGCATCGACGCCGGTCGGAGCCCCGCCCGCATAGACGCAGACCCCCTGGACATGCACGGTTGCCAAATTCGGATCGATCGGCCAGCCCCGCGACCCGACGCGTCCGCCGACGGCCATCAGGACTCGACCCCAGTTTGGATCGGCTCCGAAGACGGAAGCTTTCACCAGGTTCGAGCCAGCGACGGCGCGCACGAGCTCGCGCGCCATATCCGCGTTGGGGGTTCCGCCCACGCGCACCTCGATGAGCTTGGTGGCACCATCGCCGTCCTCGGCAATCTCGCGCGCCAAATCGATGCAGAGCCCCTCGATCGTGTCGGCGAGCGCCGCGTGTTCGGGCGTTCCCCGCTGAACGCGCACATTGCCTGCGAGCCCATTCGCTAAGGCAAAGATGGCGTCGTTGGTACTCATGTCCCCATCGACCGTGATCATCTCGAAGCTCGTCCGCATCGCACTTGCGAGCGCGGACTGCAGCGCGTCCGGTTCGACCGCTAGGTCCGTCGTGATGAACGCGAGCACGGTGGCGAGTTCGGGGGCGATCATGCCGCTGCCCTTGGCGAACGCCGCGAACGTTGCATCGACGCCCCCAACGTTCAACGTACGACTCGCCAGCTTCACGCGGGTGTCCGTCGTGTGGATCGCCTGGGCGGCAAGCTCGATCGCCGGTCCCCTTGCGGCCGCAAGACTTGGCGCCGCGGCAACCAGCTTTTGCACCGGCAACCGTACCCCGATGAGGCCCGTCGACGCGCTGAGGACGGTCTCGGAGCCTACGCCGACTGCCCGCGCGACGGCCTCGCGTACTTCGCGTGCGTCGCCTTCACCGGCGGGTCCGACGAGGGCATTGGCGTTGCCGCTGTTCGCCACGATGGCATGAATGTTCGAGGCCGGGAGGCGCGATGCGGCGTCACGCACGGGCGCTGCACGCGCGGCGCTCACGGTAAAGCAGCCGGCCGCCGAACAGGGTACCTCGCTGTAGACGAGCGCCATATCCCTGCGGGCCGCCTTGATGCCGCAATTGACGCCCGCGTACGCGAATCCGCGCGGAATTCTCACCGTTCGCCCTCCGTCACGGCGAGACGCGCTGCAGGCCGTCCAAGCCCGACGCCTCGTCCCATCCATTCATCAAGTTGAGGTTCTGGATCGCCTGGCCGGCGGCTCCCTTCAGGAGGTTGTCGATCGCTCCAATGGCCACGACCACATCGTCATCGGCCGTCGCGCCCACGTGGCATGCGTTGGTACCGACCACCCGTTTGAGCATCACTTGGTCGGGAGGCAGTGCGCGAACGAAAGCGCTTCGAGCATACGTGTCGCGCAAACACTCGACGATTCGGCCGGCCGAGGCTCCGGTGCGTGGTCGCGCGTAACAGGTGGCCAGCAGCCCGCGCTTGACCGCTGTCAGGTGTGGCGTGAACGTCACTTTCACGCCTTCGCCGAGCCGTGACAGACCCCGTGTGATTTCGGGGGTGTGCTGGTGCGAGAGCACCTTGTAGGCCCGCAGATCTTCGTCGACTTCGACGAACGAGTAGGAATCGCCGCTCTGGCGCCCCGCCCCGGTGACGCCGCTCTTCGCGTCGACGACGATCCCAGCTGCCTCGACGAGGCCCGAGCGCAGCAGGGGTCCGATCGCCAGCAGTGCCGCGGTCGGATAACATCCCGGATTGGCCACCGGGGCACCGACGGGCGGGGAACCGAAGAGCTCCGGAAGGCCGTAATGGGCCCGCGGAAGCCACATCGGCGCGGTGTGCTCGAAGCCGTACCAGCGTGGATAGTCACCCTGGGCGAGGCGGAATGCGCCCGATAGGTCGATGACCTGGAGGCCGCGTGCTGCGAGAGCCGGCAGAAGTTGCATCGAGACCTCCGCCGCGGTCGCGAGCAGCACGGCATCGCTCTCGCTGGCGCGCTCGATAGCAGCGGCGTTTGGGACGAAGCGGAGCGAATCGTCGGCGCGGACCCCGAGGTGCAGCGCGACGCTCTCGCCGGCCAGCTTGTCGCTCGTCGCGAATGCAACGCTCATGCGGGGATGCGTCGCCACGAGCCGCGCGGCAACGCTGCCGGAATAGCCCGACGCGCCGATGACGCCGACTCGGAGATCCTTCATGACTGCCTGCGATCTACCCTAGCTCGCTCGCTGCTGCAGCGGTCAAGGGCGGCTCGGAGGTCCGGGTCGCGCCGGGCCTGCGGACGCACCGGCGGGTGCAGGTCCGGTCGGCCGAAACGGAACGGAGATCGATGGGCCGGCCCCGGAGGACCCCCCAACGGCGACGACCTTGGGCGCATTGGACGGCACTTCGACCGGTGCGGTCCTTGCCGAGGAGGGCCACAATGCCCACGCGACGCCCACGGCCAGGAAAAGCGCCGCGCCCAGTGCCGGAAGCCAGGCGGGGGTTCTGGGCTCTTCGTCTGTCGCCGCGGCCGCCGTCTTCTCCGCTTCGCTCATGAGCGGGCTCTTTGAGACCTCGGAACGGCATTTCTGTCAAGCTCGTTGCGACCCGTTTCGCGGCTCGCGAGCTGCCGTTGGCCCTCCCATCCCCCCGAGTGGGTGCCGGATCGGCACTTGCAAGATGCCGCGCTATCATGAGCGCCGTGAATCCATCGCTGCTTGCGTCGGGGGTTGTCATTGCCTGGTTCTGCGCCGCGTCGCCCGTGGCGGCTCAGCCTCCGCCGTCGCTGCCGGCCTTGCCAGAGGACGAGGCAGCGGCGACCGGTCCGGACTCAGCCCGTAGCCCCGCTTCGGGGCAAGCGCAGTCGCCCCAGCAGCTCTATGAGCACGTCCGGCGCAGCGTGGTCACCATCGTCCGCAGTGGCGTTCCGGTCGCCGTCGGCACCGTCTTGGCTGGCGACGGCCGAATTCTGACCGCCCTCTCAGGATTGGGCGGCGTCGAGGGAGCGGACGTTCGCTACGCCGACGGAACGGTTGTTCACACGAAGATCGGCCGAAGCGACAAGGCACTGGATCTGGCACTTCTCGTGCCCGAGCCAAATCATGGGACCGAAGGCCTCGGCGCGAGCGAGTCCGATCCGGCTGGGCTCGACATTCGGGCGATGCTTCCCGCTCATGGAGTCCACCTCGGGCCTGCCGCGGCCGCGTTGAGAGGATGGACGAGCGCCTATGCGCCAGGCAGCGAGCGGCTGCTCCAGATGCTCGCCGTCAACGTCCAAGGACCGCCTCTGGCGGGCGCGCCGCTGCTCGACCCCTCGGGCGGCGTCGTTGCCGTGCTCGTTCGGGCCTGCAAAAGCAGCGAATCGGAATCGGGCGATGCCATTTCGACGAGGAACCTTGGCGCGAACGCCGCAGCCGTGGCTTGTCAGCCCATTGTTGTCGGCGCTCCGGTCTCAACAATTCGCTCATTTTTGACACACGCCCCACGCTCGCCGAGCTCTGCGACTTCCACCTCCCAAGCGGCGTGGCTCGGTGTTCGAGTCGAGCGCGAAGCGTCGACCGTGGTGCGAGGGGTCCGCGTGGTCGCCGTTGCGCCCTCGGGACCGGCGGAGCAAGCGGGGCTCAAGCCCTCGTCGGACGTCATCGTCGCCATCGACGGACGCCCGATCGCGACGCCTGAAGCGCTCGCCGAGGCCATCTCGCAACACGCGCCGGGTGACGCAGTCAAGCTTCTCGTCTTCAGCGCCGGCCAGTTTCACGACCTTCCCGTCGTGCTGCGAGCCGCTCTTTAGACGGACGAAGCCCCGGCCGAATCGGCTTTGCGGGCGAACGCGTCAAGAGACCGCAACTAATACTAGACACCCTATACGCGTCCTTGCGACGATCGTCTGCCGTGGCTGGATCGCTCCGCATCGAGGTGGCTGGCGAAACGAACGTCGGCATGAAACGCACTCATAACGAGGACGTCTTTTCAATCGTCGAGGAGAGCGGTCTTTACATTGTGGCCGACGGAATGGGAGGGCACGCGTCCGGCGAGATCGCGAGCAAAATGGCAGTAGACGCGATGCGCGAGTTCTTCGCGTTGACCGCCAACGATCCCGAGCGCACCTGGCCCTACAAGATGGACCGCTCCAAAGGCTATGAAGAAAACCGACTGATCACCGGGATTAAACTCGCGAATTTGCGCATTTTCGAAAGTGCCCAGCGCGACCCTCGTCAACGGGGGATGGGAACGACGATCGTGGCCCTATTCGCCGTCGAGAATGGCGTGTATCTCGCGCATGTCGGCGACTCGCGCGTGTACCGCATGCGAGAAGGCAAGTTCGAGCAGCTCACCGAGGATCACTCGCTCCTCAATGACTACATCAAGATGAAGCGGCTGACGGCCGAGGAGATCGCAAATTTCCCGCACAAGAACGTGATCGTTCGTGCACTGGGCATGAAGGACACCGTCAAAGTCGACACGCGCCTGGAGCAGCCGCGCGCCGGCGACGTCTATTTGCTGTGCTCGGACGGCCTCTCGGGGCCCGTAGCCGATCCGGAAATGCTTGGCACGCTGAGCGGCACGAGCGACCTGAAGACCGCCGCCTCGCGGCTGATTGCGCGAGCCAACGAAAATGGCGGCCCCGACAACATCACCGTCGTCCTCGCACGGTGGATCTAAACCTCCGATTAGGCTGCGAGCCGAATTTGCTTTGTCATCTTCCGCGGTAGGGCATCGTCGTAGATCGGCGGGTGTGCGCTGTTCTGGCGCGTGGAGCGACGAGCCGCGGCCGCGGTCAAGTCAATCACTTAAATTTGATCCGCCACCTCAGCGCAGGTCGATGGGGCCGAGCACGCAGTACGCGACAGCCACGAGCAGCAGCGTTGCCAAGCCAATCCAGACGTGACCGACGCCCCCTTGCCTGACGCTCCAACCGTTTGAGAAAAACTTGCCGCACGAACGCTGCCGAATGCGGTGTTGAATTCCGGCGAGCAGGTCCGGCGAATAGCGACGCTTGCGGAGCGCGCGTCGCAGAAGCTTTCGCACCGCTTCGTCGTCTCGGCCATAGCCATCGGCTCCTTCGGGCTCGGTCATGCGATTTTTTCCCCGAGTTCGCGTTCCACGAGCTCTCTGAGTTGGCCTCGTGCGCGGTGAATGCGGCTCTTTACAGTGCCCTCCGGCAGGCCCGTGATCGCTTCGATTTCCTCGTAGCTCAAGTCCTCGATGTCGCGCAGCACGAGGCACTCCCGAAATGTGGGTTCGAGTTGCAGGATCGCGTGCTGAACGATCCGCTCGAGTTGCTTTCCCGCCGCCATGTCGTCGGGGCGCGCGACGCTTCCAACCGCAGCCCGCTTCGCATTGCCGACGTCCACGCGCTCGTCCATCGCCGCGAAATCGTCTTCTTGCCCGGAATGACGCACCCGCAAGTACTTGCCCCGATTCTTGCTCAGGTTGACAGCAATTCGATAGATCCACGTCGACAACTTCGACTCGCCTCGGAACGCACCGATGGCCTTGAACACCTGAACGAATACCTCCTGGGCTAGGTCCTCCGCTTCGGCGCGGCTGCCGATCATCTGGAGCAGCAGTCCGAACACGCGGGCTTCGTGCGCCCTGACGAGCGCATTGAACGCACGCTCGTCGCGCTGCACCAGTCGCTCGACGAGTCGTGCCTCGGCATCGTCGGCAAACGGCACGTGGTCGCATCCTGCACGATGGGGCCCTTCGCAGGCAATGCATCGCGCGCGCGCATCGGCGGACTCCACCGAGCGTCGGGCCATCGGCGCGATGGACCGCCCGTGTGCTCGAAAGTTCCTGCCAAAGACGCCCGGTTGCGTTTGCGGCGCATTTACGTAGGCTGCCCCGTCGAAAGAGGCCAAGTCACTCCGCTCAGCCTTGTTCCGGCGTCGTCTAATGGCAGGACAGCGGATTTTGGATCCGTTTATCGGGGTTCGAATCCCTGCGCCGGAACCCATCCAGCGGGCAATCGGCGGGGCAATCGTTTTCATCAAGGTCTCCAACGTCCCCCCGCGCCACGCTCGTCCACGCCCTGACGGCCAGCGTGGCCAGCTCTTGGCCGTTGGCGACACGACGGCCGCGCGCATCGCCTCGACGCCCTGAACGCGCTCGTCAACGCGGCGCCGCCGACGGCAGCGTCGGCGAGCGGTCCGGTACGCCCTACGTGGCGAACTTTCGTGTTCTGACCGCCCGGGGCAACCGAAGCCCTTTTCAAATCGGCGCTGCCAGAATCAGTGACAACAAATGACAGAAAGCAACCTTTGGGGGCGTGGCCCCCCTGGTCGGTGCGTTTGCGTACGGACGCTTGGTCCCATCCCCTTGCGCGAACGGGTTGGCGGCGGGCCTGGGTCGAGCGACTGGTTTCGCCGCCGTGAGCCAGTCAACGGGATCAGGGGCGGACTAAGGCGCCGTCCGTAAATAATGGAACGGATTGGGCGCGCGCCAATAGGCCTTTCCTCGATATGGGAGCGCGAGATTACTGGTCCGTAATTCATGGACGACGCCTAAGCTGGAGTTGACGGGCGGCGGTGCAGGGGCCGTTGGTTTTCTTTGCTCCGGTTAGATGAGTGAGTACATTCTCATCTATGGCGAGGCCGAAGAGCGAAGACCGACGAGAGTCCCTTCTGGCAGCCGCCACGAAAGTGTTCGCCGAGCACGGCCTGGCAGCCTCGACCTCGTTGATCTCTTCGACGGCGGGAGTCTCCGAGGGCTCCTTGTTCACCTACTTCAAGACCAAGGACGAGCTGGTGAACGCCCTGTACCGCGAGATCCGACTCGAACTAGCGGACGCGGTTCTTGCCAACTTCCCGCGTAAGGCAAGCGTGCGGCAGCGCCTCGAACACGTTTTCACGAAGTACGTGTCGTGGGGCGTCGAAAACCCAGCCCCACGCAAGGCGTTGAAGCTCGTCTCGATGTCCAACGTGATCGCTGGGGAGACGCGCGCGGAAGGCGGGGTTCTCTTTGCGGAGGTGGACCGTCTGTACAAGGAGGCGACCGAGCAGCGTAGGGTGCAAGCCCTGCCCACGCACATGGCAGGGCAAACCCTAAAGGCCCTCGCCGAGATGACGATGGAACTCATCGACCGGGACCCCGAGCAGGCCGCCAACTACCAGGCGCTAGGCTTCCGGTTGGTGTGGGGCGCCCTGACGAGCAAGCCGTGAAGTTGTCCTGATTGAATGAGTGCGTACGCACTCAAAGTACGAAACCCTAAACAACGGCCACGAGAAGGAGATCACCATGCGCTACATCAAGCTAGGCCACACCGGCCTCGACGTTTCGCCGATCGCACTCGGTTGCATGACCTACGGAGAGCCTGGGCGCGGGGTGATCGACTTGGGCTGTGGCCCCGGTCACACGACTGAGCTGCTGCAGCGCACGCTCGAACCGGGCACGACATGGGGACTTGACCTGTCCGAGCGGCTCATAGAGCGTGCGCGAGCTTGCGCTCCCCTCGGAAGCCTTCACTTTGCTGTGCATGACACGACCGTCGCACCCTATCCGGTCGGTGACGCGGACGTCATCTACGCTCGGTATCTGCTCAATCACATAGCCGATCCGAGGTCGGTGCTCGCGGCCTGCGCGACCGCAATGTGCCGGCGCGGCCGCCTGGTCCTCGAAGAAAACTGTGCGCTCGAATCACCCGATCCGGTCTTCGCAGACTACTGCCGACGCGTTGAAGCAATGCAGCGGCACTATGGGCAAGACACGTACGTCGGCGCACGGTTGACCGGGCTTGCCGCAGGGTCGGCATTCGCCCTCGAGCGCTTCGAACGCACGCCCCTCCTCCTGGATGCTCGCTTGATGGCCCGACTGCACGCCATGAACCTTCGGACCTGGGCGCAGGACCCGTTCGCGATCCGTGCATTCGACTCCCGTGAGCTCGCGGCGATGACCGAGGCGTTGGACGCGGTCGCGGTCGGAGTTCGCAGCGCCGCTCCGGTAACGTGCATCATGGGCCAGGCCGTGCTCCGCCGGAGCGTATGATGACGGTGGGACGGAACCGGCCGCAGGCCGCCGCAGGCGCTTCGGCAGTCCCGCGAGTTTCAGGGCGCTTGCCCTGCTCCAGCGATTGCGATGCAACGCCCGGCTGTAGCCGAGGGGCGCTACTTCGCGGACGCAGCGAAGTGAGAGGATGGACCAGGCCCTCGAGCGCCCAGCGCTATTCGAAGGCCCGAGGGGTCGTGCGCTGTACGTTCGCCGACTTCGATCGCAGTGCGCGACAGCTCGCTTCGGCGTTGCGAAGAGCGGGCGCCCCCCGACCACCTACTCGTCGCTTCGTTCCGATCGAGTGATCAGATCCGGAGGCACGTTTCTGTAGCGCCTCTCTTCCACGGCGTAGTTTGGAGGGGCGCCGCCCGACTGAACCCGGGGCGGTCTCAGTCGCCCTGCGCCTCGAGCGCGACCGGCTGCCACTTCTCCCACCCCTCCAACCGCTTCGCGTAGTCGGCCTTCGCGATCCCGAGGGGCGCCGCGCCGAAGAAAACGCGGAGCGGCGGCTCCTTCGCGTCGACGACCTTCAAGAGCGCGCGCGCCGAGGCCTTGGGGTCGCCCTGCTTGCCGATGCGCGCCTTGCGCTGCTCCTTGATCCGCTCGCGGACCTCTGCGTATTCGGGCATCTCCTTCGCGCGTTTGGCCGATGCTCCACCCCAGTCAGTGTCGAAGCCGCCCGGCTCGATGAGGGTGACGTGAATGCCGAAGTCCGCAACCTCCTGGGCGAGCGCCTGGGTAAACCCTTCGAGCGCCCACTTGGATGCATGGTACGCACCGATGCCCGCAAAGGCGGAGATCCCGCCGATCGAGGAGACCTGGAGGATGTGACCGCTTTTCTGCTTCCGCAGATGGGGGAGCGCAGCCTGGGTGACCCAGAAGGCGCCGAAGACGTTCGTCTCAAGTTGATCGCGAAGCTCCTTCTCCGAGAGCTCTTCGATCAACCCGAACTGCCCGTAGCCCGCGTTGTTGACCACGATGTCCAAGCGGCCGAACTGCTTCTGCGCCTGGTCGACCGCGGCGAAGCACGCCGAACGGTCCTGCACGTCGAGGGCGAGGGGGAGGATGCGATCTCCGTATTTGGAGACCAAATCCTTGAGGGCGCGCGTATCGCGCGCGGTGGCGGCCACTTCGTCGCCACGGTCGAGGGCCGCGATTGTCCATTCACGTCCGAAGCCGCGCGATGTGCCGGTGATGAACCACATCTTGTTGGCCATGTCGAGTTCCTCGATTCGAAGGGGGCAAGCCTACTGGATCGAACACGCGCCAGCCCGTGTTTCGACGGACGGCAGAACCGTGCGCTGCGCTGTCCTCGAGGCGACTACGTCGGCTCAACGGCGTAACGGAGGTGCATGAGGCCATGTTCGAGCGTCTCGTTCGACGTGAGCCGGAGACGCGCCTTACCCGCGAGGCCGCGCGCATCCGGGACCTCGAAGACGCCGGTGATGCCGACGGCGCCATCGACCGCCCGGGCAAGGAGGATGCTGAGCTCGTCGACCACGCCGGCCGCCATGATCGAGCCGTTCACATTACCGCGCCTTCGACGAGGAGCCGCAGGATGCCAAGCTCTCTTCCAAGGAGCTCGAGGAGCGGCCTCGCGTCCATCGCCTCGTCTGCGGCGATGACGTACGAGACCCCGTCCTTCAGTCCACGCAGTCGATTCCCATGCCGCATTGACTGTTGGAGGCACCCGGTTGGCAACCGCCGAGAGCGTCGCAACTACCGCTGACGCACGGCGTGAAGCTGCTCTTCGACCGGAACCTCGCGCCGACGCTCGTAGCTCGGCTCGCGGATTTCTTCCCCTGGTCTGCACGGGTGCTCAGTGTATTACGGGCCCATCGTCAAGGCCGCACGCTGTGCGACAAGCGTGCCGACTTCGTGCCCGCGGCCATTGAACTCTGACGTAGGCGGCCGGCATCGGAGTGCGTCGGTTAGTAGAATTCTGCGGGGCTGCCCGTCAAGGCCGCGTCCGCCGCGGCGGTAGTTCGTCTTCTCCGAGTAGTTCTCCGGTTCCGCGCCGAATCCGAGTAACCGCTCCGCGCGAGCTTCGTAGGGTCCGCAACGCACGGCGCGTCCGAGGTGGACGCCGGAGCGAGCAGTGCACTTGCATCGAGGAGGATGAACATGCGCGCGATGATCGGGACCGGTGTGACGATACGGATCGTGGTTGGTTTCATGGGCCTACTTGCGGCCTGCAGCAGCGGCAGCGCCGGGCCTGCAGGCCCTGCCGGCGAAGCTGGCGCGCCCGGTGCAACGGGTCCGACGGGACCAGCTGGGTCTGCTGGACCGGCAGGACCTGCAGGTCCGCAGGGCGAAGCCGGAGCGCAAGGCCCGGCTGCTGCCGTGCCCGAGGCTGCGACTTCCGCGCCGGCGGCCGTCTACATCCTGTCCAACGACGCAGTCTCGAACGCGATCATCGAGTACACGCGCTCCTCGACGACCGGAGCTCTCACTGCGTTCGGCGAGTACCCGACCGGAGGCGCCGGCACCGGCAATGGACTCGCTAGCCAGGGGGCCCTCATCTTCGACGCAACGAGCAACCACTTCTTCGCCGTGAACTCCGGCGACAGCTCGATCTCCGAGCTCGCGCTCGACGCGGACGGGAGCATCCACCTGCTGTCCAGCGTCCCGTCCGGCGGCACGGCACCGATCAGCCTAACGCTGTCGGGCACGACGCTCTATGTCCTCAACGCCGGCAGTGCGACGGACGCCGGCAGTGCGACCGTCGCAGCCAACATCTCGGGTTTCACGGTGGACCCGGGCGGTCTCATCCCGATTCCCAGCTCCACGCAGCCGTTGAGCAGCGCGCAGCCCGGGGCCGAGCAGATCTCGTTCGTCCAGAACGGCGCCGTGCTCGTCGTCACCGAGAAGGGGGCGAACAACATCGATACGTTCGTCGTGACCGCCGGTGTCGCGGCCGCGGGGACCTTCACGTCTGCCGGTACAGCAATGGCCCCGTACGGCTTCGGGGTCTCGGGTAGCGGGCTGATCGTCGTCAGCCAGGCGACGGCGAACACCGGAGCGAGCTCCTACTCCATCTCGGCGACTGGCGTGGTGACCACCGACACGGCGTTCGTCGCGGACGGTCAGGTGGCCGCGTGCTGGGTGGCCATCGTGAGCACGACGGCGTATGCGCTCAACGCCCACAACGCGACGATCTCCGCCTATACGATCACCCCCGGCACCGGGGCGATCACCCCGGTGGGTAACGGCGTGGCGGCGACGACCGGTACAGGCCCCACGGACATCGCAGCCAGCCCGGACGGCGCGTTTCTTTACACGCGCAACGGCGCCGGTCAGTCGATCAGCAGCTGGCCCATCACCACGGACGGTACCCTTGGGACGATGACCACCTTCGCGGGCAGTCCGGCGGCGTCAGCGGGTCTCGTCGTGAGGTAACCGCTCGGCGTAACCAGGCGTCGGGGCCGCTCTCGTAGAGCGAAAGTGCCGAGCGGAGCCAGCAGGCAGGGGTTGACGATGTGGGTTGGCGCCAGCGAAAGTGGCGCTCGAGTCGCCTCGACCTCCCCCATGGCTGGATGGATCCCGAAGGCAACGCCCTATGCGGTCGCCCCCCGCCGCCGGAAGCCGGCTCGCTGCTGGAGTCGGCCATGGACCGCTACGCCAGCGGCGACGATCTCACGCAGGAGGCATTCCTCCCATCCAACGGGCGCGTGCTTCGAGGCACACGTGCCAACGCCGTGGCTCCCGCGCGGACGCCGCGTCGGGTGGGCCAGGCCACGCGTGGGGCATTTTCTGAATCTCGGGGACGAGAGTGACGACGCGCTGCTGCAGATCCATACGTCACCCATCAGTGCGCGAGAAGCACTGCACCCCCTACAACGAGAAGCGCGCCGCTGAGCGCACGTCCGCTCACTCGCTCGCCGGCCCAGACCGCGAGCACCTGCGCGAAGAGCACCGATGTGTTCCGCAGTGTCAGGACGGCGCCTGCCCCCGATAGCGACAGTGCTTTGAGAAACACGAGGAACGAGGCCGTGCAACTTGCGCCACCCGCAGCAATCGTCAGAGGTTTTCTTCGGAGCGCGGCCAAGCTCTCTCGCCACGCCCTCGACCCAAGAAAGACGGCATTAATGGGTAGCGCGCACGCCAAAGCAAGCGCGAAGAGTACCGCAGGCTCGGCACGGGCTTCGAGAGCGAGCTTGTAGCAGACGTGATATCCGCCGATGCAGACTGCGCCGAGCGCGGCCCAGCCCAATCCCGCGGCGGTGGCTCTCTCCCGAGGGTTCAGAGCGGTAAGCGCGAGGCCCAGAGCGATGAGGAACGCACCGGCGCGCGCCGCCCATGGGAAGCTCTCGCCCAGGAAGGCGACAGAGATGGGCCAGGTCACGAGCATGGCCCCGCCGCGCGCGACGGTGTAGGCCGGCCCGAGTGGTCCACGTGCCAGAGCGAGCCCCAACGCAGCGAAGTAGCCGCCCTCGAAGGCGCCCGCTCCAACCGCCCACATGATGGCCCGTGTTTCCGGGAACGCGACCTGCGACGAGAAAACCGCAAAGGCGACAGCGAGGACAGTCGCGACCCCCAATACGGCGAGTCCCGCGGCGCGAGGTTGCTGATCTCGTTTGACAATTGCATTCCAGATCGCGTGGAGCAATGCGGAAAAAACAACCATCACCGCGACATGGTCGCTCACTCCGGCACCCTAACATCGCGCTCTACGTCGCGCGCGTACTCGTTGAAAAACCGATGCAACTCGTCGTCGGGAGCGGTCCAGTCGATCTTGCCGTCGCGTGTCTCGACGAATCCGTCGAGCGACTCGGACTACGACAGCTCCGAAGCTGGGCGACGCCTCTCATTCGAGTACGAAGCGCCCCGGGTGCCTCGATCAGCCGGGAACATGTGGAAGTAGGGCTCTGCCTCCTCGAGGACGCGCGCGACCGAGGGGCGGAGCTTCAGGCGTTCCAGGTAGGCCGTCAGGTGGTTCCAGCGGCATTCGAACGGAGCGACCTTGTTGCCGTACGGTCCGGTCGCGGGCCTCGTCGCGCAACACGGGGAACTTCGCGATCGGCCACAGTCATCGATCTTCTCAACGCCCGACTCGCCGACGCCATCGACCTGCAGACGCAGTGCAAGCAAGCGCACTGGAACGTCAAGGGACCGACTTTCATCGCCCTTTACAAGCTCTTCGACGAAGTGAACGACGACGTCGAGGAGTACGTCGACCTGATCGCCGAGCGTGCCGTCCAGCTGGGTGGAGTCGCGGACGGAACCGCGCGTTCCGTCGCCAAGCGAACCACGCTCGCCGAATACGCGGCCAGGGGACCCGACCCGCGCGACCACGTCCAGGCCCTGTCGAGCGCTCTGTCGACGTTTTGCAAGGCCGTGCGAGCGGCCATCAACAAGACCGCCGACCTGGGCGACGCCGACACCGCGGACGTCTTCACCGAGATATCCCGCGGAGCCGACAAGTGGCTGTGGATGGTCGAGGCTCACATCAGCACGGCGCGGTGAAGAGCGCGCTCGGTTGAGTGGCGTCACCAGCGATCGTCGGTGCACGCGAACGTCCCGCGCGGCCTGACTCACCCGCGTGAGGGGTAGCCCGTGGCGCGACTACTTCATGGCGTCGGTCCCCATCGCGTGCTCGATCTCCTCCTTGACCTCCATCTGGACCGGGTCGATGGGGAAGCCGTGCGCCTCGCGCGCCGCCGGGTTGTCGAAGGCGAGCGACACCTTGTACACCTCGAATCGGCCGTCGGCCGCTGTCGGCGCGGATCGTTCGCGGATGCGCTGCATTTCCTCCGCGCTCATCGGCTGGAACCCTTGCGCGACTCTGAGGTTGGCGCGAAGCGCTTCGAGCTTGTCCATCCCGCAGATGGTCGTCGCGACGGGGAGGCTCATCGCGTAGCGGAGCATCTCCTCTGGAGAGAGAATGCCGTGCGCGATGGGCCCCGCCTTGCCCGTCATCGGCTTCATAGGGGTTTAGCGGGAACTGGCAGGTGTCCCACGGGTAGCCGCGCGCGATCATCTCCATGTGCACGGCGGGCCTCTTGTGGCCGGTGAAGCCGACGAAACGCGTCTTGCCTTGGCGCTTGGCGAGATCGAGGGCCTCGAGGACGCCGCCCTTGCGGTACGCGAGCTCCGGGTCGTTGTCGAAGACGACGCCATGGACCTGCCAGACGTCGAGGTGGTCCGTACGAAGTCGGCGCAGCGACTGCTCGAGCATCTTCATGGCAAGAGTCCCGTCGCGGCCGTGGGTGCATACCTTGGTCATCAGGATGACCTTGTCGCGCCGCCCGCCCGTCGACAGAGCGCGCCCCAGCCATTCCTCGCTGCGGCCGTTGTGGTACTCCCAGCAGTTGTCGAAGAAGTTGATCCCGCCGTCGATCCCCTCTCCGACGATCTGGTCAGCCAACCGGAACTCCACGGCGTCGCCCAGATGATGCCCGCCCTGGGCCAGCGCCGAGACCTGGAGCCCCGTCTTGCCGAGCGGGCGGCGCGGGATGGCGGGCACATTCACAGCGGCAGATCCTGCTGGGGCGGGTACCCGTGCTGCTCGCGTCCCACCTTGGCGTCGAAGGACTTGGTCATCTTGTAAAGCTCGAGTCGCCCGTCGGCGGCGAGCGGAAGGACGCGCTCGCGAAGCGCCTGCATCTCCTCTCCGCTCATCGGCTGGAAGCCTCGGGCAATGGCGAGGTTCTGCCGCAAGACGTCCATGTGATCGACGCCGCTCACCGTCGCCGACACGCCCGAGACGCTCATCGCGTAGCGCAGCGCCTCCTCGACGAGGACAGCGCCCTGGCGGACCGGGTCGCCTGCGCCGCCGAGGCTCTTCATTCCGATGACGCCAAGCCCCTGGCGGCCTGCCTCCGGCACGACGTTGCGCTCGAAGCTGTGGAAACTTGCGTCGAACGCGTTGAGCGGCATCTGCACCGTGTCGAAAGGAAACCCGTGCGACAGCATCTTCAGGTGGATGTCCGGATCCTTGTGCCCCGTGAAGCCGACGAACCGTGTCTTGCCTTGCTGCTTGGCCCTCTGGAGGGCCTCGACGACTCCATCCGGCTGGAAGTGAAGGTCCGGGTCGTCGTAGTGGATGCACTTGTGGATCTGCCAGAGGTCGAGGTGATCGGTCCCCGGGCGTCGCAGCGACTGCTTGAGCTGAGCCATCGCAACGTCGGCTTTGCGGCCGTGCGTGCAGACCTTGGTCATGAGGAACACCTTGTCGCGCCAGCCGCCCGCGAGCGCGCGTCCGAGAAGTTCCTCGCTCCGACCATCGTGGTACTCCCAGGCGTCGTCGAAGAAGTTGATCCCGGCGTCAATAGCCTCGTGAACGATGGCGGTCGCTTCGTTCTCGTCGGGCACAGCGCCGAGGTGCCAGCCGCCGAGGCCCAGGATGGATACCTGGGCTCCGGTCTTGCCGAGCACCCTCCTCGGAATGGGCCCGTGAGCGGTAGGCATGACTGGACCGCGCGGGTTACCGGCGGCCTGCGCACCGCCGCAGCTCGTGAGCGCTACGCCCGCGCCCGCGGCGGTGATCGTCAGGAATTGCCTTCGATCGGTAGGCATCGTCATCGACGGTAATCCGGGTCACGGGCCTTCGCAAGAGCCTCGGCTTTCAGTTCCAGCCGCCGACGTTGCTTTCCGCGATCGCCCTGCATACCCGGGCACAGAGGACCCGTCGCGACGGTCAACACCAACCTCAGCGAACCCCATATCGGGTGTGTCCCATCGTCGCTGGACCAGCAACGGCCGAATCATCACTTGCACGCGTCGCCGTCGATCCGCCGTCCCGGGCGCGCATCCAGCGGTGCAGCAGCGGAGCTCACCTTCCCCAGGTACGATACCAGGGCGTCAAGGTCGGTCGGCCCGTCCTTCCTGTCCTCGCCGATCTTGAGAACGGCAAAACTGTCCCCGCCGGCGGCTAGGAACGCCGGCACCGTGACCCGATAAGCCTTCGCCAGGTCGATCGGTCTACCGTTCAGGCGCAGCTCCGACACCACGGCTCTCTCGTGCGCGGGGTCGTACGCGTAGAGATACGAGAAGCCCGCGGACACCTGGAGGATCCGAGGCTGTTGGCTGCTGCCGAACTGGCCTTCCAACAGCGCGAGGATCTGCGCTCCGCGGAGCGTCATCGTGATCAGCGGGTCACCGAAAGGTTGAACCTCGAACGCGTCCCCGTAGGTGACTGCGAAGTCGGGACGTCCCTCGTGCGTCGCTACGAAGTCGGCGCGGATGCCCCCGGGGTTCATGAAGGCGATCTCCGCACCAGTCGCCGCACGCATGGCGTCGGCGATAAGGTCACCCAGGGGCGTCTCGCAGGACGCGATCCTGGCTGCCCGCGAGTTGCCAGTGACCGTCTTTTTCACGTAGCCAACGACTCGTCCGGTGATGCGCTGCACCTTGTCCTCGTAGGCCTGAACGATCCGTGTGACCTCGGCGTCCGGCGGCACGTCGCGCGTGACAGGCACGTTCCGGGCGTGCTTCTCAACGACGCGATGGGCCGAGGGGTCGATGGTGAGGTCGATCTTGGTGAGGAGGCGCCCGTAGCTCCCGGCGCTGGTGACGATGCGACCCGCCAGGACGCAGTCGTAGGCCTGGTGGGTGTGCCCGCTCACGACCACCTCGATGGCGGGGCTCAGCTTGTCCAAGATAGGAACGATGTCGCCCGCGAAGCCCTGGCATCCGTCGTACGGTCCACCGCGGGACTGCATTCCGCCCTGATGCAGGGCGAGCACGATGGCTGAGACCCCCTGCTTCTGCAGCTCCGGCACAAGCGCGTTCGCCGTGGCTGCCTCGTCGGCGAACGAGAGGCCCGTCACCGCGGCCGCCCTGGTGACGCTCGGCGTCTGCGCCAGCGTCTCGCCGATGAAGGCGATGCGCGCCCCGCCGAGGTCGCGGATGGCGTAGGGCGGCAACACGGAGCGGCCGGTCGAGTCGTCGATTACGTTTGCGGCGAGGTACCCGAACGACGCGCCGGCAAAGCTTCCGGAGTCGCAGTCGCCGAGCGAGCAGCCGGGCCTCTGGAGCCGCATCAGCTCGGGCAGACCGCGATCGAAGTCGTGGTTGCCCACGGCCTCCAGATCCAGACCCAGGCGGTTCATCACCAGGACGGAAGGCTCGTCCAAGAAGAGGTTCGAAATCGGCGGGCTCGCGCCGGTGAGATCTCCCGCCGAAATGACGACGGTGGCCGGGTTCTCCGCGCGGAGGCGGGCGATGTGCGCCGTCAGGTACGCGGCCCCTCCGGCCGGCACCAGTGAGACACCTGCGTCCGTGGGGCGCGCGTCCCGGGACGACGCCAGGGGATCCGCGGGCGCGACAATAACGACGCCGTTGCTGCCAGTCGGCGGCTGGAGGTGCCCATGAAAGTCGTTGATGGCCAGGATCTGGACGTGAACGAATAAGGCTGCCGCCGCCGGTGACGGCGGGGTGGCCACGGCGGTGGAGCTCGTGCCTGCATAGAGCAACTCGGAGGGACGCCGTACGGGCGCGCAGGCGAAGAGCACAGCGCCTCCGCCCAGGGCGAGCGTCACGAAGGCGGCGATGGAGCGAGCAACGGCCACACCGCAAAGATCATCACGGGATAGGCGACGGGGGCAACCTTTTCAAGGTGCGTTCTTCGGGGGTTCCGCGAGGAGTCGGGCAGTCGACACGTTGGTCTTGTCCGCGAATCGTGTCCCCTTGGGGACACACGAATCGCGCTTGAACCCGCCAATTCGCATGGTGACAGACCGGCTGCGATATGGCTCAGAACCGATGGCCGAAGTAGTGGCCTGCTCATCGACTATTGTCGAGTTGCTTCTACTTGCCCCGCTGCCGCTGCGGGATCAGCGCCCGCACGTAGTCCTCCGTGGGATGGTGCTGCGGCTTGAGCGAGACCAGCATCTCGCCGTCGGCGGCGGAATCATCGACGGGTCGCCGGAAAGGCGTCTCGATCCGGCCCGCGTGGACGCGCTTGTCTGAGGCGCATGAGTCGATCTTCCCCGCCCATTCAGGTCTTCCCGCACGGTCCGCGAAGCGCCGTTTCGACGCAGTGTCCGCACCATGTACGAGCCATGGCGGACTGCATTTTTTAGTCGCTATTGAGCCCGCTTCGGACTCGTGTCCGCACCGTGCGACTGCCGTCGGCCTGCGACCGCTCAAACGCCAAAGTCAAACGGCTTGACTCCGGCCCTGCTTGGTTGCCGCCTCTCATTTCCACGGAGCACCGTCTCGATGGCCCTCAACAGCGTCTCTTCGTCCATCGGCTTGGACAGGTATTCCACAGCGCCGTCTCTCAGAGCCCGCCCGCGCACTTCCTCGTCTGATGCATGCGCCGTCATCAAGATCACAGGCAACCGCGGATGGCTCTTGGCAAGACGGCGCTGCAACTCCAGCCCGCTCATCCCCGGCATGCGCACGTCCGTGATCGCGCAATCGGCCTCTTCGAGGGTAGCAGACGCGACAAGCGCTTCCGCCGACTCGAACACATTCACGGCGTGTCCGACCGATCGGAGTAAGCTCGATATGGATTCGCGGACGCTCGCGTTGTCATCGACTACGGCGATGAGAGAAGGCGCCATGATCCGCAATCGTATTAAGAGGCGGCGCGAGTCCCATGTCGATTACACCTTGGTATAGGTCGTGGGCTGGCCCCAGCCCATTTTCCCTGATCAGGAGGCTGAAACCCCATCGCGGTACGGTCGATGCAGCACGTCCGATCCGGACGCACAATGGCGCCAAGGGCCACCGATCATGAAGCCCACCCGTCCTTCGCATCAACCTCAAGCGCTGGCGTGCCGAGACTGGCTCCCAAAGACACCGCAGTCTTCCATCGACGGCCTGCCATTGAGATCATCCCACGAACAAGAAAGAGAGCCATGGTCACGATGACAACGCCATCAGGCAACGGGCAGCACAGGTCGGAAGCCCCGGCGACCCCACGTTCGAGCCGGCTGAGGTACATCGCGCTCGCTGGCGGCATGGCGGCCTGCGGGTCGCCACAACGCCTGGCTCCTGCAATCACGTCCGCGGCGCCGTTGCAAACGGAGGGACAGCAGTCGCCTCCGGCCGAGGCGCCTGTCACTCCGGCGGGCGTTCGCGCGAAACTCGTCGGGCAACAGGGCGCGACACAGAACTATCAGCTCGTGTTCGCGCCAGGGACCGAAGTCGTCGCAGCCATCTCGGACTTCGTGCTCCAAAACCACATCCAGGCGGCCAGTTTTCACGGGCTGGGTGCGTGCACCGACGCGGTGCTCGCGTATTACGATCCGTTGACGCACGCCTACCAGAAGACCGCCTACAAGCAGCAAATGGAGATCGTCTCGATCATCGGCGACGCAGCCCCGACGGCGGGTGACGGCGCCGGGATACACGCTCATATGGGGGTGGCGTTTGCGGACGGGACGATGCACGGGGGGCATCTCTTCGAGGCGCATGTGTCGCCGACGCTCGAGCTGGATCTGACGGCGTCGTCGGTTGCAGTGCATCGCGCGTTCGACGAGACGTTCAAGGGTTGGTTGCTGGTTCCGTAAAAAAACTGCGGCTCTTGCGCGAGGTCGGGCCGAAACCGCACCAGGCGATCCAATCTCTCGCCCTGACCGCGCAAATCTCTCGCCCTGACCGCGCCTTGCCGCCAAACGCTCTTCGGGCATGGACGTTGCTCACGTGGACATGCCAAGGAGGAGAAGCCATGGAACTCAACAAAGGACGAGTCGGGACAACTGACCTCGAGATCCCGACGGTGGGGTTCGGCACATGGGCGATCGGCGGCGGCGGATGGGCCCACGGCTGGGCCTCTCAGGACGACGCGAGCTCGATGACGTCGATCCATCACGCCGTCTGCCGCGGCGTGAACTGGATCGATGCGGCCGGCATCTACGGCCTCGGCCACTCCGACGAGGGGGCCGCATGAACACGCGCGTTGCGGTTTTGGGCACGGGGCGCATGGGCTCGGCCATCGCGCGGCGGCTCGCGGAGACGGGCGTCCCGCTGGTGGTCTGGAACCGGACGCGCTCGCGCGCCGAGGAGCTCAAGGCCGGCGCAGTCGTGGAAAGTCCTGCGGACGCCGTCGCGAGGGTCGACGTGGTCATCACGAGCCTCACGGGCGCCGACGCGCTCCGCGCGACGTTCGGTGGCCCAACTGGCGCGCTCGCGGGCGCACACGGCCAGACCTTCGTCGAAATGAGCACGGCGGGGCCCGATGTGCTCGAGGAGCTTGCGCCGCTCGTCGCGAAGACCGGCTCGACGTTGGTGGACGCACCGGTCATCGGCGCCCCCCCCAACGTGCTCAAAGGCGCGGAGCTCATCATCGCGGGCGGCGAGCGCGCCGACGTTGACCGCGTCCGACCGATTCTGGAGCACCTCGGGGACCTGCGCTACGTGGGGCCCTTCGGGAGCGGCGCACGCCTCAAGCTCGTCGCGAACAGCATGCTGGGGGCGCTCGTCCTCATCGCCGCGGAGCTCGAGACCGCCGGAAAGCGCGCCGGGCTCGATCCCGCGGTGACCTTCGACCTTCTTACGCGATTCGTGCCGTCGCTTGCGATTCGGCGCGCCGGCTACCTCGAGGACCGGCACCAACCGACGATGTTCGCGCTACGCGACCTCCGCAAGGATCTCGACCTCGCGCTGATCGCATTTCACCGCGTCGACGCGCACGTCCCGATCACAGCGCTCGTCCGTGAATGGATCGACGAAGCGGCTGCCGTGGATGCGGATCTCGACATCTCGGCCGTCATCCGTCGCTACGGGCAGAGCTCAAAACCGGTCTGACAGGATCTCTCTGGCGAGCAGGGCTATGGCAAGGGCGCTCATCTCGTTTCTCCATTCGTGGCCAGGGTCAGCGACCGATCCCGAGAGGTCTCGGGTGATTGCTTGGGCGTGCGATCTGGTTCGCCAGCAGGAGCCAGGTACCGTCGCGCTGTACATAGACGCGCGTGTACAAGAAGGTCTCTTCCGTTCCCCCTGTGGGCGTACGGCTGGCGATTCCGTGAGAGACGATGACGTTGGCGGCTGCACGACGGGAGAGGACGGGGACGTTGCGCAGCGCGCCAGGACCGCCGGGCGATCTGAAGAGTGCAACGAGGCCTTGCACGATCCGCTCGCGGCCGTCGAGCACCGGCCCCCACTCCGTCTGAACCATGGCGTCCTCCGCGAAGAGCCGCGCGAGCTCCGAAGCGTTTGCAGCCGAGTAAGCGTGTTCGTAGCGTGCCTCGATCTCCGCGACCGTAGCGTCGATGTCCGTGGTGGTCATGCTCGTCCCCTTGAGTTCAAGCCAACGCGCGTCGGAGGAATGCGAGGGATCCGTCGATCGCCGCTTCGGTGAAGCCTTTCGCGTGGGCGCCTCCCGGCAGAAGTTGCACGATCGACTCGACACCCACACCCGCGAGCGCCGGTTGCATCTTGATCGCGCTCTCCGGAGGAACGAACTCGCCCAGCGAGTTCGCCATGTACATGGGCCCGCTGCGCGCGCTCGCTCGGAAAAGTGGCGTCGCCTCTCGAAGCCGCGAGCGGTCCTTGCCGACGAGCTCGAGGATCACCCACCGAAGGAAGGGGTCGTTGCGGCCGCCCTGGTTGATGGCGGCGCTCGAGATGTGGGCGAAGTCCTGCGTTGGGGCGCCGGACGCCTCGGCTATGGCGTCCGTCTCCTCGATAAAACCGAGGAGGTCCAGCGGACCCGACCAGTCGACGGCCGGCAGGCCCGAGACCAGTGATGCCTCGACGGCGAGGTTTCCGAGCGCCGACGACCCCCAGAGCGCCACGCGCGACCGGCTGCTCGGCGACCCGTAGCGTGAGCTGCGTGCCCCTGCGTGCCCACTCCACCGTCGCAAGAATATCGTCACGCGCCGTCGGAAACGTCGCGGAGGGCGTTAGGCTGTAGTTCGGGACGAAGACGACAAACCCCTCCTGCATCAGGCGTGTTGCCAGGTCTTCCTCCTTCGCCTTGTCCCCGTGGAACCACCCGCCCCCGTGGATGAGCACAAGGGAGGCGTACGGGTCGCGTCCCGAGTAGACGTCGAGCTTGCCATCTGGACGCTGGTAAGCGATGTCGCGGTCGACGACGAATTGCTTTTCCATGAGCATGTCCTTTCTGGCCGCGCGTCGGCTGAGACAGATGGCCCGCCCGGGCCGACGACGCGACTAGCTTGGCCGTGGATCGGACGGCCTGCATCGACCGTGCCCCACGCGCGTAACCTTGACCGGCCTACTCTGCGCGGGGCTATGCGGAGGCAGGGACGGCCTCTGGAGCCACGGCTGTGCGCTTTCCGCATGGGTGCGGTTTCCGCATGCCTTCGTGCTTCGACGAGGGTGTGGATGGTCGAGGCGGAGGGTCAAACCGTGCTGTACGGCTTGGTGCGCCTCGCCCATGTTCGGTGAATCGCCCGCCATCCGTTGCCTCAACACCGCTCGCTGGCAGAGTGGGGCCTGGGCCGTGGCCGTGCAGCCCGGTAGACCGTGACTAGCTCGCCCTCCCCACCGCGCGAACAAGACTCTTTTCTTCTCAGTCCGGCCCTCGCCACTTCGATGGTCGCTCGCGCCCCTGCCACGAGGGTCGCTTTCTCGCGAAGCGCGCGCGTGCCTCAGTGGATCTCGTACCGCTTCAGTTTCTCGTAGAGAGTGCGAAGCCCGATGCCCAGCTTGGTTGCGGCGAGACGTCGGTTCCCACCGACCGCCGCCAATGTGCGAAGGATGGTCTGCCGTTCCACGTCCGCGAGCGACCCGTCGGCCAGCGCGGCGCCCGCAGCCTCCGAGCTCGGATCCATCGTTCCAGAAGCTTCGTCGCTTGTCCCGCTCGGCGCAGCTTCGCGCTTTGCCGTTTCGCGAACGGCCGGCGGTTCCGAGACCGGATGGCGAGTTGGCTCGGTCGAGGGCCCAGAAAACCAACTCGCATCGACCGTCAGCTCCTCGTCCGGCGACACAATGAGGGCGCGCTCCACCACGTTCTGCAGCTCGCGGATGTTGCCCGGCCAGGAATGGGCGTGAAGCAGCTCCGCGGCCCGCGGGTGGACGTGGCGCGCTTGCTTGTCCGGCCCCCGACCGCGATTCATGAAGTATTCCACGAGCAAAGGAATGTCCTCCTTCCGATCGCGCAAGGGAGGCATCTCGATCGGAAACACATTCAGTCTGTAGAAGAGATCGCTACGAAACGCGCCCGCCGCGATAGCCGCGGAAAGGTCCCGGTTTGTGGCGGCAATCACGCGCACATCGGCGGCGATCGCGTGGCTCCCACCGACGCGCTCGAATTCTCGCTCCTGGAGGACGCGCAGCAGCGCGACCTGCGTCTCCGCGGGAAGGTCCCCGACCTCGTCGAGGAAGATGGTCCCGCCCTGCGCCTGCTCGAAACGACCGGCCCGCCGCTGCGCCGCCCCCGTGAAGGCGCCCTTCTCGTGACCGAACAGGTCCGAGGCGATCAGGGATTGCGGAATCGCGGCGCAGTTCACGCTGACGAACGGCTTCGAGCGCCGGGCGGACCGGTCGTGGACGGCGCGCGCCACGCGCTCCTTTCCCGTGCCTGTCTCCCCGAGGATTAGCACGCTCGCATCGGTCGGAGCCACCGCCTCCACCAGATCCAGTACGCGCCTGAAGGCGTGGCTCGTCCCGATCATGCCCACACTGCCGTCGGCCAAGAGATCAGTCCCGGCTGGCCGAGCGTGGCGAGGCGCCGTCTTCGCGATCGCGCGTCCGATCGCCTTCAGCAGCTCGTCCTCAGGAGGCGGCTTGGTCAGAAACTCCTGAGCGCCGGCCTTCATCGCTCTCACCGACGAGGGAATGTCGCCCCGACCCGTGAGAAAGATGACCGAGAACCTCGGATCGAGCTTCCGCTGGAGCTCGAGCCCGCTCATGCCCGGCAACTCCAGATCGAGCACCACGCAGCCGGGCGTGGTTGCCCAGGTACTCTCCAGGAATTGTCGCGCCGACTCGAAGGCTTCCACACGCCAGCCAGCGGACCGGATGAGGCTTCCGACGGACTCGCGTACGGATGAATCGTCGTCCACGACGTACACAGGAGCGGTTGAAGACGTCATCGTCCCTCCCTTCATTTTTCGCGTAGCACTGTCTCGACGGCCCGGAGAACCGTCTCCTCGTCCAGCGGCTTGGCCAGGTAGTCCGCGGCCCCGTCCCTCAGCGCCCGCGAGCGCACATCATCGTCCGATGCATGTGCGGTCATCAAGATCACCGGCAGCCGCGGATGGCTCAGCGCGAGGCGACGCTGCAACTCCAGCCCGCTCATCTCGGGCATGCGTATGTCCGTGATCACGCAGTCGGTCTCGGCGAGAGCAGCGGACGCGAGCAGTTCTTCCGCCGACCCAAACTCGTTGACGGAGTGTCCGACCGATCGGAACAGGCTCGACATCGATTCGCGAACGGAGGCATCGTCGTCGACGACAGTGATGAGGGCAGCCGCCATGGACCGTGCTCGCATTAAGGGCCGGCCCGAGTCCGACGTCGATTACACTTTGGTATAGGTCGCGGTCGCGAGCCTTGAAGTCCCTCTGCGGCGATGCCAGCATCGCCTTGCCTCGCCACATCGGCGAGCACGGAACGGGGCCTCGTGACGCAGATCCCCAGCGATCTCGATCCAGTTCTGATCGTCGCTCCCGCCGGACAATACCCGGCACGCGAGGCCGTCAGGCGGCTCGAGCACGAATACGAGCTCAGGTCCGCGCTCGATGCCGACTGGGCCGCGCGGCCGGTGTCACTCGCCCCTCGGGGAGGTCGGATGACGCTAGTTCTCGAGAACCCCGGCGGCGAGCCGCTGGATCGGCTCCTGGGCCGGCCGATCGAGGTGACGTCGTTCCTGCGCATCGCCATTGCGCTCGTGGCCGCCATTCGCCAGATGCACGAGCGAGGCATCATCCACAAGGACATCAAGCCGGCGAATGTCCTGGTGGACCCGACCCGCGAGCGCGCGTGGCTCACCGGGTTCGGCATCGCTTTGCGCGTGCCCCGGGAGCATCGAGCTCCGGAGCCGCCCGAGGTGATCGCCGGAACGCTCGCGTACATGGCACCGGAACAGACCGGACGAATGAACCGCTCCGTCGACTCCCGCAGCGATCTCTACGCGCTCGGCGTGACCTTTTACGAGATGTTGACGGGGACGTTGCCGTTCACGGCCGCGGACCCGATGGGATGGGTCCACTGCCACATCGCTCGCCAGCCGGTCCCACCGGAGGAGCTGGTTGCGGGTATTCCGGGCCGCCTCTCCGCGATCGTGATGAAGCTCCTGGCCAAGACCGCCGAGGCTCGCTACCAGACGGCCGCGGGCCTGGCGATCGACCTGCGGCGGTGTCTTGTGGCCTGGGAGGCGACGGGCCGCATCGAGCCATTCCCGCTGGGCACCGAGGACGCGTCGGACCGTCTGATCGTCCCGGAGCGGCTGTACGGACGCGAGGGCGAGATCGATGCTCTGGTGGCTGCCTTCGACCGCGTTGTCGCTCAGGGCACTCCCGGGCTGGTGCTGGTCTCCGGGTTCTCCGGCATCGGCAAGTCCTCGGTGGTCAACGAGTTGCACAAGGTGCTCGTCCCGCCGCGGGGGCTCTTTGCGGCCGGCAAGTTCGACCAGTATGCGCAGAACATCCCGTACGCCACTCTGGCCCAGGCATTCCAGACCCTCGTCCGCCACATCCTGAGCAGGAGTGACGCCGAAGTCTCCCGCTGGCGTGACTCGATCCGCGAGGCGCTGGGCCCGAACGGCCGGCTGATCGTGAACCTCATCCCCGAGATGGAGCTCCTGATCGGCAAGCAGCCGCCCGTTCCGGAGCTCGCGCCGCAGGACGCGCTGAACCGCTTTCAGCTGGTCTTCCGTCGGCTCATCGGGGTGTTCGCTCGACCGGAGCATCCGCTCGCCCTCTTCCTCGATGACCTGCAGTGGCTGGACGCCGCGACCCTGACGTTGCTCGCTGACCTGGTCACCCGGCCCGAAGTGGGCTCGCTCCTGCTGGTTGGCGCGTACCGAGACAACGAAGTCAGTGCCGGTCACCCGCTCATGCAGACGCTGGCGGCGATGCGCGAGGCCGGGGCCCCCCTACAGGAAATCGTGCTGGCGCCCCTCAGCCTCGAGGACGTTGGTCGGCTCCTGGCCGATACTCTCCACTGCGGAGCGGAGCGCGCCGCGCCACTCGCCCGGCTCGTGCACGACAAGACGGGTGGCAATCCCTTCTTCGCAATCCAGTTTCTCATGATGCTGGGCGACGAGCTGCTCCTGACCTACGACACCCGGGCGGGCGACTGGACCTGGGACGTCCACCGCATCCGGGCCAAGGGTTATGCCGACAACGTGGTGGATCTCATGGTCGGGAGGCTGAACCGCCTGAGCGACCCGACGCGGGAAGCGTTGAAGGAGCTGGCCTGCCTGGGGAACGCCGTGGAGGTCGCCACCCTGCAGGTGCTTCACGGACACTCCGAGCAGGCGGCGCACGGCGGGCTCTGGGAGGCCGTCCGCGCCGGGCTTGTCCTTCACCAGGACGGCGCCTACAGGTTCTTGCACGACCGGATCCAGCAGGCCGCCTACTCGCTGATCCCGGAAGAGCATCGTGCCGCAACGCATCTCCGTATCGGACGCGCACTCCTGGCGGGCATGAAGCCAGAAGATCTCGATCCGCATGTGTTCGACGTCGCGAACCAATTCAATCGGGGTATTGCCCTGGTGGTCGACCGTGACGAGAAAGTGCAAGTGGCGACGATTGACTTGCGCGCTGGGCGAAAGGCGAAGGGCTCTGCGGCCCATGCGTCGGCGCGCGTATATCTCGCCACGGGCATGACCCTGCTCGACGACGAGGACTGGACCGACCGGTACGAATTGACCTTCAGCCTGTGGCTCGAACGCGCGGAGTGCGAGTTTTCGACGAGTCATTTCGAAACAGCCGAACATCTTATTGCAGAGCTCTTGCAACGCGGGGCGACGAAGATTGACCTGGCGGCCGCATCTCATCTCAAGGTCCAGCTGCATGTCGTGCAATCCGACAACCCGCAAGCCGTGGTCAGCGCGCTCGCCTGCCTGCGCCTGTTCGACATCGACATCCCTGCACACCCGAGCTGGGACCAAGTGCAAGCCGAATACGAGGCGATCTGGCACAACCTCGAGGGACGGCCGATCGAGAGCCTGATCGATCTGCCGCTGATGACCGATCCGGAGCTGCTGGCCGCGATGCGCCTGCTTTCAGACCTCACCGAATCCGGCCACTTCACCGACATCCATCTGTCTTGTTTGCACATCTGCCGGATGGTGAACATCAGCATCCAGCATGGGATATGCGGCGCCTCTGCGCACGGCTGCGGCTTTCTCGGGTTCTTCCTCGGCCCGTCCTTCGGCCGCTACGCCGAGGGTCATCGTTTCGCCAAGCTCGCGTGCGAGCTTGTCGAGAAGCACGACTTCAGCGGTTTCAATGCGAAGGTCTACTTCGCGATGGGACTGGTGAGTCCCTGGACGCAGCCGCTCGCGCTCTCGCTCGACTCCATGCGGGCCTCCTTCCGCACCGCAACCGAGACGGGTGAGCTCATGTTCGCCTGCTACAGCACCTACCACATCGTCAAGAGCCTTCTCGCGCGAAACGATCCGCTCGACGTCGTGTGGGATGAGGCGCAGCGCTTGCTGGCCTTCGTGCGGAGAGTGGGGTTTCGCGATCTCGCGGACATGGTCGTGAGCCAGCAACGCTTCGTCGCGACCATGCAGGGAAAAACTGCGACCTTCTCGACCTTCGGGGATGCGGAGTTCGACGAAGCGAGCTTCGAGGCGCAGCTGACCGGGGACCGGATGCAATTCCTGGTCTCCGTGTACTGGATTCTCAAACTGAAGGCGCGGTTCCTGTCAGGAGACTACGCCGAGGCTCTCGCGGCAGCCAACCGTGCCAAGGAGGCGCTCTGGGCGCAATCCGCGCAGATTCTGCTTCTCGACTATTTCGGTTACACGGCTCTGACGGTGGCGGCGCTCTTCGAGAGGGCTTCCGCCGACGAGCAGATCGCGTGGCGCCAGCTCCTGGCCGCGCACCGGGAACGATTGAGCGATTGGGCCGGGAACTATCCCCCTACTTTCGGCGACAAGCTCGCCCTGGTGTCCGGCGAGATCGCGCGCCTCGAGGGTCGCGATTCCGCGGCCATGCGTCTGTACGAGGACGCCATTCGATCGGCTCGCACGCACGGTTTCGTGCTCGACGAGGGCGTAGCTCACGAGGTTGCTGCGCGGTTCTACGCGGCGCGCGGCTTCGATGCAATCGCGGACGTGTATCTACGGAACTCGATGTCCTGTTTCGCTCGCGGAGGAGCCGAGGGCAAGCGCCGGCAGCTCCAAGAGGCCCACCCGCAGCTCCGCGAGGATCCCGGCCCGCCGCCTTCCACGACCACGTTCGGCACGACCGCCATGCAGCTGGATATCGGGGCTGTGGTCAAGGCCTCGCAGGCCATCTCCGGTGAGATCGTGCTCGACCGCCTGGTCGAGGCTCTGATGACGATCGCGCTCCAGCATGCGGGTGCCGAGCGTGGCCTGCTCATCGTCGTCCGGGGCGACTCGCTGCAGATCGTGGCGGAGGCCCGGACCGACCGGAACAAGGTCGAGGTTACGCTTCGACAGGAATCGGTGACGTCGTCCGAGGTGCCCAGGGCTCTCCTCCAGACCGTCGTCCGGACGCAACAGAGCGTAATCCTGGACGACGCCACAGTTTTGAACCCGTTCTCCGCGGACGACTACTTCCGTCAGAATCAGAAGCGAGCCCGGTCCGTCCTGTGTGTTCCCCTGGTGAAGCAGGCCACGCTGATCGGTGCGCTCTATCTCGAGAACAACCTGACGCCGTACGTGTTTACGTCTGACCGGCTCTCGGTCCTGGATCTCCTGTCGTCGCAGGCGGCGATTTCGCTGGAGAATGCGCGCCTCTACGCCGAGTTGATCGCGGAGAACCACGAACGGCAGGCGGCCGAGGCCGCGCTGCGGACGAGCGAGGAGCGGTGGCGCAATCTGGTCGAGAACGCCCCCGTCGGAATCGCTTTGATCGGTCCGAACGGGCGTTACGGCGCCGCCAACCCGGCCTTTCAGCGAATGACCGGTTACTTGGAGGCCGAGCTCCAGCGTCTCGCGCCTATCGACATCACCCACGAGGAGGATCGTGCGAGCACGGAGGCCGTCGTTGCGGCCTTCGTCGCCGGAGCGAACCCTCCGCAGCGCCGTGAGAAGCGTTTCCTGCGTAAGGGCGGCGGCGTGGTCTGGGCGGAGGTCAGCGGCTTCTTGGTGGCGCAAGTTGCCGGGAGCGCGCCGCTTCTGGCGGCGGTCGTGGTCGACATCACCGACCGCAGACGAGCGGAGGACGATCTGCGCGAGGTGCAGGCGGAGCTCGCGCATGTCGCACGGGTCACGACCATGGGTGAGATGGCGGCGTCCATCGCCCACGAGGTCAACCAGCCGCTATCGGGCGTGGTGATCAACGGCAACGCTTGTCTCCGATGGATGGCTGGCGATCCCCCGAACATGGGCGAGGCGCGCGAAGCCGTACAGCGCATCATTCGCGACGGCAAGCGGGCGAGCGAGGTGATCGCCCGAATACGCAGCCTGTCGAAGAAGAGCGTTGCCGAGAAGGAACCACTCGACCTGAACGAAACGATTGCCGATGTGGTGGCGTTTGCCCAGGGTGAGGTGCGGAGAACACGCGTGACGCTGCGGACTGACCTCACCCGCGATCTGCCGAGGGTCATCGGCGATCGAGTTCAGTTGCAACAGGTCGTGCTCAACCTCGTCCTCAACGGGCTCGAAGCCATGGGCACCGTCGCCGGCCGGCCGCGAGAGCTCGTGATCGAGACGAAACGCGAGAACGCAGACCACGTCTGTGTCGCGGTGCGGGACGTGGGCGTTGGGCTCGACCCCGAGAGCATTCACAGGCTCTTCGACGCGTTCTACACCACCAAGCAAGGCGGAATGGGAATGGGCCTCTCGATCAGCCGCTCGATCATCGAAAACCACGGCGGCAGGTTGTGGGCCGTGCCGAACGAAGGTCCGGGAGCGACCTTCCTCTTCACGGTTTGACCCCCGCCATCGCCCTTCGGCTTGGGTGCTAAGCGAGCGCGCCCCGTCCAGCTAGCTGCTTCCGGACGATTCTCAACTCCCGACGACGCGATAGCCCATCGAATTTCCGGATCTCGCTCGTCATCTCCCTTCTTAGGTTAGCCTGAGCGGCATGTCGATCGCGCTCTACCATCACCCCTACTCGCGTGCGGCGAACGTCGTCTGGGCCCTCGAGGAGCTCGGCGTTGCCTACGAGCTCCGCTTCGTCGACATCATGAAGGGCACCCAGAAGGCGCCCGAAATCGTCGCGCTCAACCCCATGGGCAAGGTGCCCATCCTGACGGATGGCGACCTTGTCGTGACCGAGGCGGCCGCGATCGGCCTGTACTTGGCGGACCGGTACTCAATCGGCAAGCTCGCGCCGTCGCCCGACGATGCGGCACGCGCCGCGTACCTTCGCTGGTCCTTGTTCTCGCCGTCCGTGATTGAGCCGGCCGTTTGGGCCAAGACCGCGAGCGCGCAGTTCAAGCCGGGCCAGGTTGGCTGGGGCACATACGAGAGCGTGATCGCCTCGATGGAGAGCGCCATTGCGGGAAGGAGCTACGTCCTCGGCGATCGCTTCTCGATGGCCGACTGCATCTTTGGCGGTGCTGTCCGGTACCTGCTGCGCTTCAAGCTGCTCGAGGCAACGCCCTCGTTCACCGCGTACGCCGAGCGGCTCGCGGCTCGGCCGGCCGCGCAGCGGGCCGACGCCAAGAACGCTTCGATCGCAAAGGAGCACGGTCTCGGCGGCTAAATTAGCGCCCGCGGGGCGAACGCCGACGTTCGGACGGAATCGGGGTAGGCTCGGCGGCGTCAGGGCGCGGAGGTGTGGGATGGAAACGACGTCTTTGGGCTGGAACGTATTGGAGCGCGAGACTGCGATTCTCTGGCGTGAGTATTCGTTCGGGGGTGGCGTCGCTACCACCTTCGCCTTCCGTGGCGCCGGCGATGGCCTCATCGTGATGAGCCCATGCAGCGGCGTCGCTCCCGCCGTGCTCGACGAGCTCAAACCGTTCGGCAACGTCGCCGCACTGGTGGCCAGCAACGGATTCCATTGGAAGGGGCAGTCGCTTTGGCGCAAGCACTTTCCTCAGGCCCGAAGCTTCGCCCCGGCCCAGGGGATCGATCGGCTCGTCCAGAGGGTTCCGGAATTTGGACGCTTCGAGCCACTCGACGCGCTCGCACCGCTGCTCGGCGACAAGGCCAACGTCATCGATCCGCCGGGGCACAAGGTGGGCAACGCGATCGCAACCGTCCGCGGCACCCGCGGGTCCTACTGGTACCCTTCGGACCTGTTCGCGAACATTCCGAAGTTGCCCTCGAACCTCGTGTTTCGCTTGTTGATGTCGATGACCGATTCGGCTCCCGGGTACCGACTGTTCCGGCCAGCCGTGTGGCTTCAGGTGAAGGACAAGAAGGCCGTCCGCGACTGGGTCGATGACGTCATGACGAAGGCCGCCCCCACGACCGTCGTGCCGGCGCACGGGCCGCCTGTCACCGGCAGCGACGTTCCGGAAAAGACCAAGGTGCTGGCGGCGCAGATCTAGAGCGCCGAGCCCCTCCGCCAGCAACCCTTCTCCACGGCGAGTGGAACGGCGAATTGCAGTGGCGCTGAGGTCGGCCGCCTAGTTTCGATCAGCCGCCTAAGCGTCCGTCGGCGTCCGATTCTGCAGCTACGTCATAAGCGTGCGCCGGACCGCGGATCGGCGTCGAGTTCCTGGACGAAACGGCCCGACGGATAGACTCTGGGCGGTGCGCGAATACTACGAGGCCCGAGCGGACGAGTACGATGACTGGTGGCTCGGCAAAGGATCGTTCGCTGAGCGCCTACGCCCGGGCTGGTTCGAGGAAGTCCTCGAGTTGGCCGGAGTGCTCTCAGCGCTTCCGGCGGCGCGCACTCTCGATGTAGCGTGTGGCACGGGGTTTCTGACCCGGTTTCTGCATGGCGAAGTGGTCGGAGTCGACCAGTCCGCCGCGAGGCTTCGGCTTGCAGGGCGGCGCGCACCCAACGCGAAGCTTATCAAAGGCGACGCATTCGAGCTGCCGTTCGCTGCGGCCTCATTCAAGCGCGCGGTCGCGGGGCACTTCTACGGCCATCTCGAGGAAGTGGAGCGCGCTCGTTTTCTATCCGAGGTCCGCCGCGTCGCTCGCGAGTGGGTGATCGTCGATGCAGCACTTCGTGAGGATGTCGAGGCGGCGGCGTGGCAGAACAGGATCCTGGATGACGGCTCTCGCTGGCGCGTCTATAGGTATTTCGCGCCCGCTGTTCTCGCGGCCGAGGTCGGCGATGGCGAGGTCCTTTTTGCGGGCCGCTGGCTCGTGGTCGTTCGTTCGCGCTTCTAACCGAGGCTGGCGTCATGGCTCGCATCATCGCGATCGCCGCCGGATTCGATCCTCGCGTGGCCCATCCATCCGCACCCCCAAATCACGCGCCACTGCTCGACTCGGTTGGGCAATAGGCTTTAGACATAACTTTGCGGCTGCAATGGAAATAAACCGACGCTCCCACAGTGCTGGCCAACAAATGCGGCTGCAATGGAAAGGAAACGATGCTCCCACAGCGCTGCCCAACAAAAAACAAAGGTTTGGTCGATTTCGTGACCTTCATTTCCAAGACCTGCGCCCTTATGCTTGTGTGCGTGATGGCCTCGTACGACAACGGCGACTCTTCGCCCGAAACAGCGGCGCCTCGCGGAGGCACGCCACGACAACCGAGAGCGGCCTCTCGTCAGAACAAAACGCTCGAGCAGTTTTGATCGTGTCAAACAATTGCGGCGGGATGAAATGCCCAGAGGATGCGCGTGGTGCT
>Ga0187863_10000091_pt1 | contig 78621 bp, 74 predicted proteins | sample June2016WEW_11_1_FD_132975 | JGI IMG/M metagenome (GOLD analysis project Ga0187863, IMG submission 132975) | Peatland microbial communities from SPRUCE experiment site at the Marcell Experimental Forest, Minnesota, USA - June2016WEW_11_10 | ecosystem: Environmental > Terrestrial > Soil >...
GGCGCCGTTGAAGTTGAAGTACACCGCCTTCATCGACGAGAACACTGCATCCGACTCAGGCCCCAAGCTCTTCTGTGCGAGCATTCCGCCGGCCGTGTGCCCGAGGCAGAAGAGGACGAGCAGGTATGTCGCGATTCGATAAACGCCGAGGTACTTCACGCCGCCGCCGACTTGGCGAACCCCTCCAGGATGCCGCCCCATCCGCCCATCGAGCCGACGCTCTCGCGGATCTTCTCCCAGCCGGCGCCGTGCCGATCCAGTTGGGAGTGCACGAGCTCGACCCGAGTCTTGCCATTGCCTTCGTCGTGGAACGCGACCTCAACACGGCTCGCCTTTGCTGGGTCCGGGTCGTAGGCATAGTTCGCGTCGAGGTGCCACGATACCGCGATGAGGGTCGGCGGCGAGTAGACGAGCACACGACCCCAGTCGCACTCCGACCCATCCGCCCCTCGCTCGAACCAGCGCCCCCCTTCGCGCGCTTCGATGATCGCGGTGTAGGGCTCGACTTTGCCGATGTGGTGAGTGCGGGGCCACCACGTGTCGAAGCGCTCCGTGAAAACCTTGAAGGCATGCGCGACGGGTGCGTTGACGACGACTGACTTTCGGACGCTGGTCTCCAGGCTGTTCATCTCTTCCTCTCCTTGTTGTTGTTGTTGGGCGCGCGGCTGCGATGCTGGGCTGCGTGAGTCTCCTCGGCGGCTCGACGAAATGCGTCGAGCGCCTTGTCCCAGAAGCGGTCGAAGTACTCTCGGACGGCGGCCAGGCCCGCCTGGTCGATCGAGTAGACCCGACGCGTACCCTCGGCTCGGTCCGCCACGAGCCCGGCGTCCTTCAGCACACGGAGGTGTTGGGACACGGCTGGCCGGCTGACAGGAAGCGTGCGGGCGATCTCGACGACCGCAAGCGGGCCCTTGGCGATGCGCTCGAAGATCGCACGGCGGGTGGGATCGCCAAGAGCGTCGAGCTGCCGGTTCGCTTGGTAAGCCACCACGAACCGTAAGCTAACACTAACTGATGCACGGTCAAGGGACCGTTTCGAGTGGCCCGCGAGCACGGCCGTGGCGCCCTCGGGGCTCGGCGCTGCGGCTTGCTTCCGGTCGCACGCTCACGCGCCGGTCGCACGCTCACGCGGCGCTGACGTGGGCCGAGGGGAGGCCCTGAGCGGCCTCGCCGACCTGCCGTGGCGTCGTTGACACGTGGCCCGGGCAGAGGCTGGCGTACTCGGCGACGGCCTCTTGTTGGGCCGACGAGGATCGCGTCTAATTGGTCTCATGTGTGACAGCGATTCCTTCGACGACATGGTCGCGTACCGCCTTCGCTCCGAGCTCCTCTCGCGGCGAGCCATCGGCTCTCTCTCGCTCGGCGCAGGCCTCGCGTCGCTTCTGCCGATCGGGTGCAAATCAGCCGACCCGGCAGTGGGTCCAGTACCCGCGCCGACGGCGGCGGCATCGGGAGCGGTGATCGCGACGTCCGAGTCGGAGGTCAGCATCACGACGCCGGACGGCGCGTGTGATGCCTACTTTGTACATCCAACGAACGGCAGAGCTCCGGCGGTACTCGTCTGGCCGGACATTTTCGGTCTTCGTCCGGCGTTCCGTCAGATGGGAAAGCGGCTCGCCGAGTCGGGATACGGCGTGCTCGTGGTGAACCCCTTCTATCGGACCCAAAGGGCGCCGACGTCGTCTCCGCATGCGGACTTCGAAGATCCGGTGGCGCGTGAAGCGCTGATGGCGTTAGCTCATTCGCTCACGCCGCAGACCCAGGTCACAGACGCGAAGGCCCTGACGGCCTGGCTCGACCAGCAACCGTCCGTCGACACGTCTCGCAAGATGGGAACGACCGGCTACTGCATGGGCGGGCCGCTCGTCATGCGCACGGCGGCGACGAATCCGGATCGCATCGGCGCCGCGGCGACGTTCCACGGCGGAGGCCTGGTGACGGACAAGCCGGACAGCCCGCACCTTCTGATTCCGAAAATGAAGGCGCACTTCCTTATCGCGATCGCCGCCAGCGACGACGCGAAGCAACCGGATGCGAAGGGGACGCTCAAAGCGGCGTTCGCCCAAGCGTCGCTGCCCGCAGACGTCGAAGTGTTCGAAGGGACGATGCACGGCTGGTGTCCGCCGGATTCGCACGTGTACAACCGCGATGCGGCGGAGAAGGCGTGGGGCGAGCTCCTCGTGCTCTTGAAGAGTGGGCTCGGGTAGGGCGGCTGCGTGAAGACCGCGCACCGCGGCAAGCCGATGCGTCAGGGCGTCAGTTAGACGCCGTGCGTGAGGGTGGGAGCGTGCCGGCGACATCGCCGGCCGGCGGCAACGGAGAGCGGGACAGGAGCTCGACGCGCCTGCTCGTGAGGCTAGGGGTGAGAACGTGGTACACCACGCGCAAGCCGCATCCGCTGACCGCATACTGTCGCTCTGGGTCCAGGCGCCTCATGTGGAGGTTGCTGCTCTCGCACGGTAGATCCCGCGAAGCACTCGCCATCAAAGCCGATAGGAGCGGGTCCAGCGTCGTCGCCGGCGACTGTTGGAACACGGTGCCGCCAGTGGCGGTGACCGAATACGCACCGCACCCTGCGCATAACCACACACCGCCGATCGTCGCGCCCACCCTCAACGCCCAGCCCAGCCTTTTCATCTTCTCGTCATGTTCCATGGCCAAGCCCACCTGTGCCGTTCGCCGACGTCGAAACGCGTCGCTTGCCAGACCTCCTAGAAACGTCTGGCAGACGCATTTCTTCCGCGTGTGACCAAAGAAATTTGCACTTGAGCGCGCGCGGATCCTGCTACCGACCGGACGCGAGGATTTGAGGACGGGCAAGTCGCCGAACCTCGACCTCGACCTCGACCTCGACCTCGACCTCGACCTCGACCTCGACCCGTATCCAAAATATCGCAGCGACAATTGGGGACGGTGCGACACCCGGAAATCGAAGTGCTTAGTCACTTTGCGAGATCATTTTTGGTTTTCCTTGGATCCGCGGAAACGCGATAACACCGCCTAACCGGGGCGCACGACTTGCCGTGCGCTGTATCCATTCCCACGCCGAGGCGCTGAAACGGGCTCGCATTCGATCTCCGGGATCGGACGGAATCTAGATCGTGCTTCGAAACATTTCCGCAATGTCCCATTCACATCCACGACCCAATATGGTTAGCGCACGCTTGCGAGTTTTTTGATTTGTTTTTGATTTGCGAAGGTCGCACTGCTCTGTTAGGAGGATTGCAACGCAGGGTGCTCATCCCCGCAACGCTCGACCGGCGACGCCTACGGCCCGCCAGAACGGCGGCGCGCGTCCAAATTCCGGACTTGCCACCCTCCAGCGAAGGAAATATTTCATGCTGACCATCGGCTACAGTGCTCTTGGCGTCTCGCTGCCCCTTTTTGTCGCCCACCGGACGGGGATCTTCGCGGATCACGGCCTCCAAGTGAAGATGAGGGGTTACCCGACTGCCCACCCGCTCGTCGAAGCCATCATGGACGACGGTGTGCCCTGTGGCGGCTTCGTCGCGTTCCCGATCTCGCTGCACCGTCACGTGCGCACCCGTCCTCTGTACTACGCCTGCGCGGTCGCCGAAGACCTGGACAACCCCATCTCGTTTCTTCTCCTGCGCAAGGGCAGCGGCATCCGATCCATCGCGGATCTCGCGGGCCGGCGCGTCGGCGTGCTGCCCACTAAGGCTTACCGCGAGTGGCTGAAGGTCCTCCTCGCCCGGACGGGGCTCGGCTATCACCAGGTGAAGCTCGACAAGACGTGCAAATGCATGGAGACCTGCGCGACGGGCAATGTCCCGATCGAGCAGATGGTTTCCGTCCACGACGTCCTGCCGCAAGAGGCCACCGCGGCGCTCCGGTTCGGCCGCGTCGACGCACTCTTCACCAACGACCCAGCCGTCACCGACGCCGTGCGGAGCGGCGTGGCCGACATCTTCGGCGATCGCCCCATCCTGCCGTCGCTGCTCGGTAGCCCGTTTCTTTTCGGGAGCTTCGTCCTGGACAGCGATTTCGTCGCGGACCGGCCCGACGATGCGCGCCGGATCCTGGGCGCACTGGACGAGGGCATTCGCTTCTGCCAGCAGAATCCCGGCGAAGCGCGCCGCCTGGCCTTGAGGTACCTGCCCCCTTCCTGTGGGGACCTGCGCGACGCGCTCGGCCGCCCTGTCTTTCTCACGTCACGCCAGGTGGACGTCGCACGCTTCCAAGCGGCGATGGATCTGCTCGCCGACGGAGGGATGATCCAGGGTCGCGTCGAGATTGGCCCCTGGGTGATGGGCACGGACACCGCCTTGGCGGACCGCTCCGCCGCTCGCCCCACGCGTCGCCCTCGTCCCGATCACGCGGAGATCGTCACGAGTTGCTCCTAGCTGATCGTTCTCGTCGCATCACCCACATCGCCGAGCTTCAACGCATGCGGACATTCGCTCCACGCCGGCACCCGTTCGTCCTCGCGGCGGCCCTCGCGCCCGTCTTCGTCGCGCTCGTCGCGTCGTCCGTGCGCGCAAGCCCCGTCGCTACCGCTGCGCGCGGCGTCGCGTCTCCTGCACGGGCGATCCCGGAGGTCTGGCCCACGAGCACAGACACGCTTCTCTCGGAGATCCAGACGCATTTCCACGCTACCCGGAAGTGGTTCGGGATGGTGTCGGACCTCCAGCTCGATCGCGCCGCCGACGGCACGGTCACGCCACGCTTCGAGACCCTCCACTCGAAGTTCGTCCTGGCCCGCGACGCCGCGGGTCAGACGCTCGGCGCGCACCTTCCCGCGCAGGCGAGCGCCGCGCACGTCGTCGAGTTCGACGGTGTCGACGGCTTCTCGGTACGCACCGAGGAGATCGGCATGCAGCCCGTGCCCGCCGAGATCCACCAGGGCGTCGTGGTCTACCGCGGCGCCGTCGCGGGCGGAGACCTTCTCTACAAGCTGACCCCGACACACGTGGACGAGTACGTTTACCTGCGCCAGCCGCCGGCACACCTGCGGAGGCAGTTCGAGTTCGACACGGGCTCGGCGGTCTGGGCTCTACGCGAAGCGGACACGATGATCGAGGCGGTGGGCAAGGACGGCATCGCTCACCTTCGGCTAAGCGCCCCGCTGGCGCGGGCCGCGGACGGCCAGCGCCGGCGCGGCACCGCACACATCGTGGGCCGCACGATCGTCCTCGACATCGATCTGGCGGGACTGGCGGCACCGATCCTCGTCGACCCGGACTGGTCGACAACGGGAACGATGACGACATCGCACTGGGGCGACGCGGCGTGGCGGCGTCCCGACGGCCGCGTGATGGCGGTCGGAGGGTGCGCGCTCACGGGCTGCCCGTCGAGTTTCATCCAGACTTCGTGCGGGCAAGTGCTGGCCAACACCGACTTGTGGGATCCCTCGTCGGGCACGTGGACCTCGTCGGCGGCCATGGCGACCGCGCGGACCACGTTCGCGGGAGTGCCTCTTGGCTCGGGCGACTTGATCGTGGCGGGGGGGTGCACGGAGACCAATTGCACCCAGATGAACGACGCCGGATTCTGCGTGGCGCAGCTTTGCACCACCAGCACCAATCTCGCCGAGCGCTACTCGTTCGACGCAGGCTCCTGGGTCGATGCAGGCTCGCTGTCCAGCCCGAGATTTGCGCCGATGGGCGCTCCGGTCGGCAACGGCGACGCCCTCGTGGCGGGTGGCTGCGACGTAAGCGGCTGCTCGGCGGACGTGGAGCGATGGAGCGCCGCCACATCCAGCTGGAGCGAGAAGGCTCCGCTGCCGGCTCCCCGTGGCTACGGGACGGCGACCGTGCTCGCCGACGGACGAGTCTTGGTCGTCGGGGGTTGCGCGGACCCCATGTGCGCGACCGTGCTGAGCGACGCCCTTGTCTATGATCCGATCGCCAACACCTGGACCGCCGCCGGTTCCATGAGCTCGCCGCGAGCGGGACAGAGCGCGACTCTGCTCAACGACGGCACCGTTCTCGTGGCCGGGGGATGCATGGACTCGGCGTGCATGAACGTGCTGTCGTCGGTCGATATCTGGACCGCTGCGGGCGCGGAAGGCGACTCGGGCACGGAAGGCGACTCGGGCACGGAGGGCGGCTCGGGCGCGGGTGGTGAGTTCGCGCCGGGCCCGTCGATGGTGGCCGGAAGGCACCACCACACCGCGAACCTGCTCGCCAACGGCGAGGTGCTGATGGCCGGCGGCGCCAACGCGACCGGGGCCAGCATCCCCACTTCGGAGGTCTACCTTCCTCTGGCGCACGAGTGGATCGGGACGGGCGCCATGCTCATGGCGCGCGCATTCCACATCGGCGTCGACCTGAGCGACGGGCGGGTGCTCGTGTCGGGGGGCTGCAACCCGGCCACATGCATCCCGTTCGCCGAGATTTTCTCGCCGGCAAACCTGCCCGCCGACTCCGACGCCGGAGTCGACGCCGGCCTCGAGATGGCGGAGGACAGCGGCGCCGACGCCGCGGTCGAAACCGGAATCGGGCCGCCCGTCACCTCGCCTCACCCCGCGCTTTACCACACCGGAGTGGTGACGTGCGCCACGAACACGGCGCAGGATCTCAAGTGTCCGCAGGCGGGCTATGAGCTTCAGGACGGGGATTTTCAGCCCAACTCCCAGTCGATCGTCAACTTGTCGGTGATCTCGTCGCCGAGAGACGAGCTCACCGACCAGACGACGGGCCTCGTCTGGCAGGCCCTCGACGACGGCAGCACGTACACCTACGCGGCGGCGGGCCCGCACTGCGCGAGCCTCCAGAGCGCCGAAGCGGCTACGGGCTGGAGGTTGCCCTCGGTGATCGAGCTCATGACCCTCATCGACAACGGCGTCGACCTGCCGTCGGTCAGTCCAAGCTTCGTCGGCACCCAGAGCACCAACTACTGGACGTCCACGCCGACGGCGACTGCTACCACGCTGGCCTGGACGGTGAAGTTCGACTTCGGCGAGGTGATCCCGCTGCTCATGGATACTGCACTGCCGGTCAAATGCGTTCGAGGCAAGAGCAACGTCCTCAACGTCGGAAGCGTGGGCCTGCGCAAGGCGGGGCCGCTCACTCCGACGACGGCGACGGTCCAGGACACGACCACGGGGCTCGAGTGGCAGCGCGAGGACGACGGCACGAGGCGAGACCAGCAGGGCTCGCTCAACTACTGCACGAACCTGCAGCTCGGGGGCCTGTCGGGCTGGCATCTGCCCAATATCAGCGAGCTCCTCAGCATCGTTCAGTACGACGCCGTCGCCAGCAATGGCGTGGCGATCGACCCGGCGTTCCAGAACGCCAAGGCCGATCTCTACTGGAGCTCGACCCAGAACGAAGGCGCGCCCACCCTCTCGTGGAGCGTCACGTTCAACCTCGGGGTCGTCGACGGCATCTCGGTCACGGGGCTCGGCTTTGCCCGGTGCGTGCGCCACATCGTGCCGCCGCCCTCCTCGTCGTCGTGCGGATGCAGCGTGCCCGGGTTCTCGGGTCGGGCCACGGCCGCTCTCTGGGCCTCGGCGCTCGCAGCCCTTGCGATCTTCTTCCGACGCTTCCGCAAAACCCGCGAGCGCAAAGCCCACCCGTGACGCCGCCCGGCGGACGTCTCTGAGGTGAGTTGCCTGGGTGGCCCGTAGCCGGACCGGGCGCCGCTTCGCCGTCGATGCTTTCTTCCGCGCCCGATGATCGGTGCACCCTCTCCGACAGCTCCGCCGGTCGATTCGTCAACTTCGGCGCGATCTACTTCGCCCAGGGGCTGCCCATGGGCTTCGCGGTCTTCGCCGTGCCCGCGTGGCTCGCCGACACCCGAATGCCCACCGCCGACATCGGGATGGTCGGCGCGATCACCATGCTGCCCTGGGCGTTCAAGGTGGTGTGGGCGCCTCTCGTCGACCGATTCAAGTACCGCGCCATGGGGCGTTTCCGGGCCTGGATCCTGGGGGCGCAGCTCGGGCTCGTGGCGAGCACGGTCGCGCTGCTCTCGCTCCCCTCTCCGGTGGGCCACGTGCGCGCCCTGGCCGGGGCGCTGTTTGCGCAGGCGCTCTTCGCGTCCATGTCGGACGTCGCGGGCGACGGCCTGGCCGTCGAGGTCCTGCCGAACCGGCAGCGGGGCCTGGCCAATGCCGTGATGTCCGGAGCGCAGGCAGCGGGGAACGTCATCGGCGGCGCCGGCCTCTCGGCGGTGCTGGCCCGAGCGGGGTTTCGCGAAGCGGCGGGGCTTTCGCTCGTGCTCCTTTTGGCGGCGTGCGCACCGACGGTCCTGCTGCGCGAGAGGCCGGGCGAGCGGCTCTTGCCCTGGACGCGGGGGGAGCCGGCGATCGTCGCCGCCGATCGCGCGCCGCTCGCGCTCGCGGGCAGCGCCCGACTTTTGGCTCGTTCCGTCCTCGCTCGCCCAAGCGCGCGCGCCCTGGCGGTATGGATCGCGGTGTCCTTTCTCTCTGGTTGCCTCGGGATTTTGATGACGGCGGCCGCCGTGAGAGACCACGGTTTCCGGCCGGCCGAGTACGCCTCCTTGGGCGCGCTGGCGCTCGCCCCCAACCTGATCGGGGCGTTCGCCGGCGGGCGGCTCGCCGACCGGAGGGGACGCGCCCCCGTCGTCGTGGGGGCGCTGCTTCTCGACGCGGTCGCCTGGGCGGGGTTCGGGCTGCTTTCCCCCGAGTGGTCGATCAAAGGGGTATGGATCGTCCAGGCGCTCGCCGCGGGGGCCGCCAGCGGCGCGCTCTTTACGGTTCTGACGGCCCTCTTCATGGATCTCACCGAGCCCCGCCTCGCCGCCACGCAGTTCGCCATGTGCATGGCGCTCGGCAACCTCGGCTCGGTGATCGGGCGAGCTTCGGCCGGAGCGCTCGAGGCGCGCTTGCCGCTCGCATGGCTTGCCCTCGCCGCGGGAGCCGCGCTCGCCGCGCTTGCTTTGTGGACGGCGACGTCGCCCGCGATTCCGCCGATGCCACGGAAGGTGTAAAGGGCGGTATGGCCTCCGGCAAACGTTGCAGCCGGCGCGCGGCGATGGCTGGGTTGCTTTCCCTCGCCGCGTGCGCCAGGAGAGGCTCCGGAGGAGGTAGTCCCATGGTGATCGGGGTGTCGACGCTGCGGATCAGCTTGCCCGTGTTCGTCGCGGAGCAGCACGGCCTGTTCGTCAAGCACGGCATCGACGCCGAGGTGCGTCGCTACGATACGGCTCAGCCACTGGCCGACGAGCTCGGCGCAGCTCGGATCGACGCCGGGGGCTATGTCGCCTTCCCCATCTTGTTCGGGCCCGGGGCTTCCCCGCCCCGGGTGCGGGTCTTCACCGCCGTCGTCGAGGACGCCGCGCACCCGCTCTCGTACCTGCTCGTCAAGAAGGGCAGCGGGCTGCGTGGCGTGGCCTCGCTCCGGGGGCGCCGCATCGGGATGCTGCCCACCGCGGCTTACCGCCGCTGGCTGGAGGCAATCCTGCGCCATGACGGCCTGCGGCTCGAGGACGTGAGCATCGTCCCCCTCGCCCCGTCTCTCGAGGTGGACGCCCTAGCGGGCGGCGGCGTGGATGCGCTCTTCACCGGCGATCCCATGGCCACCGCGGCGCTCGCCCGGGGGCTCGCCGAGCCGGCGACGGATACCCCGGACGTGCCCCGCGTCCTCGGAGACCCCTTCCTCTTTGGTACCTTCGCCGTCACGCAGGATTTCGCGCAGAAGCATCCCGCACAGGCGCGGGCGCTCGCCGACGCGCTCGACGAGGCCATCACCCTCATCTCGGCCGATCCGGCCGTGGGGACGGCCGCGATGAAGCCTTACGTACGAGAAGCCGAGCGTCCGTTCGTCGATCGCTACCCGGCGGCGCGGTACCTCCGCTCCGGAGAGATCAGCGCCGCACAGCTCGACCGGGCCCTCGAGCTCGCGGGCACCGACGCGCGAGCCGCGACCGTCGCCCTGTGATCGTCGCGGCGCTCGATCGGGTCCGCGTGCTTAGCGGCGATGGCCCGATGCTGCGCGAGGCAAGCCTCAGCCTGCGGTCGGGGGATCGCGTGGCGCTGGTGGGGCCCAATGGGGCCGGCAAGAGCACGCTCGTGCGCGTGCTGCTCGGGCTGACGCGCCCGGCGGAGGGAACCGTCCAGCGTGCGGCTGCGGGCGCCGGGTACGTCCCCCAGGGTTACGCCGAGAGCCTCTTTCCCTGGTTCTCGGTGCTCCGCAACGTGGCGATGCCTCGCCTCGTGGCGCATCGCGCGGACGCCTACGCCGCGGCGCGCGTGCTCGCAGACCGGATCCTCCCTGGGGTCGATACCCGCCGGCGCGCCGGGCGCCTGTCCGGCGGCGAGAAGCAAGCGACGGCGTTGGCGCGCGCACTGGCGTCGCTCGGGGACCTGGTGATCGCCGACGAGCCGTTCTCGGCCATCGCGGCGTCGAGCCGGGAGCGTATGCGCCGCGCGCTGCGCGAGGAGCTCGGCGGCCGGGCGCTGCTCCTCGTGAGCCACGACGCGGGCGATGTAGCGGATCTCTGCGAGCGCACCGTGCGTCTCATCGACGGCCGCACCGTCGAGCCGTAGGCATGAGCGGCACCCGACCGACGTCGTGGCACGGTGCATCCCTCCTGGCGCTGGCCGGCGCGATGGGCGCCTGGTGGGCCGTGGCGCAGATTCACGTGGCCGCGCGCCCGCTCGTCGCCACGCCCGCGGCCACCCTGGGCGCGCTTTCGCGGGCGGCTCCCACTCTGGGCCGCGATCTCGGGGCGACCGCCGCGCTCGCCGGTGTAGGGCTCGCGGCGGGCGTCGCCGCCGGCCTGGCGATCGGAACGGTGGCCGCCGTCCTGGTGCGCCGGGCTCCGGTGATCGAGGGCCTGCTCGACTTCGCCCGCAGCGTCCCGCCTGTGGTCATCCTGCCCGTCTGCCTCCTCGCGTTCGGCTACAACGAGCTCGCGCGGCTGGCGACGGTCGCTTTCGGTTGCATGTGGACGGTCTCGCTCGCGGTCATGACGGCCGCTTCCTCTGCCCGGTCGGCGCGCCGTGAGATGCTCGACGTGGCCGGCGCGACGCCCTTGAGAGCGCTCGCGTGGACGCAGCCCTGGGAGTCGCTCGGCGTCCTCGTGGTGGGCCTGCGCTCGAGCGCCTCCACGGCTGTGGTCGTGGCGGTGGTGACCGAGATGATCGCCGGCGCCGAGCGCGGCCTTGGCGCGCGGGTCATCGCCGCGCAGATCGTCGGCGACACGGACGGGCTCACGCTCGACGTGCTCACCGCGGGCGCCCTGGGGTACGCGGTCAACCTCAGTCTCCGGGGGCTGGAGCGCTGGGTGCGACGGCTCGAGACGTGATCCGCGGCGGGCGCCGGCTCGGTCGGCCCGTCAGTCGCCGAAGACCCGGCGCGCCGCCGGCCGCGCAAGCAAGCGGTCCAAGTAGCCGGATAGCACGTCGCGCCCGTCGAGCAGGCCGACACGCCGCGCCCAATTCAGGTTCGAGCCCACGATGACGTCGACCGTGGAGAACGGATCTCCGAGCATGTGCTGGCCCGTGGTGAGCGCCCGGGTAAGCAGCTCCGCGGCCTCGGCAAAGCGCGCGCGAGCCTTTTCGCGCTCGGCCTCCGTAACGTCTCCGCTGTGCTGCGACCAGCGCCCGATCGCGGGCTCGATCGTCGACGCACAGAAGAAGAGCCACTGGTAGTACAGGGCCCGAAGCGGCGAGGATACCGGCGGCGCGAGGCCCCGCTCCAAGCACCGGTCGGCCAGGTACATGCAGATGGCGATCGACTCGAAGACGGTCACGTCGCCGTCGACGAGCGCGGGCACCTGACCGAGCGGGTGGACCCGAAGGTAGCCGGGCTCTCGGTTCGCCTTGGCAGCGAGATCGACTGTGACGAGCTCGTAGGGGACGCCCAGCTCTTCGAGCATCCACCGGGGGCGGGTCGAGCGGGTCTTGGGGGCGAAGTACAGCTTCATGGTCCTCCTTCGGTTTCGACTACGCCCCGACGGCGTTGGGGACCTGCCGTCCGGCAGCGGTCAGGTACGGATCTTATATCCCCTCGCGAGCAGCGCGTCGGCCACGGTCGAGGTGACGAGCAGCGCGGCGAACGCCAGCGCGAGGCTCCGGCCCGGCGGCACACCCGAGCCGCCGAAGAAGCCATGACGGAAGCCGTCGACGAGGTAAAAGCAGGGGTTCATGAGCGAGATCCTGCGCCATGGCTCGGGCAGCGCGTCGACCCGATAGAAGACGCCGCTCAGAAACGAGAGCGGTACGACGACGAAGCTCTGGAAGCCCGCGAGCTCTTCGAAGCGGGTCGCCCAGAGCGCCGCGATCAGGCCGAGCGCGCCGAAAAGCGCGCCGCCGAGGACGGCGAAGGCGACGACGAGGGCGGGATCGCGCGCGGACAGGTGCACGAACGGCGCCGCGCCCGCGACGATGCCGGCGCCGATCACGAGCCCGCGCACAGCCGCGGCGGCGGTGAACCCGGCGAAGATCTCCCAAGGCGAGAGCGGGCTCAGAAGCACGAAGACGAGGTTGCCGTTGAGCTTGGACTGCATGAGGCTCGACGAGCTGTTGCTGAAGGCGTTCTGGAGAAGGCTCATCATGGCGAGACCCGGGACGAGGAACGCGAGGTTGTCGACCCCGGGCTGCATGGGCGCGCCCGACGACAGCATCTGCGCGAAGACGATCACGTAGAGTAGAGCGGTGATCACGGGTGCCACGAGGGTCTGAAGCGCGACCGCCTTGAAGCGCAGAACCTCCTTTCGGAAGAGCGTGTACGGCCCGCGCAAGCTCACGGCCCCTCCGCGCGGACGAAGTCCATCACCGCGGCCTCGAGGCCGCCCTTTCCAGAGGCCAGCCGCTGCGTGGTGTCGAGCGCGGCGATGCGGCCCTTCACGAGAACGGCGACGCGGTGGCAGAGCGCCTCGGCCTCTTCGAAGTGATGCGTGACCAGCACGATGGTGCGACCCTCCGCGAGAAGCCTCCCGCAGAGGCGGTAGAGCGCGCGACGCATCTCCACGTCGACCCCGGCCGTCGGCTCGTCGAGCACGACGACGTCGGGGCGGTGCACGAGCGCCTGCGCGACGAGCACGCGGCGCTTCATGCCCCCGGAGAGCGTCCGCATCGGCGCGCCCGCCTTGTCCGAGAGGCCGAGCGCCGCGAGGAGCTCGTCGACCCACGCGTGCTGCTCGCGCCCCAGGCCGAAGTAGCCGGCCTGGAGCCGCAGCACCTCGCGCACCTCGAAGAAGGGATCGAACACCAGCTCTTGGGGCACCACGCCGAGCGCGCGCCGTGCCGCGCGGTAGTCGCGAATGACGTCGTGGCCGAGCACGGAGACGGCCCCCGCGTCCGCGCGCGAGAGCCCGGCGATGACGTGGATCAGCGTCGACTTTCCTGCACCGTTCGGGCCGAGCAGGGCGAGCGCCTCCCCGGGCCCGACCGACAGGTCGACACCGGCGAGCGCCCGCACGCCGCCGAACGCTTTCTCGACGCCGCGAATCTCGATGGCCGGCTGCATCGACGCCTCCTTAGCGAACGCAGCGCAGGCCCCGCGGGCGAAATGCGGCTGCGCTCGTTCGTGCTGGCTCAACCTCGAAGGAGACCCTATAGGAAGTCCCATGATCTACCCATCGATTCGTCAAATGAACAAACTGCTCGGGCAGCTCGACACCTGGCTCGTCAAGGCGACCGAGTACGCGCAGAAGAAGTCGTTCGACGTCAACACGCTCCTTGTGTTTCGTCTTGCGCCCGACCAGTATCCGTTCGTCCGGCAGGTGCAGTTGAGCTGCGACCATGCGAAGTTCGCCCCGGCGCGCCTGACCGGCAAGGAAGCCCCCAAGCACCCCGACGACGAGCAAACCATCGAGAGCTTGCGCTCGCGCATTCAGTCCGTGAGGACGTGGCTCGACGGCTTCAGCGCCGCGGACCTTGCGGGCGCAGAGAAACGCGTCGTCACGTTGCCGCGCTGGGAAGGCAAGGGTCTGACGGGCGAGGACTATCTCCTCGAGTACGCCATGCCCAACTTCTACTTTCACGTTACGCACGCTTACGCGATCCTCCGCCACAACGGTGTCGACCTGGGCAAAAAGGACTATGTGGGGCAGCTCAGTCTTCGCGCTCCCTGATGACTGGCGCGACACGAGAACCGCACGCTCGAGCCATCGAGCGCGCGAGCCTCGAGCGTCAGTCGTTCTTAGCGCCGCCGTTGATCCAGTCCGTGATCTCTTGAACCTGGGCCGCGGAGAGGCAGGCCAAAGCCCCCGCCCCGCACCCAAAGGGCATCTCGCTTCCGCAAGGGGGGGTGGCGCTCTCGACTTTTTCGACAAGAAGGCTCGTCGCCGCGTCGCCGGGGACAACCAGGGTAAAGCCGAGTCCCTTGCACCCCGCCCCAGCGGGGCTCTTTTGAAGGTTCGCGTAGGCCGCAGATTGCGTGCTTAGGTCCAACGCTCCCAGAGCGTATCCAGTCCCCCCGTCGACGTCGGAGTGACAGGTCACGCACGAGCCCGAGAGAATATCGGAGTAAACCTGTGTGAACGTCACGGCGGTTGTATTCGTATTCCCGGGGGTCGAGCTGCTGCCGCAACCGCCAGAGAAGAGGGCTAAGACGAGCGCAACGATAGAGAGATGGTTCACGGGAGAGAGATGGTTCATGGCTAGAACACCACCGGCACATCGAGCTGGATTACGTTGTCATTCGCCGGACTCGTCATGGGATGATCAAAGCCCCGCGTGTACGCGATGCCGGGGTGCGTCCAGACGCCCGGGGCGAGCTTGAAGTGCAAGCGCGGGCCTACCCCCGTCGAGAGCATGTCGACCGAAGTGCCGGGCTTGTGCGTCTTGACGGTGCTCGGCGCAACGATCCATCGCTGATAGCGAAGCTCCCCGCCGATCGATAGCGCGTCCACGAGGAAGTAGCCGACGTGAATGCCGGTCGTGAAAACGGTTTTTGATGCGTCGGGATCCTGCTCCGCACCTCGCACCCGCTGGAGCTGGCCGAGGGTGGCTTCCACTTGGGTGGTGAGACCCTGACCCACGTACGCCACGTCGATTTGCGGGAGCACTCCGAAGTCATTTACAGCGAAAAGTACATTGTCCATGTCTGCCCGCACGACGGGACCCACCGTCCGCGCATCGAGCGCTCCCTTGTCGGGGGTGTTGCCTCCCCCCATCCCGACCGGGACCGTGAAGCACAGGGAGGCGCTTGCTCGAAACCCTGAACCGAAGGCGAGCGCGTAGGCTGCTCCGACCAGTGGGTTGACGAAAGCGAACCCGCCGGTTGCCGTCCCAGGCGGAGAGTCGTTGATCACCGCGAGTTTAACCAACGGAACGAGACCCGTCGCGGGCGCGGTCCCAGTGCCGGGGATCCGGTAGGTCGCACTCAGCTCCGAGACGACGGCAAACCCCGACTGTGCAAGCGCGTTCTGGTAGCTGGCAAACGACGTGTCCGAGCGCACCGCGCTCGCCGCGATCACAGGACGAAGCTGAAAGGGAAGCGAGTAGGGATCCGGCCTGCGCGCGGGTTGGGGGACCGGAACCTCCGAGGGCGCGCCTGCAACCACCGGAACCTCCCCTGCGCCAGGGGGAGGAAGTGCCGCCGGCTCGGGTGGGGCCGCCGGGGGAGTCGTCGGGGTTGGCTCTTGAGCCCGTGCGGATTCGGAAACGAGGGGGAGCGATGCTGCAACCAGAAGGAGGGCGAGATAGCGACCCGCAAACAATAATGGCATATGGCAACTGAATCAGTGGGGCGGGCTGTAGGTTTTCAGAGTCCCCCCACGGAAACGGTTTCGGATCCAGAGAGACCGTACCAGGAGCTGTGGGTGAGTGGTGCGAGAAGTATCATAAAATCTCTGCTCCAATCGTGTGTGTCGAGACGCCGAAACAAGGGGGACATTCGCGCGAAACTGCGCGGTCCCCACCCAATTGTGTAGCGGAGCGGGTGTCAACGGTGCTGGATCCTTCGCGCGTTCATCCGCGACTGGAAGCCACGCACAACCGGGATTGCCAAGAAGCAATTCCTGACTCCCCAATCGGACATGGGGATCGTGGAAAGGATTGGCGCGCACTGGGCATCTGCCCGCCTTCGCCTCCCTTCCCTCGAAAGGACTGAACCATGAGCCAACTTTGAGCTAACTAGCCGCGCCGCGCCGGCTGGATGCACGGCAGGTACACCTCGAAGGTCGTCCCCTCGCCCAGCTCGCTGCGGAGCTCGACGAACCCGCCGGCTTGCTCCACGATCCCCCGCACGGTGGCGAGCCCAAGGCCGGTTCCCTTTCCCGACCCCTTGGTCGTGAAGAAGGGCTCGAAGACGCGCGCGCGTGTCGCCGCGTCCATCCCAGTGCCGTGGTCGGTGACGGCGAGCCGCACGTAGGTACCGTGTCCACGCCCGTCGGCGAGGCGAACCGGCGCTGTCGCGAGAGCGACAACCCCCCCGTTCGGCATGGCGTCGCGCGCGTTGACGACGAGGTTCATGATGATCCGCTCCAGACTTCCGCGATCGATCTTTACGCCGCCCAGAGGACGCGTTGGCCGCACCTGAAGCTCCACCCGCGTGCCGAGTATTGGCCGCAGCATTTTCTCGGTTTCCTCGACGACGTCGCTGAGGTCGAGCAGCGGCGCGTCGACGAGCTGCTGCCGGCTGAAGATGAGAAGCTGTTGAGCGAGACCCGTGGCCCGCGCGCACGCCCGTCGGATCTGTGCGACGTCGTCGAGCGCTTTCCAATCCTGTGCGACTCGACGTCGGAGCATCTCCGTATAACTCACGATAACACCCAGAAGGTTGTTGAAGTCGTGCGCGACGCCTCCGGCGAGCCTGCCGACGGCAGCCAGCTTCTGCGCGTCTCGGAGGTCCGCTTCGCTCCGGCGCAGTGAGGACTCCGCTTGCCGTGCCACTTCTTCCCTCGTTTGCACAAACTGCTCGCCCAGGACAACGGCGCGGCGATCGTGTAGGCGATGGAGGGCGGCAATGGCTGCCTCGGCGCGAAGGGGCTCGTCACGATACGCTTGCAAGAGCCTAGGCCTGAAACAGCGGACGAACACGCAGGTCGTCTCGTACCAGTCGCCAAAGGTAAGCCCACTTCTCGCATACCAGTCGGCACGCGCCCGTTCGTCACTCTCGTACGGGCCCCAGTCCCCCTCCTCTATGGCTCGACGCAGATGCTCGCGCACGGCGGCGGACGCGGCCGCGACGGCCCGGGGCGGGAGAGAGGTTCGGATCACGCCGCTCCTGCGGCCCTCGGCCAGGAGGGCCGCGGTCTCGGCGACGACCGCGTCGTGGCTGGCGTCGTAGACGCGCCAAAAGTCGAGCAGCCCCGCCGTCTCTTCGGGGTGGCCACCCACAGTGTCGCGCACCGGATGCTGCGAGGTCATCGGAACGGTGTCCCCCGCCGCAACGGACGTGGGCGTGTTTCGTTCCACGTCTTCGTTACCCGTTGGCCGCTCACTCGAGACGAAACGGTTTCGCTGGCCTCGTTCGTCGCTGTCGCTTGATCGCCTCCAGCGGTCTCAGCGACCGCTGCACAGAGGGCGTAGCCGTCGACCGGTTTTCGAAGCACGCGATGCACGCCGAGCCTCGCGGCCAGAGTATCGACGGAAGGATCGAGGAAGCGGGTCATCATCAGCGTCGGCGGGAGCCGAACCATCCGCCGCAAAGCCAGGAGGACACCCAAGCCGCTAAGCCTTGGCATGACGAATTCCAAGATGAGAACCTCGGGCAGCGGCAGCCGTGCGTCGGCCATGGCCGACAGCAGTTCGAGGGCCTCGCCGCCGTCCGCGGCCTCGGTCACCGCGTAGCCATCTTCAGTCAGAAGCTGCCGCGCGGTCTCGCGGAAGCCCGTGTCGTCATCGGCCAGGAAGGCCGTGCTGCGGTGGCGGAGCGACCTCATCATGAAGCGCGCCCTACAGGCAGGGGTTCGTTGTCGGGCATGGGGTGGGACTGTTCCCAGGCTCCTCGCAGCACACGGACACACATTGCGGTGTTCCGGTTGGGGTGATCATGGGAGACCTGTTTGCTTTCTAGTCGGGTGCTGGTTGAAACCTGAGGAACGTGTTTCCTCGGAGTCGCGTTCGGCGCGTGACTTGCGCGTGCCGCAGCAAGGGCGCGTAGCCGCGGATCGGTGGAAGGCGCACGACGTTCGCTCCGTTGGCGACTCGCGGTTGGCATTCGCTGTTTCCAACGGCGGCCGGCCCCGTATCGTTCCGTGGCCGCAGCGGCGACCCGGCCATGGAACGGTTTGTCGGCGCGGTCCGTTCTCCTTGACACAGGTACGAGATGCGAGCGGCTCCCCACCTCACTTTGGTTGCAGCGGCCGATGCAGGCGGCGCTAACGTCCGGTATCCGGAAGCGGTGTCGAAGGAGACTGCCACGCTGCCGCGCGCGGCCCTCGATCACCTTGACGCGCTTTACCGCGTCGCGCGAAACCTCACGGGACGAGACTCTGAGGCGGAGGATCTCGTCCAGGAGACCTACACGCGCGCGATCGCCGGGGGGGCGCAGTTCACGACGGGTACCAACCTGCGAGCGTGGCTCTTCAGGATCCTGCGCAATGCGCATATCGACGCCTACCGGCGCGCGCGAACGAACCCCGTCCACGGGGGTCTCGACGACGAACTCGCTGCCGACACGACGACTACGACAAGCGAGCCCCTCCGAGGGGACGCGGAGCTCGAGCGGCTGCGTGGCGTCGTGACGACCGACATCGAGGCCGCGCTCGCGTCGCTCAGCGTAGACGCCCGGGCGATCGTCTTGCTCGACATGGAAGGTTTCACGGAAACCGAGCTCGCAGAGACCCTTGGGTGCGCCGTCGGGACGGTGAAGTCGCGGCTTGCTCGGGCCCGGGGCATTCTTCGCGAACGGCTACGGGACTACGGGAGTTGAGCGTCATGGACTGCACCGAAGCAAGAAACCACCTGCTCGATAGCCAGCGCGGGGCGCTGACCGGAGAGATCCACGCGCGCGTGGACTCCCACCTGGCCGAATGCGAGGCGTGCCGTCGGGAGGATGCCGTCGAGCGCGAACTCTCCGCTGTCCTTCGAGACCGCCTTCCCAGGACGCGCGCGCCCGAAGCACTTCGGCGCTCGATCGAGAAACGGCTCATGGGCGAGCCGCCGCGAGCCTCCGGGAGGTTTCGCCACACGCGGGTCTCGCTCTTCGCGTCCGCAGTGTTCGCTGCCGCCGCTGCCTTCGCCATCCTCTTGTGGAAGCCTCACGGTTCCGACGCCATGCTCGCCGAGGCGGTGAACGACCATCTGCGCGTCCTATATAGCGATCATCCGGTCGAGGTGGAGAGCGGGGGCATCCATCAGGTCAAGCCCTGGTTCACGGGGCGACTCGACTTTGCGCCGGTGGTCGCCTTCGGCGGCGACAACGACTTTCCCATGCAAGGGGGCGCGGTCGCCTACTTTCTCGACCGCAAAGCGGCAACGTTCATCTTCAAGCGACGGCTGCACGTCATCACGCTGTTCGTGTTTCGTGCCGAGGGCCTGCCGTGGTCCGCGCTTGCGACCCACCCTGTGGGGGGGGCGCGCGGAACGCTCGAGACATCGCGCGGCTTCCACGTGCTCATGTGGAAGAAGGGCGACCTCGGCTACGCGCTCGTGTCCGACGTCGACCCGACAGATCTCCAACTGCTCGCAGCGAAGGTCGAGGGTGGGGCCTAGCGCGCAACGACCCTTCGTCTCGCCGACGCCTCGGCGCTGGCGGCTATGCGGTTTGGGAACGAAATCGAGCCGGCGCCGTTGACTCACGAGTGAGCCATTGGACGGGCCCCCTGCGGCAAACGACGACACTCGCTGCGTCGATGGTCCTTTTTGGGGCGATCGTTTCGTGTGCGAAGGCGGAGAGAGAGCAGCATGGACGCGCAGACGAGGCGCCGACGGCTTGGCGCACTCGTCTGCCGCCGTCGCGGTTCGCGCTCACCAACCGCTTCGCCTACATCCCGCCGCAGTGTTACGCGAAGACGCGCGGACAGGATGGAGCGCCGACGAGCAACCCTTGCTACGCGTGTCACGTTCGCTCCGAGCCGCCCAACTACGCCAACGACGCCGATCTGCAGGTCGCGCTGTCGCTTCCAGTCGCGGCGGCGCCAAACCCGTGGAAGAACGTTCTCGAGCCCCCGATTCTGCATGCGCCGCGCGTGGCCGACGACGACGTGCTCGCCTACGTCCGCCGGAGCAACTACTTCGACGAACGCGGGCTGACCCTCGCCCGGACCCTCGACCGAGTCCCGGACGACAGCGGCAACGGGGTTCGAAAGTGGACCGGCTTTCGCCCCGACGCATGGTTCTCTTTCGACGAACGCGGCTTCGATCGCGCCCCCGATGGAACCCCGTCAGGGTGGCGCGCGTTCGCGTACTACCCGTTGCTCGGAACATTCTTTCCCACGAATGGTTCGATGGACGACGTCCTCATCCGGCTCGACCCGATGCTTCGCGAGAACGCCGACGGCCTCTACGATTCGCGTGTCTACGAGATCAACTTGGCCATCGTCGAGGCGCTCATAACCCGGCATGACGTGCCCATCGATCCCATCGACGAAAGACGCCTCGGCGTCGATATCGATCTCGACGGGGTCATCGGCCATGCCACGCGCGTTTCGTTTGGAAAGGGAATGCGCTACGCGGGTCGTGCGACGAGGCAGGGTACGTGGCCCATCGCGCCAGGCCTTTTCCCACTCAACACCGAATTCTTGCATAGCGTCCGCTACCTCGACGTGGCGTCCAGTGGCGCCATCGCGATGGCTGCTCGGATGAAAGAGTTGCGCTACGCGCAGAAGGTTCGCTGGCTGAGTAGCGCCGAGCTGGAGCGCAAAGCTGCCGCGGAAACCACCGAGCAGGCCCTATCGCCCGACGGCGCTGTCTACTTCGTGCCCGAGGCCGACCGGGGCGTTTACAACGGGCAGGGCTGGTTCCTTCAAGGCTTCATCGAAGCCGCCGACGGCGCGCTGCGCCCGGAGTCGTACGAGGAGACCGTCGCATGCGTAGGTTGCCACGGCGGAATCGGCGCCACGACCGACGGCATCTTCTCGTTTCCGAGAAAGCTAGCGCCCACAACGGCCGCGCGCGGGTGGTTTCACTGGACGCAGCATGGCCTGAGCGGCATTCCGGAGCCTCGGCGCCGTGACGGTCGCTACGAGTACTCGCTTTATCTCGCGGTAAACCACGCGGGCGACGAGCTTCACGAGAATACCGAAGTGCTCAGGCGCTTCTTCGACGAAAAGGGGCGGCTACGTCCAGCCGAGATCGCCCGCCTGCACGGCGACATCGCGACGCTGCTCCTGCCAAGCCCGGCGCGGGCGATCGACTTGGACCGTGCGTATCTCGCCATCGTGCGAGAGCAAAGCTTCGTTCGCGGGCGCGACGCCGTACTCGCGTCGGCTTCTCACATGTACGCGCGCGCTCCAGTCGGCGAAAGGACGGCGGTCGAAAAGCCCATCGCTCCTCCGTGAGAGCGGCGTCCACCGAAGGCGCGGGACGTTGGGTCGATCCTTTCCGAGCCCCGACTACCCTGAGGCGAGCGACGGCGGTCGGCCATCGAAGGTGCGATTGAGCGGAACGGTCTGACTCGGCGCTTCGTTTCTTCATCGGTTCTCTCACGTCACTCGGAAGGAGACATCGATGCGAAAGTCACTGGCCATGTTGGCCACGCTCAGCGCGGCGTGCGGTTCCACCAACGCGACCGCCCCGCAGGTCGGATCATCCGGTACGGCGAATACGCCGACGACCCCGATCGAAGCTGGGGCTCCAACGCTCCAGAAAGTGAATCACGTCGTCGTGATTGTTCTCGAGAACTGGAGCTTCGACAGCCTCTATGCCGAATTTCAAGGGGCCGAAGGGCTCACAGACGCGCTCGCGGCGCCCCCCCAGGCCGACCCGACCACTGGGCAAGCCTACGCGATGCTGCCTGAGACGGAGGCTCACATGCCCGCGGGGCTGGCCAACACACCGTTCGCACTTGACCCGTATTTGACAGTTGACGAAGACACTTCGATTGACCTCACGACGAATTTTTATTCCGAAAGGGAGCAGATAGACAACGGGAAGATGGATCTTTTCGTCGCCGAAAGTTCCGCCAAAGGTCTCACCATGGGCTACTTCCACACGGCCGACCTGCCGATCGCGGCCGAGGCGCGCCAGTACGTGCTCTGCGATCACTTCTTCCACGGCGTCTACGGCGGCTCGTTTCAAAATCACATCTTTCTCGTCTCCGCCGCGATTGCGGTATTCCCGAACGCGCCGGATTCGTTGAAGGCGATCGTCGACGATGCGGGCGTACCCGAAACAAATCCCGACTCCGGCGCCCTCGAGAACGGACCTGTAACTCCAGACGGACACGTCGTCGGCACCGTTTACTCGGTCAACTCGCCACACCCCGCAACGACGCCGCCGAGCCAGCTCCTGCCAAGCCAGACGATGCCGACGATCGGCGACGAGCTTTCGGCGCAGAACGTGGATTGGGCATGGTATGCCGGCGGCTGGAACGCGGCGCTCCAAGGCATGCCCGACGCGGGCGGAGATCTCTACCAGTTTCATCATCAGCCGTTCGTCTACTTTGCGAACTATGCCGACGGGACGCCGGGTCGGGCCGCGCACCTCAAGGACGAAGTCGACTTCCTTGCGGCAGCGACCGCGGGAACCCTGCCGCCCGTGTCATTCGTCAAGCCGGACGGGATGGATAACGAGCATCCGAACTACACGAACGTCTTCACAGGGGAGCTCGCCACAGAGACCCTTATCAACGCCGTCCGGAACGGCCCCAACTGGAAGGACACGATGATCATCGTGACCTATGACGAGAACGGAGGCTTCTGGGACCACGTGCCGCCGCCGCAGATCGACGCTTGGGGTCCAGGAACGCGCGTTCCGGCGATCGTCATATCGCCGTTTGCCAAGCAGGGGTATGTCGACCACACGGTCTACGATACGACGTCGATCACGGCGACGATCGAGCACCGATGGGGGCTAGCTCCCCTCGGCACGCGCGACGCGAACGCGGCAGACCTCAGCAACACGCTCGACGATGCGCACTAGTCGCGCCGGGGGCTACTCCGGCGATCCTCCACCGTGGCGCGCTCGAGCTCGCTGGCGAGCTGGCGTTCACGGTCCTCGCCTCGCGCGGTGAGCGGGGACATGCTGCCTGGAGCGACCTCCACTATTCGGAGGCTGATCAGGCGCTGCCCGTTAACGACCGAAGGAGCGTGGTGAGCGTCCAGAAAGCGATCCTGGACGCCGGGGAGACGTTTCTGGGCGTCCTTCGCGTCGGCCTACTCACGGGCGATCTCGACGCTCTGGCGGAGGAGAGAATCGACGACGATCCGCGCGGTCCGCGGCGGATTGCGATCATGGCCATGGCATCGGGAGCCGCGGGCCGCGCGCATCTCGTCGCCACGGTGAAACCGGACGATCGCATGGCGGTGGTGGATGGGGACCTGCCTTTCGTCGCATCGATCGCGTCGCCGTGGTCGGAAAGACCCGAGGGATCGACGTCTACGAGTTACTCGGATCGACCGTCGACAAGCTCCCCACGCTCGCCCTCGCACACCAACGACGGTGCGTTTTCGCGACTTGCCGCGGCCCGCAGCCATGGCGCTCTCTGTATAGCGCCGAAGGTACCTGCCGGTTCGGCACGATATGGGTGCCGAATCGGCAGGTCGGCCCGCGGACCTGCGGCAAGCATCGACCTTTTCGCGCTTGCCATACGGCGGTCCTCCGCGCACGGTTCGCTCGTTTCGTTGATATGGCCATGGGACGGTACGTCTTGGCCCCACGATTGCTTCGGGTAGGGACATGTCCGTGCGCATCGCGTTTCCCACTGCCTTGGATTGCGACGACGATCGTCTTCTGCCCGCGGACACCCGGTTCGTCCGCCTCCGTTCTCAGGCGGCAGTCGTCCGGGCGCTCGCGGACCATGTAGAGCACCTGTCTCGCGTGGCGGATGCCGATGCGGTCGGACAACAGCTCGTCGAAGAGATGGCCCGCCTGGGCTGTCGCCTTCTCGAAGCCTCTGCGGCGTTGATCGAGGCTCCCCGTACCGAAGAAAGCGGAGTCTTCGCGCGATGCCCATCGTCCACTCGGTAGGGCGATCGGTGAAGGGTTTTGGCCTAAAACCACGGTGGCTTCACGCCCGAATGCGCACACGGACAAAGCAGAGGGAGACCATCATGGTCGCGAGCACGACGAGCGTGGTGTCCGGTGAGCTACCCACGGCGAGCGCCGGGTTCGAGCATCTGGATGCCCTCTTCCGTCTCGCGCGATACCTCACCGGGTCGGACGCGAACGCGGAAGACCTCGTTCAAGAAACCTTTGAACACGCATTCGGTGCGAGCCGGCAGGCTATTTCTCGCACCCATCTTCGCGCTGGGCTCCTCCGCCTGCTGCGCAACGCGTACTTGGAGAAGTACCGAAGCGACCGTAGCCATCCGGATGGGGCAAGTCTGCAGGATGACGATCCGCCTGAAGAAGAGGGCCAGGCGCGCAAGCGCGCGTCGCTGGGGGACGAGGAGCGACTGCGTGAGCTGGCTGGTGCCGATATCGAACGTGCCCTGGCTTCGCTCTCGGTGGACGTGCGCACTCTCATCTTGCTCGATATCGAAGGGCTAAGCGGCAGCGAACTTGCCGAGGTCCTCGGCTATTCCGTAGACACGATCACGTCCAGACTGTACCGGGCGCGCGCCCTTTTGCGCGAGCGCCTGTGCGTCTATTCGTCGTGATGGCCAGGGCCCGCGTCCTCGTGCCGCTTCAGCTTCGAGTAGAGCGTACGAAGTCCAATGCCGAGCTTGGCCGCTGCGAGGCGACGGTTGCCACCCACGGCTGCGAGCGTGCGCTCGATGAGCTGTCGCTCGAGCTCGGCGATCGAGCCCTCGGATCTGCGTGCAACGGCGTCGATCGAGGCCGAGCTTTCCTCGATCCACAGATGCTCCGGCCTGATGACAGGGCCATCCGCGAGGATGACCGCGCGTTCGAGCGTATTGCGGAGCTCGCGCACGTTACCGGGCCAGGTCCCTCCTTGGAGCCGGTCCTTCGTGGCGTCGTCGAGCCGCAGAGCAGGCGACTTGCCCACCGACGCCGAGAGCTGTGCGACAAACAGCTTCGCCAAGGGCACGATGTCCTTGCGCCGCTCCCGAAGCGGCGGGATGTGAATCGGGAACACCGCGAGGCGGTGATAAAGGTCCTCGCGGAACGTCCCTTCTTGCACCATGCTCCGAAGGTCACGATTGGTCGCCGCGACCCATCGTACGTCGACTGCGATTGCGGTCGACCCTCCAAGCCTCTCGAAGCAGCGCTCTTCAAGAACACGCAGGAGCTTTGCTTGGAGCTTTGGCTTGAGCTCCCCGACCTCGTCGAGGAAGAATGTCCCGCCGTCGGCGAGCTCGATTCGCCCACGCCGCTTGGCGTACGCGCCCGTGAAGGCTCCCCTCTCATGACCCAGCAGCTCGCTCTCGAGAAGCTCCTCGGTCAGGAACGCGCAGTTGACCGCGATGAAAGGCTTTTTGGCGCGCGAGCTCGTCTCGTGGATCAGCCGCGCGGCGACCTCTTTGCCCGTGCCGCTCTCGCCCTGGAGCAGCACGGTGGCCGCCGTCCTTGCCACCCGGGCCAGCGCATGGACGACCGGGATCATCGACGGCGCACCGAACGTAAGCTCGGCTGAAGGCGGTTTTCCCGACGGTGCGGGGCCTACGATCGGGGTCCTCGCGAACGCCTGCCGAATCGCCTCGACCAGCTGATCTTCCAGTGGCGGCTTGGTCAAAAACTCCAACGCACCGGCCTTCATCGCTTGCACCGACGTCGAGACATCGCCGTGACCCGTAAGAAAAATAATCGAAAACCTCGCATCCAGCTGCCTTTGCAGCTCGAGCCCGCTTAACCCCGGCAAGTCCAGGTCCAGCACCAGACAGCTCGGGTGGCTTGCCCAGGGACTCTTGAGGAATTCCTGCGCGGACGCAAAAGCTTCGACGGGCCATCCAGCCGATCGGACCAGGCGACCGACCGACTCGCGCACGGATGAATCGTCGTCCACCACGTAGACGGGAGCTCGCACACTATTCATGCCCCGACCCCCTCCCTTTCGTCTTGAGCGCCGCCTCGACGGCGCTCAAGACGGCCTCCTCGCTCAGCGGCTTGGAGAGGTAGGCCACAGCGCCATCCTTGAGAGTCCGGGATCGGACGTCCTCGTCTGCGCAGTGAGCTGTGATGAACACCACCGGCAACTTCGGCTGACTCAACGCAAGGCGCCGTTGCAATTCCAGCCCTCCCATCCCGGGCATCCGCACGTCCAGGATCACGCACTCGGTCTTTCCGAGACGGTCTGACGCGACAAATTCCTCAGCGGTTCCAAACACTTCGACGCCAAATCCGACGGACCGGAGTAAGCTCGAAAGGGATCTGCAGACCGAGGGGTCGTCATCGATTACCGCGATGAGGGAAGCCGCCATCCAAAGCGATTAGGGACCGACGCGCGCCCGTTGTCGACCCCCACTTTGGTATGGGTGCGCGTCACGTCACGACCCCCCTCACCGACCTACGCCGAGCTTTTCCGCCTGCCGCACCAGGTCTGCCAGGGAATCCGCGAGCATCTTGCGCATCACCTTGCCCCGATGGCCCTTGATCGTGTCCTCACGGATGCCGAGCTTGGCGGCCACCTGCTTGTTGGGCAGTCCCGCAACGACGCACGACATGACCTCCCGTTCCCTCGGTGTCAGCGACTCGTAGCGCGATCGCAAGCAGGCCGTCTCCATCTGCCGCTCGCGATAGGCGCTGTGCCGGGCGATCCCTCGCGCTATCGCTTCGAGCACCTCCTCACTGGCCAAAGGCTTCAGCAGAAACTCGATAGCCCCGGCCTTCATCGCCGTGACCGACGTGCGCACGTCCCCATAGCCGGTGATGAAGACGATCGGGATTTCGGTGTTCAACTCGGCCAGACGCAGTTGCAGGTCGAGCCCGCTACCGTCCCGGAGGCGGACGTCCAATAGAAGGCAGCTGGGCGCATCCACTAGAGGACGGGCCAAAAATGCCTCCGCCGAGGCAAACGCCTCGACCCGCAAACCCGCCGAGCGAACAAGAGTCGCTAACGCCGTACGCACTGACTCTTCGTCGTCCAAAACGAATACGATGGGCGCTGCCTCGGCGACGGACATGTTTCATTTATGTCATGGGTGGGCGTGGAAGCCGTCCATAGGAGAGGTGTTCCGGGCGGGGCTGGCCAGCAGCCAGCACTAGCGTATGGCGGAGGAGACGGCCAATCCAGTCGCGCCGGCGGTCGCTTCTTGCGTCGCGCTGCCGCTTGGGCTTTCAAGCGCGCAGACGCTGATGTACCCTCCACCGTCGCTATGGCCTCCAAGCGCGACATCGTCGTGCATCTCGCGCGCGACGCACTCCTCGTCCTCGCCGATCGCTTCGATCTGGCGGTCCGCGACCGACGCCGACGGGACAGCCTCGTTGAGGCGTTGGTGTCCTCGAAAACGGCAACGCGCATTGCGATCCTGCGAGAGCTTTCTCGTAACCAATTACAAGAGCTGTGCCGGCAGCTCGGCCTGATCGATGACGCGGCGGCGAAGGCGGTGCTCGTCGAGCGGCTGGTGGCCGCGAAGATTAGGGCCGCCGTCGGTCGTTACACGCGCCGACAACGAGCGAATCAAAGTGGTGTAAACGCCGACGACAGCCCCGCAAGAGCAACGAAAAGCAACATCAAATTCGAGACACTCGCCGAGGCTGTGCCCCAGATCGTCTGGATCACAGATGCGGACGGCAGAAACATTTACTTCAACAAACAGTGGGTTGATTACACAGGGTTGACGCTCGAAGAGAGCTACGGTCACGGGTGGAACATCCCCTTTCATCCGGACGACCGACTGAGGGCGTGGAAAGCCTGGCAGCACGCCGTGCGGACCGACGGCGTTTATTCGCTCGAGTGCAGGTTGCGCCGCGCGGATGGCACATACCGCTGGTGGTTGATCCGGGGCACCGCGCTCCACGACGAGAAAGGGCGGGTGGTCAACTGGTATGGCACTTGGACCGACGTCGAGGACATCAAGCAGACTGAAGAGGCTCTTAAGCGCGCGCGCGACGATGCCGAGGCGGCGAACCGGAAACTTCAACAGGCGTACGACGAGATTCGCACTCTCTACGAGAAGACCAAGGCGCTAAACCAATTCAAGACCCAAATGTTTGCCAACGTGAGTCACGAATTGCGCACCCCGTTGACCCTGATCTTGGGCCCCATCGAAAAGCTACTGTCGACCGATCTGCCTGAAGAGGCCACGGAGCGACTCCGGCTCGCCCAGAGGAATGCACGGGGGCTTCTCAAGCAGATCAACGATCTCCTGGATGTCGCCCGACTCGAAGCCGGGCAGACCACCCTAACCTACTATGAAGTAGACCTCGCCAAGGTGATCAAGCACCTTGCCTCAAGCTTCGACAGCTCGGCCCGAGAGAAGCAGATTCGATTCTCCGTCGTGACCCCGCCCCGAATGACGGTCGAAACCGACATCGAGAAATTCGAACGAATCCTCGTGAACCTTCTGTCGAATGCCTTCAAGTTCACGCCGGCAGGAGGCGCCATCCGCTGCCAGCTTCACGAAAACACAGGAACGCTTGCCATCATCGAAGTGGTGGACAGCGGTCCAGGCGTGCCCGAGGCGTTTCGGAGTTCCATTTTTGACCAGTTTTTTCAGATTCCGGGAACCACACGTTTTGGCGGAACGGGACTGGGTCTCAGTATCGTCAAAGAATTCTGTGACCTTCAACGCGGGCGAGTGACGGTTGGAAAGTCCGCTGATGGAGGCGCACTTTTTCGAATCGAACTGCCGGTCGTGGCGCCGGAAAAGACCCCTGTGATCCGTAACCCCAACACGGTTTTGACCGCACCTGCGTTTGTCGAAGCGCCGGCCGCGCGGTCCCCTGCCCGAAAAAGTAGGCAGACGAGACACCAAGAGCCGACGCAACGAGTCTCTGGGAAAGCGCTCAGAAAGTCGCTGGTCCTCGTTGTGGAGGACAACCCGGACATGCGGGACTACATCTGCGAGACCCTCGGTACGAACGTCGATCTCGAGACCGCGGAGAACGGCCGTGAAGGGGTCGAAAAAGCGCGAACGATGGTTCCCGATCTGATCATCAGCGACATCATGATGCCGGAGATGGGTGGCGAAGAGATGTTTCGAGAGATACGCCGGATCCGGGAGCTCGAAGCCATCCCGTTCATCCTGGTGACTGCCAAGGCTGACGACGAGCTCCGAATGGAGCTATTGCGCGAGGGCGCCATTGACTATCTCATCAAGCCGTTTGCGCAGGAAGAATTGCGCTCGAAGGTGCGAAATTTTCTTGCGGTGAAGGCCAGCGAGACCAAATACCGGGGACTCATGGAGTCGGCCCAGGACTCCATTCTTGTGGTCGGCGAGGACCGTACGATCCGGTTCGCGAACCAGCAAGCAACGGCTTGGTTCGGCTACGCGAACGAAGAGCTGGTCGGCGCCTCCATGGAGATTTTGTTCCCGGAGCGATTCCGCGCATCGTACGTGGCTCAGCAGAATGCATACCTGTCTCCTTCGGATTCGAGGCGGATGGCCGATCGCAATATAGAGTTGGCTGGCCGCAGAAAGGACGGAAGCGAGTTTCCGGTAAGTATTGCGCTGAGTGCTCTGTACACGCCTGAAGGCTTGCTCATCACCGCGATCGTTCGTGACATCAGCGAGATGAAGAAGCTGTCGGAGGCGAATCTCGCGCGCGCAGCCCGATTGACGATGATGGGCGCGATGGCCGGGTCGATCGTTCACGAAATAAGTCAGCCGCTGTCCGCCATGACGACCAACGGCAATGCCTGCTTACGTTGGCTGTCGCATCATCCGCCGAATCTCGATGAGGCGCGGCTGGCCGTGGACGATATCGTCAAGGACGGGCGTCGCGCAAGCGAGATTGTAAGAAGTATTCGCTCCTTGGCCAGCAAGTCCGCGCCGGAGCTGTCACAGCTCGATGTCAATGACGCGATTCGCGAAGTCTTCGTTTTGATGCGCAGCGAAATCCGTCGTCGAAACGTTAGGCTCGAGAGCGAGCTATCTTGCCTCGAGCCCGTTTTGGCTGACCGAGTCCAATTGCAGCAGGTCGTCCTGAATCTGATGATGAACGGTATCGACGCGATGAGCGCCGTTGTGGACCAGCCGCGGGTGCTGCGGGTGGGATCACGCCTCGCTAGCCCGGGCAGCGTGCTCGTTGCGGTCGAGGACTCGGGCCTGGGACTCGCCCCTGAAACCATTGACCACTTGTTCGAGGCCTTCTTCACCACGAAGGCCGGAGGCATGGGCATGGGGTTGTCGATCTGTCGCGCGATCGTCGAGGCCCACGGCGGTCGCCTCTCCGCATCGCCGCGATCGCCACGGGGAGCCATCTTCGAGTTCACCGTACCGACGGCGGCCGAGCGGGTCTGCTGACGCAGCTCCCGAACGCTATGGGGCTACCAGCCGCCACCGTGCCTCGCCGGGGGCTCGGCGGCCACGCCGCTTGCAGAGGCGCCTGCCTGGGAGGCGGCGTTGGCCGGGGAGGCGGCTGGGGGGGCGTTTGCTGTCGTGCCGTCGCAAGCGATGGACTGCGATAGAGCAACGCTACCGAGAATCGTGAGCAAAAGAGCGGGTAAGCCGAACCTCTTCATGGGTCGCATGGCAGCACATCCTTTCATTTGCGTAAATCTGCACCACAAGTCCTGCGCGCTGTCCGCTAAGGCAACGGCCCAATGTGAACGGCCGATTGGGCCTTGTGGTTCCATTCAATCGCGCCTTCCTAAACACCACGGGGAGCCCGAAGAGGAAAGACCGCCCGAAGGGGGACGCGAAGACGGTGAGGGAATGGCCGCGAGCGGCCCCATCGTCGCCGACGCCCGCCGCGCGAGGCCGCAGCCGAACCGGGTCGCGAGCGTCCAGGGCCGCGCGCACGGTCCTCTGGCTCACGGCGTGGCCACCCTTCTCGCTCGCGCGACGCCGCCGACAATGACGACTGCGGCCACGCTGAACGCCGATCCCGCGATCGTGTCGAGGATCCAGTGATGGTCCAGGTACACCGCGGAGAACGCCATCAGGGCGTAGAAGGCGATGCTTGCGGCTCGCCACGCCAGAGAGAAGGACGCCCACCCCACGAGCACGATGATGAACGCGTACCCGACGTGAAGGCTGGGCATCGCGCCGAACACGTGGCTCGCGCGCCCGTACATGCCGGCAAAGTACCCGACGCCCAGCCAGTCATCGACGCGCGTGAGCGCCGGGCCCGCGCTCGCGCGCGTGGCGGTATCCACGGTGCAGCCGTGCGAGTGGAAGTACCAGGGCGGCGCTGCGGGGTAGAGCTGGTAGGTCGCGAAGCCCGTGACGTTCAGCGCGAAAAAAGACCAGCAGAACCGCACGAAGCGGGCGTGATCGCGGACGAAGAGCCACGCGGCGCACGCGCAGCACGCGATGATGAAGGTCGCGTACGGAACCGCGCAGATCACGTCGAGCACGTGCGAAGGGTGCGCCTGCCACCAGTCGTGCCACGTGACCCTTTCGCCGTTCATCGTGGTCCCGAAGAGCGCGAGCTCGCGAGCGCGCAGATCGCAAAGATGGACGCGGTCCGGCGTCACGCCGACACTCGCGAAGGGGCTTGTGGCGTCGTACAGCACAGCGACGAGCGTGAACGGGTACGCGCCGGCGAGGAACCGGCGCGTGCACGCCCCCGCGGCCAGGAGCGTGGCCGCAAGGCCGAGCGCCGCCAGGTGCTCCCACCGGAGCTCTCCCCGAGCCTCCGCCCACGCTGCGTCCGCAGCGAACGGTGCCAGAGCCAGGATCGCCCACGGCGGCGTCCCCATCAGCGGCGGTCCGCGGCCGCAGGACCGTGCGAGGCGTCGACGAGCTTGCGCAACGTGCTGTCCAGCGCGGCGCGCTGCCGGAAGACGTCGTGCTCCGTGGCCGCTCGCTCACTGGCCGTCATCGGACTCTTGAAGTAGAGCCCCAGCCACTCCTGGGTCCCGTGGAAGCCGGCCCGCGCAGCGAGGTCGAGGAGCAGCGCGAGGTCCAGGACGAGCGGGGCTGCGAGGATGGAGTCACGGCAGCTGAAGTTGATCCGGAGCTGCATCGGGTACCCGAGCCACCCCACGAGATCGACGTTGTCCCACCCCTCCTTGGCGTCCCCGCGCGGTCGGTAGTACTCGATGCGGACCTTGTGGACGATCTCGCCGTAGAGCTCCGGGTGTAGGTCCGGTCGAAGGATCTCCTCCAGAACGCCGAGCTTCGAGAGCTCCTTGGCGTGATAGCTGCCTGGGTCGTCGAGCACCTCGCCGTCGCGATTGCCCAGGATGTTCGTGCTGTACCAGCCCGCGAGCCCGAGGGCTCGTGCCCTCAGGCCGGGCGCGAGCATCGTTTTGACCAGTGTCTGTCCTGTCTTCAGGTCCTTGCCGACGACCGGCACGCGGAGCTCCTCGGCGAGCTCGCGCGCGGCCGGGAAGTCGACGCACAGGTTCGGTGAGCCGTTCGCGAAGGGAACGCGCTCCTGGAGCAAGGCCCACGCGTAGAGCTGGGCGTTCGAGATCCCCTCGTCGTCTCTGGCGAGGCCAGCCTCGAACGACCTCACTGTCCGGTGGACTTCCGACGGGCTACGCCATGCTTCGGTCGAGCCGCACCAGATCGAGACCAGGCGCTTGCAACCGCGCTCGCCCTTGAAGTCGCGGATGTCCAGGCGGAGCTGCTCCACCATCTCCGCCTTCGAGCGAGCGGTCTTGAGGTGCGTTCCATGAAGTCTCTTGACATAGCCGGGGTAGCAGGCCGCGGGCATCGGACGGATGGCTTCGAGCTCGCTCCGGACGGCGTCGAGATGCCCTTGCTCGACCACTTTGGCGTGCTGCGCCGCTTCCCAGGCGCTGTCCGGGAAGATGTCCCAGCCGCCAAACTCCATCTGGCCGAGCGCCGTGAGGGGAACGACGTCTGCGATCCGCGCGAAGCGCTCACCGGCGGCGGTCCCGAGCTGGAGCGTTCCCATCTGAGTGAGGGACCCGATGGCAAGCGCCCGGTGGCGCCGCGCGAGCAGGACGCCCGCCATCATCGTGGTGGCCACGGCGCCCATGCCAGGTAGTAGGACCCCGAGCTTGCCGTCTGCGGGATGGATCGATGGGGAGTGTGTCATTATCGGAAGCCTCCATGGTTGGTGAGTGAGCGTGAGTGAGCGCGGACCCGATCCGGCTCGGGCGAGACGGGGAGCTTCAACGCCAGGGAAGGAGATCCGGCCAACCTGCGCAGACGGCCAATCGCCGACGCGTTGCCGACCGCTGCCACGAGTCCGACGGCGATGAGCACCGGAACGTCGGCGGTCCGAGGGGCAAACCACCCCGCGTTGGCGAGCGCAGTCAGGCCCGCGGTCAGCCCGAGCCCACAGCACAGGCACACGGCACGCTCGGGTCTGCGCATCGCCCCCGCAGGCACGGCAACTCCGAGGGCTTCCGCCTTCGCGCTCCCGTAGCTCACCATGAACGACCCGGCGAGCGCTCCGAGCGTCAGGACCAAGGGCCCGGCCGACCCCCGGAAATGGACGGCCATGCCGCCGAGAAGGAACATCTCTCCGTACCGGTCGGACGCAGAGTCGAGCAGGGCGCCGCCGATCGAAGCTGCGCCGCTTCGCCTGGCGACGAGGCCATCCAGCGCGTCGCCGAGCGACGCGATGACCACGAGCCCGGTCGCCCAGGCGAACTCTCCGAGTCCGACCAACGTTCCACCGAGAGCGGCCAACCCGAGCGAGGCAAGAGTCACGAAGTTCGCGGTCATTCCGAGCGCCACGACGACCCAGGCGACCCGATCGAGTGCCCCCAAGGCGACCCGTACGATCCATAGCGAGCGCCAGCTCGGGCCCCGCGCTGGCACCGGCGACGCTGGCGCGTTCCGAGGCGGCTCAAACGGTTCGTCGCGGAGTTCCTGCGTTCCACCCTCGGGAGCCGTGAGCGGCGGTGCGAACAGGAGCGCGACGAGAGCCGGCAGAGCTTTCATAGCTGTACCAACGGGATGACCCCCCAATTGGTTCCCAACGACCGCGCGTACCGCGTGCCCGGGTCGACATCGACCATCCCCCAAGCGGCGGCCGATGGCAGGGGCAGTCACTGCGGCAGCTCACCGAGCGCCTCGTCATAACCGCCATTGCGGCGTAGCGCGCCATCTTCCTCTCGAGCACGAACGGCGAGGAGTACGGCATTGGCGACGCTAAAGATCACGGCAGAGCGCCACGCCGAGTGCATCAACGGCAGCGCCGCAATTTCCAGGGCCACACCCAGATAGTTCGGGTGCCGAATATATCGATAGATGCCGCGAGTGATCGGCTCCGCACCCGGCAACGTGAAAACGCGTACGCTCCAGCACGACGAACGCAACGAAGATGTGGCTGGTCGTCATCGAAGAAGCACGAGCTCCGCGCAAAACCCAGGACCCATCGCGAGCAGCAGACCCGGGCTGTGTGTGTGATCCGCGGCCATGGACTCTCTCAGAATCACCAGCACGGACGCCGAGGAGAGATTGCCGATGCGCGCCAGGCAATCGCGGCTGCGATTCAGCGCGCCGCTAGGCAGATCCAGGCCACGCTCCATAGCGTCGATGACCGCTGGCCCTCCCGGGTGCGCGATCCAGCGCGTGATCTCCAAGGGGTGCAAGCCTGAGCGCGCGCCGTCTCGGTCGTCTCGACGAGACGGTCGAAGTCGCGAATGTACTGCCGGGTTTCCTCGATAATTCGCGGACTGTCGTCGCTTCCCGGACGTTTGTGTCCCGCGACCACGGTGCGCGGCTCGAGCGACTCGATCTTGTCGAGCACGGCGATCCACTCGCGTCGCTTCTGCACATCGGTCTGAGAAAGGAGTTGATGAACGCCGTTGTACGCGGCATCTCCGGCGACGACCAATCCGATGGATGGCGCCCGACCTCGACCACGCGCAGCTCCTGTCCCTCGAGCTGGATGACGCTGCCAGCGAGCTTTTCGGCAATCACCACTGGCTCGGGCAGCTTCCCGGGGAGCAGCGGACTCCACCACACCATCGACCAGGACGTCGTCCCTCTTGCCGCAGATGAGCCGCTTCGCCGATTTCGAAGCGAATCTCGATATCTCGAAGAACATCTTGAGCGCGCGGCTCGAGCACCTGGTGGCGCACGGCGTTCTCGCCCGGGTCGACGTCGGCGTTCACGGCACGCGCTACGAGTACGAGTTGACGCCGAAGGGCAAGGACCTCGCGACGCTCATGACGGCACTGCAGCAGTGGGGCGATCGCTGGGTCTACGGCGAAGGGCGCGAACCTCCGCTGGTGCTCGACCGGCGTTCCGGGCGACGAATCGCGTGGCTGCGCATTCTCGACAACGAAGGCCGACCCCTCGCAGGCCGAGACATAGTGCTAGCGCCGGGGCCGGGGGCGAACAAGCGGACGCTCGCCCGCTACGGTGGTCGTTGATGAGCGCAAACGACAGGCGGGCGCCGACGCCTCGGCCTGCATTCGTCGCAACGCCGAGCTCCCGCCGATCCGTTGCGCGCAAAAGTGAGGAACCGTTCCGCGACGCCGATCGTTGTCCCCTCTATCGGCGGAGGATTCCGCGATGAACGCGTGCGTATCGATGTCTTTCGTTGGAGCCGATACCCAATTCTGCTATCCGACGCGTCCGATGCGTACGCACGAGCGAGCCGTGTCCGCGGAGGCCTCGATTGCGCGACCGGCGCTCGAGCACCTGGATGCGCTCTTTCGCGTCGCTCGGCGCTTGACCGGTCGCTACGAGGATGCCGAGGATCTCGTCCAGGAAACCTTCGCCCGTGCGCTCGGGGGGCGATCCCAGTTCACGCCCGGGACCAACCTGCGCGCCTGGCTCTTCCGGATTCTTCGCAATAGCCACATCGATGCGTACCGGCGCACACGCACCAGCCCCGTCGTGGCCGGGACTTCCGACGGTGAACCCGCCGAAGACGTGGCCGCACGGGTGAGCGATCCGGTCCGGGGTGACGATGAGCTCGACCGCATGCGCGGGCTCGTCGCCGTGGACATCGAGGCCGCCCTTGCATCCCTCTCCATCGACGCGCGTGCTGTGATCTTGCTCGACCTCGAGGGCCTGACCGAGACGGAGCTGGCAGAGGCGATGGATTGCAGCGTCGGAACGATCAAGAGCCGCCTGTGGCGGGCCCGTGCCGCGCTGCGCGAGCGGCTCAGCGACTACTCGAGGTAAAGCGGAAATGGACTGTATCGAAGTGCGCAATCATCTCGTCGACCGCCGGCGCGGACGCCTCACGGCGGAGGTGAGCGCAGCGGTCGACGAGCACCTCGCCGGGTGCGCAGCCTGCCGCCATGAGGACGCCGCCGACGCGCAGCTGTCGGTGCTCCTCGAGCAGCGCCTCCCCCGCACGCGCACCCCCGCCGGGCTGAAGGGAGCGCTCGAGGACCGATGGCTCGAGCCCGGCGAGCGACGACGAGCTGCGCCACGCTGGGCCCGCTTCGGTAGGACCGTGGCGACGATGTCGGCCGGTGCCGCGCTGGTGGTGGCGGCGCAGGTCGCGTGGCGCGCGCGCGACCCGGACAGCCCCATGGTGGCCGAGGCGGTCAACGACCACCTCAGGGTTCTTTACAGCGATCACCCCCTCGAGGTCGAAAGCGGCGGCATCCATCGCGTGAAGCCATGGTTCGAGGGGCGGGTCGACTTCGCGCCAGTGGTCGACTTCGCGGGCGATGACGACTTCCCGCTCGTCGGCGGCTCCGTCGGCTACTTCGTCGATCGCAAGGCGGCGACGTTTGTCTTCAAACACCGCCTCCATGAGATCACGCTCTTCGTGTTCCGTGCCGAGGGGCTGCGCTGGCCCGCCGTCGGGCTACGTTCGATCGGCTCGGCGCAGGGGACGGTCGAGACCGCGCGCGGATTTCACGTCGCGATGTGGCGCCGGGGCGACCTGGGGTACGCGCTCGTATCGGACGTCAACGAAGCTGCCCTGCTCGCGCTGGGCGCGAAAATCGCGAGCCCGTCGACGGAGTGACCCGCCGAGACGGGGTTGATGTCGTCGCTTGCACCCACAGCGACAGAGATCACACCGCACAAGCCGCTGAGGTGCCCATGGAGCGGACGGGCATTTGCCGTATCTAGTCCTGAGCCACGCAGTGGCTGTCCATTCCCGCATTTTCGGCCAGTCCGTTTCGCAGGGAACGGTTGGTCGGGTCGCACCGTTGGTGCAGGTATGAAACATCTACGGCGCCTCATGGCTTTCCTGTTGGTACCCCCGCTCACGGCTCCCCGCTCCACCCTGTTCATGCGCCTCATGGCCGGCGGCGTCTTCCTCTCCGAGGGGATCCTCAAGTTCGTCTACACGAACCAGGGAGTCGGCCGCTTCACCAAGCTCGGGCTGCCGTTCCCCCATGCGACGGCCACCTTCGTCGGAAGCCTGGAGATCGTCGGCGGGATCCTGTTCATCAGCGGCCTGTTCACGCGATTCATGGCCGTCCCCTTCATCATCGAGATGGTTGTCGCGATCCTGACGACGAAGATCTCGCTCTACCTCGGAACCTCCCCGCTGCCTCTCCCGCCGGCGCCGCCGACAGTGGGCTTCTGGGCGGTCATGCACGAGACGCGCTCGGATTACGCCCAGATTCTCACTTCGATCTTCTTACTCGTCGTGGGGCCGGGCCCCTGGTCGCTCGACGCGGTCCTGCGCCGCCGCCTCGAGGCCCGGCTCCCTGAGCGGTCCGAAGAGCTGCACGTGCTGGCCGCCCAGTGAGCCGTCGGGGGGAACGAAAGCGTGGAACGAACCACGCCGGCGACCGGCGCAGCCGGAAAGGGCACCCCCCAGGAACGCAGTCGACATGCAACCCCAATTATCGTCGTTGCGGGTGACCTTACCCAATGGACCCCGCGACGACCGTAACGGGCACTGGGGGTACCGGGCACTGAGGCGCACCGACCAGCAACGCCGAAATTGGCAATACATTCGAACCACAGCAAGAGAGGTGAGATATGAACTCGATAGCAATCGGATTGGCAATCACCGTCGCCGCCTGCCAAGCGACGACCTCCGCCGGGGCCTCGCGAATCCAAGCGAGCAGTGCGGAACCTGTCGCTTTCGCTTCCTACAGGACCTTCGGGTTCCGCCTTGCGGGCGCACCGCCGTTTCCCTACGACGTATCGGCCCGCTCGTTCGAAGTGGAGCGTCGCGTGCACGACTTGGTTGCAACGGCCCTTGCGCACAAGGGCTATATGGAAGCCGGCACAACACCCGATTTCCTCGTCCGCCTTTCGTCCGGGACCTTCAAAGAAGACGAGCCGCTGACGGCAGCCGGAGCTTACGGGACCGGCAACGTCGACTACCGCGTTCGAAACGAGGGATCGTTTACATCGGGCGAAATCGTCGTTGACGCGTTCGATGGGTCGACGGCCCAACAGGTGTGGCACGGGACGGCGCAGGCCGACATCGATCCTCACCGAATCAACGAAGCAGCGATCGAGTCCCTGGTGGATCAAATGCTGATGCACTTCCCTGCCCGCGACGGCGCGCCTGAGAGCCGAACCAGTAACAGATAGGCGATTTGCGTTGCTGCGCGCCGAAGCTGCAAATCGCGCTCGCGTGCAGACGGCGCAGTTGCGTAATCGACCGCTTGGACGGAGCCGGAGCGCGGCAGCCACCAGGTGCGTTCGCGGCCACGCACTCACGCAAGCGCCGTGTAGCTTCGATGCAGTCATCCAAGCAACCCAGATCGACGAGGGCAAGGTCAGGATGGTGGGCCGCTGCGCTCTCGCCGCTTCGCCGTCGTCCGCGATCGACAGGTGGAGCTCAGTGCCTTCCGTAGTCCAGCGGTTTCCCTTTGCGCTGAGCCAGGACGTACGCCCGGAGCGCGCGCATCTTCGGATCGTCGGAGGCGAGCGGCTTGCCCCTGACCGGATGCTGAATGCACCAGTTGATGATGTCCCGCAAGAGCGCCACCCGACCGAGCTGCGCCTGGAACTTGGGGTACGTCTCCGGATGCGTGTTGGCCGCATGCGGATGGCACATGTCGCACGACACTCCGACGGTGCTCCCCAGCTCGTCGGAGCTATGAAAGACCCGGGATCCCTCGAGCGACATGCGCTCGGTCTCCGCCTTCCACAGGGCGACGTCCTGCGCGGTGACCTTGCCGTAGGTGTGCCCCGACACCTGCAGATCGCTCTCGAGCCAAGAGCGCCCGTCGGCCCCGACGGTGAACGAGCTCTGGACGCCGTTGTCGAGACCGGCCACCGTCCGCATGCGCTGCATCGTCGTGAGGCTCCGCGCCGTCCAGAAATCCTTCTCGACGACGCTGTTGAGCACGACGAAGTGCACGCCCTTGTGATCGAACGAATACTCCGCCGAGTCATTCAGACGCCGAGGCAGGCTCCCCGGCAGGGTCTGCACGCACAGTGGAAGGGCCGCCGCGCGTCGTGGCGAACAAGGTCGATCGCTAAGACGTGACGTGTTCAATCCGACCTCTCGCTGGCTTCGTCGTCAACTGGCTGCTCTGGCTCCTTGCTCCGATGTCATCGCTCCACCACGCCAAGATCTTCAGAGTGCAATCGACTTTCCACGCGCGCGTCGCTACGTGCGTCGCTGCGCGCGGGGAACGGTGCCAGCATTTGCTGTACGGCAGCGCCGATCGCCCGCTCGTTGATCGCATGGGGATCGATCTCAGCCTGAGCGGTCCCGTGCCACACCTGTTGGGCCGTCGACCCATCGAACGCATCGACGACCATCTCGCCCAGAATGAACGAATCTGTCCCATCCATGACCACGCCATCGTAAGGAAGGGACGTGTCACCTTTGACCGTTCCGGACGAAAGGCGAACCCAGAAATCTGGCGATGTGCCCGCCTCCCTGTAACCTTTGCGCGCAAGCGCCGTCGCAACCAGGTCGTGCATACGACGCTCTACTTCGAAGGCGCGCGCCGAGACTTGGTAAGGGAAGGGTGGTTCGCCTGCAAGACGGAACCCGAAAGTCCGGTAAGCTGTGAAGGTGCTAGGCTCGGCACTGATCGCTTGAACCTGCAACGACCCCGACGTCTCGCCGCGCAACCCGCTACCGTAGCCGCCAATACGATTGCCATCGCCTTCATAATTCACCTCTCTTGGCGGCGCGACGTTCGCTCGACTGGCGACGAGCCGTCCGCCTTCGCTCTTACCAACGGCGCCCACCCGGTATGGTTCGTGGCCGAAGCGTCATCTCGGAAACACCGCGCCTCACGGCTGCGGTAACAGGTGGGCGATTGCGTAGCTCTGTTCGAGGGAAGCGCCCGCCGCGCTCGGTCCTTAGGCGTTTCCGCTCCAGCTCCTGCACGCGACGGATGGCGGCGACCGCGGATCCAGGGCCATTTGACCGAACTGGGCCACGACGGCGCCGCGCAGATATGGTTGGCGCGGTCGCCGCGACGAAAAGAAGAGGGCCCAGGCGGCAACCTGGACCCTCAGTCGGAGCGGAGCGTGATGCGAAGGCAAGAAAGAAGCCGGCGCTGTGCATGACGGTGAAGGGCAATCTCGCGCTCGTTCGCCGGAGGCTTCTCGGCCACTCGTTAGGCTTGCGCCGTTATCCTTGCGGCGCTGCGAGCGCGGTCGCGTTCTGCCCCGATCAGGACGCCGGCGGCCTACAGGCAGGGGTTTGTCGTCGGGCAGGGGACGGGACCGTTCCCGGGCTCCTGGCAGCAAACCGACACACACTGCGGGGCTCCGGTTTGGGTCATCGTCACGGTGGCCGTCGAGCTTTCGCTCGGTCCGCTGCCGACGTCGGTGCCGTCGGCGGCTGCTCCGCCATTCTGGTCCACGCCGAACCATGGTTCAGGTCCAATTTGGAAGCTGCTACTGGCTGGCGTGGCGACGATCGTCGCGACCGTGCCCGCGGCGACGGAGGCAGTCACCGTGGCGTCCGTCGACGCGGAACCCCCGTTGATCGCGACCGAACACCAGTTGAGAAAGTTCTCTACGGTCAGCGTCGCGGTGCCACCGGTTGTCGTGGGAGTCGGAGTCGGGGTTCCGGCCACGGGGGACCCGTAGCCGGTGCCGCCATCGCCCGCGCCGCAGGCCGAGACCCCGATGCCGACGACGGCGCTCAGTGCAAAAGTGAAACGAGGCATGGGACAAACCTTTCGGGTCGGATCGGCGTTGCCGCCTACCAACCGCGCTTCCTTGGGGGGGTATTCGATGCCTGGGCGCTTGCCATGGACTGCACAAGCGCGGTGACGCGGTCCTGAGCGAGACTGCGGAGCCGTGGGTCCGCAGCCCGGTCCACCTCGCCGCGGTACATGGCAAGCTCTTGGACGTGACCGGCGCCAACGGTATCCTTGAACGCCTTATCAAAGTCGTATTCGGACAGGGACGCCAATCGGGCAACCGTCCTCTGTTGATCGGCGGACAGCTCCGGCGCGGACGCAGGGTCGATTCGCGCGAGCTCACTCAGTTGTCGGCCCAGTTCGGTGTGCTTCTTGACCATCTTTTCGCCCATGGCCTTCACTTCGGGCGTCGTGGCGCGTTGGATCGCCATTCGACCGAGCACAAGCTCGAGTTGATTGACGCCCAGTGCTCGAACGAGAAACTCCCTATCCGTCGGCGCCGCGGCGGTCGGGCTCGGCGTCGGGGAAGACGAGCCATCTGCGAACGATGCGCTCGTCGAGAACAACAATCCCGCACAGAACGCGGCACTGATCCATTGTACATTGCGCATGGCATTTCTCCGTGTTGGCGCCGACGCGTCGTCGGCGCGAGTTTTTCGCAAGGCGCGAGGCACTCGCTCGACTGGCCTTAGGCCATCCGCCTTCCCTCGTGCCAACGACGGCCGGGCCCCGATGGTTCCGCGGCTCGAAGCGTTTTGCTCAGACGATGGCGAGTCGCGCGGAGTCGCGCTCGTCTTCGGTTTCCCCTCAAGCGCCAGGGACGAAGCGTGTCCCCCGAGAAACGGCCTTCCGTTGCCCACGTCGCCCGTCCCTGTGGGAACCGATTGCTTGTTTGTCCGTTGACACAGGGTATGAAACCACTGCAACGCCTCATCGACTTTCTGTTTCAAGCGCCGCTCACGGCTCCTCGGGCCACATTGCTCATGCGGCTTATGGCGGGGGGAGTCTTCCTCTCCGAAGGCATCCTCAAGTTCGTGTATACGAACCAAGGGGTCGGCCGCTTCACCAAGATCGGAATTCCTGCGCCTGAGCTCACGGCGATCTTCGTCGGTAGTCTGGAGATCGTCGGCGGCATCCTTCTGATCGCCGGCCTCTTCACGCGTGTCATCGCGGTCCCTTTCATCCTCGAGATGGTGGTCGCCATCCTCACGACGAAACTCTCGCTGTATCTCGGGACCTCGCCGCTCCCGCCACCGCCGGCGTTGCCGAAGGTCGGCTTCTGGGCGGTGATGCACGAGACGCGATCGGACTACGCGCAGATTCTCGCCTCGATCTTCTTACTCGTCGTGGGGCCGGGCCCCTGGTCGCTCGACGCCCTGGTGGACCGCTGGCGGGACGCCCAACCCGTTCAGCATGCCATCCGGGGCCCCGCATCCGCTGCTTGACCTCCGACTTGCTTTTTCGAAGGACTGACCCATGAGCTCCCACAAACTGACGCAAGCATCTGGCCCCCAAAGACTCGAGGGATGGAAAGTCGCGGTTGCAATCGGCGCGGCCGTCACTCTCGGTCCTGTTGTCGCGCTCGCCTTGTTCTTCGTTCTCGCTACAGCGCTGCCCGTGCTCCCGCTCGTGGCGCCGTTGTTCGCAGGGTTCTGGTTGCGCGGTTCACGACCGCCTACGCCGGCTCTCGAGCGGAGTCCCGTATGGGTGACGCATCCCATTTCGTCGCTGCCGTCCTCGGTCAGGAGCGCATGACGGGGCCCTGCTCGGGTGGCCGGTCCGCATTTTGCTCCACAAGCGGACTACAGGCAGGGTTCGTCGTCGGGCCCCTTCGCGTTCCAGTGGAAGTTGTGCGTCTTCATGTAGCTGAGGGGGCTGGTTGAGGTCCGACGCGGCGAACGGTTTCACGTGCCCTTCGCGTTCACCGTGAACCGTTGCGGCCTCCGTGTAGATCGTTTCATGTCCTCTTCGATGCCTCCAGAGTTGCCGGCGAGCCCAATTATCACCGTCGTGCCGCGCCCTTCGACCGACTCGATGCGCATGACGACCTCGTGCCGCGTGACCGCCTGCAACGCTAGAGACAGACCGAGCCCCGTTCCTCCGTCCCGAGTGGTAACACCGACCCTGCCCAGCCGCGGCATCACGCTCGCGGGTAGAGCGCGTTGGAGCATACGTTGTGCGGCGCCTCTGCAAGGTCGCCGAAATCCCCGAGGATGATGCCACCGCCACAATCGATGGCCAATCGTACGCAGCACGCCTCGGCCTGCGGCCCAAGCTGGTCGGTCACGATCTGAACGACATCCGCGACGGGGACGTCTTGATGGACTCGATCGCAGGTGTTCGCCTGGCGCGCGAGCAGTTCTTTCAATTGTCGGCTTGTGTCCACGAGCTGCGTGACCCGCGGCCGTGCGATCGGATCGACGTGGCGCTCAATGGTCGAAGCGAGGCCGAGAATCACGCTGACGCAGTTCTTGATCGCGTGGGCGCGCGCCGCCAGCGGGCTAGGCTCCGACGCCGTCGCGACAAGGGTCATGGCGATCGGTTCCATGGTTCGGCCTCCTTCAAGCTCGCACTTTGAGGCCCTCGCTCATCCGTTGCACGTCCATCGGTGTGAAGTTCTTGGTCCGCCAGCCCGGACGCGCCATCACGGCGCTTGACGCCGCTTGACGACCTGCGCTGCACGACCTCCCGCTTCTATGCGCTGTTCGAGAAGACTGCGGGCCGCCTGGAGATCGGCCGTCTCCATGCCTTCGGTGAACTTGGCGTAGATAGCCGAAAGGTCGCCCAAGACATCGGTGACCCCCCCACGCCTCAATCTCTCGCGCGCGAGAGCCGTCGTCGCACGAAGCTCCAACGCGAGCGCCCCCTGGCGCCGCGCTAGCTCGACCGCGGAAGACAGTGTTGCGTCCACAGCCCGTGGGCCCGTCGGGGACTGCGAAGCCAGAAGAACCCCTTTGACGCGCAGAAGCTCGGGGAGACTGAAGTCGCCGCCCCGTTGCTCGGCCTCCACGATCGCCGCTTCGACCGTGCCGAGCGCCTCTTGGTGCGACCCAGTTGCGGCCAAACCCTCGGCGAGAGCGCATGCGTACACGCTGGCGAACGAAGCATTCCGCTCGGCTCTCTGCATCGAAGCGGCGGTTCGCAGCAGCGTGCACCCCTCCTGCGGCCGACCGGTCCTCACGAGCAGCTCGCCTCGCAGCGCCATCGCCGCACCTCGTTGCGAGCCGAGCGAGTATCGTTCAACGAGCTCGAAGAGCGCGTCGAGCAGACGCTCTGCGTCCGCCCACTCGCCGCACCAGACGAAGATCGCTTCGCAGAGAATCAGGGAGCTCGACTTTTCGAATGGATGCTTCAGCGCCGCTACTCCGTCGATCACCCTGCGTGCCACTGCGAGGGCGCGGTCTGCCCGCCCGCGCAGCCAGAGTATGCGAGCCAATGTTCCGAAATGAGGATGGCTGAAGAAATCCTGCGGACGGCTCGAGACTACGGTCGGCAATTCGCCGGACGTGGGCTCAAGGCGGAGGGCCGACTCACTGTGCTCCTCCGCGATCGCCTGGTTTCCGGACAGGTGATGGGAGAACGCGAGCATCCACCTCGCCCGGACCTGACCCGAGACCTTCGCGACTCGAGCCGGGGTGACGCTTCGCTCTGCGACCTCCAAGGCTCCACGGAAGTCGCCGAGCCGGGCCAGGAAGGAGTTGAGCTGCCCGAGAAGCCGAACCTCATGGTCACCACCGCCGAGCGCGCGGGCGAGTTCGACCCCGCGGGTCAGCGCCCCGCGGACATTCTCCCCGTTCCCTTTGGAGAACATGGTGGAGATTGCGAATGCCTCTTGAAGGCCGACCTCCACAAAGCTACCGGAGTCCGGCGCCTGGATGACTTCGAGCGCCCGACGGCACCAGCTCTGGCATTCGCTCACCAGTCCCAGCTCGAGCAGCATCCTCGCGGCTGCCGCCGCCAATCGCACTCCGACGGTGTACCCCGCGGGCGACGAGAAGCTCCACTTCAGAGCGGCTCGTACGTTGCCGAGATCGGCCCCTCGCTCCAGGCGTTCGACGAAGATCCGTGCGTGGCGGAGGCTCGTGCCATCGAGCTCACCGCTCCCGGCGAGCCGCTCGACCGCATAGACACGCGTCGTCTCGAGGAGCCGGTACGCGACCGCTCCGTCCTCGACGCTTGCCGACAAGAGCGACTTCGCGACGAGTTCGTTGACGACGTCGACAAGAGACTCGTTGGCGTCGGCCCCCTCCAGCACGACAGCCTTCGCTGCGTCGAACGAGAACGTGCCGACGAACACCGACAATCGCCGCAAGACGACGCGCTCGTGCTCGGCCAGTTGGTCGTAGCTCCACGTGATGAGCGCGTGGAGCGTCTGCTGCCGCGGAGGCGCCGTCCGACGGCCGTGTTGCCAAAGCAAGCCGAGGCGATCGTCGAGCACCGCAGTCATGCCCTGGAGGCCGCACTGGCTCACGAAGCTCGCGGCAAGCTCGATGGCTAGCGCGACTCCGTCGAGGCGCCTGCACGTTTCCGCCACGATCGGGACGTCATCGTCGGTGAGCTCGCCGGACCAGCCGGCCGCCGCTGCCCGCTCGAGGAAGACCTGGACGGCGGGGAACGTCTGGACGGTCTCCGCGTTCATGCCGACAACGTCCGTCGGGGTCTCCAGCGGGCCCAGGCGGTGAGGATGCTCGCCCTCCACGCGAAGAGCCTCTCGGCTCGTGGTCAACAGGTGCACGCGCGGCGCACGCAAGAAAAGGTATTCGGCGAGACTCGCCGCTGCATCGACCACGTGCTCGCAGTTGTCGAGGACGAGAAGGACGCGCTTGTCCTGTAAGAAGGCCTGCAAGCGCTCGAGGGTATGGTCCGCGTGCGTTGGGACGCCGAGCGTCGAGGCGACCGTCGCGGCGACGAGGGCCGGATCGGTGAGCGCCCCCAGCTCGATGAAGTGGACGGCGCCGCCGAAGTCGTCGAGCAAGGCGTGTCCGACGGCCACCGCCACCGTTGTCTTGCCGATGCCCGCGGCGCCGAGGACCGTGACGAGCCGGTGCTCCGCGATCTGGGCGGCGAGCCTTCGGACAGCGTCGTCGCGGCCCGCCATCCGCGCGAGGTGCGGAGGCAGGCCCGGCGCGAGGTTCCACGTGCCGCGGGAGGCCGCAGTCGCTCCCTCCGCCGCACTTCGGATGACGGGAGCGACGAAGCAGTAGCCACGGCCTGCGACAGACGTCACGTAGTGCGCCCCCGCCACGCCCTCGCCGAGGGCCTTGCGCAGGTTGTAGACGTGCGTCCGAAGAACTCCCTCCACCACGGTCGTGTCGGCCCAGATCGCCGACATCAGATCCGCTTTGCTCACGACCCGGCCGGCGTGCGTCACGAGCTCGATCAGTACGTCGAGCGCGCGTCCCCCGATCTCCACCGGCTTACCATCACGCTCGAGACGCCTCGCCGTGGGCAAGAGCCGGAAGGGTCCGAAGGCAGCGACCTCGTCCCGGTCCTTTTCGACACCATTGCTCAGCTCGATCGACACGCGCTCACCCCGTGGACGTGCCCTTTGGGCGCAAAATATCGGAGTCTAGCGGCCACCTCGCGTCCCGTCAGCGTGGTTGTTCGAGAAGCCTGCGGGCAGCCTGAAGGTCGGGGGTCTCCATCCCCTCCTTGAACTTGGCGCAAACGACTGAAAGGTCGCGCAGACCTTCCGCTGAACCGCCGCGCCTGAGTCTCTCCCGCGCAAGAGCCGTCGTCGCACGGAGCTCCCACGTGAGGGCCCCCTGGCGTTGTGCGACATCGATCGCACGCGACAACGTGTCGTCCACTCTGTTTGCATCCGCCGGAGATCGAGAGGCCAGAAGGATTCCCTTGATGTGTAGCAGCTCGGGCAGATTGAACGTGCCTCCGCGGCTCTCGGCCTCGATGATTGCGGATTCGACGGTGCCGAGCGCGTCATCGAGCGCGCCCGTCGCGGCCAAGCCCTCCGCAAGCGCGGCGGCGAAGGAGGTGTCGAGCGACGAATTCCGCACGTCTTTCAGCGCCAAGGCGGCACTCCTCAGCAAGCGGCATCCTTCCTCGGGTCGCCCCGTCTTGACCAAGAGCTCGCCTCTCAGTGCCATCGCCATGCCTCGATGCGATGCGAGCGCGTGTCTCTCGACGTGCGCGACAAGCCTGTCGACGAGGCGTCGCGCGTCTTCCCATTCGCCGCTCCAAACGAGGATCCCTTCGCACAAGATCAGCAATGTGCACTCTTCGACCGGGTGATTCAGCATGACTGCCTCTTCGATAACCTGTCGCGCCAGCGTCACCGCGCGGTCGGCCTTTCCACGCAGCCACAGCGTGCGCGCGAACGTGGCAAGTGCCTGAGGATGCCGGAAGAAAGCGTGCGGTTGGCGGTAGCCCATCGTGGGCGGCTCGCCGGAGGCAGTCGCAAGGCCCGTCTCGTAGTGCTCCTGCGCGAGCACCTGGTTTCCAATGAGGTGATGAGAGAGAGCGAGCATCCATCGCGCCCTTACCATCTCGGCTGACCGGGCGATGCGCGCTGCAGCTACGTACTGTTCTGCCACCTCGACAGCTCCGCGAAAGTCGCCTGTCCGAATCCGGAAGGAGTTGAGATGCCCGAGCAGGCGAGTCTCGTGGTCACCACCGCCCAGTGCCCTGGCGAGACCGACTCCCCGCGCCAGGGCATCGCGGACGTCATCGCCGTTGCCTCTCGAGAACATGGCGGAGATGGCAAAGGCTTCTTGCAGGCCGAGTTCCATCAGCGTGCCGGCGTCGGGCCGTCCCATGACGTCCAGCGCCTGACGGCACCATTGACGACATTCGCTCACGAGGCCCAGCTCCAGGAGCATCTGCACGGCTGCGGCCACGAGCCGGACGCCAGCCGTGTGTCCCGACACCGACGAGAAGCATCGAGGAAGCGCGGCGCGCACGTTGGCGAGATTCGACGCGTGCTCTTGGAGTGGCTCCCCTCCGTCGTTCGCGTGCGCTAGGCGTTCCGTGAAGAACAGCGCGTGACGGAGGCTCGTGCCATCGAGCTCGCCGCTCTCGGCGAGCCGCTCGACCGCATAGACACGCGTCGTCTCGACTAGACGATACACGACCGCGCCGTCCTGCACGCTGGTCGACAGGAGGGACTTGCCCACCAGCTTGCTCATGACCGCGGGGAGGGACTCCGCGGAGTCGCCCCCCTCCAGCGCGACAGCCTTGGCTGCGTCGAACGAGAACGTACCGACGAACACGGACGAGCGCCGCAAGACGGCGCGCTCGTGCTCGGGCAGTCGGCCATAGCTCCACGTGATGAGCGCGTGGAGCGTCTGCTGCCTCGGAGGCGCGGTTCGACGGCCGCGCTGCCAGAGCAAGCGGAGGCGATCGTCCAGCACCGCAGTCATGCCCTGGAGGCCGCACTGGCCCGCGAAGCTGGCAGCGAGCTCGAGCGCCAGAGGAACCCCGTCGAGGCGCCTGCATGTTTCCGCGACGACATGGACGTCGTCGTCGGTGAGCTCGCCGGACCAGCCGGCCGCCGCTGCCCGCTCGAGGAAGACCTGGACGGCGGGGAACGTCTGGACGGTCTCCGCATCCATGCCCAGAACCTCCGTCGGTGTCTCCAGAGGACCCAGGCGGTGAACGTGCTCGCCCTCGACGCGAAGAGCCTCTCGGCTCGTGGTCAGCAGGTGCACGCGCGGCGTACGCAGGAAGAGGTGCTCGGCGAGGGTCGCGGCTGCGTCAGCCACGTGCTCGCAGTTATCGAGCACGAGAAGGACGCGCTTGTCCTGCAAGAAGACGCGCAGGCTCTCGAGCGCTTCGCTTGCGTGCATGGGCACGCCGAGCGTCGAGGCGACCGTCGCGGCGACGTGGGCCGGATCGGTGAGCGTCCCCAGCTCGACAAAGTGGACGGCGCCGCCGAAGTCGTCGAGCAAGGCGTGTCCGACGGCCACCGCCACCGTTGTCTTGCCGATGCCACCCGCGCCGATGACGCTGATGAACCGATGATCGACGAGCTGTGCGACGAGCGTGCGTACCGTTTCGTCGCGGCCCGCCATGCGCGCAAGCCGCGGAGGCAAGCCGTGCGATCTCTTCACGGCAGAGTACGTCGTTGTCTCGCTCGGGCCTCGGACGACGGGGGCCACGAAGCAGTAGCCGCGACCGGCGACGGACGTGACGTACCGTGCGCCGCCCACGCCGTCTCCCAGCGCCCTTCGCAGGTTGTAGATGTGCGTTCGAAGAACCCCCTCGACGACGGTGATGTCGGTCCAGATGGTCGACATGAGCTCGGCCTTGCTGACGACTCTGCCAGCTTGGTTCACGAGCTCGACCAGGATGTCGAGGGCGCGGCCACCGATCTCCACGGGCGTCCCGTCACACTCGAGGCGTCTCGCCGTGGGGAACAGTCGGAAAGGGCCGAAGGCGGCGACGCCACCCGGGTCCTGCTCCGCGCGCTCGCCACTCCCCGTCGACATGGTCCCAAGGCTACCGGATGTTCACCGCCGAGACGACCGCGGAGCCATCCTTGACATCTCTTGACGTGTGATCAGCCGGCGCGGGGTGCATGGTCGTCGCCGCACGCGGAGATCAATACGATGGCCACCCAACAAGCACCGATCGGCTCAGGTTTTGGAGCCCCAACGACAACCGCGGAGGTCATTCGCGGCGTCCATCTGGAAGGAAAGACGGTCATCGTCACCGGCGGAAGTTCGGGATTGGGGCTCGAAACCACCCGAACCCTGGCGTCGGCCGGCGCAAGGGTCATCGTGCCCGCGCGCTCGCGCGAAAAAGCTGCATCCGCCCTCCAGAACATGAGAGGCGTCGAGCTCGAGTCGCTCGAGCTCAGCGACCCGGCGTCGGTCAATTCCTTCGCAAATCGCTTTCTCTCCTCTGCGCGCCCGCTCCATGTCCTCGTTGGTCAGCGAGAAGCTCACCGGGACGAGAGGATGACCGCACTCCCCGCTGGTCGCGAAGGCTCGGAGCGATGTTCTTGACAACTCTTGTCGGGCCGCCAGCCGGCGTCGACCCCGCATCATCACCGAACGAGGTAACCCATGAAAGCATTGCTGCTCAGCGCGGTCGGCCGCGGGTTCGAACTCGAGGACATCGAGATCGCAACGCCCGCCCGCCGCGAAGTTCTCGTCGAGGTTCGAGCCTCGGGGCTCTGTCACACCGACCTGACGATCGCCACCCACCCCATCTTTCCGACGCCGTCCGTACTGGGTCACGAGATCGCCGGAGTCGTGGCTGCCATCGGCCCGGAGGTGACGCAGCTTCGCGTTGGCGACCACGTCGTGGGCTCGCTCACGCAGGCGTGCGGAGTGTGCGCCAGATGCCTTTCGGGGCGGCCCTTTCAGTGCAGCCACCCCGATGCGACGGTTCGTGGCTCGACAGAATCCCCGCGGCTTAGCCGCAGGGGCGCGCCTCTGTATCAGGGCTTCGGGCTCGGGGGCTTCGCCGAGCGTGTGCTCGTCCACGAGAACCAGCTCGTCGTCGTACCCGAGACGCTTCCCTTCCCTCAGGCCGCACTCACCGACTCGGACTTTGAACCGAGTGAATCAAGCACAACAGAGGAGAGTTCCATGAGTACGAGCGCACCCGTTCGAGTGACTAAGGCGTCGTCCATGAATTACGGACCAGTAATCTCGCGCTCCCATATCGAGGAAAGGCCTATTGGCGCGCGCCCAATCCGTTCCATTATTTACGGACGGCGCCTAAGGTCACTTTCCCCAACCAACTTAACAGCATGGCGGGACTCCTGTTCACTCCCCCCAACTTCGAAAAGACGAAGAAGTATCCGGCAATGCCGGTGGCTCATCCCTTCGGTGGCGTCAAGGAGCAGACGGCCGGCATCTACGCAAGAAAGATGGCCGAGAAGGGGTACGTGACGCTGGCTTTCGACGCCAGCCACCAGGGCGAGAGTGGCGGGATACCCGCGGGACACCGAGAACCCCGCCGATCGTACATCTTCCGGCCCGCGTACATTTACCCCGTGGAGCCTCGGAAGGAACCGAACTTCAGCTACCGCCTGCTGCGCGGGATCTACCCGGCGTTTCGGGTCTTGTTCCCCAACCAGGTGGTCCCGGCGGACGACCTGGCTCGGGTCATGGTCGATGCCGCCGTGCACGGAACACCGCAGCGCGACGCTCCCGTCTTCGAGAACCGAGACATCCGAGCCATGATCGCGTCGGGAGCGACCTCTTCGGGGCCATGAACAAGACTCGACCACCGAGACGGCAATTCCGGCGGCTGATCGCGGCGGCCCTCGCGACGCTGGTCGCTGCATGCGCGGTTGCGTGCTGCGCCCCTCTCGGGGCCCGAGCGACCGGTGTCAGGCTCGCGCGGATGCAGAAGTCTCCCGAGTGGCAAGGCTCGCACTTCGAGAACCCGCAGCCGATCGTGAACGACGTCTGGGCGGCCATCGGGCACCAGTTCTCGGGCGGCCCCAACATGGAGCCCACGCTTCCTCCGAGCACGGTTGCCGTAGAACCGCGCCGTTTCGCGACGCCGCCCGTCTCGGGAGTCCGCGTCACGTGGCTGGGCCATTCGACGATCCTGCTCGAGGTCGATGGGCATCGCTTCCTCACCGACCCGATGTGGAGCGAACGGGTCGGGCCGGTCGACATCGTCGGCCCCAAGCGTTTCTTTCCGTCGCTGCTCGCCATCCGTGACCTGCCGCCGCTCGACGCCGTCCTCATCTCCCACGACCACTACGACCATCTCGACTACGCGACGATCGTCGCTCTCAAGGACCGCGCCCCGACGTTCGTGTGCCCGCTCGGGGTCGGGGCCCACCTCGAACGGTGGGGTGTTCCCGCGGCGAAGATCATCGAGCTCGATTGGTGGGACTCGTGCAGCTTCGGTGACCTGACTCTTTGGGCGGTCCCCGCGCGACACGCTTCCGGACGCATGCTGTTCGTCGACGACGGAGCCAAGCTGTGGGCGGGCTATGCGTTCGTGGGCGCCAGCCATCGCGTCTACTATTCGGGAGATACGGGGCTATTCCCCGCGCTACGGACGATCGGCGAGAGACTCGGCCCGTTCGACCTCACGATGATCGAGATCGGCCAATACGATCAAGCGTGGCCGGATTGGCACCTCGGCCCCGAACAGGCTGTGGAGGCCCACCGACGTGTGCGCGGCGCCGTGATGCTACCCGTGCACTGGGGTCTCTTCGCTCTGGCGTCGCATGGATGGACCGAACCCATCGAGCGGGCGCTTGTGGCGGGCCGCGATGCGGGTGCCGTGGTCATCTCTCCACGACCCGGACAGAGCGTCGAGCCGACCGTGGAGAGACCCCAAGAGCACTGGTGGCCCTCGCTACCCTGGCGCACCGCCGCCGAGTACCCGATCGTCGCGGACCACGCCGATTGAGGCGCTCGCGCCCAGGTCCCTACTCGCTCTTTCTGGCGGCGAGGAGGGTGGGCGCAACGTAGGCTAGCGAGACCGCGGCAAAGAGCAGGATGGCGAGGATCGGGACGAAAAGCGCTACGAGCGCCGAGAGCGTAGACGGTGACCGCCACGAGATTCTGGCGTCGTCGGATCTTCACGCGACGCCGAAACGCCTCGTCGTCTCGTTGTCGGACGATCGTGCTGAACAGCACGTTGAAAGCGACGCCGCAAACACCCTGCAGCCCGGCGTAGATCGCCGTGGGAAACGGCGCAAGATGCGTAGATCGTCGTCAGGAAGAAGCTGACGAGATAGATGGCGAACGACGGCCAGAGCCCAACGAGGGCGCCCGGCTCGCCGCTCCGCGGCGGCTTCAAGTCGAGCACCAGGCACGGGCGTCTTTTCCTGGGCATCGGAGGCGTCGTTCTTGCATCCAGCCTCGTCGCACGCGTACCCGGGAAGGCGGTCGGCGGAACGGGGTTGGCCGGTCCGCCTTTCGCGCCGCCAGCGGCCTACAGGCAGGGGTTCGTCGTCGGGCACGGAACGGGACCGTTCCCGGGCTCCTGGCAGCAAACCGACACACACTGCGGGCTTCCGGTTTCGGTCATCGTCACGGTGGCCGTGGAGCTTTCGCTCGCTCCGCTACCGACGTCGGTGCCGGAGGCGGCTGCTCCGCCATTCTGGTCCACGCCGAACCATGGGTCCGGCCCGATCTCGAAGCTACTACTGGCTGGAGTGGCGACGATCGTCGCGACCGTGCTCGCGGCGACAGATGCAGTCACCGTGGCGTCCGTCGACGCGGAGCCTCCGTTGATCGCGACCGAACACCAGTTGAGAAAGTTCTCTACGGTAACCATTGTGGTGCCATCGCTTGTCGCGGGACTCGAAGTCGTAGTTCCTGCCGCGGGGGACCCGTAGCCGGTGCCTCCATCGCCGGCGCCACAGGCCGAGACCGCGATGCCGGCGAACGTGATCAGCGCAAGAGAGAGACGAGGCATGCCGATGGAGCGATTGAATGGGCACTTGGTGTTGGTTGTCATGGCGCTCTCCTAATCTGTTGAATGCTCAGCGAGTGGCAGATGGTGTCGGCCGGCGCGAACCGTACGAGGCCGCTCTTCGAAGCTCTCGACACTGTGACGATGTCGATTCCGCAGCCGCGCCGCGACGCGGGCATCGACGTCGGAACCAAAGCGCTTTGAGCCAGGCCGACTATTCGACCAGGCTTCGCAGCATCCACGCGGTCTTCTCGTGGGTCTGCATCCGCTGCGTGAGAAGGTCGCACGTGGACTGATCGTTGAACTCCTCGGCCTGCTTGAAGGCATTGCGAGCCGTTCGCGCTGTCGTCTCGTGTCCCACGACGAGGCGCCGGATCATGTCTTCGGCCCTAGGCACGCCGTCGTCTTCCTTGATCGACGAAAGTGCGACGAACTGCGTGTAGGTACCGGGCGCGGGGAACCCGAGAGCGCGGATGCGTTCGGCAACCGCGTCAACGGCAAGCCAAAGCTCATTGTACTGCTGCTCGAACATGAGGTGCAGCGTCTGGAACATTGGCCCCTTCACGTTCCAGTGAAAGTTGTGGGTCTTCAGATAGAGCGTGTACGTGTCGGCGAGCACCTTCGAGAGGGCGCCGGCGATCTGCTCGCGGTTCTTCGTGTCGATGCCGATGTTGATTTCCATGATGAGGCCTCTCTGCTTCACGCTCTGAGGTGAGCTGTTCCTTGTGTCTCTCCCCGTCGTCGACGATGAGAGTGCTTCCCACGGTCAGGATGGGTGTCGTCTCGTCGACGGCGCCGGGGTTGCCTTCGAAGCTCACTTTGGGGTCAGGTTCATGATTGGTCCAAGACGATGTTTCGACTACACTGATAGTGCATGACTGTCAGCGCTCAGGACCTTTCCCCTCGCCAGCTCCAGTACGTCGTTGCGGTGGCGGAGACGCTCGGCTTCCACAAGGCGGCGGATCGCTGCCACGTCTCGCAACCGACCCTCAGCGCGCAAGTGAAGCAGCTCGAGGACGTTCTCGGCGTTCAGCTTTTCGAGCGCGATCGACGGCGGGTCCTGCTGACGGCGGCCGGCACCGTCGTGTTGGCGCACGCGCGTCGGGTCCTCCTCGAACTGGACGACCTGATTGCTGCCGCCAAGCAGCTCGCCGAGCCGCGCTCGGGCACGTTTCGGATCGGCGTCATCCCGACGATCGCGCCGTATCTTCTTCCCGACGTGGTGCCTGCGGTTCGCGCTCGGTACCCGAGGCTGCAGCTTGTCTTTCGCGAGGAGAAAACGGACGTGGTCGTCGCCGATCTGCACGAAGGACGCCTTGATGGGGGCCTGCTGGCACTCGAGGCGGACATTGGCGAGTGGTGCTCGAGCCCGATCTTGGACGACCCCTTCGTCGTCGCGGTCCCGAAAGGTCACCCGCTTGCGCGGAAGAGGCGCATCGGCGCGACCGATCTGGACGGCGAGAGAGTTCTTCTGCTCGACGAAGGACACTGCTTTCGCGCGCAGGCGCTCTCGGTCTGCGATCAAGCGGGAGCGCGAGAGACCGAGCTTCGCGCGACGAGCCTGTCGACCCTGGCACAGATGGTCTCCTCGGGATTGGCCATCACGCTCCTTCCGCAGATCGCGGTTGCCGTCGAGAACCGCCGAGGGCAGCTCGAGGTCCGTCCTTTCTCGTCGCCCGCGCCCCATCGAACGATCGCTCTGATCTGGCGCCCGCAGTCACCGTTCGCGGCGACGTTTCGCGAGCTGGCGGACGTGTTTCGATCGGCTCTTCGGCGATCAGGATGACCGCGGCGCGACTCCGAGAGCCGAGAGTGCCAACGCCGATGTCGGACGCGAGCTTTGCCATGGTGACCGTCAACGTGACAGGAAATCGTAGGCATTCGACAATCGATTCGGAACGGACGAGCCCATCGGCCACCGGTGCTATCGGCGTTCGGTCTGCATGGCCCATTCGGGTGGCGAGTCCGGCGACGCGGGGCCATGGCAATCGATGGACGTGGCGGCGAGATCGAAGCCATGGTCGGTCGCCTGCAAGAACGCTACGACGCCCCGACCGGAGGGGCCGACGGCCACCGTCGGGGTGCCGAAGGCGCGGCCGTCGCTGGCCAGCGTCACCGGAGATCCGATCGGGCGGCCGCGGCGGTCCGTCATTTGGACATGCACGTCGAGCCCCCTGAAAATCGACCCTTCGCTCCACACCGCCGCTGAGCGCTCCGAGTCCACGCGGGCGACGACCGGATGGGTGGCCCTAGCATCGGCGGACATCGACGAAACCGGGGCGGCGGACAGCGCGCTCCGAAGCCGCAGCTGCAACGCAGACAACGTGGATGCCTCATGGACTTGCGCGACGGCCGGACGAACGTGATCCGTGTCGGCGGCCCACGGGCCCGTCGATTGCCTGCGCACCGGTGCGATCTCGGCAGCGACACCCTCCGGGCGGGTGCCCGCGCTCGCTAAGCCGAGCAGCGAGGGCTGGCCGCCCTCCACCGCGTCGAGCGAAAGCGGATCGACCGCCAAAGCTCGAGGCTGCTCCCCGCGATCCATCGAGAAGTGAAGCCACACGCGCGAGTCATCGGTTTCGGCGACGACGCCAGCGGAGCGATCGACGTTGTTCGCCACGACGCGCGGCGCCCCTTCGACCGTGCATGCAAACCCTGCCGGGGGGCCTGCCTCGGCGTCCGAATGACTCGGAGGCACTGGAGGTCGCAACGTGCTGGCACACCCCGCCAAACCCATCGCGGTTATCCCCGCAAAGACCAACGGACTTCGCATCATTGTCCTCCCGCCGCCACTCGTACTTTGAAGGAGGGCTACCGCAAGGTCGGGTCCGATCGGTCGATCGCGCAGAAACAGCGGGGGCGTCGGTGCAGGCACGCAGGCCCGGTGTCCTGCCGTCGTGGCCTTGACCCGTGGTTCGGATACCAACTCGATGATGCGCTGCAGTGCTTTCATACCCGTGTCAACGGACGAACAGGCAATCGGTTCCCTCAGGGACACGCGACACGGGCCATGGACGGCGTCCCTGGCGCTCAGGTAGAACCGATCATCCCGTTGGCCACTCGGTCTTGTGCCAGTTGTGGATGAACGTCTCCTCGGTCTTGCAGACGATGCAGTGCGCGAGGCTGCCGACCCCGACCCCGACGCCGACTACCCCGACCCCGACCCCGACCTCGACTACCTCGACCCCGACCCCGACCCCGACCCCGACCCCGACCTCGACCTCGACCCCGACCCCGGGGCGGGTCTCCGGTCGACCTCCCGTAGGTTGGGTAGTAAAGTGTTCTCCATGACTGCCGCCGACCGAAAGGCTGCCCGTCAGTCCTGGGAGGCGCGGCTCTTTCGCGGCGGACGTTGGGAAGACATGGCGCAATACGACGCCCTCTTCTGGAATCGGACCGAAGACTTCCTCGATCTGATTTCCGCGTTGAACGACGCTGACGCCCGGTTCCTCGTGGTGGGCCCACGGCAGGCCGCGCGCAGCGAAGGACCTGGACGTGTGGGGGTCGAGGCAGCGCTCGAACGCCTGGAAAGAGCCAAGAGACAACCGTGAGGGGCCGAGCGGGCGCGGAGGCGAGACCGTCGCCGAATGCCACGCGTTCTTCTCGTTCATGAAGGGGGAGCTGTCGCTGCGTGAGGCCCGCGCTTGCCTCGCTTGCTCGGCGCAGGGCGCGGTGGAGAAACGCGAGGCCGCGCTGTCCAACCCACGGAACTTCGAGCCCCGGCGGGGCGTGGAAGAAGAATCGCTAGGCGGACGGCAAAAGACGCCTGGCGCTGCAGTACGCTTCGCTCCACGCCCCGTGTCGCGTTCCGGTCGACTCCTCGAGCTTCTCCAGGTCCTGCGCCGCCGGCGTAGCCCCGTGCGTGCCGAGGCCATCGCCGGCGAGCTCGGCGTGTCGGTGCGCTCGATCTATCGCGACGTCGCGACCCTCCGCGCGCAAGGAGCCGCGATCGAAGGCGAGGCCGGTGTCGGGTATATCCTGCGTCCGGGATTCCTGCTGCCGCCGCTCATGTTCTCCGAGGACGAGCTCGAGGCGCTCATCCTCGGCCTGCGCCTCGCCCACGAGGACGGTGACCCGACCCTCGCGAAGGGGGCCGTCGAGGCCGACGCAAAGATCCGCGCTGTACTGCCCGCGCAGCTCCTCGCCGACGCGGCACCGCTACTCGCAGGGCCCCGGCCGGCCCGCGCGCCCGATCGGATCGATCTCGCGCAAGTGCGGCGCGACATCCGCGCGCAGCGCAAGGTCTCCATCGACTACCTGGACCTGCGCGGTGCGGCGACAACGCGGATCGTCTGGCCTTTCGCGCTGGCCTTCTTCGAACGCGCCCGTGTGATCCTCGCCTGGTGCGAGGACCGCCAGGACTACCGCTCGTTTCGCGCCGACCGCGTCGGCGCCTGGCGAGCGCTCGCCGATCGCGCGCCGCGCACGCGCGCCGCCCTTCTTCGGGAGTGGCGCGAGAAAAACGCCATCCCCGAGCCGGAGGTCGGCGACCCACGCTCCTGACAGGATCTGTCAGTGCCGCCTCGTAGGGTCACTCTCGGAGGCTGACCCATGAAGAAATACACCTACGAGACCGTCGTCCCCACCGCACCGGACAAGCTCTACCGCGCCCTCGCCGACGTGGCCTCTTGGCCGGCGTGGGACTCGGACATCGAGTCCATCGAGGCGCCCGAGCCGATCGCGGCCGGCGCGCGGTTCACGCTAAAGCCGAAGGGCGCACCCGCCGTTGCGATGACGGTGGAGGCGGCGGAGCCATCCCGCAGGTTCGTCGATGTGTCGCACCTGGCGCTCGCGAAGATGCGAACGGCGCACGAGATGGAGGTCGTCACCGGGGGTACGCGCGTGCGGATGGTCATCGAGATCACCGGTCTACTCGCCTTCCTCTGGGATCGCGTGGTCGCGCGCAAACAGGCGGCCGGCGCCGAGGCGCAGACGCAAGCGCTGGTTCGATACGCCGAGGCGGCTGCGTGAACGCCGCCGTGCAGCGGGCGTGGGTGGGCGTGGTGTCGCGCGCCCACGTGCAGATCGGGGTGGCGGGCGGGTTCGCACGGCAAGCGGTGACGAACGGCGCTGGATCGGGGCCACTGCCGACGCGACGCTGTTCGGGGCTGACCCGGTACTCGGCCGCGGGCTCACCTCCGCGAGTCGTGCGCGCGCGGCTCGCCGCGACTCTTCGCCCGACCCGGACGACGCTCGTCCGGGTTGGGCTGCCCCTTGCCCTTCGCGATGAAGCTAAGGCTTTCGTTCACGTAGAAGCCCCACGCGCCCGAGCACCCCTCGTAGCATTCGATGGTCGGCACCAGGCCGACGTGTGTGAAGCGGACCTCGGTCTTGTCGCCCTCCTTCGCGATCTCGAACACGATGTCGGTGCCGTCCCACTCGGTCGTGTCGCGGACGAAGTTGAGCCGGCTGCTCGTGACGTGCCACACAACCCTCTTGCCCGGTACGAGCTCGGTGATCTTCTGCGTGGTGCGGTGGACCTGTTTGTCGCTGTACGTGAACTCGGCGCCGAGCGCGTCGGTGCGCCCGTCGATCTCTCCCGACCACCAACCGCGAACGTCGTTGATGGCGTCGAAAGCTTCCTGCGGCGTCTGGTCGACCAGGATGGTGGTCGTGAAATGTTTCGTCTTCATGACTCGTCTCCTTTCGGTAGCTCGTTGTCGTGACGTCACAGGCTCGTGATCGAGTGCGAAGCCGCCTTCGAAGCCGAGTAGCCACCCAGGGCCGGGAAGCTCCCGAGCGACGCGAGCGACAGGTCACGGTTGGAACCAGTGACGAGAGCCACACTTCCTTGGATCTTCATGACGCACCTGCCTTTCATCGACGCGACGTTTCGGCCGGCCGGGATCCGATATTCGCGGTCGTACGATCGACGAAAAGGCGACCCCGGGAACCCCTTGCGGGCCGCGTGCCTACCTGGCTTCGAGCACCCACGTCTGACGAACTGGCCAGGGGTCGGCCGCGGGCGAGAGACGACGGGCGACCGCAAACCCGCTGCCCTCGAAGAATGCAGTCGCGGCTGCGAAGTCGCCGAATTTCTTCTCCTCAACCTTATGCGCTTCCAGGAACTTGGCGGTGCGCTCGTCTCGCTGCGGCTGAAACGCGCTACGCACGTACACGTCAGCGGTGACCCAAGAGCCGCCGCATGCACGCAGAGCCGCCCGCACATGCGCCGCGAGTGCTGCCTTCTCCGCGTCGTCGAGGTACATGAACAACCCCTCCTGGACGACGGCGATGGGGCCGGCTGGCAGCAGGTCGACGGACGCGCGGAACGCATCGGCATCAAGCGCGTTCAGCGGTTTCACGAGGAGCGTGCCCCGAAGCGGTTCGGGGTGGAGGCGCCGGACGAGGTCCGTCTTGATCGTGACCATCTCGGGCAGGTCCGTGTCCAAGTAGAAGACATCGTCACGCCGTGCAGCCACGTCCAGCCCGCGAAAGGAGAGGCCGGCGGCGAGCTCCAGAATGCTTGCCGAGCCGAGCCCCTCGATGGCGGCATCGATGCTCCGAGCACGCTGTTCGAAGTGGTGCTTCCTGCCGATGCCCCAGGTAGTCGAGGCCATCGTGCGTGCGGCTTCCTCCACGGCGCTTGCGCCGCAGAGAAGCTCGGCGGCCTGGCGCGCGAATGGCAGCGACGTTTGCGCTTTCACCATGAGCAGCGACTTCGCCGAGGGCGAGATCGTGGAGAAGTCCCGGTCACGAGCACTCATGCGATTCGGCGTCCTGCAGGCTAGCTCCGGGTCAGTGCACGCGGGCGAGCATAGCAGGCTGGTCGTCTCGCAGGCCGCGACGCGAGCGCCAAGGTTTGGGTGCAAGGTGTCCCACCTGGCTTGTCGGAACGGCTTCGGCAAGTCGTATACTCCCGTCGCCGTGGACAATTCTCGGAACGACGGCTTCGCCCGCGGGGCGCTCCTCTTCGACTCAGGCGCCTTCTTCGAGGCCCATGAGGCGTGGGAGACGGGCTGGCTCGTCGAGACGGACCCGACGCAACGGCGGTTTCTTCAAGGACTCATCCAAGTCGCCGCAGGCTTCCACAAGCTTCTTGCGATGGGGTCCGTCGACTCCGCCTCTCGCCTTCTCGCCAAGGGCATAGCCAAACTCGACGCGTGTCCGCCACGCGTTGGTTGCGCGGATGTCGCAACGTTCCGCGACGGGGTTCGTGCATCGGCTCACGATCTCGCCGCCGGTCGCTTCGATCGTGCGACCATCCCGAAGGTAGGGGCGAGAACACCATAGGCTCCGTGGCTGAACTCATCGCACGCACCGTCGAGGAGTGCCGCAAGCGTATCCGGAAACGCTCGTGACACAGAAGTCACGAAAAAGCGCGAGTCCGATGGCCCTGTCGGGCCTCGCCCACAGGTCGCGATCATGGATGATCTTGCCATTCGTCGCAGCACGGTCAACGTTGCGGCCACCATGGGGGACGAAGCGCCTCTGGTTCTTGTCGTGGAGAGCGAAGCCCGCCTGCGCTCGGACTACTGCAACTGGCTCGCCGACGAAGGCTACCGAGTCTTCGTCGCGACGAATGGCCTTGAGGCGCTGGAACTCACGCGGATGCATCAGCCGCTGCTCGTGCTGATGAACCTGGACCTTCCGGGACTGGACGGCTGGGAGGCGACTCGCGTGCTTCGCCGCGATCCCTGGCTGCGCGCGATCCACGTTGTCGCCCTGACCGGCAGCGCTGCAAAGACACGGGATTGCGACGGGCGATCGGCGGGTTGCGACGCCGCGCTTCGAACCCCGATTCAACGACAGGCCCTGATCGATATGGTCTGTCGGTTTGTGCCGAGCCGCATCGCCGAGTCGACCGTTCGCGTAAAGGTCGCGGCGGGGCCTCACGGCCAGGCCATGGATCCCTCGTTCACCCTGAGACGCAAACGAGCCTAAAAAGCCTGGCTCGACCGCCTCGGCCTTCTCGCAAGATAGCGGTATTCAGGTTCCGGCCGGAAACGTGGACGGGCTCGGAGTCGCGAGCAGGGCTTCGAGCGCACCGAGCAGCTCGTCCACTTTTACCGGCTTGGTGATGTACCGATAGAACCCGGCCTCGATGCCTCGTTGCCTGTCCCGTTCGGATGCGGCGGCCGTAAGGGCGATCACGGGAATGCCCTTCGTTTCGGGAAATTTGCGAAGCGCTCGGAGCCCGTCGAGTCCGCTCATTCCCGGCAAGTTGATGTCCATAATGATGACTTCGGGCTGACGTGTGCGCGCCAGCTCAACCCCGAGCTCCGCTGTCGCCGCAGCGAGCAGCTCGATGTTCTCGAACGTGCCGACGAGATCCTTCATGAACGTAACGTTTGCCTGGTTGTCCTCGACGTAAAGGATGAGCCGGCGCCCTTCGCCCGCAAGACGATTCGTCATGGCGACCCGAACCGCGGTTGGAAGGATCGGCCTCGCTTGCGAGACGTGAACCGGCAGGTCGACCCAGAACTGAGAACCTTCGCCGAAGACACTCTGGAAGCCGACCTCGCCGTGCATGAACTCAGCGAGGCGCTTCGTGATGACGAGCCCGATGCCCGTCCCCTCTATCGGCCCCGTCTCCTGTCCAGCCCTCTGGAACGGCTGGAAGAGCTTGGCCTGCTTCTCGGCCGGGATGCCCATCCCCGTATCGCGCACCGTGACGCGCACCGCGTCGGCACGGGGTATCGAGACCGTGAAGGTAACCTTGCCCGATGGCCGGTTGTACTTAATCGCGTTTGACCCCAGGTTCATGAGGATCTGCGAGAACCTGGTCCGGTCCACCGAGACCAGGGGAAGGCCCGCGGGCAGCGCATCGACCTCCACCCGAATCCCTTGGCGCGCGGCCATCGTTTCGAGCAGTGTCCTCACTTCATCCAGGACCTCAGCTACGCTGACGGGCTCAAGCGAGATCGACACGCCTCCCGCCTCGATACGCGACAAATCCAGGATGTCGTCAATCAGATGGAGCAGGTGTTCGCCGCCCTTCAGGATCTGATCGACGCGCTCTTTTTGGCGAAGCGAGAGCGGCGCGTTCTTGTCCCGCTGCAAGAGTTGCGCGAACCCCAGGATGGCGTTGAGCGGCGTGCGAAGCTCGTGGCTCATGGACGCCAGAAAGTCACTCTTGGCTTGATTCGCCGCCTCGGCTGCCGTGCGGGCCTCGCGCAGTTCTTCGGCCAGACGGACGTCGTCGGTGAGGTCCCAAATCGTCTTGACGATGCCCCCTTCCGCCGTGCGCCGATCGATGACCCGCAGGCTGCGCCCGTCCCTCATGCGCAAGTCGAAGCTCGTCGTTTGGTCGTGTCGTCGCCTCGCCAGCCGTTCCGCACGAAAGCGCTCGCACTCGGCATCGTCTTGAAACGCGACGTCGTGGATCCATGCATCGAGCAGGGCCTCGTACGGTCGCCCCACCACCGGCCCTGAAATGGACTCCCCGATGAAGCGTCGATAGACGCTGTTGCACAGAACGAGCCGATCGTTGTCGTCGAAGAGCGCGAACGCGTCCTGAATGCTCTCCACAGAGCTTGCGAGCCTATCCGCGAGGAGCTTGGCTTGCGCCTCCATCCGCTTGCGCTCCGTGATATCGCGGATCGCGGCAGACACGGTCCGGCCTTTGTCGGTCTGGCGGGGGCTGAGGCTCACCTCGATCGGCAGCTCCGTCCCGTCTTTCCGACGGCCAAAGAGTTCCAGTCCCGAGCCCATCGGACGGGCACTTGGATGGGCGAAGAAGCTCGCCAGACGTGCTCCGTGCGCCTGCCGGAACCGCTCGGGGATCAGTACGTCGAGGGGTTGGCCGATGAGCTCGAAGCGCGTGTAGCCGAACAGTCGTTCGGTCTGTACGTTCACGAGGTCGATCCGGCCGTCGGCGGCCACCACCACGATCGCATCGGGCGCCGTGTCGAGGAGTTGAAGGTAGCCCTGCGAAGATGCGAGCTCCACGACCTTGGCGTTCAGCTCGGCGGTTCGCGCCTGAAGGACACGAGCGGCCTCCTTCTCGGAATCTTGGGCTTTCACAGCAGCCGCGCGCGCAGCCCGCTCCGCCGAATAGGACCGGGCGTTTCCTATGGCGAGGGCCGCATGGTCCGCAAGAATCTGGGCCAGATCCCGATCGCGCTCATCGAACGGCGGGGAGTCTTTTCGGTAACGGCCCCACGCCAGTACGCCGACGGACTGCCCGCGTAAGCGCAACGGAGCCAGCAATCGGCTGTGCAAGCCAAGCTTCCTCGCGCGCTCATCGTTGTCCGGTGACATGCCCGACGTAGCCAAGGACGACACCCCCGATTGCAGTACCTCGCGTAGGAGCGGGTTTTCCCGAAGCTGGAAAGGCTTCGTCGCGAGCAGGAAGCGGAGTGTCTCCGCATCGCTCGAATGGATGGCCACGGTGTCGAGCGCTTGCCCGTCTTCCGAGAGCAGAAGCACGCGGCAAACGTCCGTGAGCGACTCCGACAGTTTGCGAGCCATGGTGTCGAGCAGGCGCCCATAGTCGGGCGTGTCCTCCGCAAAGGCGCGCGTGACCTCGGACAAGACGCGGAACCATTCCTCGAGGCGCTGAACTTGTTCTGCCGCTGCCAGCCCGTTGGAGACGATAGCGCTAGCCATGAAATCTTTGACTCTGGCTTGATCTCAAGGTGTCTGTGAAACGGTCGCCCTGCAGCCGGATGTCGACCGCCACGCACTCCGCAGGCTCATTCTCAAATGCCGTGTCTCGCGCGGCACCGCCATTTGCCAGGACACTTCCAAGATGAGCCCGACCCATTTCGTTGTGCACCGAGAGCATACCCCGTTGCCCGTGGAACGGTGACCGCAATCGGGCTTGTCGGCGCTCGTAGGGTCGTGAGCGAGGCGGTGACGTCGATGCTCCGTGGCTACGGTCGTCGGCTCGTCGTGGCCGACGGGGGAGTGTTCGCGCTCGGCCAGAAGCTCTGCGCGACCGGCGGTCTCTGTTTTCGTGTCGGGGGCTCAAGGACCTCGACCCCTTGATCGCGTGAGGGGCAGGTTGCGTTGGCGAAGCTCGCGTAGCCTCTCATCCTGACGAGGCGAGTCCATCTCACACGGGCCATGGAACTCCGGCTTCGCCGAAACGGGTTCCCGGTGGGAACGCGAGATCGAACTCCGCTCTCAGGACGGCAAGTAGCTCCTCGGCCGATTCGATCGTCCGCGTCTCGGCGTGGCCGTCGCGGCCGCGTCGCTTCAGTTCCCGGTCGCGCAGGCTGACGCGGCCGCCTTCAGGGGCGGCACGCGCCACGATGAGGAGGTTTCGGAAGTGAGACCGCGGGTGTGCGCTCGTGTACCAGTTGCCGACCTCACGGTCGATGGGCGGCATCTCCTCGCCGGTGAATTCGTAGACATCGGTCCATGTGTCGCCCAGGCGCGCCTGGTGCAGCCAGTGTTCGGCCTCGCGGAGGATCCGACGGGGCTCGTGTGGCGTCTGTTGCTCTTCGTCGATCGCAAAGCGAATGGCGGAGGTGAGCGACAGCGCTCCCACGCCGACGTCCGTCAGCCAGCGCTCGCCGCCAAGGTGCACCTCCAGGAGCACGTGGGTGCGCGGCGGAATCTGGCCGCGCGGAGGCAGGATGCGTCCGCGCGCACTGAGGGGGCGCACGGCGAATCCGAGCGCGGTAAGGACCTCGAAAAAGAGCCCGTTGTGCTCGAAGCAATAGCCGCCTCGTCGCCGGCGGACGAGCTTGTCGAAGACCGCGTGGGGCGCGAGATCGATCCCGCGTCCAAGGAGCACATCGAGGTTCTCGAACGGGATGGCCTGGGCGTGCGCCGCCGTGAGGGCGTTCAGAACCTCGAGGGTTGGGGAGCGCGGTCCTCGGTAACCGATGCGGGTGAAGTAGGCCGCCAAGTCGAGCGTCATGCGCACGGGACTCTAACGCAGCCGTGATTGCAGTCGACGGCTTCCGATTCAGAGTGAGCGCGCTCGGCGCGGCTCTGACGGAAGAGGGGCGCAGGTGCGAAGACGGTTCGCAAGTAATCCAGTGAAATCGTCCGGCTCTTGACGGCGGAGAACAGACCTTGAAGAAAACGGGATGCCCAAACGTGGACGGACCCGCCCCGCAGCGGGGCTTGCTTGCGGGTTGAATCGTGTTCGGCGGGATGTCTGTCGGAGGATGCATCCTCGCGCGTCCCGCGAGCCCGTCGGACGCATCGACGGAAGCGGGTGCGTCGCGTCCCACCTTGCAGTTCCCCGCTCCCGCCGATCTGGAGCGATTGCCGAGTCGGCCCGCTCCCGCCGAGGCATTCAGCACCGACGCGATTGCGGTCGATGACTGTGGAGTGCTGGACCCAGCCGCACGAGAGAGGGAACGTCCATCTCCCGACGCGCTTTGGCAAGACTATCTGCGGTCGACCGTCCTAGCCCATCGCGACACCCTGCGTCTATCGGCCGAGCTTCGCTGCACGGCTGCGGAGATCGCCCGCTTTCGAGTGGAAAAGGGGGGGCAACCGGCCGAGCCGCTGCGACGCTTCATGGTGTGGCGTTGCGGCGCTACGTCGCCGGACGCGATACCCCTCGTCGTCACCTTGACGTCGTCCTCTGCGCTCTCGGATCGGGCTGTCTACGAGCGGACGCGGCCGACGCTCGAGAAGCTCGTAGAGCATGTCCTGGAGCCTCCACGCCGGCGCGTGATCGGACTTTCGAGCACCCGAATGGGATCGGAATTCGCTGTCGTCGTCGTGGGAGGCGACGAAGTCGACATGGCGAATGAGCCGCGAACGATTGACGATAGCCGTCGCGTCGTCGTCAGCGGCAGCTTTCGAAGCGTCTTCGCCGATGCGGCTGCCTACATCAACCGCGGCGATTAGCCTTTTCTCCATGTTCTCCCCACGCGCCACCGAGGCTCAAACGGGGTTCAGGGCCAACGCGAGCAAATCGATCAACTCGCGTCGCGCGCGGTTGCCCGCTGCGAGCGGGATCCGAGGGTCGCGTTGCCCCAATTTGCGTTTTCGTGCGCCATGGACAAGGCCGATCGGTCCGCGTGGATGCAAATCTTCGTTCGTCGCAGCGAACGTGTGTTGACCGAGAGCGTTGCGGATCTGTTGATCGAAGACCCGGCCAACACGCCGCTCGAGTACCGCGCGCGAAAGTTCGGACCGCCGACGGACGTGAACAACGCCCCAAGGCTCGGTCCTGCTCTGCTCGAAGCCATCAACCGTGTTCGCGCGGCAGGGCAGCTCGCCTCGCTCGTACTCGAGCCGGCCCAGAGTGCGTTGAGCACGCAGCTCGCCGGCACGATGATCGACGCCGACACCCATGGGCGGGGAAGCGAAGCGGACGCGATCGCGCTTGGCCTTTTGGCCGGGTGGAAAGTGGGTGGAACGATTCGCGGCGGCAACCTTTTCGTCGGGCTCGTGGCACCCACTCGGGACGTGAACACATGGCTCGAACTCGCGCTCACCCGCCCCGTCGGACGCGTCGCCTTGCTGGACCCCGACGCCCGCCATGTTGCGATTGGTGCGGCGCTCCCGGGCAACGGGTCGCATGCGATCGGCGCGGTCGTCACCACCTATTCGTTATTCGAATCTTCGAATCACGACGCCGATGTCTCCCGCATGGTGGCACGAGTCGCTTCAGCCCGGGCGGCGCTCGGCGTAGCACCCTTAGCTCGTTTGGAAGGTGGGCGCGAGATCATTGAGGGAGCGCAAACGGTTTTGGCGGGAACGCGCGAGCCCATGGCGGTGCTTCGGTTTGCCATGCAAGGCCTTGCCCAACAGACCGGCGGGACCGTATCCGGCTACGTGGTCGAAGGAAACGACGTCGACACGATACCGATCCCGGACGCGTTGCTTCACACATCAAAGGTAGCCTTCTCGTGCAGGTGACCCATCACCGTGTGCCAGGCGCAGCATGGGGCCAATACGTGATCTTTTTCTTGCTCGCGCGAACGAGCGATGAGACCCAAGCGCCGGGCGTTCGACTGTAACGCCGCTGCTTTCTGCGTCGACGTTTCCGCGCGACGCCGCTCCAGGCAAGGGCCGCCGCGGAGCCCCCAGACGCGCTTCGCTGGCGCCCTCATCCTTTTGCGAGAAATTCGACGAGGACACGAATCATGCGCTCGGGCGCCTCGACGAGAAGGGCATGCCCGGCTGCCTCGATCGGCAGAAAGGCGCCTCGTGAGCACGATGCCGCGACGGCCTCCGAAGAGTCTGGGGGGACCGCTTGGTCCGCCATTCCGGCGATCACTAGCAAAGGGCACGCGAGCTCGGCAACCCGGCATCGAAGGTCGGGCGCGGAGGCCACCGCCACGAGTTCGTCGCATACGACCGAAAGAGAGACGGCGTCTAGCCACGCCAGAATACGGGATGCGGCGGCCGGATCGCGCTCAGCGATCCCGGGGCTTGCCATGCGATCGAGCCAAGTCGGCTTCGGATCGAACGCTCCGGCCTGCACGGCGGTGGCCATTTCGCGGTAGAACCGCGCAGCGGGTGGATCGAGCCCGATGACGGGTGCGATCAACGCGAGCCGGTGCACAGCCACCCGAGCTCGAAGCGCCATCGCGACCGCCTTGTACGCGCCACCTGAAAACCCGACGACAGCCATCTCAGAAAGCCCTGAACGCGTGAGCTGATCTTCGAGTCGAGCGATCACGCCGTACAGTGAGCGGGGGTTCGCGTTCGAGTCCGGAGGCGTCTTTCCGTACCCGGGAAGATGAGGGACGAGCACGCGATGGCGGGGCGCCAGTGCATCGACGAGCGGCTGGAAATCACCGGGAAGGCTTGGAGTCCCGTGCAACAGCACGACGGCCGGCCCGAAGCCGCAGTCTTCGATGAAAAGCTCTCCTTCTTCGGCGGCCATACGCGCGCTGATACCCCCAGGGGTGTCCATATTACCGGCGCGAGTTTCCCCGGGATAGGAGTTTCGCAGCCGATGATGAGCGCCGACGCAATCACCGGAAACAAGACCCGCCATATCGGCTGGCCCCAGTAGCCCTCTCCCAACGTCGCCGCCCCCCACGGGCGAGATCCGTCGGGTCGGCCGTGTAGTCGGAGTTGAAAATCGCGAGGGCGTCCCCGCAGAATGCACCAAGTCACATCGAGACGCACACGCCTGCGCCACAGCGCTGTCCCGACGCACACTGCTGAGAAGTTAGGCACGTGCACGAGCCACCCGCGCATTGTCCATTCGGCCCGCACTGGCCATTTGTCGCACAGGTACCGCACGTGCTTTGGACACAGGCCTGCCCGCCACCACACTGGCTATTGGAAGTGCAGGCGGTGCACACGCCATTGATGCAAACAAGCCCAAACATTGGAAGAGCGCCGGCGGGAACAGTCGCCGGGCCCACGAATGTGTTGCAGTCCGCGAAGGTCGCGCACGCACCGCACACTCCATTGATGCATGCCTGTCCCCGTTCGCCGAACCGTCGACCGATGCGCTTGCGCCGCTGCTGCCATCCGCCGTGCCGCCGTCGCCTCCCGAGCCTCCGCTGGATGAGTCCATTGCGATACCACTCGATCCGTCGGAACCCGCGTCCGAACCAGCGGCCCCGCCGTCATTTGGCTCCTCGCCGCCATCGCCTCCACTGCCGCCGGAGGCGCTGGCGCTGCTGCCGCCCTCCGGCCCGCCGCTGTCGCTCCCGGAGCCTGCACTGGAAGAGCCCATTGCTGCGGCACCGCTCGATCCATCGGAACCCGCGTCCGAACCAACGGCCCCGCGGCTCATGCCGCCGCACCCCAAGAGCACCATAGCGAAAATCGACCAGCAGGCGGCAGTGCCCCCCCTTTGCCACATATTCGCCGTATAGCATATCGGACTTGAATCGAGCATTGTCGACGGCGCGAGGAACCGCACAGCCTGCGTCGTGTGTCGGTCGCGCCACGGATACGAAGGTTGCTGAAGCACGATGCGACGTTCGTCCACGGCTCCGGATGGGCAAGAAGGGGTGTCCCATCGGCGCTCGTCCACGCGTGACCCCAAATTCAGCGCCATCGTCCACTCGATCGTGAGCAAATACGACGACCTACGCGATATTTCGGCAGTCCGCTAGCCGTTCACCGAGGCGTTGACTGGAACGCGTGGCGGGGGCCGACCGCGGTTCGCCTTCCACGACCCGGCGTTCGAAACGGTGCTCCGGAGGGCGGCATCTGACCCCGCTGGGCGCTCACGTTCGGAACGCCCATCGAGGCAACCATGCTTCATGTCCACTTTTGGCCCACGCCAAACGGCAAGAAGATCACGATATTTCTGGAAGAGGCCGGGCTCGAATACCACATCGTCCCGTGCAACATCGGTCGGGGCGACCAGTTCCAGCCAAGCTATCTCGCGCTGAATCCCAACCACCGAATGCCCCTCTTGGTGGACGACGCCCCCGTGGGTGGCGGTGAGCCGATCGCCGTCTTCGAGTCGGGCGCGATCCTCTTGTACCTTGCCGAGAAGTCGGGGAAATTCTGGGCAAAGGACTTGCGCGGGCGTTACGAGATCACGCAATGGGTCATCTGGCAGATGGCCAACCAGGGGCCGAAGACGGGCGAGCTGGGGCACTTCCTACGCCTCGGCGACAGGCAGGGCGATCAGTCGTACGCACTCCGTCGGTTTGGCGACGAAGTGAACCGCCTGTACGGCGTCCTCAATAACCGACTCTACAACCGACGCTACGTGGCAGGGGCGGAGTTCACGATTGCGGACATCGTTTCCTACCCCTGGATCGTGAACTGGAAGGCGCAACAGCAGGACCTCGAAGAATTCAAGTACGTCAAGCGATGGTTCGAGGAGCTGAGCGCGCGGCCCGGGGTGCAGCGGGGCCTGGCGGTCGGCGCCGATTTCGCGGAGGACTTCTCGAAGCTGCCGCCCGAAGAGATCGAGCGCCGAACGAAGCTTCTTTACAACCAGCGGGCGATCCCGGCGCCCAACTCGGGTGGAATCTGAGTTCAGCGGCGACTCGACATCGTCATCTTGTTTCAAGCCCTCGGTTGGCGCGAGGCCTCTCGTCAAGCGCGAGGTTCCAAATCCTTTTCAGTGTTCAGTTTGAGGTCGCGGGATTGTCACTTCAAGGGCGACCCCATTTGAGCCGCCTCCACGGTCTTCGGCAAGATCCCCATGCGCTGGTAAATCGGCCGCACTGCCCGGCGCACCTCGGGGAGCGCGCGGAGGAAGAAGCCCGCGGCAACGACACAGATCGCACCCCCAATGAGGATCGTGTTCTCGGCGCCGATGCGGGTTGCAAGCGCGCCCGCGATCAGGCTCCCGAGCGGAACGGTCCCGAAGAGCGACATCGCGAGGAGGCTCATGACACGCCCGCGCTTGTCCTCGTCGACGATGGTCTGGATAATCGTGTTGCTCGCCGCCGTCTGCAGCATCATCCCGGTCCCCGCGAGAAGCAGCAGCGGCATCGCGAGCCAGAGCACGTGCGCACGCGAGAAGGCCATGAGCCCGAGGCCGAAGAGGATCGCGGACGCCACGACGACGCGGGCCAGGCCGACGACGCTTGTGCGTGAGGCGAGGTAGAGCGCGCCCGCGAGCGCGCCCACGCCCGCCGTCGCCTGGAGGGTGCCCAAGGTTCCTGCGCCGCCATGCATGACCTCGCGCGCCACGACCGGCAGGAGCACCGCGAACGGCCTTCCCGCGAGACCCGAGATCGCGAGCAGAAGCAGAAGAGATCGGATCGGAGGGGAGCCGCTCGCGTAACGGAACCCCGCGGCCATCTCGTGGAAGACGCGAATGTCGTTCGGTGCGCGCGGCTGCGCGGGGAGGTGCATGAGGAGGACGGAGAGAAGGACGGCAGCGTAGCTGACCGCGTCGATGAGAAAGCAGAAGCCTTCTCCGACCGCGGCGATCAGCACCCCGGCGAAAGCCGGCCCGAGCAGGCGCGCGGCGTTCACGATCGACGAGTTGAGGGCGATCGCGTTCGGCAGATCGGCACGGTCTTCCACCATGCGCACGATCATCGACTGACGCACGGGCATGTCGAACGCGTCGATGAGACCCTGCAGCACGCTGAGCGCGACGACCTCCCAGACCCGGACGACGCCGCCGAGCGCGAGCGCTGCGAGCAGGGCCGACTGGATCATCGCGAGCGTCTGCGTAGCCAGAAGGACGCGGCGCCGGTTCCAGCGGTCGACAAGGACGCCGGCGAGCGGGGCGAGAAGGAACGTAGGGATCTGCCCTGCAAACCCGACCACTCCGAGGAGCCAAGCCGAGCCCGTCAGCCGATAGACGAGCCAGGCCGTAGCGACCTTCGTCAGCCAGGTGCCGATGAGCGAGATGCCCTGCCCCATGAAGAAAAGGCGGTAGTTGCGATGACGAAGAGCGCGGCCGACGGAGCAGAATCCCGTCGGTGGACGAGCAGTCGAAGATTCTTGCGTCATCAAATCAACTTGGAATGTTACATTGCCAATTTACATTCTACAAGGCAAAGTCAACGCATGCCCCGCAGCCGCCCGAAGGCCGACGAAATCGTCGAGCAGCTCATGGAGGTCGTGGTGGGCTTGAAGCGCCGAGCACGCGCCGACTACGCTGGGCAGACGCTTCCGTACCCGCAGCACGCCGTGCTCAAGCGACTCGAGAAGGGCGGCTCGGCGACCACCGCAGACCTCGCGCGGACGGAGTTCATCACGCCGCAAGCGATGGGCGGGCTCGTCGGCACGCTCGAGGAAGCAGGTTACGTAGCCCGTCGCGACGATGCCACGGACGCTCGCCGGCGCCTCGTTACGTTGACGGCCGCCGGTCGCAAGGTGCTCGCCACGAACCGGGCGGCGCGACATCGCTGGCTCGCTGGCTTGGTGGCGGAGCAGTTCGACGCCGACGAGCAACGCACGCTAGCCGCCGCCCTCGCATTGCTGGGCAAGCTATTTACGGCCGATTAAACCAAAGGAGAGACCCATGCGCTGGTACCATTACGTAGCCTACTTCTTCGGGGGCGCGTTCCTTGCGAACACGCTCCCTCATCTTGGCAACGGAATCTCGGGACACCCTTTCCAGAGCCCGTTCGCATCTCCGCCGGGGGAGGGGCTGTCCTCATCGACGGTGAACGTCCTCTGGGGACTCTTCAACCTCGCGGTGGGCTACGCACTCGTCTGCCGCGTCGGCAGCTTCGATCTGCGCAAGACCGAACACGTGCTCGTTCTCGGGGCGGGCATCCTCATCATGTCCGTCATGCTTGCCCATGGGTTCGGCCGGTTTCACGGTGGACTCATGAACTGAGTGCGAGGCAGGTAGATGAGCGAGATGTAGGCCGAGCCGTCGCCACCTCGACCTCGACCTCGACCTCGACCTCGACCTCGACCTCGACCCCGACCTCGACCTCGACCTCGACCCCGACCCGGGGCTGCCCCGTTCCACCTCAGCGCGGTTGTTGCACGAAGAACCGCCAGATCTCCGCCGGCCCGTCGAAGTCGCGGTCGGTTCGACCCAGAATGCGCGGGTAGCGGACGAAGCTCTGTGGCACGACGTGGCCGCCCCCGTGAATGGTGTCGAGCACGACCTGCTTCGCGGCCGGCGCGCCCCACGTCGAACGTTCTACCCAGAGCGAGGCGTCTCCGCCGGGCAGTCGCTCGACGACGGGGTCCGTCGCGAACCCTGCCAGCTTGGCGAAATGGATCGCGGTGTCGACGGACGACAGCACATAACCGCGGTCGCCGAAGCCGAAGATGGTCTCGTGCCCGCCACCGTACGGGTCGATTGGATCGTCGGTGCCGTTCATGACCAGCACCGGGATCGCCTTTCCGCTCTCGCGGCAATTGTTGTTTTCTGGGACCGGCAGGCTTGCGCTGATGGGGGCCACGCCGGCGACCTCCCCGGCCATCTCCAGGGCGATCCGATAGCACATGGACCCGCCGTTGGAGTGACCGGTCGCGAAGACGCGTCCGGGATCGACGCCGAGGCGAGCGCGGAGCTTCGAGATGATCGCCCGCACAAAGCCGACATCGTCGATGTTCAGGGTACACGCCGAGAACGACGCCGCCTTGCGGCAGTCGTTCCAGTGGTGCTCGTAGCCATCGGGGTAGGCCACGACAAACCCGTTGGCGTCCGCGACGCGATCGAAGGCGTAACCCTCTGCCGGCGCAGTTCCTCACCGGTGCCGCCCGAGGCGTGGAAAGCAATGAGAAGCGGCGGATGTGGAGCCAACGAGGCCGGAGCGTAATAGGCATACGTTCGATCGCGGTCGCCGACACGCAACGTGTCGCGGGCCAAAGAGGCCGTCAGAACCGGAGCGGGCGTCCGCGGTGCGTAGAGGTAACGATGATAGGCGACGGCGAGCAGCACGCCCACGACGGCGAGGAGACGCAGGAATCGACGCAAGCGTCTGGCTCTTCGCGAGGCGAACAGTGGCGCGAGCACGCGCGGTACAACGTATCTCGGTCACCGCCGGGTGCCCATGTTCGATCTGGGGACCGGCCTCGTTCAGGCTTTCGTGCGGATGGCATGTCGCCTAGTTTGACGACCCATGGGCGGCCCACGAGCAGCGAGGCACCAGCAGGCGAAATCGAAGCTCACGCCCATCGCCACCGCCGAGATCGCGGCGGGGCTGGTGTCCGCCGTCGAACGCGACGGCGCCATCCTGAGGACGCAGGTCACCCAGCGGAGCTCGCGAACGCAGGTGCTCGATGTCTTCGATGCCCTCGTCCGCGCCGGCCTCGAGGTGAGCGGGCGCTTCGTTCGCCGCCCGCTCGAGGCGCAGATCCTGGAACGCCTGGACGGGGGGCCGGTGCCGCTTCGCGGACTGGACAAGGTTGTGCGTGGCGCCACCGGGCGCGAGACTGCGCAGACGGCGACGAGCCTGGTGGACCGGAACAGGGCTCGGTTTGTCGTCCGTGGAAAGGACCTGCTCATCGCGCGGCCGGACGCGCCGGTACTCGACGCACACGCGCGACAGCGGCTGAAGGCGGCCGTGCGAGCCCTCGGCGCGTCGCTGGCGCTGGCCGACAAGAAACGCGCATGCCTGCTCCAATCGGATGTCGACGATGCGCTCAAGCCCTTTGTCGGATCGCCTGCTCCGCTCGCCTCCGCGGCGATTCACGATGTGGCGTCGCTGGTGGACGGGCATCGCGAGGGGTCGGGGTTAACGTCGGTTCCCAAGCTCGTTCGGCTGCTGGGCGGCCTGTCGGCGCGGGACGCGCTTCACGCCGAGCTATTGAGAGGCGCTCGCGCGGGCCGATTCGAGCTTCGCCCGGAGAGCGGGATGGGGCGCCTGTCGGTCGAAGACGCGTCATTTTGCATCCCAGGGCCCCAGGGGTCACGGCTTTCGTGGGTGCGCCGGATCGAGGAGGAGTCATGACCACGCTGGGGCCAGCCGCGACCGGGCCGTCGACCTCGCCATTCGAGAACAATCACGCGGACCCCTGGGCAAGAGCGTTCGTTGACCTTCCCGAACTGAACGCGGCCGTCACCAACGCGATCGCGGGCGCGATCACCCAGGTTCGCAGCACCTCTGGGCGCCCGGATTCCGAAGTTCGAACGACGAGCTTGCTGGTCCTCGGGCCCGCGGGAGCGGGCAAGACGCACTTGTTCGCGCGCCTGCGGCGCAAGCTCGGACCCAAAGCGGTTTTCGTGCATCTGCGACCACTCGTCGGCACGGAAATGACGCCACGGTACGTCCTGGGTCAGATCGTGCAGCAGCTTGGATACGAAGTCGAGACCCGCGGCGGCGACCGCAGTCTCAAGCAGCTCGAGGCGCTCGTCGGGTCCTCGCTCGCCCAGCTCGATGGGGTGTCGCCGGATTGGCCACGAGCCTTCCTCGACGAGGTGATGGGCCTCGACGAGGCAGCGCGCGCCCAAAAGCTCGAGTGGGCAGTCGAGAGGCTGCTCGATCGACACCGGGAAGCGGACGAGACCTATCTGGCTCGGCTTCTCCACGCACCGTTTCTGAAACCGGCGCAGCAACGCGCTGCGCTCGCATGGCTCGCGGGGCGGGATCTCGAGGAGCAGCAGATGCAGCGCCTCGGAGTCGCCGGAGGCCTGCCGGAGGAGCGCATCCTCCAGGCGCTGCAGACACTCGGGCTCTTCGCAGCCCCGGGGTCTCCGATCGTGCTGGTCTTCGACCAGCTCGAGAATCTGATGGACGCCGAAGCAACCGGCTCGCGCGTGCGCGCCTACGCGAATCTCGTCGCCGAACTGTTCGATGCGACACGCGGCTTCGTGCTCGTCCAGATGGCGCTCGACAGCGAATGGGAGCACGCGATTCGCCCGCAGCTCAGCGAAGCGCAGAAGTCGCGCCTCGGGGGGCACACGATCCCCATCGCGCTGCCGACACCGGGTCAGGCACGCGAACTCGTGCGCCGCTGGGTCGAGGATCTGCCGGACCGGCCGCAGCCTTTTCCCTGGCCGTTCGGCGAACCGCGCGTCGAGCATTGGTCGCGCACCGCGGGCATGACGCCGCGTATGCTCATGATCGAGTGCCGGCAAGCGCTCGCCCTCGGACCGGACGCGCCGTTCGACGTGCCGGTCGCCGAGGCGCAGCCCCGCGCCGACGCGCCGCTCCGGAGCGTCGATCCGGACAACGACGACACGGCGCTGATGGCGGCTTGGGAGAGCCATCTCGTCGCGGCCCGGGGGGCGCTCGACGAAGCGGCGGCCGATCGCCGGAGTGCGGACCCGGCACGCCTGGTGGGCGGCATGGCGTCCTGTCTGCACTTCGTCAAGGACGCGCAGACGAGCCGCGTCGACGCGAGACAGCCCGTGCAGATCGTCGCGCGCGTAGGGGCGAGAACCTGCTTCGTGGCGTTTGTCCATCAAACTCATCCGCGGTCGGTGATGATCGCACTCGGCCTGGCCTCCGACGGCCTGTCCCAAGGCACTGTCATCGCCGTCCGCGAGCGCGCCCTCGAATTCGCGCCGACGTGGAAAAAGGTGCAAGCCAGTGTGGCCGCGCTTCGCGAGAGGGGACTGCAGTGGATTTCTCTGGAGAGGGACGATGCAGCGCGGCTGCTTGCGCTCGAGAGTTTCCTCGCCTCGGCCAAGTCGAAGGACCTCGAGGATTGCGCCGGACGGATCTTCGAGGAGGCCGAGGTGCACGCCTGGATGGACCGCACGCTCGGGGTGGCGAGTTGGCCGGTGGCTCAAGCCCTCGCGGGAGCGCGGGTCGAACGGGAGTGGGACGGAGACGACGGCGCGGCGCAGCCTCGCGGCTCCGAGCCCGTCCAAACGGGCGCCGCCCCTTCGACAGGGCGCAGCGGAGAGATCCCCGCCGCGGACACCGCAACCACCATCCGGGCATGCCTGACGCAGCTGCGGGTCGCATCGCTCGAGCGGCTCGTGCGTGAGGTCGCGCGGGTGAAGCCGGCGGCTTCGCGGACTGAGGTCGTGAGCGCGCTCGAAGCGATCCCCGGACAGGTCCGCTGGTTCGGACGGGCGATCGTGGCCATCCGCGAGCCGGAGCCACGATGAGCACCTTTTCAGTCACGGAAGTTCGCAACGCATTGCGATGCCCCCGGATCTTCGCGCTCGGGAGGATGAAGAACCGAGCGGTCGCATTTCCCATTGGGTCGTCGTGTCTCGGCGCCTCGTTTCATCGGATCGTCAACCGCTTCGCGCAAACCGTCGAGACCCCTCCTCTGCGCGTAGCCGGGCTCGAAGAGGGAGCCCCGCTCGACACGATCGAAGCGGAGCTTCGGGCGTGGGTCCTCGGACTGCTTGTCGACGAGCTCGACGCGGATGCGACCCTGACGACGATGCCCGGCGAAGTCGACGATCTCGCTCAGGCGCTTCGTGAACTTGCGCGCCACTTGGCTGCGCGGTTGCGGCGCTTTCCCGGGCGGCCTTCCGACGCGCTACGCAAGGTCCTGCGAGACAGCGAACGCCCGATCGAGGCTGCCCTCGAGGAGGGTATCCTGCTCCGCGGAACGCTTGACGCGCTCTACGGCGAACCCGACGACTCCCTCGAAGTCATCGAGTACAAACTGACCGACGACGCCAATGACGTGCTCGATCGCGCGCAGGCGGCGCTCTATGGCCGCTTGATCGAGCTATCGACGGGAATGGTACCGAAGCCAGTGGTCCTTCGGTTCATGCCGATGCTGCGCGAAACGGCCATCTCGAAGGTCGAAGCGGACGACATCGTCCGCCGGACGGTCCTGCCGGTCGTGCGGAACATGGTTCGGTGGGCGGACGAGCCGGGCACGGCACCGGCCGCCGAGCGGCGGGATCTTTGTCCAGTGTGCCCGCTCGCCGAGGCATGCGCGGAGGCGTATCCGGAGCGCGTCGGGCCGCGCGACGATCCGCCAGCGGCCGCAGCGCGGCCTCGCGTGGATGCCGCCGGGGCCATCGGACCGGCCGTGACGTCTCCCATCCTCAGCGCATCGTCCTTTGACGAGGACGGCCGAAAACAGGCCGAGCGTCTGCGCGACAGCATCCTCGCCGAGCTTCGCAAACATGGCATCAATGCGATGTGCCCTCGTCCGCCCGTCGTGGGTCCGACGCTGTTCGAAGTCGAGGTCACGCGAGCACGCGGATCGGTCAAGGCCCTCGATCAGATGGCCGAGGACGTGAAGCACCGGCTCGCGAGCGAAGACGGCACGGAGGCCTCCTACGAGCAACGAGCAGGAAGGCGGCTCTTCGTCGTCCGGCGACCGGTGCCGCGCAAGGTGCTGCTCTCCCCGCTGCTCGCCGAAGCTCACGACTACCTCGCCCAGCAACCGGGCCGCTTCGTCGTCGGGCAGCGCCCAACGGGCGAGGTGTTGTGCGGCGACCTGTCGGACGCGAGCACGCCGCATCTGCTCGTCGGCGGGACCACGGGCAGCGGCAAGTCCGTTCTTCTTCGCAGTCTCATCGCGAGTCTCGTCCATTGTCATGGGCCGTCCGCGATCCGCTTCATCCTCATCGACCCGAAACGGGTCACATTCAACCTTCCGTCGTTCCAATCGGCGGTCGGTGCACACCTGGATGGGCCGATTGGCTACGACGCGGACGACGCGATCCCGATTATCGAGCGGCTCGTCGATGTGATGGAAGAGCGCTACCGCCTCTTCGAAAAGGCGCACGTGAGCGACATCCGGGAGTTCAACGAGGGGCGGATGCCGGGAGAATGCCTCGAGCGAAAGATCGTCGTGATGGACGAGTTCCAGGACCTGACCGCGGAGAAAGCCACGGCGACACCGTTCTTCGCCGGCGTGAAGCGCCTCGGCGCAAAAGCCCGGGCGGCGGGGGTGCACCTCATTCTCGCAACCCAGCGGCCGGACAAGGATGTCGTCCCTGCCCTGCTGAGGACCAACCTCGCAGGGAAGATCGCCCTCCGCGTGGCGACGGCGACGAACTCACGGATTATCCTCGACGAAGGAGGGGCGGAGCGCCTGCTCGGCAAGGGAGACCTTCTGGCGAATCTCGGCCACGGGCTCGTTCGCGCCCAGGCCCCGCTCGTCGGGTGACCCCGACCTCGACCTCGACCTCGACCTCGACCTCGACCTCGACCTCGACCTCGACCTCGCCCTCGACCTCGCCCTCGACCTCGACCTCGACCTCGAC
>Ga0187863_10000092_pt1 | contig 78585 bp, 68 predicted proteins | sample June2016WEW_11_1_FD_132975 | JGI IMG/M metagenome (GOLD analysis project Ga0187863, IMG submission 132975) | Peatland microbial communities from SPRUCE experiment site at the Marcell Experimental Forest, Minnesota, USA - June2016WEW_11_10 | ecosystem: Environmental > Terrestrial > Soil >...
CCAACGCGCGCCGCGCTCATCCTGCTCGCGATCGAAAGCGCGGTCGTCTCGCTATGGGCCTCGAGCCACTCGCACTTGTGTGGTAGCGCGCCATCCCGAATCCCTAAGTACCAACTTATGAGCTTCTCCTAGCTTTTCCTAAGGAGAAGCTTAGCCACGGCCGGCGCGTTGGGCGGCGCGTGAGCGCGGCATTGAGCAGCGCATCGACCGCCTCGATGGATCCGGCCGACACGGCGAGGCGCAGCGCGGTCTCTCCGTTGAGCCCGCTCGCGAGCAGCGCCGGGATCGCAGCGACGTGGTGGGTCCTTTCCGCCCAGCACGCGTGCTGGTGGTCGCCGCGCCGCCAGCGCGCCGTGCCGGTCGGGCGCTCCCCCGTAGGCATGCGCCGATCCGGCGATCCGCGTCGCTCGCCTCGGTATCGTGTGCGCCGCGCCTCCGGAACAGCGCCGCGGCATCGTCGCCGGCGACGCGCACCGCGATCGCGAGCGGCGTGTGCCCCTCGCCGTCGCGCGCGGCGATCGACGCACCGCCGTCGAGCAGCACTTCGAGCATGGGCATGCTGCGCCCGAGCCACAGTGCTGCGTGCAGCGCGCTGCCGCGCCGGCCGGCGTGATCCACCCACGCGCCGTGCGCAGGACGTGGAAGATCCGTCGTGACGTGCGGATCGGGGTTGTGGTCGTCGTGACTCGCGACGCTTCGAGCGTGGCCACAACTTGTGGGCGTCCGTCTATTATGCTTGGGTATCGCTGCGAACCGTGGCTCCGCGGCCACGGGGTCGGGGCGGACAGTTCGCCGGACCGCAGTCGCTTGCGGCCTGGCTCTTGCGTTCTGGACTGCGGGACGCGGGCATCATCAAGCCCGCCGTCCAGACAGTGGCTCTCCGCGCAGTCCGCGTGGACGCCACCACTACCTGACAGGGAGGTCCACCATGAGCAATACGCCGATCCGCCATGAACCGGCGAGTGAGAGTCCCGCCGCCCGAGGGGTCGAGACGAAGCTCGAGGTCATCGTCCTCCCGGTGTCCGACGTCGATCGCGCGAAGCGCTACTACGCCGGTTTGGGGTGGCGGCTGGATGCCGATTTTGCCAGTGGGCCAGATTTTCGCGTCGTGCAGCTGACCCCCCCCGGCTCGCCGTGCTCCGTCATCTTCGGCACGGGCGTCACGGCAGCGGCGCCCGGCTCCGTCCAGGAGCTGATGCTCGTCGTCGACGACATCGACGCGGCGCGCGCTGAGCTCCTGGGCCGTGGGGCGGACGTCAGCGCGGTGTTCCACGACGAGGGCGGGGTCTTTCATCGCTCCGGTACGAAGGGACGCGTTCCGGGCCCGGACCCGGAGCGTCGCTCGTACCGCAGCTGGGCTTCGTTCCGAGATCCGGACGGCAACGGCTGGCTGCTGCAAGAGGTCAAGACTCGACTGCCTGGACGCGTGTGGCCGACCACCGCGCAACGCGCGCCGGAGCTACTCGGGCAGACCGTCGTCGTCGTGGGAGGAACCTCCGGCATCGGCCTCGAGACGGCCCGACGAGCCCGCGCGGAGGGCGCCGAGGTGATCCTCACGGGCCGCAACCCCGAGCGGCTGCAGCAGGCCGCGAAGGATCTGGGCGCACGGAGCTTCGCGGCCTTCGACGCCTTCGAGCCCGCCGCCCTCGACAAGTTCTTCGGAGAGCTGCCGCACCCCGTCGACCACGTGATGCTGACGGCGGGTGGGGCGCACTACGGGCGCATCCTCGACATGGACGCCGCCCAAGCGCGCCTCGGCCTGGACCAGCACGCCTTGCTGGTCATCCAGCTCGCCCGTCTGGCCGTCGGCAAGGTGAGGCCGGGAGGCACGCTGGTGTTCATGGGCGGCACCGGCGGCCGGCGGCCCCGCGTCGGCACCGGGATCATGTCGACGGTCACGGCCATGCTCCCTGCCCTCGCCGCCAACCTGGCGCTCGAGCTCGCGCCCGTCCGGGTCAACCTCATCGCCGCCGGCTTCGTGGACACGCCGCTGTCGGCCTCGCTCCTCGGCGACGGGCTCGAGGACCGCCGCAAGCAGCTTCGCGCGACTCTCCCCATCCGGCGTGTCGTCGGGCCCGCCGACGTCGCCGCCCTCGCCGTGCACCTCATGATCAACACCGCGCTCACCGGCGCAACCTACGACGTCGACGGCGGGCAGCAGCTCATCGATTGAGGTGACCCCATGAAGACCTTCGACGCGATCATCGTCGGCACCGGCCAGGCCGGGCCCTTCCTGGCGGGGCGACTCACGGCCGCGGGCATGACCGTCGCTGTGATCGAGCGAAAGCTCGTCGGCGGCACGTGCGTCAACGTCGGCTGTACGCCCACCAAGACGATGGTCGCCAGCGCTCGGGCCGCGCACGTCGCGCGGCAGGCTGCCGCCTACGGCGTCGTCCTGGGCGGGCCGGTGAGTGTCGACATGCGGCGGATCAAGGCGCGCGCGGATGCCGTCGTGGCGGAGTCGCGCGACGGCCTGAAAGCGTGGCTCACCGGGATGAGCCGCTGCACCCTGATCGAGGGTCACGCGCGCCTGGAGTCGGCGCGCACGGTGCGCGTCGGCGATGAGGTCCTCGGCGCGTCGCGGATCTTCCTCGACGTGGGCGCCCGCGCGCGGATCCCGACGATGCCCGGGGTTGGGGAGGTCCAGTTCCTGACGAGCACCTCCATGCTCGCCCTCGATACGCTGCCACAGCACTTGGTCGTCGTGGGCGGCAGCTATATCGGCCTCGAGTTCGCGCAGATGTTCCGCCGGTTCGGCAGCGAAGTCACCGTGGTCGAAATGGCTTCGCGTCTCGTCGGCCGGGAAGACGACGACACGTCCGAGGCGGTGAAAGGGATCCTCGAGGGCGAGGGCATCACGGTCCGCTGTGCGGCCAAGTGCGTCGCGCTCGGCAAGGCCGACCCGGCGATCACGGTGCGCCTCGATTGCTCGGTCGGTGCGGACAGCGTGACCGGCTCGCACGTCCTGCTCGCGGTCGGCCGGCAGCCGAACACCGACGATCTCGGGCTCGACCGGGCGGGCATCGCGGTCGACGCGCGTGGGTACGTTGTCGTCGACGACCAGCTGCGGACGAACGTCGACACGGTGTGGGCGCTCGGCGACTGCAACGGCCGAGGTGCGTTCACCCACACGGCGTACAACGATTTCGAGATCGTCGCCGCGAATCTGCTCGACGGTGACCACCGGCGGGTGAGCGCTCGCCTCGGAGCCTATGCGCTCTACATGGATCCCCCGCTCGGGCGCGTGGGGCTCACCGAGCGCGAGGCGCGCGCTACGGGTCGGCCCTTCCTGGTGGGCCGGCGGCCGATGACACACGTCGGGCGCGCGGTGGAGAAGGGCGAGACGCAGGGCTTCATGAAGATCCTCGTCGACGCGGAGTCCAACCTGATCGTGGGCGCCGCCATCCTCGGAACGGGCGGCGACGAGGCGATCCACGGGATCCTGGACGTGATGACTGCGGGCGCCCCCGCGACGACCCTCCGTCGCAGCATGCCGATCCACCCGACGGTCTCGGAGCTCATTCCCACCGTGCTGGGCGACCTTGTCGCCAGTGTCTGAGGTCCGGAGGGGGACTTTCCTCTCCCTGGAGCAGCGTGCGTGCTGGACGTCGAGCCGTGAAGCTGGCTCACGCCATACCGCTCCTTCGGAGGCAACTGGCCGTTGTGCGTACGCTGCTCGACGATGTTGAGCGGGCCGCGCCGGCGCTGGAGACCACCGAGCTCGACTTCAATCGCGGGGAGCAGCTCATCGAAGAGTTGGCACGGCGATGACCGCTTTGACCGTCCGTTGACATCCCGGTGCGGCGTCGTACGTTGCCAAGCCAGCCATGAGCGATGTGGCGCGGCTCGTGGCGGTGAGCGTCGGACTTCCGCGCGACATCCCGTGGAAGGGCCGGACCGTGCATACCGGCATCTGGAAACAACCGGTGTCGGGCCGCCGTATGGTTCGTCGGTTGAATGTCGACGGGGACGGCCAGGGCGATCTCGCGGGGCACGGAGGTGAGCAGCGCGCCGTCTTTGTTTACCAGCTCGAGTCGTATCGTTATTGGCAAGAACAGCTGAAGAGAACGGATTTCGTACACGGGCAGTTCGGCGAGAACTTCACGATCGAAGGGCTGCCCGACGATGCCGCGTGTATCGGCGATCGATACCAGATCGGCAGCGCCGTCTTTGAGATCAGCCAGCCTCGCGTCACCTGCTATCGCGTGGGCATCCGGATGAACGAGCCGCGGATGCCGGCCCTGCTGACGTCGAGCGGACGGCCCGGGTTCTACTTGCGCGTGCTTCGCGAAGGCGAGGTGGGCGCCGGCGACGAAATCGTGAAGGTCGGCGAGGCCAAGGAGAGAATGACCGTCGCGGAGATCAACGCTCTCCTCTATTCACCCCTTCATGCGCGCGATCGACTGGAGCGCGCGTTGCGAATCGATGCGCTGTCGCCCGGTTGGCGCGCCTCGTTCGTGGCCTTGCTGGAGAGTGAAAACAAGGCCGGCGCCATTCGGCCGCGGGAGCCCATTTGCGCGAGCGTGTAAGGGTGGGCGACGCGCTCAACGTCAGCGCGCCGCGAGGAAGCTTCCTTCTGCAAGCCGGTGAGCGACCGGTGATGCTCCTCAGCGCGGGAATCGGTGCGACACCGGTGCTGGCGATGCTGCACGCGCTCGCCGCGGCTCAATCGACACGGCAGGTCCTGTGGCTCCACGGGGCACGCGACGGGGAGCATCATCCGTTCGCCTCCGAGGTCCGCCGCTTGATGGGCGCGCTCGAGCACGGCCGCAGCTACGTTTGCTACAGCCAACCGGGCCCGCACGACGCGTTGGGCGCCGCTTTCGACGCTGCCGGTCACCTGTCGCAGTCGGTCTTCGAGAAGGTGGGCCTACCTCGGGAGGCGGATGTCTACCTCTGTGGCCCCACTCGCTTCATGACCGAGATGAAAGAGGCGCTCGCGAGCTTTGGCATCGCGGCGACGCGGATTCGCGTCGAGATCTTCGGCGGTGGGGAGTCGTTGACCCCGGGCGTCGTCGGTGCCTCGACGCGAGCTCCGCATCCGCCCAAAGACGACCCCGACTCCGGGCCGCTGGTGTCGTTCGGGCGCAGTGGCGTCGCCGCGCACTGGAATGGATCGACCTACCCGAGCCTCCTGGAGCTGGCCGAGGCGTGCGACGTCCCGGTCCGCTGGTCCTGCCGGGCTGGTGTCTGTCACAACTGCGAGAGCGGCTTGCTTTCGGGAGCGGTGGTCTACGGACCCGAGCCACTCGACAAGCCCGCCACCGGCAACCTTCTCGTTTGCTGCTCACGACCGCTGGGCGATGTCGTCATCGATTTGTGATCCAAACGACTTGGACCGCCCGCGCTCGGGTCGTGCCGATGAAGCACCTCCGGTACACGAATGGACCACCCCGCCGATCGGCAGATCGTTGCCTTCGCACGTCGGCACTTTCACGGCGAGGATCGACTTCGGGGAACCGTTCCATGATGGTCGAAGGCACCGCCCGTCGTGCGCGTCCCGCGCTTGTCAGGTCGATTTCCCGTCCGACGCCTCGCCTCTCGTCGCCGTGATGTTATTCAGGACGGCACGATTGAACCGAACAACGAAAGGCTCGGGGCCATGGATTCCCGTTTCCTGATGACGTTGCAGGTCGCGGTAGTCGGCGCGCAGAAGATCGGCGCGGTGCCGCACGGCACGCGCGTCACGGCACCCGTACCGGGGGGCCACTTCGAGGGTCCGCGGCTGCGCGGAAAGGTGCTCCCCGGCGGCGGTGATTGGACACTCCTCCGGGGAGACGGGGTCCTCGAGCTCGACTTGCGTCTGACGCTCGAGACCGACGATGGCGCCCTCATTCACTTGACGTCGTTCGGACTTCGTCACGGGCCGCCAGAGGTGATCGCGGCGCTGGCACGCGGCGAGCTCGTCGACGCGTCGACCTATTACTTCCGGACGACGCCCCGCTTCGAGACGGGGCACCCGAAGTACGCGTTCTTGAACCGCCTCCTCGCCGTCTCCAGCGGCGATCGACGCGCGGCCGGTCCCATCTACACGATCGACGAGATCCTCTGAGGCCGAAGTGGACGTTCGACGAAGAGACGTTCTCGAGCTCACCGCGGTCGTGGCGCTCGCCGGCTGCGCGCCGTCCATCGCGGCCCCCCCTTCATCGCAAGCCGACCGGAGAACCCCCATGCGATTTCGCCCCCTCTTCATCCTTCGTCTGGACACTGCACCCACGCAAGACATCGGCGCCGTGCCGCATGGGACGCGCGTCACGTTCCCGATCACCGGAGGCTCGTTCGAGGGCGACAGGCTTCGGGGGAAGGTGCTGCCGTGCGGCGACGATTGGACCGTCAAGCGGATGGACGGCGTCATCGAGCTCGACCTGCGTATTGCGCTCGAGACCGACGATGCCGCCCTCATCTACATGACGTTCGAGGGCATCCGCGACGACGGAGCGCCAGGGGGTCCGTACTTTCGCACCCTGCCGCGATTCGAGACGGCCGACGCGAAGTATGCCTTCCTGAACCGGCTGCTCGCCGTGGGCAAGGGTGAGATTCGCAGCGAAGGGCCGGTTCACGTGATCGAGGAAATCCTCTGACCGTGCCGGCAGCATGCGCCGCCGTCAGCGCGTTGTCGTGCTCGTGCACACGAGGGGGCCCCGGCGGGCTTGGTCGGGATGAGGACGAGGGTATCGACGCGGGCGTGCGCGCGCTCCAGCCCCGGGCGCTCGGCAGCTCGCGAACGCTGCAGCGGTTCGGCGGAGACGTTGCCCGTGCCGCAGACAATCACACCGCGATCATCGAGTTTCTCGTTGACGACGTCGACGCCGAGTATCGAAAATTGGACCCCATGGCCCCATCCGGCAAAGGCCTGACCGACGTTGATCGAGCTCGGCACCGCCGCGATTCAGCGCCCGGAGACGAATCGGCGCACCTCTTCCGAAGCGCCGCTCGCCGACGACGTCTCGTCTTGCGCAGGACGCCGAGGTTGTGGACCCCTGCGTCGAACGTTGTGCCGAGGATGGGAGCCGCATCGCGCCCATCTCACATCCAGCCTCGCTGCTTGAACCAGAGAAGCGGAACGAGAGCGCTCACGATGATCAGCCCGACCGCCAACGGGTAGCCGAACGGCCAGGCGAGCTCCGGCATGACGCGGAAATTCATGCCATAGACCCCCGCTACGAGGACCGGGGGGATCCCCACGACAGAGGCAATCGTCAGCGTCTTTACGATCTCGTTCTGCTCGATGTTGATGAACCCGAGCGTCGCGTCGAGCAGAAACTGGACCGTCGCCGACAGGCGGGATTCGTAGTCCGTCAAGGAGGCAACGTCCGCCCGGATCGCCTTGATCCGGGCGGCGTTCACCGGAGGTGCGCCGTCGATCCCGCTGTCAGTGACGAATGCGGCGATTCGACCGAGACCGAGCAGCGCATCGCGGATGCGCGACAGGTGGTCGGCTACGGCGCCGACGCGGGTGAGCGTTGCGCGCAGATCACCCGAAATGCGGGTTCGGCCATGATTGCGGAATGCGCTGCGCGACAGCTCGTCGCACACGGCCCCGGCTCGCTCGAGCTTGTCGGCGAAGCGGTCCACCATGATCTCGAAAATCCGCAGAAACGCCTCCTCGGCCGTGCGCGCAGGGTGCGCCTTGAGTGCCTCATGGGCCGCGTCAAACGACGGGAGCGGCCCGAACCGGACGGTCAGTAGCCGGTGCGCGGACAGTACGAAACCGACCGGCGTTGGGACCAGCTGACCGTCGTCGCGCGGAGCGACGAGGGGAGTCGAGAGGTAGTACGCGCCACCCTCGAAAGCGAGCCTGCTCGACGACTCGATTTCGCTTATCTGGTGCAGGTCAGGAATGCGCAGACCCGTCGCGACGCGAACGCGCGCGAGCTCGTCATCGGTCGGCTCGCACAAATCCAGCCACCGAGCGTCGGCGAGATCGGCGCCAGAATCTACGAGGAGCATCGGCCGTAACAGGATAGCGGGCGACTCATCCGACGCGCAGGTCTCCTTGCTGCGTCGCGGCGAGATCGTCGAGGACCGCCTCACGCATCAGCGCCAGCGCGGCGAGAACGGACCGGACGAGGTCGAAGTGCTCCTCCATGCGATCGAACCAGTCTTCGATGCGTATCGACAGCGCGCGCACCCGGGTCACAGCCCGGGCTTGCCACGCGAGGATCGGCTCGCCGAGGCTTGCCACCCCTCCGACGAGGCTGCCGGGACCGAACCGAACTTTGGCATCGGGAGCGACCCTCTCACTGTCGGCCTCGCCGTGGAGCAAGAGGAATGCCTGGCCGCGCCATTTGCCGCGCTCGAAGATGGGGTCCCCCGGCTCGAACGTGAGCTCTTCGACGGAGTCGGCGAGCTCGACCAGGACCTGAATTCCCCCGCCGCGAACGAGCGGAAGATCGGCCAGGATGGCGAGGCGTTCGATGAAGTCGAGCGGCTCGCCGGCCGCGTGCGTCGGCACGATGGCCGACGCGCGCGACGGGGTATGTGCGGCCCAGAAACGCGCTTCGGCCGCGGCGACCGTCGTCACCGAGTTGCGCACGGCGGCTCGCGCCAGGCCAAAGCTGTCCTCCAAGAGATCAAGCCACTCGTCCACGCGTATCCGGAGAAGGTGCAGGTTGGTCATGGCCACGGCTGTCCGCGCATGCGGGCGGTCGATCATGGCGTCGAAAGCGCCAATCACGCTGCGCCCTTCGAAGAGCCATGCGCGACTGCCGTCGCGCTCAAGTCCGACGGCACCCTCGCCGATGAAAAATATATATTCGGGGAGCTCACCCTGGGCGAACAGGCGCTTGCCCGCCTCCACGTCCTCCTCCTCGGCCAGCGACGTCATGCGATCGATGACCCATGTCTCGAGATCGCCCGCTCCGCCGGTGAGCACCGACAAGAACAGCTCGCGCGACGTTCGTTTCAGGCGCAGATCGGGCATGGGGGCCTTACCGCAAGGGGGCGGGGTTTTGAAAGGCGGCTCGCGCGTCCGGGACGAGAGAGGGTCGGACCTCACGGGCCTTTTGGACCGAGGCGACGAGCCGCTCGCCGCCCGTCGCGGTTGCGTAGAGCGCGGCGAGCGCAGCGACTTTGAGGTCGGGATCCGCCAGCGCCGCCTCGACGGCCTCGTCGCGGGAACGGGGTGGTTCGAGGCCGAGCGGCGCCGCGGCCCGTTGGACCTGGGCAGCGGACGACAAGTCGTCGGAGACGATCCGCAAAAGCTCGCGCAGCGACCGTTCACCACTCCGCCGGAGCAGCATATCGAGCCACTCGGAAGCGTTCGCGCGCGCCCGTTTATCGGTCCCGATGCAGGCGAGGTAAATGCGGTGGATGTCTTCTTTCGGATTCGCGATCTTGAGCAGACGGAAGGTTCGCTCGAGCGCTTGGCGGATCTTGTCATCGAGAAGGCCGGTGAGCAGACGGAACGTGTTCGATTGAACCCCTGCGACGGATGGCGCCGCGCCCAGCGCGACCCGCAACCCGAGCAGGCCGAAATAGCTGACCACGTTGCCTCGCATGGATTGTTCGACGCGCGTGCGATCGACGCCGACTCCGTCATCGACGACCAGCCGACCGAGAGCTCGGAGGGCCTTGTAGCGGACGAGGCCGTCGGGCTCATGCTCGACGCGATCGAGCAGCACTTCGGCGGCGGCCGTCGTTCTGAAGTGCCCCAGCACTTCCGGGAGGTGAACGCGAAGGCGGCGAGGGCGGGTCGTATCCCGGAGGGCCGCGGCGACTTGAACGAAAGCGGGCTCGCCGAGGGCAACCAGGGCGCGACGGATCGATTCGCGGGCCTCCCACGGCGAGAGGCGCTCGAGCAGCCGTGGGATCATTGCGACTTCGCCGTGTCGAACCGACGCGCGCGCGAGAAGCTCCGTCCACTCGCGCGTCGAAGGGCTGTCTAGTCGGTCCGCGAGCGCGAGCAGCACGCGCGCGACCGCGGGCGAGGGCGCGGCGTCTGCGACCGCCACGAGGAGCCCGGTGAGCGCGGCGCCGTCGTCATGCAGTGCCGCGGCGATGCGAGGGTGGTCGACGAGATTCTCGTCAGAGCCGACGAGCGCCGCATGCAGAGCCGCATAACCGCGAACCGCCGGTGCCGAGTCGGACGCGAGGTGCTCGAAGTCGAGCTTATCGTGAGCGGCCAGCGCGCTGGCGGCCGCGATGCGCACCCGGTCGTCCGCATGCTCGAGCAATCGCACGGCGAGCGTGTGCCAATCGTTTCGCATCGGCGGCCCTGCCGCGAAGATCTCCAGTGCACGACGCAAGACCCGCTCGCCGGGATGAAGAAGGACGAGGGCAGGGATGAGCCGCTGCCGGCCCCGGCGCGCGAGCGTGTTCATCGCGGCGACGACGACCGTCGCGTCGTCGCTGCCGAGGTGCTCGATCAAGAGCTCTGCGCTCGGCAGATCCAGATCGAGAAGGCTTGTGTCGTCCGCCGCCGCCGGCGCGACCGCCTGCCGCAGCTGGGCGAGATAAGGCCGACGCATCGTCATTGCGGCGACGGCCCAGGACACCGACAGCACCACCACAATCGCGCCGAACGCACGCGCCGAGAGCAGGCGCGCGGCGGTCAGTCCTAGAAGCGCGCCGGCGGTGAGGGCCTGCACGATTCGCATGAGGGCACCGTCGATAAATGGCTTGGCCCGCTCTCGTCCCGACGGCGAGACCCTCAGATAGACGAGTTCCGTCGTCAGACGGTTGATCGAGCTGCGCAGGCTCGTGTCGGCAGCTTTCAGGGCGAGCACCGGCAGCGCGAGGGCACCGGCGACGAGGGCTGCTGCGCCCCCGAGCGCCGACACAACCGGCGTCACGAGCATCGCCGTCGTTACGCCGACGGCGCGCACGATGGCGCCGCCGAGGAAGACCTGAACGACCAGGGCGATGACGTTTACAGCGGCATAGTACCGCGCGACGAAGACACCGCGCGTGGCGAGGGGAACGGTCCTCGCGACCGTTGATTTGAAAAAATAGTCGATGACCAGCGCAGTCGCGGTCGTGAGCGCGACCAGAACGGCCACGCGGAGGAGAAAGGGCTCCTCTTGGAAGGCGCTCATGGACGTGGCGAGCGCGGCGTCGGTTCTCTGCGACGCGGCCCGGGCCGGACGGCTCGGGAGATTCGGCACGAAGAACGTCACGCCCGCTGCGGCGGCCAACATCGCTGCGGCAACCGGAATCAAGCCGCGAACGTGCAGCCAGGCCACCGTCACCGCGGCGATGGACGCACCGACGACGCTGCCGAAGATGCTGGCGGATGCGATGGGTCCTATCAACCGCCGGCCTTGGCCCACGGTCAGCGCCGTGCCCACAAGGGTCCAGAACTGTGGAAAGACGGCGGTCGATACAAGCGCCACAGTCACGTAAAAGGCGACCACCACGACGCGGCCGATGGGCAGCGCGGCATAAGCGAGGATGGCGACCGCCGCGAGCACCAGAAGGGCCAATAGGACTCTCCTCGGGTCCCAGCGGTGCGCGACGCGTGCCAGCAGTGTTGCCGCCGGCAGGGCGCACGCGGCGACAGCGATGTACACGATGCCGAATTGACGTTGCGGCAAGTCGGTCACGAGGAGCGTATCGCGTGCGGTCTCGAGCGCCGTGTAGCCCGCGCTGGTCAGCAACAGGACGAGGAACGACAGAATCACGATCCGAGATTCTCCCGGGCGAAGGTCGATGAACCGCGCGGCGAGGATCGGCCGCTTCATCTCCGGGCTCGTTGCGGCGTCACCTCGGTCGCGAGGATCGTCGGGCCGGTCCGTCGACCGCGCGACCCTCGGCCACGATTCGCGATGCCGGCGAGGCAAAAAGACGGAAACGCAGCCTCGACCGCTCGGTCCGGACCCAAGAGCTGCGCCGGGTCGCACGCGCCATGCAACAACACGGCAGGTTCAAATCCACCGACCTTCATGGCTCGGGCCTTTCGATCCCCGCGAGCCGATAGCCCCGCTCGGTCCCTAGATCGTAGAGATGCGCCACGAGCAGCCCCGGGGCCACACCGTCCGCGATCGTGACCCGCGCATAGCGCTCGAGCGCATCGTCACGAGCGCCGCTTGCCGCCACGATGCGCGGCAGCGTCACGCAGATCGCGCCGTCGGGCTGGCGCATGACGGGGAGCCGCTCGTCGGCGGCGCCCTTGGACAGTCGCGCCTCGTAACGGAAATCCTCCGCGGGTCGGAGCTGGCGCATTTCCGCGAGGTCCGACGCGCACAGCCGGTCGGCGTCGGCGACGTGGACGTCGGATAGAGGCGATAGACGCGTCAGATACCGGCGGAGGATCTTGTCGAGCCGGCCCTCGAGCACACTCGTCAGATAGGCGGCCTTGCGCGGGTCCGAGAACTTGCCCATTCGGCCGAGGACTTCGACCATCTCGGGCGTGAAGCGGGCCAGAATGCGCGCCATCCACGCGCCGTCCCGCTCGGTCATTCGGCTGAACGCGGCGTTCGGGTATTCGTTTTTCCACTCGTCGGGCTCGAAGTCATCCACGTTGAAGTAACCGAAGATCTCCATCCCCGGCGTGCGTCGCACCCGATCCCAGGTCCGCACGGGAATGCCCAGCGTGACCAGGTCGCTTGCCATGTCTCGCCAATCGCCGACGTACGAGTAGCCGAGGCGGCGGGTGATTTGCTCCCACGCCCACCAGGACCCCAGGCAGTCGCTCGTGTCGAGGTAGTAGTGGACGACGTGACCCGGAGAAGCGTCGGGCGTGACCTTGCCGTCCGCCGACGCCGTCATCCAGCTGTCCATGGAGTTTTGCTCGCGGGCGTCGAAGTGATCGAGCCACGCGGCCACGAGCCTGCCGCCGCGTAGCTCGCGTCGCTCGTCGTGCTCGATGATGTCGTTGGGATCGTCCGACCGCGTGCCGAGGTAACGAAAAGGACCGAGCAAGTAGCCCGGCAGCCATGCCGAGGCCTGCATCCGCACGAGCCCATCGCGGTGCGGGCAATCCGCGAGGATCTTGTCGACCAACTTCTGGTCGAAGGGCTCCGTCCCGCCGAAGTTGCCCTTGTGCGTAAGCCCCGGCGTGAGCTTGAGTAACGATGGCCGGAAGTAGACGATCTGCTCGCACGTCGTGTTGAAGCCGACGGCGTCGTAGACGGCCGCTCCGATCACGCTCGCCGCGCTCGGGCGCTCCGGTTGATCGGGCAGCTCGCCCTTGAACATGTACTTGCCCTTGCCGGGGATGGTCACGCGAAAGCCGGGAGACGAGCCATCGGTCTTTCCGCGATCGATGACCCATGTGCCGTCTGCCGACGGGTCGGGGTCGAGCAGGAGTGCGGGGTTGCACGCCCCTCGCGCGAGCGTCTCGGCGGTCACGACTGCCGCCCCGACGCGGTTGGTGAACCAGGACGAGTCCGGGACCTCGTCGAGGCTATTGACGTTGAGCGCCTCGCCGGTATGCAGGACGCCCAGTCCCTCCGACAGCGGCCGGAAGAGAATGTTGTCCAGGCCGTCCCAGTTGAGCGGTGACACGTAGACGTCGGGGGCGCACGACACGTGACGGGGATCCTTCGCAGTGGGCGACTCGCGGCAGGCGACCGTCACCGGGCGCAGATCGGTGTCGACGGTCATCGGGTCGCGTAACGGAAACGTGCGTTCGGCTGCGGCGCAGCCGCTCATGGCGAGAACGAACCCAGCGGGCACAAAGCGAGTCATGGTGGCCTTCCTGTCTTGCCTAAAAGCGAGTGACCCCGACCGCAAGGCGCAGTGAATCGATCTGCGCACCGTGCTCGAACGTCTCCGTCCCGAAGCCGAAGACGAACTCGAAGCTGCTGTCGGGCGAGCTGTCGCCCTCGATGCCGAAGGCACCCGAAAAGCGCAATAGCTTGGTGTCGAACCCCTCGAGGTGCTCGCCGAACACGTTGCCGACGGCCGCCTGCAGGGAGCCCGCCACCCAGGGCCCGATCGGCCACTTGTACCGGAGTGTCGCGACGGTGCCGCTCCGGTCCACCAGGCGTCCTGGAAAAAACCCGGGCATCGGCGCGGGAAAGGCCCCGGGAGAGGGGATGTCGCCGCCGATCGTCACGAGCTCCGTGAACGGGACAGGACGGGGGCCGAGCGGGTCGGAGAACATCACGAGCGCCGACAGGCTCAGGACGCGTCGGTAGCCGTTCACGTCCCAGAAGCCGCCGGCGCCCGCCGACGTGTGGATCCAGCCGGAGCTCGGCGACTGGCGGATATCGTTGCCTTGCTCGGCCTGCGCCTCGAGGCGCACCCCCGAACCTTGCTCGGGGTACGGACGCCGCGAATCGAGGGCGACGAGCACGTCGTTGGTTTCGGCGGTGTATCCCCGCGCGAAGCCGTCGGGCAGGGCAAAGACGCCCTCCGCGACATTTTGCAGGATGCCCGCATCGTGTCCGTAGCGCCCGTCTGCGAACGACGCGGAGCGGACCCCCACACCGGCGTCGATCTTGCTGGCGCGCCACACCGGAAAGTCCAAAAGCGCCTGGAAGTCGATCCGGTCCTCCCGATAACGGCTCTGAGCCGATTCGAGGGTGCTCGGACCGATGCCGTAAAAGACGTGGTCCGGTCGCCGGATGCCCAAGAACTTCAGCTGGACGTTGTCCTTGCCGTGAAAGCGGATGCGCTGGACCAAGGACCCTGCGATCCAGTCATCGTCCCAAAAGGAGAAGTGGGCACGAAGGTCATCGCCCTTGAAGAACGCGTTGTCCCAAAACCCGTAAACGCCGACGCTCGGCTTGAAGCCGAAGTCGACGAAAAAGATGGGCACGAGGCCCGACTTGTGGTCCGGCCCGAATGCGAAGACGTTGTAGAGGGTATGGAACAGGTCGGCGCGCTCCGCCGCCGTGATGGCTGCCCCAAGCGGGCGGCGGATGAGATACTCGGTGGGCAAATACAGCGGCGCCAAAAGGACCCTCGGCACCCAGAGCGCGATCTCGCCCCCCGTTGTGGGCGCCGGGCCGCGCCCGTCGTAGTCGGGCATGGTCCGCCGGGGTGAAGGCGCCGGTGGCACGGCAAGGAGCCGCGGCTCGGGGGGCACGGGCGGAGCCGAGGCCGGAGACGCGGCGGACGGTGGAAGCGGTGCCGGCGCAGCCGCGGGTGCCGGAGCCTGCGAGGGCGCCGGGGCCTGCGACGCGGTCGAGGGCAGCGGGGCCGCGGGCGCAGAAGACGTCAAGGGATCGGGGGACTGCGTGTCAGCCCGCGCGTCCCGAGGCAGCGTCGAGGCCAAGAGGGCCACGGCGCCCAGGCACCGGACCGCGTTCATAACGGCAAAGGCACGACCCAGAGAAGCCGTGCCCGCCCCGCCGCGGCGACCTGCCTCAACTCTACTCCTTGGAGAACAATGAGCGGCTCGCGCGCCGTCGTCGGCAAGTAGGCGACGGAGGATCATGCTGGGAGCGAGGTCCGGACGGGTCGCTTGCACACGGGGCAACGTAGGTCCTCGTCGGCCTCGCGCGCCGTAGAAGGCGCGCCAAAGGCGCGTGAAATCATCGTCAAAACGGGTCGCCCGCGGCATCGCCCAGACGTAACATGGCCGAGGAAAGAGGCCTCGCGAGATCGCGCGCGATCTCAGGACCTACGAACTCGCGCGCGACTCTTGAACGTTGCGGGAGGATGCCATCGCGGTGTCTGGGGGTTGGGTTCGCCGTTGTCGCAGCGAGTGGCTCCGCCACGGCACATACGCGGGAGCTCTGCTGGAGTCCAGCGCTCGATGGGGCGGCCGTGGCATTAGGCGAGGGCCGGCCCAGCGGGGACCGTTTGCGTGGGGGCGCCGGCGCGGCGGAGGCTTTCGCGACGGATCGCGAAGACGACAGAGACCCACGCGACGATGAGCACGAGGTTAAGGGCTGCAAAGGCTTGAGAGGAGAGGGCCGCCCGGCGGCCGGACCAGATGACGAGCGCGGTGAGGGCATCTCCGGCGCGGACGACGAAGGTGTCGACGACGGTCTTGCCTACGTATTTCTCCATGCGCGAGGCATCGAGAAAGAGAGCCTGACGCCCGGTGTTCTGCACGGAATATTCGAGAGAGCTCTCGCCGACCTTGGCAACGAGGAAGATACTGAGGATGGGCGCGGCGAGGAACACAGCGTACTCGCCGAAGGCGAGGACAGGCAGGAAAAGCAGCGCGGCGGTGATGCCCAGGCGGCTGATGACGCGTGAGACGACGAAGAGTTGCAGCAGGAGGGTGGTGATGTTGACCCACTCAAAGTAATTTGCCTTGAAGGTGGTCACGAAGACCGTGGCACCGGCGCCCGTGGCCTTGGCTTCGGCGACCGCCGCGAGCAGCGTCCGGTCGAGGATGTAGTCGCCGTTGCTGCGCACCCAGTTGAGCAACAGAGCGAGGGCGGCGATGAGGAGCAGGTACCGGTCGCGGGCGAGCCATCGCAGCAGGCCGTCGCGGGCGACGGGCTCGTCGCGACCAGGCTCGTGGCCTTGGCGACGAGGGCAATCGGCTCGGCGAGCGATCCCGATCAGCAGGGCTGTGCACACGAGAAGCAAAATGGCGGCGGCCACCATGAGGGCGGCGGGGCCTTGGTGCGCGAGCGACTTTGCCAGTCGAGCGCCGACAACCGCCCCGGCCGCGCCGCCGACACCGACTATCCCAAAAAGGCGTTTGCCTTGCTCGAGGTCGTAGATGTCCGCCGCAAGGCTCCAGAACTGGGAGACCGCGGTCATGTTGAACACGCCGACCCAAAGGTAGAACGGGACGCCGATCGCGGCGTGCGTTCGCGCGAGCATCGCAAACACAACGAGGTTGGAGACGAAAAAGAGGTAAACGGTCGCAATGAGCGCGGTGCGGCCGACCCTCTTGGCCAGCGCGCTGTAGCCACGAACGACGGCGATGAGCAAGAGCGCCTGGCCGGCCGCGGCGTACTGCTTCACCTCGGCGCCGCCGTGCAAGAGGATGAGCGGCTCGCGGGCCGTCTTGAGCAGATAGTACCCGGTGAGCAAGAGGAAGACGGCGAGCGTCATGCCCGCGCCGCCCAGAACCTCCGAGGGCTTCACGCGGGCAAACGGCCGGAGAAGGTAGCCCAAGCCCATTTCGAGGCGCGAGAAGCTCGATGCGGCCGGTCGCTGCATGCGGGCAGTCTAGGGCGTTCGCCTTGCCGGCGGCGTCAAAGTTTCGGCGAATCGTCGTCAAAAGCGCAGTCGATGCAGCGGGACGACTGCGCCCGCTTTGCGCACGACCGCGAGCGCACCGCTCAACGCCGAGTGGATCACATTGCCGCGTCGCTTGTGGCCGTCCACTTGTGGGCTCACAGTTACGCCCTGCCCGCGCACAAGGCACCACCCCGGGGGGTGGCGATCTTCAGTACCCGTTCGGGTGGCGTATGTTGGTCGCCGCATGCTGATCGCGACGACGCTCCGCCCACCGATCGGCGGCACCCAATGGATCACGCGGGAGCACCTTCTGGCCGACGTCGCCGCGCGCCACGAGGCTCGGCGTTGCCGCGCGTGCATGATCGCTGCCACCGCCGGCTTCGGCAAGACGACGCTCGCGGCGCAGTGGGGCGGGCGGCTCGCGCGTGCCGGCGACGCGGTGTCGTGGCTCACCCTCGATGCCGACGACGATAACCCCGAACGGGTCTGTCTCTAGCGTTGCAGGTGGTCACGCGGCACGAGGGCCTCATGCGCATCGAGTCGGTCGAAGGGCGCGGCACGACGGTGATAATTTGGCCAACGATGCGGGCCAGTATGAGCTCGGTGTCGAGCTGAAGGGCCAGATCGAGGGTGTGTCGACCGAGGAAACGCGCGTCCTGATGCAAGCCGCGCACGAGGTCTGCCCGTACTCGAAGGCGACGCGCGGAAACATCGACGTGAAACTCGTCGCCTAGTGAGGGCGCCGGTCGGCTGCGCGAGCGAGCCCGGCGGCCGCGGACTCGCGGCTCCTAGCGTTCACAAACCCTTGCACGCGATTGCGACGGTCACATGGACCCACGTGGTACGAAGCTACCCGCCGTGGCACACGACTCGAACACACCGAAGCTTCGGCTCCTCCGGGCCGTCGACCCCGAGAGCGATCACGTTCGCGGCGCGTGGAGCGACGAGGCCGTGTTCGTCGTCGGATACCAGGATTTCCTTTGCCCCTACTGTCGGCGCCTTCGCCCCGTGATGCGCCAGCTTCGCGAGGCGCTCGGCGATCGGATGGTCTACGTCTTCCGCCATTTTCCGAACGAGCACGCGAACCCCGGCGCCACCCTTGCGGCGCGGGCATCGGAGGCCGCGGCGCTTCAAGGGCGCTTCTTCGAGATGCACGACGCGATCTTCGATCACGCGCTCCCCGTCGGGCGTACCGAGCTCCTCCGGCTCGCGAAGGCGATCGACCTCGATCCGAGTCGCTTCGAACGCGACCTCGACTCCGAGCCCGTGCACGCACGCGTCGAGCGCGACGTCGAGGACGGTCGCGAGAACGGGGTGACGGGAACGCCCACGCTGTTCGTGGACGGGCTCCGCTACGACGGTGCCTGGGACTATCACTCGATGTTCGAATCTCTCGAGCGTCCCTTCGCCGCGCGCGTGCGTCGCTCCGCGCGCGTGTTCGCGAGCCTGCCGACATCGGGGGCTCTGATCTTGCTCCTGGCTGCGGTCTTCGCGATCTTCTGCGCGAATACGCCGCTGGCCCCGCTCTACGAGGGCGCCATGAACGCCCACCTCGTCATCGGGCCCGTGGGGAGCTTGCTCTCGCTGACGACGCGCGCGTGGCTCTCGGAGGGGCTCTTCACGCTCTTCTTCTTGATCGTGGGCCTCGAGATTCGGCGGGAGATGACGGTGGGCGCTCTGACGAGCCGGCGCGCGGCGCTCCTTCCGATCATCGCCGCGATGGGCGGGGTCGTCGCCCCGGCGCTCGTCTACCTCGCGTTCAATGGGGGCGGGGGCGCGGCAGCGCGCGGATGGCCTATCCCTACGGCGACCGACGTGGCGTTCTCGCTCGGCCTGCTCGCGCTCCTCGGCGACCGCGTCCCGCCTAGTCTCCGCGTCTTCGTCGCCGCGCTCGCCGTCGCGGACGACGTGCTGTCGGTGTTGACGCTCGCGTTGTTCTTTCCGGGAGCGTTTGCGCCGGTCTATGCCACCGCGGTTTCAGCCTGCTTGCTCGCGCTCTTCGCGTTGAACCGCGCGCGCGTCTACGCGAGATGGCCCTACGTGCTCGCCACCGTCGCGATGTGGCTGTCGCTCCACGCGTTGGGCGTCGACGCCGCTCTCGCGGGTGTGATCGTCGCGCTGGCCGTCCCGACGCGCCCCCCACCGGCTGCCGGGCCGCTCCTGGCGCAAGCGGCCACAGCGCTCGCCGCCCTCGATCACGTCGAGATCGAGGCACGACGCCAGAACCGCGACGCGTCGCGGCTGGAGACCGAGCCCGTGTGGGAATGGGCGGCGAGCAACCTGTCGGCGGCCGCCGAGCGGCTCCTCTCGCCGGCCGAGCGCATGGAGAGGGCCGCCGGGCCTTGGAGCACGTACGTGGTGCTGCCGTTGTTCGCGTTCTCGGCGACGGGCGTGAGCTTCGCCATCCACCTGTCGTCACCCGAGCGCCTGCGCATCCTGGCCGGAACGGTGCTCGGACTCGTCGTCGGCAAGCCCACCGGGGTCCTCCTCGCCTCCGCCGTCGCCGTGGCGACGGGGCTAGCAACCCCGCTCAAGGGCGTGACGCTCCGTCAGTTCATCGGTGCTGCTTGCCTGTGCGGGGTGGGCGACACCCTTGCCTTGCTGATGGCCGATCGCGCCTTGTCACCCGACGAAGCGGCGGTCGCGAAGCTCAGCGTGCTCATGGGATCGGTCATCGCGGGGCTCACGGGGACGGCGGTTCTTGCGCAGCGGCGAACGACGTCGAGGTAGCACGCACGCCGCGTGCGAGGGAGAGTGACGCGATCATGCCGGAGCTGCCCGACGTCGAGTTGACCCGGCGCGATCTGAAGCGGTGGCTGGCGGGCGCGCTCGTGACCGCGGCCGACACCGAGGACGCGCGGCTGTCTCGCCCGACGTCACCGCGGGCGTTCGCGCGCGCGCTCATCGGTCGGACATTTGTGCGCGTCGAGCGGCGAGGGAAGTGGCTACGCCTCGACCTCGACGACGGCGGCAAGGTCTTCTCGCACCTCGGGATGACCGGCGGCTGGGTGCGCGTCGCCATTGGCGCGCCTGTCGCGCGCTTCGAGCGCGCCCGGATCAACGTCGTCCTGCGCGGTCGCGCGTCGAGCGTGCGCTACGTGGATGCACGCCGTTTTGGGCGCCTGCTCGCGGTGCGCGAAGACATCGCGGACTGGATCGCGTTGGGGCCGGATCCCTTCGCGGACGGCATTGAAATGAGTCGCTTCTCCGAGGCGCTCGCAAGAAAGCGCCGCGCGGTGAAGGAGATCGTCATGGACCAGCGCGTCTTCGCGGGTGTCGGCAACATTTTGGCGACGGAGGGCTTGTGGATCGCGCGCATCGATCCGCGGTCTCGGGGCAACGCGTTGCGCCTTCCGGCCGACGCGCGCGCGATCGCCCGTGGCCTCCTGCGCGCGATCGCGCGCGAGCTCGCGGACCGCAAGCGATGCAAGGACGGCCGCGCGGACTCGCTCTTCGTCTACGGCCGCACGGGGCAGCCCTGCCCTCGGTGCAGCACGCGCTTGTCGAGCGTCGTGCTGGGCGGACGCACCACCGTGTTCTGCCGTGCGTGTCAGGTGCGTCGCCGGTAGCTCCCCTGGTCGAACGCACGCACCGGGTAACCCGGAAGGTCGTCTGCCGTGAAAGGAGGAACCGCGACGATTCGGGCGAGCTGCCCGATGAGGACCGCCTTGAACATCGTGTCCTTGCCTTTGGAAGTAGATGTAGATGAGGGTTCTTGTTGCATCCCGCCGTTGCGCGACGCCGCCGTCGACTCCGTAGGCGTCTGCGAGAGGAGATCGACAAGGCATCGATGTTCGAGGAAATTGTTGGCGCGTCGCCTGCCCTGGTCACCGTACTTTCACGCGTCTCGAAGGTGGCCGGGGGCGATTCCACGGTTCTGATTGCCGGCGAGACCGGCACGGGCAAAGAGCTCGTGGCCCGCGCGATCCACCGGCGATCCCCACGTTCGTCAAGGGCGTTCGTTGCTTAAACTGCGCGGCGATTCCACACGAGGTCATCGCCTCGGAGCTCTTCGGTCACGAGAAGGGGGCCTTCACGGGAGCCTTCCAGCGGCGACCGGGTCGGTTCGAACTCGCGGACGGCGGAACCCTCTTCCTCGACGAAGTCGGTGAATTGTCGCCGCAGGTCCAGGTGGCGCTCTTGAGGGTGCTGCAGGAACGGGAGTTCGAGCGCCTGGGAGGCACGCAGCGCATCCGAGTCGACGTTCGAGTCATTGCAGCGACGAATCGCGATTTGAGCGCAGCCGTCGACGGTGGAAGTTTTCGTGAAGACCTATTTTATCGGTTGAACGTGTTTCCGCTGGAGGTGCCACCTTTGCGTGAACGAAGAGAAGACATTCCACTTCTGGTCCGGTACTTTATCGACCGGTACGCGCGAAAGGCGGGAAAGTCGATCCGCCGAGTGAACAAGCGGGCTTTGGACACGCTGCAATCGTACCCCTGGCCAGGGAACGTGCGTGAGTTGCAAAACGTGATCGAACGGTCTGTGATTGTGTGCGAAACGGACGAATTCACGGTCGATGAAAGCTGGTTGTCGACCAAACCGGCGGCCGACGGCCGGCTAAAGCTCTCGAGCGCCGTCGGCGCGCACGAGAAGGCGATCATTGAGGACGCCTTGCGCTCGACCGGCGGCCGCGTTTTCGGGCCCTCGGGAGCGGCAGCCCGGCTCGGGATTCCACGCTCGACGCTGGAGTCCAAAATTCGCACGCTCAAGATCAACAAGAGCCGTTTTCGCGCCTGACCGGGTCGACAACCGTCCGCGGGACAGCGCGGCACGCGATCCGAGAGGCGGTGTGAACGCGGAGTCCGGAAAACTCACGGCTCGCCGCGCCTGGGCTCCCGGGCCGGATATCCAGCCGCTTCGGCAAGCCGCCTCCGTCAAAATGTTTCGCGACTCGCTAGGCGCACATTTCACGGGTTTTTCACGGCTTCGTATAGCGGATCTGTCATTGTCGGCACCGGAACCGAATTCGCAACCGGGCCCTCGCGCAGCCATCCAAGGAGACATGAGGCCCGCATTCGCCGCACTGATGATGATGTTCGCCGTCGGCTGTTCGCAACCGTCCAAATCGCCGGCCGAGGTGCGCGTGACCGATCACGCGCGTGCCGCGGAGGAGCTCGCCGACGCCGCGCAGGTCGTCCAGGAGATGAACCAGATTTCGGCCAAGCAACGAGAGCGAGCCCGGTGCGTGGCCGTCGTGCCGTCGCTCTTGCGCGCCGGGTTCATCGTCGGCGGGCGGCACGGCGATGGCCTTGTCTCGTGCCGGACGTCCTCGGGGTGGAGCGCTCCCGCGTTCATTACCGTTACGGGGGGCAGCGCCGGCTTTCAGATCGGGGTCGAATCCTCCGACGTCGTGATGCTGCTCATGACAGACCGAGCGATGGCGCCGCTCTTCCGATCGCACTTCGCCATTGGCGCCGACCTGTCGGCGTCCGCGGGTCCGGTTGGCGAAGCCGCAGAGGGGGCGACCGACGCAAGCATGCGAGCGGAAATCCTGTCGTACGCGCGCTCTCGGGGTCTCTTCGCGGGTGCCGAGCTGAGCGGCGTCGTGGTCAAGCAGGACATGGATGCGCTGGTTGCGATGTACGGCGCAAATCCGGACCCGCACGCGATCCTTGCGGGCGATATTGCCATCCCCAGGGAGTCCGGGGGGTTCGTCGCTGCCCTGGGAAGCGCGTTCGGACCCGGACCCGTCGGCGGCGCGAAGTGAGCGGCGTCACCGGCGACTCTTCGAAGGTTTCACCGGGGTTCGAGAGCGAATACCCGTCATGAAACGGACGTCGAGTCCGGAACGGAGCGTGGCGGCGGCGCTCGTCACCGATCTCGAAGAGATGCTGATGGAGCTGAAGGACGCGTTGCCGGACGGAGACGCCGGCTGGCTCCGGCCCATGGCTGTCCTGAGCGCCGAGATCGAGTACAGCGCGCTTCGCGGAGAGACGGTCGATGCGGCCAACTTGACGGACGAATTGCGCGAGCTGAGCGAGCTGCTGAGCGGCTCTGCCCGACCGGCGGACAGGACGTTCACGGCACGTTACCGGCTGGCGCGGCGCACCTCGCCTGAGGTTGCCAGGCTGCACGAGCGGGTGCTTGCCGCTTGCCGGTGCTCTCTGCCGCAGCCGGATTAGTTAGCTTCGATCCGCTGTCAAAGTCGCCCGCTGAGGGTCAGCGAGGCGCCTCCGCGGTCCGGTACGACGCCCACCCAGACGGGTGGGGCCTCTTGCGCGTGGCGATGCAGGTGCGGCACCAGGATCCCGACCGACGCGCCGGCCAGCGAGCCCGCGACGACATCGCTCGGAAAGTGCATGCCCGAGCGCACCCGCTCGTAGCTGACGAACGCCGTAAGCGCCACGGCCGCCCCCAACGTGATCCAAGGGCGACGGGGGCCGACAGTGCCGGAGGCCGGATCTCACCGGTGCTCAGGACCAACTCCAAGATGCCCGAGAACCCCAAGCCCGCCGCGCTGATCACGCCGTCGACGACTGGATCCAGTGTGAAGTGCTGCCCCACCTCGAGGGGTACGTGCCATGGGGCTGCCGGCGGCGGGTCCGCCCACGCGACGCGACCCGCGAAGAGGACCGTTCCGACAAGAACGGCCGATCGACGAGCGAGCGACCAAGAGACAAGACAGAGCGACGTGCTGCTCATCCGGGGTTCGCGCGCGGCATGGGAGGGGGTGGATCGCCTCACAGGTCAGGCCGCTCCACCCCGGCGAGAGAGTACCCGCGGCCGGGGCCCAGGTCGTACAGATACGCGAGCAGCGGTGCCTTCGCGACGCCGTCGTCGATGCTCACGCGAACATACCGCTCGGGCGAGTCATCCGGCGGTCCCCCGTCTTCGGCCACATGCGGCAAGCCAATGCAGATTGCGCCGCCGCCGCGCGTTTCGACCGGCGACGCGCCCCCTTTCGAAAAGCGCGCGACATAACGGAAGTGTGCCGAGTCACGCACCGCGCGAGCCTCGGCCCAGTCGACTCCGCAGAGCCGAGTCCGGTCCTCGACGCGCAACTCCCCGACGGGCGAAAGGCGCGTGAGATAACGCTCGAGGATCTTCGCGAGCCGTCCTTCGAGGACGCCCGCCAGATACTCGGTGTTGCTGGGGTCCGTGAATCGCGCCAACGCGGCCAGGGCGTGAATCGCCTCAGGCGTGAACCGCGCCAGCGTGCGGGCCATCCAGGCGCCGTCTCGTTCGGTCATCCGGCCAAACGCCGGGTTCGGATACTGCATCTTCCACTCGTCGGGCACGAAGCTGTGCACGTCAAAGTTCCGGAAGAGCTCATGTCCAGGATCGCCCAAATGGCGATCCCAGGGGCGCGCGGGGATGCCCAGCGTCAAGAGGTCGACGGCGATGTCACCCCAATCGACGATGTACGAGTAGCCGAGCCGCTCGTCGACCTGCGCCTGCCCGTAGGCCGCTCCGAGCGCGTCGCTCGTGTCCAAGTAGTAGTGGACAACGTGGCCGGGCGACCCGTCGCGAACGCTCCCTGGGTCCGCGAGCCAAGAGTCCAGACTGTTCGCGTCGCGAGCGTCCCAGTGATCGATCCAGGCGGCGATGAGGCGTGCGCCCCGGAGCTCTCGCCGATCCTCATGGGCGATGATGTCGCTCGGATCGTCGGGTCTCGTCCCGTCGTAACGAAAGGGTCCGAGCAGATACCCTGGAATCCACGCCGAGGCCTGCATCCTGACCAGGGCACCGCGCCGCGGACAATTCGAAAGCACTCGATCGAGCGCCGCTTGGTCGAACGTTTTCTCGTCCTCAATCTCACTGTGCCGAAAACGTAGGCCGGCGGTGAGCTTCAGGAGCGATGCCTTGAAATACACGATCTGCTCGCAGGGCGTGTTGAACCTCGCGGCGTGGTAAATCGCCTCGCCGACCACGCTTGCCGCCGTCGGCAGCTCCGGCTGCGCGGCGCCGTCCGCCTCGAACATGTAGGGGACTGCGTGTCGGCTCGCGCGTCCCTAGGCAGCGCCGTCGAGGCCAAGAGACCCGCGGCACCAAGGCACCGGAGCGCGTTCCTAAGGGCAGAGGCACCCCTGGGACCCATGCCTGCCCCGCCGCGGCGTACTGCTTCAACTCTACTCCTAGGAGAAGAATGAGCGGATCGCGAGCCGTCGTCAGCACGTAGGCGACGGAGGATCATGCCCGGAGCGAGGGCCGGACGGGTCGCCTGCACACGAGGCAACGTAAGTCCTCGTCGGCCTCGCGCGCCGTAGAAGGCGCGCCAAAGGCGCGTGAAATCATCGTCAAAACGGGTCGCCCGCAGCGTCGCGTCGACGTAGGGTGGCCGAATCATGCGGTCTCGCGAGATCGCACGGCCGCGCATGCGCGCGGGCAGCGCGCGGCGAGAGCAAGCTCCGTGCGATGTTCATAAAGGGGACCCTACCCGGCGGCGGGTTGACACCCCGTGCAATCTCCGAGCAAAGGGTGCCAAATCCGACATCCGGAGGGCTTCCGCGGCTTGACGCTCACGTACGCAACTTCGATGCGACCGAGGGCTTCCGCGCCGATTTTCCCGTTAGCCGGCGTCAAAACTCCGTGAACGAGCGAGGCCGGCGCAACTCTTTCCGCTTCGCTCAGCCGTTCACGAGCATTTGGCGGTGGTTCGATGGACATCCACCTGCGCGATCCCTACAACCGAAGCCAGCTTGGGTCGATCGACTACCGGCAACGCCGCTACTTTGAGAGCTGGCGGGAGTCCCCGACCGACCGACGGCGCATCGTGCTTCTTCCCGATCCGGTGTATGCAAACCTCGAACCGAGCAGGACCGGCATGGCGATGGCGCGCGCGGTCGGCCTCGACTTGGAGCGAACTTCGCACCTTTGCATCGCAGGTGACCTGCATCACTACGAACGTCTTCGCAACGGTGCTTCTCTCCACGTGACATGCGGCGGTGGCGGCGCGTTCTTGCACGGCGCGCGCTTGAGCCGGCGTGGACGCGCAGCCCCCGCTCGCGAGTGGCCCGGACAGCGCGCGACGCGCGCGCTGCTTTGGCGCGTCCCCCTCCAGGTCATGCTCGGTCGCGCAGGCTTCATCCCTCACGTCGTGCTTCTGGCACTCTTTGCGCCGCTGCTTACCGTCGGTACCTGGGCACTGTCCGCGCCCGCTGGGACGCGAGTCGCCACGGCGGTCGCGGCCGTCGTTCTTGCCGTTGGCGCGGCGTTCGCGAGTGGGCACCAAGTGAACCTGAAGCGATTCACGATCCCTCTGGCCGTTGCGGTCGGCCTCTGGATCGCGTGGGCGCCGACCGCCGCCTTCGAACTCGCACGCCGCGCCACGGCTCTCGCGGGCGTCCACTGGAGCAACTGGAGCGAAGCTGCGCTTGTGCTGGTGCTCGCAATCGCGGTCTCGACGTTCGCGCTCGGTGCCCTCCTGGCCACCCTGTCGGCGCTCGGCCTAGAGAATACGCTCGCGATCACAACGCTGGCACACCCGGGCTTCAAGCACTTCGTGCGCATGCGGGTCCGACGCGATGGCAGCCGTCTGGACGCGTGGGTGATTGGGCTTCTGGATCCACTCGCCCCGGACGCGAAGCCCGTTCTCGTGGATCAGTGGTCGTGGGAGCCCTGGGCCGACTCATGACGCGGGCGGAAGGTGTCGCCCATCGCGGGCCGACGGTCCTTTGACAGCGCGTCCTCGTGATCCGTTCCTCGATCTTTCAGGTGTGCAATCGGCTGCAATCGACTTCGCCGTTGACCGCGTGTACTCCCAGTGGGCTCGGGTGGATCGGGCTCAAACGGCATCCCGCCATCCATCGACAGCGATCGCGAGGAGCACGGTGAGGCCGTTCGGAGGGGGCTGTCCCGAGCGGACGGTAACCTAGAATGGCATCAAACGCCTTTTCAGCCGCCACCACACCGCTAGGAGAGCCATCATGAAAAACTCGATTTCCGTTACGGCTTGCGTGAACCTCGCCGGCGTCCTGGTTACTGCGACGTCCCTGGCCCAGACCCCAGCGACGCCGAGCACCGTCACCGTGAACACCACGAGCGGGCTCGCGCAGCTCGCGGACACTCCGATCGGCGCGAACGCGGCGGTCTATGACTCGCACCTGTACGAGGCCGCCATGCCGGCCCTGCTTTCGGACGCCGGCGTGCGGCTCGTACGTTATCCGGGTGGCTCGACGGCGGATTTGTACCACTGGCAGTCGGACACCGGAAGCTATGCCGCCAACACGTTTGATTCGACCATGTCGGTCGTTCAGGCGGCTCACGCGCAGGCGATCATCACCGTGAACTACGGCTCCGGAACGCCGGCCGAGGCTGCGGGCTGGGTCCAGTACGCGAACACGGGCGGTCCCTCCTACAATGGGCCCGCTCCCACGTACCCGGGGGGCAGCGCCACGGGCCAGCGTTATCACATCAAGTACTGGGAAATCGGCAACGAAATCTACGGCAACAGCACGTACGGCGGCAACTGGGAGAACGACGTCAACCCCCCGGGTCCCGCGGAATACGCCGCGCTTCTCCAGCAATACTCGGCGGCGATGAAAGCGGTGGACCCGTCTATCAAAATTGGCGCTGTCCTGACTGCGCCAGGCAACTGGCCGGACGGGGTGATCAACACCACCTCTCCCCAGCCCTGGAACAACACCGTTTTGTCGACCGCGTGCAGCGCCGCCGACTTCGTCATCGTTCACTGGTATCCGCAGAGCCCCGGGGCCGAGTCCGACCCGGGCTTGCTGGCCACCCCCCAGAGCGGCGGCTCCAACACGCCCAGCATTCCCAGCATGGTCGGCACGCTGCAGTCGCTGATTGCTCAGTACTGCGGATCGCATGCGAAGGACATCGAGATCCTCGTCACGGAGACGAATTCCGTGTCCTACAATCCCGGCAAGCAGACCACGAGCCTCGTCAACGGGCTCTTCCTCGCCGACTCGATGATGACCTGGCTTGAGAACGGCGTGACCAACGTGGACTTGTGGGCCATCCACAACAGTCCCGTTTGCGGCACCAACGATAGCTCGTCCTTGTACGGTAGTTACGGCTACGGCGACTACGGTTTCCTGTCGAGTGGCGGAATGTGCTCGACGTCCATAGAGCCGCCCGCCGAAACGCCGTTTCCTTCGTATTACGGGGTGCAGATGCTGGCGCACGCGGTCGAGCCGCGGGGCACGTTGCTGAGCGCGACGTCATCGGCGGCGCTCGTATCGGCACACGCCGTTCAGGGGGAGGCCGGAAACGTCAATGTGCTGCTCGTCAACAAGGACCCCGCAAACTCGTACGCCGTGACGGTGTCGCTTCAAGGAGCAAGGCGGTGGGGCGTCGGAGACGTATTCACCTACGGGGAGAACAGCGCGTCGATCGCGCAGAGTGCCACCCGCGTGTCGAACTCATCGTTCGCGATCACCCTCGCTCCGTACTCGCTCACGACCGTCCGCGTGAACTGAGCGCAGTGGCCGGCGCAGCGCAGACGTGCCAAATAAGGTCGGCGTTGCAGCCTCGCTGAAATCCCCACGATGATCGAGGAGCTCAGGGAGGCGACCAGTCTCGAGTCGAATGACCCGAGGCTGCACGGCGCACGGATCTGCGCGAGCTCACCGCCGGGGTGGTCTATGGGATGGATGACGAGCGCGGGCGACGAATCACCGTCGAAACGGACGACGGGGCATCCTATTGGGTCTTCGCGGACGCGTCACGTCTCGAGCGTGTCGTCGCCAACCTCATCACGAACGCGCTCAAATATTCCGCCGAGGATACCCCCGTGAACGTCCGTATCTCCCGCCAGGGGCCCAACAACATGCTCGAGGTGAGCGATCGGGGTATCGGTATTGCCCCGGAGAGCGTCACGATGCTCTTTGAGCGCTACTACAGGACGCCGGCTGGCAAGACGCGCGCGAGCGGTCTCGGTCTCGGCCTCTACATTGCACGCCTGATCGTCGAGGCGCGGCGGGCGAATCGAGGTCAGCAGTGAGGTCGGCAAGGGCAGCACGTTCAGGTTAATCCTGCCGGCGTACACCGTGTCTTGATGCCTATCTTAGGCTCCCGCGGAAAGGCTGCGCCTCCGGTCGCGAACGTCTAAAGCCCTCGACGAGAAGCGGGGCCATTTGGCGTTTTGCCTTTGGCCGTTGGCAATCCGCAAGCGACTGAACTCGAATGGATCGAGCTCTGGCCGCTCGCCGCCCCCGCGCCGACCGGGGAACGCGCTGTGCATGTGACGCGGAGAGCCCGGGATGAACCAGAATGCGGAACCCGGTGCACCCATCGCCGCGTCGCCTCCCGGCGACGCACGCCACGACCTGCACGCCGAGGTCCAGCGGCTCCGGCGTGCGCAGCGCACGGCCCAGAGGACGATCCGGGAACTCAGGGCCGCGGTCGCCGCGCGAGACGAGTTCATCGCGATCGTGAGCCGCGAGCTGCGTAACCCGACGGGAGCCATCGTCGTCAGCGCGAGCCACCTGATTTACAAGGCGGGGCGCGAGCCGGATCTGCCAGCTTGGCTCACGCCTCGCCTTTTGACGCTCGAACGCCAGACACGCAGCTTCGTCCGCCGCGCAACGACGCTCATGGACGTCTCCCGCCTCGCTTCGGGAAACCTCCGCCTCGACCGGGACGTCGTCAGCCTGAGCGACATCGTGAGCGACGTGGCACGCGAGCTCGCCACCGAGGCCGACCATGCCGGATGCGAGCTGCGCCTGTCCATCGAGCCGGACGTGGTCGGGACCTGGGATCGGGTCGCGCTCGAACAGATCACGATCGACCTGATGTCGAACGCCATCAAGTACGGTGCCGACCGCCCCGTGGAAACCTCCGTCACGTCCACCGGCGAGGACGCGACGATCGAGGTCCGCGATCACGGCGCGGGGATCTCCGAAGTCGATCGGTGCCGCATCTTCGAGCCCTTCGAGCGCGCGGTGGTCCCGCGCCGGTCGAAGCCGGGCTTCGGTCTCGGGCTATGGATCACGCGGCAGCTCGTGGTCGCCCACCGAGGCGAAGTGGCCGTACAGAGCCAGTCGGGGATCGGTTCGGTTTTCACGGTGAGCCTTCCGCGGGCGATCCAGACGCGTCCCCGATGAGCTCACACGAATTCGTCCCGCACCCCGCCAAGTTCACGAGCGGCATCCCAGGTCTCGACCGGGATCATGCCCGGCGTGGGGCACGAGACGCCCCGCTCGCGATCGCGGAAGCGCACAAAGCGACGAGGTCGAACCAAGCCGAAGAGAAGGCGGGATGAAGACGATCGTCATCGTCGATGACGAGTACGATCTGGCGGACGTGCTTGCCGGGACGCTGTCCGATATGGGGTTTCGTGTGTTCAGCGCCATCAACGGCAGGCAGGGCCTCGAGGTCATGGCGGAGCATCCGCCGGACGTGGTGCTCCTCGATTTCATGATGCCGCTGCTGGATGGGGCCGGAGTCCTCAACGCCATGCGTGCGGACCCCAAGCTCGCCGGTGTCCCGGTGATCATGACGAGCGGCGTGCCGGAGTCGGTGGTGCGCGAGCGGTGCCCGGGGTACGTCGCATTCCTGCGCAAGCCGTTCGACTTCCAAGCGCTTCTGAAGGCGGTGGACCGGGCGACGGCGGGGCCGTAGAGGTGCGCAGCGGGGATATCTACCCAACGAGACCATGCCGAGGCCGCGCCCTTCACACGGTTGCCCATCGGGCTGACTGTCACGCTGGGCGTCGAGGCCCGCGCGCGAACGAGTCGCGGGCAGCGCGTCCCGCTTCGCTCACGACCGGTGCTCGAGGGTGTATGCCGGCAGCGTCGTGAGCCGTGTGTCTTCGACAGGACCGCCTACGGTAAAGTGATAAAATATTTGCCAATCGCGCGAAGTGATTCCAAACGCTTCATGGACGGCATCGTCGAAATAGCAACCAATGCCTGTCGCACGAATCCCCGCCTCTTCGGACTCGAGGTAGAGCACCTGACCCACCATACCGGCTTCCCGGAACAGGTTCCGGTAAAAGGCGGCGCCGTATTGGGTCAGGCTCTCCGTGTAGTCGGCAATCATGCCCAAGCTGAAGGCTCCGTCGCCCGCAATGCTCTGGCCGCACGAAACCGTGGTCGCGAGATCCCGACAGTCGCCGGGCTCAAGCAGGTACAGCGGGAGCCCCGAGGGGCACGAAGGGGGTCGCTCCCAACGAGACTCAGGCCGAATCACGTGCTTGAGAGTCGGGACCTTGTCAGGGTCTCGCACAAGCGCATAAAGGCCGGCCGGCAGGTCCCGCACTCGGTGGACGAACAGGCCCAGATGGATGCGCGGCCGCCACGGCAGCGCGTCCCAGGGCATCGATCGGCCGTCGCGGGTCGGCATCAGCCGAGCGAGCATCCGAAAGAACACCTCTCGCGCAAGCACGGTCGATCCATCCATCGCGACGGCACTGCGGCGACCCAGGATGGCCCTCTCTGCGGTGAGCCGGCCCGCCTGGGCCGACTGCCCGAAGATCTCCTCGTGCGACGGAAAGCCCAAGAAGTCTTCCTCGATCGGAGGCCGTGCGGGCTGCCGCGTGGCCCGGGCGACCTGGTCGATCACCGGCCATTCGACACCGTGCTCGACGCTCAAGACGTTGGCCTTGCCCGACCAATGGGCGTCGAGGCAGACCGGAAAACCCTCCAGCCGTCGCAGAGCCGTCGACGAAGACGCCGGAGCGACCCAAGCGAGCAGCTCGGATTCCTCATGCTCCGCCGTCCCATAGTCGTCGCCCCGGTCGAGCCCCAAGAGACCCGCGATGGCGCGGCTGCCGAACCCGTCGAGAAACGCCAGCCGCCAGCCAAGAGCCGCCGCCGCGATGCGCAAGCTTGCGAGCGCGTGCCCGACGTCGTGTTGGCAATATCGGAACGATCGCTCCCCGTACTTCCAGGCCTCGCGCCAGTGGATCGACGTGAGTCCCACGAGAAATGAGCCATCCTGCGGCGGCGGGCACAGAAGCGCCCACTGGTTTGCGGCAAGCACAGCCCGCCGTTCGAGAGCGTGCTCCCTGGGTGCGTAGTGGTACACGCCGGGAGCGTCGCCGAGCCGCTGGATCGGCGGCAGAATCGCATAACCCTCGGTCGGATGGAGATTGCCGCTCGAGGGGTTCGCGCGCAGCGACCAAGTCGCCTGACCCAAGCGCTTCCACGCCGTCAGAGACAGCGCGTAGCGAAAGAGAAGAGACACCGATTCGAGGGAGAGCGGCTCCGCCTTCACCTCGGCGAGCCCCCCATAGAGTCGGTCGTAAGGAAGCGGACGGCCCGGTTCGGGTAGCGGGAGCCGAACGACATCGGCTCCCGAATACCGTCGGAATGGATCGGGCTGCGTCGTCCAGTCCAGATAACCGAGCGACGCGGCGTACCGTTCAAAGTGGTGCTTGGTTCGCTCGTGGTAGGCAATGGCCGTTTCTTCGGCGAGGGCCTGGGCGTCGAGCGCGTCCGCCAACGGTGCGGCCACTCCCATCGACGCGAGCGGAAGGCGATGGGGACCTGTCGACATCGAGGGGGCTACTGAGCGCTCAAAGCGCTCATAGCGCATCAAGGAGTCCTTGCACAGCGGAACCCGTAGGCGTACGCGCCTTCGTCGGCCGGGTTGTTGGCACCGCGAAACGGAGGAAATTGCCCGGTGCCGGTGTTGAAGTCGCCTCCCTGATCCGATCGCTGGGTCGCGGGGGTGAAATTGGCGCAATCGACGCACGGATTGACGTAGCCGGCATGCCAATCCAGGTTCCACTCCCAGACGCTGCCCGCGAGATCCAGCTGGCCCCACGCCCCGACGCCAAGCGCGGCCGTCCCCACCGGAGCGAAGTTCACCACGCCCGTGCAGCTGCCAGAACCGCTCGGGTAGTAGCATGCATAGATGGCGTACTGGCTACTCGTTCCGGGAGCCGCAGTGCCCCATGGGTAATGGCGCTCTTCGCTTCCGCCCACCGCTGCATATTCCCATTCCGCTTCGCTCGGCAGAAATCCGTTGTCCCAGATGCAGAACGCGTATGCCTCATACCAATTGACGCAGGTGATGGGCCAATTCTCCTGACTGGCAACAGAAGGCGTCCACGTATCGTAGTGGGACCCGGTCGCGAGGTTCGGTACCAGTTGACCGGTGCACGCCAAGTTGGCGTTGGTCGGCGCGACGCTTGGGTCGTCCGACGCGACCCACCCCGGCTCAAATCCGCCTCCGGTCGCGTTGAGGCCCTGGCCCCCATTCAAGTGCGTGTGCTTGCCCGACCCCGCCGACGGCAGCCAGCCGGCGCCTCCGTTCCAAGCGGCCACAAACTGACGGAACCGCCCCACCGTGACCAAATATTTATCCAAACGAAAGCTGCTCACAGTCGCCGGATCGGCCTCTCCGGTCGGACCCCCGCCGGAATAGGTGTAGGTCCGATAGTAGGTGCCCCCCGTTACTTCGAGGCTCGTGCAGCAGCTCTCGTTGGCGGCTCCGCAGTCGGTGATGCCGGCTCCGCTCGTTTGACAACTCGGCCCGACGCCGCAGACGGCGCAGGCCGCGCCGGCTCCGCAGGTTGCGCTGGCCGTCGCGGGTTCGCAGATCCCGGCGTCGTCGCAGCAACCCTCGGGGCAGTTCGTAGGACCGCAGGCCCCCGGAGCATTGGCGTTTCCGTCGGGACCCGCTTCGGCCGGCTCGCTCACGTCGTCGTTCCCGCTCGAATCCGCCTGGCCGCCCGCGTCGGCGTTCCCACTCGAATCGGGCGGCCCGCCCGCGTCAGCGGTCGCGCTCGAATCTGCCTGGCCCCCGTCGGTGTTCACACTCGAATCGGGCGGCCCGCCCGCATCGGCGTTCGCGCTCGAATCGGACGGCCCGCCTGCAACCGAGTCGGACCCAGGACCCGCGGCGCCAGCGACGGTCGCGTCCGACGTGGTTGCCGTGTGCGAGATACCGGCATCGATGGAAAGGCCGCCCACGAGATCGATACAGCCATCGAGGACTGCGCTCGAGACCAACGTGACGGCCAAGAGTCCCCAATGACTGCAGGTCCGTCGGGACCGGAATCGCTCGACTCGGGCGCCTTCAGGAAACGGATCGACGATCACGGCAAGGTTGGGTCGAGGGTTGAGGCATGTGCCGGGCTCGAGGCATTACCCGCGCGGTGGCTGGGCGTGGGTGATCCCGACTGGTCCGACGAATAGCTCCATGGGGGCCGCCCTTCCAGTGCCAGCGAAGCAAGCGCGGCGCGCGCAGGGAGTCCGTCCGTGTCACCGGCGAATCGCTCGCGGGAACAAGGGCCCGCACGCGTGGCCGGAACTGACGTGTCGTCGCGACATGGTCATGACAACGCGGGGGGGGGAAAGCACGATTTGGGAGGGACGCCCCACTTGGCGCGCTTGGCCAGTAGCCTGGATCGGCGGTTGGCTCTTGTTGCCGATCCTCATCGGTGGAGTGCTGCTCGCGTCGGTGTGGCTACGGACGAAGTCCAGCCGCTGGAAGCTCACGTTCCTCCGAATCGAGGCCGAAAGGGGATGGATCTCGCGTCGTGTTGATACGCTTGAGTTATGGAGGGTGCGCGACGTTGAGTTTCGGCAGTCACTCGTTGACCGCTTGGTTGGAATATCGCGAATCGTTGTTACAGCTCACGATGGAAGGCTGCCCACGATGGAAATTCGGGGTATCCCCGGTGACCGCTCGGTCTATGACCGTCTGATGACCGCAGTGATGCAAGCCAGAAACCAGCGAGGAGTGGTGAATTTCAATCCCTAAAGGAGGCTGGCAAGGCCGGGGGCACCGCAGAGGTACGGGCCGCGGAAAGTGCGTTCGCTGGCGCCTCCAGGTCTTTGCTCCGCAACCGCGGACGCAGGTCGCGCAGCTTGGCCTCGAGGTGCGCGCTGTGGCTCTTTCGCAAAACGCCCATACGCCCGAAGGCATTTTACGAAAGGCGACGCGGACACACCCTCAGCAAGTGCGGGAAGTTGAGCGGAACCTATCCAAAGACCGGCTGATCGGCAAAGCGGTCCAGTTAGTGCAAAGCCGCTTTCAACTGAAGCATCCGCCCCGTGGTGTGGGCCGATTCACTCCCGCTCTGAGGTTGGGGCGACGTGCTTCCAATGAACGGCTCTACCGCCCCCAAGCCCGCTGCAGTTGTCGAGCGCACCTTATCGCGCGCGCTGCGCCTCTTCGCGAAGGGGGAGCCAGGAGAAGCGATTGGGGCCTCTCTGCTGACGCTCACGGTCTTCCTGCGGTTGACCGGCTATTGTCTGCTTCAGACAGTACGCGAGCCGGTCCTATTTCTTCACGGCGGAGCCGAGGTAAAGCCATACGCCCGGGCGGGGAAAGCTCGACTTTTGGTCGTCGTGCTGTCATGAGAGCCCAGACGGCGATCGCGGGCGCGGCCTTGGTGGCCTTGACGCTGTCGCCGAGGTCCGCGCGTGCCAACGAGCCACCCCCGAGCCCGGCGCCGTCCGCTGCGCCCTCGGTCGCAGTGCCGTCGTCGGCGCCCGCACCGCCGCCCTCGCCGAAGCGCCCGCTCCCCGACTACAACGGGCTTGGCCGGCGCCCAACCACGCCGGGGGAAGTCGTTCTATGGATCCCGCGGATCCTGCTCTCGCCCTTGTACTTAACGACCGAATGGGTGATCCGCCGCCCGCTCGGCGCCGCCGCCTCGGCGGCCGAACGCGCCGACCTGCCCACTATCCTCTACAACTTCTTCGCCTTCGGGCCCGACCACAAAGCGGGCATCGTGCCGATCGCATTCGTCGACTTCGGCTTCAACCCGAGCGTCGGCGTCTACGGGTTCTGGGACGACGCGTTCTTCAAGGGCGACGATCTGCGCGTTCACGTGTCGTTCTGGACCGACGACTGGATCGGCGCCTCGCTGGCGCAGCGAATCCGCTTCCACAAGAAGGACAGCGTTCAGCTGAAGCTGCTCGGCGTGCGGCGTCCAGACCACGTGTTCTACGGGATCGGGCCGAGCACCCTCGAGTCTGCCCAAAGCCGTTATGCCGAGGACAAGCTCGACTTCGGGGTGCTTTTCAACTTTTCGATGTGGCGCTCCAGCAAGATCGACGCGGGCGCGGGGGTGCGCTCGGCGTCGTTCCGCGACGGCCACTACGGACGCGATCCGGGCATCCTTCAAGAGGCGGCGGCAGGTGTCTTTCCGCTGCCGACCGGCTTCGCGAACGGGTACACGGCCGAGTACAACGACGTCCTCGTGGCTCTCGACTCGCGGCGGCCGTACCCCGCCGACGGATCGGGAGTGCGCATCGAGGCTCAGGCCGAGCAGGGCAGCGACGTGCGCCAGTCGCCGGCGTCGGGCTGGATCCACACCGCGGGGGGCGCCGGCGCGTTTTGGGACGTGAACGGCAGCCGCCGGGTCGTCAGCCTTTCGATGCTCACGATGTTCTCGGACCCGCTTGGCTCGAGGCCGGTCCCCTTCACGGAGCTCGTGACGGTGGGTGGAGACATCGCATCGCCGGGGGCCTTCCCCGCACCGATGCCCGGGTTCTTCCCAGGACGGCTCGTGGACCGGAGCGCCGCCGTGGCGACGCTCCGCTACAAGTGGCCGATCGGCCCGTGGATCGACGGATCGCTGCAAGGGGCCGTGGGCAACGTGTTCGGCGAGCACCTGGAGGGATTCGAGACGAGGCTTTTGCGTTTCTCCGGGGCCTTCGGCATCGAGAGCGACAGTTCCCCCGACAGCAGCTTCGAGTTCATCGTGGGCTTCGGGACGGAAACCTTCGATCATGGCGGGCAGATCGATTCGCTGCGGCTGGCACTCGGGATCACGCGCTTTTAGGTTTAGGAGGCGTTACGGGATCATGATTCGCTGGGTACCGCCGCTCCTCGTCTTCGCCTCGAGCGGCTGCGCCGCCGGCGGTCCGGCATTCCCGCTGCGAGAGCCGATGACCGTCGACACCGATCTGCGCCCCGTGACCGTCGCTTGCCGCGCATCGCCGACGCCGAAGGATCCGCACAATGTGTCGTGCGCGCCCGACATCTATGTGTCGCCGCTCATGTGGGACGGAGCGGACAACCTCTTGTTCCGGCCGCTCTCGGAGGCCGTGGGCATCGGGCATCACGGCGAAGCCGTGAACGTGAACAGTCTCGACGAGGTCCCGGACTCGGCCTGGTTCACCAACCGCATCGGAGCTCGCGTCATGAGCACGGAGGAGGTCGCGCGAGGCGCCTGCGATCCAGCACTCCTCCTCGACCCGGACGGATCGGCGGATGGTACATGGCTCATCGATCACGGAAAGACCGACGGATCGTCGCCCGGTTTCCGCGTCAACATTCCGGGCAAGGGCAAGTACCTGTTCAAGGGGGAGCCAACCGATCAACCGGAGCGCCCGAGCGCGGCGAGTGTGATCGGCGCAGCCGCGTACTACGCAGTGGGCTTCAACACGTCATGCGAGCAGGTCGTGTACTTGCGTCCGTCGCTGCTCAAGCTCGCGCCGGGGCTCAAGCACAAGGGCAACTTCGGCGGGACGGAGCCCTTCGACCAGAAAGTGGTCGACAAGATCCTCGCGGACTCGCCTCACAGGGGAGCGCTCGTACGCATGCAGGCCTCCGCATGGCTGCCAGGCTACCTGATCGGCCCCTTTCGCTATACGGACACGCGATCGGACGACCCGAACGACATCATCGCGCACGACGATCGACGCGAGCTGCGTGGCGGAAGGCTCCTTGCGGCGTGGCTCGATCACTTTGACGCTCGCGCGCAAAACACGCTCGACAGTTGGGTGACCGAGTCCCACGAGCCCAAGGGCAACCCCGCCGCCTCCCCGGGCCACGTTGTTCACTACTACCTCGATACGAGCGACTGCCTCGGATCCGAATGGGCGTGGCAGGAGATCTCTCGACGCCTCGGCTATTCGTACGTCGTCGACTGGGGGGACATGGCGCGCGACCTGATCACTCTGGGCATTCCCACACGGCCCTGGGACCGAGTCCGGCGAGAGCGGGGGTTCGAGATCTTCGGCTTCTTCAACGTGAAGGACTTCGAGCCCGACGAGTGGAAAAACGAGTACCCAAACGCCTCGTTCAGTCGAATGACCGAGCGGGACGGCGCATGGATGGCGCGCATCCTTGCGCGCTTCACGCCCGAGATGGTCGAAGCGCTCGGCCGCGCCGCAAGCTTCTCGGACCCCATCAAGACCCGCTACCTAACGAGCGTGCTGCAAGGCAGGCTCGACAAGATTCTCCAGCGATATCTGATGCGCCTATCGCCCCTTGCCGACGTCCACGTCGTCGGCGCCGACCGACTCTGCGCCGAAGACCTCGCAGAGACGCAGCGGCTCGGTCCGCTCGAAGCGTTTCGCTACGATGCGCGCCTCGCAAGCGCCGCTGCCAAGGAGCCGCTTGCCGTGAGCCGCGCGCCCGACGGCGGGATTTGCGTGACGCTGCCCCACGTCGCAGCGGAGGGCGACCCTCGGGATGACGCGGCCGAGCGCTACGTGCGAGTCACGATCGCAGACGGCGTGGCCCGAGGAGTCCTCGTCGCCTACCTCTATGATCTGGGACCCACACGAGGCTATCGGCTCGTGGGGCTCGAGCGGCCGGAGCCATGACGCTGTGGCGAAACCGCTCGGCAGGGCGATTGTGACGCGCCCTCGCGATGCACCGACGGCTCGACGCCAACGATCGTGCGCTCGACTGCGATCCGTGCCGGCCGGTGAAGGCCCTGCTTGGGGGCTACCCTTCGGCCTGCTCCAGGAACATGGAGGCCAGATAGGTCCCGTGGATCAGGGCCGTCAGCTCTCCTGCGCGCCGCGCCAGCGCACGCCGATCGGACTCGCTCCAGCTCTTGCGCGGCAGCTCGGAGGCCGCTCGCCGATGGGCGCGGCCGAGCAGGTGGCCCAGCGTGGTCACGATGGACGCGAGCTCGCCCGGGGCAAGCGCCTCGAGGTCGACTCTGTCCTCGGACGGCGTGAACTGGCGCGCGACGAACGACAGCCGAAGTTGCGCCGACCGGAGCGCCTGTAGCCGCCGCGGAGGCGCCGTCAGCATCGCGCGCGCGCCTGCCACCACCCGTTCGGCGTCGGTGCGGATCCCGGCGGCGTCCAGGCCCCTGCTCGAGGCCGTCTCGGCGCAGCGAAACGTGGCCGCAGGCCTGGCCTCCTTGAGGTCGTACAGGAACAGCTTCTCGCGCGACCTGACCAGCGCCGCGATGCGCGTCGCCCCGAGCGAGCCGACGCCTGAAATCCGCTGGGCCGCGTCCACAAGCTCGCTCGTGGCGCGGAGCTTCACCGGGCGGCCCGGGCGACGATCGGCGAGCCGATCGGCATAGTCGGCCAGGAGCTTCGGCGTGGCCTGCCGTACCGGCGGGGAGAGCGGCAGGTACTTCTGCCCCAGCAGGAAGCGGCGCTCTCCCTTCTGCACCGGGGCCCGCGCGTCCAACATGTTTCGCTTGGTGCGGGTCTCGGCCCGCGCGATCAAGAATTCGATCGGGCCGGGCAGACTCGGTGGCCTTGGCGGCGTCTTCGAGAACGCTGCTCGTGAGTGAGCCTCGAGCAGCGTCTCCACCATCGCAACGATATGGGCCCCCGCGAGCCCGGTGAAACCGGCCGAGAGAAAGCAGGAAACCGACAGGCGAAGAAGATCATCGCTCCAGGGAGCTCCTGGGATGGCCTCGTCGAAGTCGTTCAGGTCGAAGATCACGCGGCCATCGTCGGTGCGAAAAGCGCCGAAGTTCTCGAGGTGCATGTCGCCGTCGATCCAACCGCGGCCAGGCAGCGGGGCGCGCAGGTCTGGCCTACGGCCCAGTAGCTCGTAGAAAAGCGGGGTGCTGCCGCGCAGGAACGCATGCGGAGAGCGCAGCATCTTCTGGCGTTTTAGCTGGAACATGACCGGAAGCCGCCTCGTGGCGTGCCGGTCGAACCGTCGCTGCATCGTCGCGAGCTCTTCGAAAGGGACATGGATCATGGGGCCGCTACACCTCGTCTCGTCGGGCCGCGCCTGGGCTAATTGAGCAGCCGATCCTTGTCGTGGCCACCCTCTACCGACTGCCGATCGGGGCGCGCGCGTTCGTCGCCGAGCTGCGCGCCCGCGCGCGTTCGGCGGCGGACTGGGTCGCGTCGGAGACCGCGGCGCAGCGCCTTCTCTGGTTCTCTCGCGGAGCTGTATCTCGCGGATACACTGCTCGAAGCCGCGGTCGAGGACGCTGGTCTGGTGGATCTGCGAGCGGTGCGCCTGGATCTTCCGGAAGTCGATCCAGGCATGCGAAAACTGATGCACGAAGAGCGGCCCGGCGTAGAGCAGGTCCGATCCGTAGATGTGCTCCCACTGATAGGTCTCGTTCCAGGCCGCGTGGCTCGCGGCGGGCACCGGATGCGTCGGCGACGCCAGGGCGAGCACGTAGAGGAGGGACGCCTCGCTGTAGCCCTCCCAGCCGTAGTGATAGAAGCCGCTCTCGGGCTTCCAGCCCTGAGCAAGCGTGGCCTTGCCGTTCCTCGCCCAATCCCAGTCGACCCGGCCGTAGAGGTCCCGAGCCAGTGCGCGGATCTCCTTCTCGTCGGCGGTGTCGGCCGTGAAGTAGGCGCCCGCCGTGAGCACTCCTGCGAACAGCAGGGCTGTGTCGATCGGCGAGAGCTCACTTCGCCACGCGCGCCGGCCGGTCCCCCGATCCAGGAAGTGATAGTAGAAGCCGCGGTAGCCCGTCGCCGCGGGGTCCGGGCCGTGCGGGCTGCTCTCGAAGAAGCGGAGGGTCACGAGCGCGCGCGCAGCCGCGTCAGCCCGCGCGAGCCAGCCGCGCTCTGCCGCCACGGCCAGGACCGACAGGCCGAACCCGACGACGGCGATGCTGGCGGGCGAGCCATCGCGAGACGTGTCGGCGACGAGGCCGTTGTCGGCATTGGTCGCGTCGACGAAGTAGCCGAAGGCACCGCGCTGAAGGCGATCGAGCAGCTCGTCGTCGCGCATCGAACCCCGTGGATACCACGCCGCGACGGGCGCGCCGGGTCCGACTCGCGCAACGTCACCGTCGATTTGCCTCTGACTTGCCGAGCACTTGCCTCGCCGCCCGCCGCCCGCTCGCAATGGCGCCGTGAACGGTTGCGTTGCGTCCGTCGGACTGCGTCGCCTCGCCTGCGAAAAAGAGCGTCGCGTCGACCGGATGGGCGAGCTCGGCGCCGGCTTGGCGACCGCCGACGCCGGCGTAGCTGTACGCGCCGCGCGCAAAGGGGTCGCGCTGCCAGTCGTGGCTGAATCCGCCGCGGAGGTCGTGGCGCAGCCGCATCGCGTTCACGCCAAGGGCGGAGGCCAGCCCCTCGACCGCCGCGTCTGCGCGCTCGGCCTCGCCGAGCTTTGCAAGCGCCCGCGCACGACGGCCACCCGCCCACCCCGTGACGACGGGCCAGGGCGGAGGACGACTGATCCACCATACCGGGAAGGGCGGCTCGCCTGTAAAGAGGAACCCTTCCTGCGAGATCGAATCCCAGCCCGGCCACTTGTCGCCTTCGAATTGCAGGCTAAGCCGAGCCGCGTCGCCCATCTCGAGCCGCCGAAGTGCGTCCTCCTTGTCGGGAAGCCGTGGGGCGAAAACGATCGCGCCCGCCTTAAGCACACCGAGCGGCACGGTCACAACGAGATGCGGCGCCTTGAGCTCGGCGCCAGCGGCGGTGGAGAGGACAACTCGTTTGCGCTCCCACGAGACGGCCGTGGCGACGGTGTTGAGCTGCAACGTGCAACGGTCGCCGACCATCTGCTCGAACAAGGCCGTGACCAGGCCGTCGTAGCCATGGATGAAACGAAACTGTCTCTCGCTCCCGGGCTGCTCGTCAGCCGCGGTGTTGTCGAGAAGCGACTGCACACTCATTTTCGTCGGATCGGCCGCGTGATACCCCTCGACGAGCCCCAAGCTGCGCCGTTTGATCTCGGAATCGATCTCGATCCGGTCCACAAGATGCTGAAACGATTCGTCCTCTCCGCCCGAAGCGTGCGCAAGCACGGCGTCGATGGCCGAGAAGGTTTCCCGGGCACGGGAAACGCGCCCTTCGGAACGACGCGGCGTGCCGCGATCGATTTCACCGAGAGGCAGTCCCGCTTGCCGGGCCACGCCCAGGGTCTCCTCGACCGCGCCGTGGACGAACTCGGCTCCGAGCTCGATGGGGCCCTCGGGGGTATGGTGGGTGCAGACGCGGCCGCCGAGCCGCCTGCGCGCTTCTAGCAGCAGCACGCGAAGTCCGGCGGCGGTGAGATCGCGCGCGGCCGCTAGCCCTGCCACGCCTGCACCGAGGACGATGACGTCGGGGCGCGTCATGACCGCTCTGGACGCCGATCGCGGCTCGTGAAACCGTGATGGCTGACCCCGTGACGCTCGAGCTGCTTGAGTCCATCCATGGAGAGCCCTTCCGACAGCTCTACTCGATCTACGCGGCTTCGATCACGCCCCGCGAGCAGAAACCCGAAGCCTGGATCCGCGCCATGGTCACCCTTCCAGATTATCGCGTCTACGTCACGAAGGACGCAGGCCGCGTGCTGGGCTTCAGCATCCTGTTCTTGCGGCCGGTCGAGAACTTCTCGCTGCTCGAGTACATGGCCGTGGCGCCCGAACAGCGCAGCAAAGGGCTTGGCAGTACGCTGTTCCAGCAGACCGTCGCGCTCGCCGTAGCGCCCCAGGGAGCACCCCTGCCCGTGCTCCTCGAGATCGACTCGGACCGCGAGGCGTCGAGCGACCAGGCGATTCGCACCCGACGCGAGGGTTTCTACCGCCGGCTCGGTTGCGCGAAAATCGCCGGGCTCCGATACCTCATGCCCTTGCAAGGAGTCGGTCCAGCGCCCGAAATGGACTTGATGACGTACTGGGCGGGGTCGCCCGGCCGCCTGGCCCGCGACGATTTGAAACGGTGGCTCCAAACCATCTATCGAGACGTCTACCGCTGCTCACCGGACGATCCGCGGATCCGCCAGATGCTCGAGCCACTGCCCGATCCCGTATTGGTCGAATGAAGCGTAGTAGACTCGCCGTGTGGGGAGCCGCCCGTGTCTCTTGTTTGACGAGAAGCCCTGATTGCCCGAGGAGGATCGACATGGCCCCGTGTGTCGCTGGCGCGGACGTAATGATGGCGTGGACCAAGGCGGGAGTGATCGCCCAAGCATTGGGGTCGATCGGCATCATTCTGACTCTTTTTTACTCGGCGTGGACCTTCGCGACCTCCCTTCGCGAAAACTACTATGCCGAGCTCGACCGAGTGTACTTCGAGCTGTTGAAGACCGGGCTCGAACGACCGTACCTCTTGACCTCGCCGCCGCCGACGGACCCGGTAAAAGCGAGGGAGTACGACGCATACGCGTTCATGGTGTGGAACTTCATCGAGACCGTCGTCGACCGCAGCGAAGCCAGGTCGAACAGGCATCTACGCGAGACGTGGTATCCGATCATCGCGACCGAGAACGCGCTGCATCGCGGATGGTTCGACCTGCCCGAGAACCGGCGCAAGTTCAAGGAGCGTTTCCGCATCTTCATCGAAACGAACTACCCAGGGCCGATTGTGGCCGGTTGAAACAGGGCGGCGCTTTGCTTGCGAAGTCTCAGCCGGCGGCGTCACGCGCTCGCCGAGCGCAGGCCCCTGGTTCTGCTCGGGGTGAAATCGTCGCACCGCGAGAACGCCGAGGGCCACGAAAAGGATCAGCACGATGCCTTGGGCGATGGCAAAGGGAGGCTCGCTTCCTTTCGGCGCGAGGGCATGCAGCGCCGGGACCTTGAGGAAGCTCTGCACCACGAGCACGAACACGTTGAGATAGAGGGACGTGACCGCGGTGATGACATAAACCGCGCGCCAGGCTCCGGCTAGCCCGAAGGCGTAAAGGGCCAGGATCGCTGCGGCGAGCAAAACCAGGGACAGGACCCCGACGATGTGCGAAGGGAGCACCTTTTCGGCGTGAAAGAGGAACCCTGTCGCGCTGGTCAGGACGGTGGTCGCGAGAAAGACCCCGGTCCAGAAATCGAGCTCGGTCGACGTCAGCATGCAGACGACGACGACGATCCCAGACGCGATGCCCGCGAGACTGATTGCAACGTGCAGCGTTGTGAACGCTGCCGTCGACATGCCGAGAATCGTCGCGGGCGTCGCTGGAGAGATCGCGGCGTCGGCCCCTTTGGCGGTGGTCGTTTCCATGGCTCCTCCTTTTGACCCACGGGTGTACCACCGAAGGGTGTGCGCGACGTTTCCACTTTGCGTCGCGAAGGCGACGACTTTTTGGCCGACGGTGCCCGGGCGTCTTGGTCCATCGCCCGCAGACCGATCCCGCAACGTCGTACGCCATTGTCGTGCTCCTCGTGGGACCGACGTTCTCCGTTACTGCGCCGTCTCTGGCTGCGGCCATCCGCAAACACGCGCCCCGAACGAGGCGATTTGCGGTTGCTTCGGGAACGGCGCGCGGGCATCGTCGAAGGGTAGCGGCGCAAGCCGTGGCAAAGGGCTTCAAATGACGCGGCAGCGGATGACGGCCGTACTGGAGAGCGGACCGCAGGCCGCTCGGTTGATGGCGCGACGACATCGCCGCGGCCCTAGCTTACGCGGCGTGGCGGACGGAAGCGCTTGAGCTGCCGCGCTCCTCGCGGGACTGCTGTGAGGGCCGCCAGTTGTCTTCTTGTGATCGGCACATTCTCGCTGGGCGCGCAGCACGCGCGTGCTGCCGATCCGCCCGGAGACACGCAAACCCTTCCGTGCCGCCCCACCATTGCCTGCACGGCGGATCTCGTGGTTGCCGGCGCGTTCGAGCTCGAGGCGGGTACTCTCTTTCGCCGTTTGGGGGCGACCGACCGCCAGTGGACTTTCCCGTTTCTGGCCAAGCTCACCGCGACGCAGTGGTTCCAATTTCAGGTCGGGAGCAATGGCTACAGCATCGCCCAGGGCGACGTTCCAGCGCAGTTTCTCGACGACGCGCAAATCGGCGGAAAGGTCCACTTCCTCGATCAGGGGAGGTTTTCCCCATCGTTGTCATTCTCTGCCCTTGCGAGCATCCCGACCTTTCGCGGACAGGGCTACCTGCGTACCTACGACGCGTTACTCACGGCGTACGCCACGAAGGACTTTGGCCCGCTGCACGCCGACTTCAACGTCGGCGAGAATGTATGGCGTGTGGAGAATGCTCCCAAACCTCAGGAATTCATTGCACTCGCGATCTCGATGAACCTCCCGGCACCGTTCGGCGTGATGGCCGAAAGTTATTATTTCACCGATGCGGCGCCAATCGCCATGCGTGACGGCGGGTTTCTCTTTGCGATCAGTCAGAGCCCAGAGTCCTGGCTCATGTTCGACGCCGGTGGTGATGTCGGAATGTTCCCCTCAAGGCGTGCGTACAGCCTCTTCATCGGAATGTCGATCGTGCCGGTGTTGCTCTGGCCATCGCACGCGGCCGCAAAGACAGCGTCTTGCTTCGATGTGCCGACTGGATTGTGGGAAGCCTCGGGGAGCGAACAGTGACAGATGCCGCAGATTGCCGGGTTGACCGGTGAAAGAACAAGGTTGCGCCGGAGCGCGGATTACCCGCCCGCAACGTGTACGGTGAACGGCAGCGCGCGCCGCGGCGGGTGCGGTCATGGACGTTTCAGGAACCTCAGATAGAACGCCCCGAACACCAGGACGACCCCGACATTCACCATCAGCCGCTCCCAGAACCGACTTCTGAAGAACAGGACGTCCACGCCGACTACGACGGCTACCATCGCAAGCACGTAGAGCACGGCGGGTGTCTGTCTGCCCATCCTTTCTTTCTACTACACGGGTGGGCGGCGTCCACAGTACCTCCCTAGCTTACCTGTCTCTCCACCGTACCCGTCTCTCCACGCGCTCCGCTTGCCCTCCGGCGCGGACTTCTTGACCGTCATCCACGCCGCGGGAGTCGCGCGTCTACGCGACGGCGCGTGTCGTCGGCGCAGTTTTCCCCAGGTCGGAGCACGAGCCATCGAGTGCCTCGCCCGACGGCGCAGCTCGGCTGCGACGCGAAAAGCGCCATTTGCGGGCGAGTTCGCTTTCAGCGCTCGATGCTCGCTCCTCGGCTCGCCATTCGGCCCCACCGGAGATTGAAGGCTGTGGCGATAGTTCAAGCGCCGCCCCCGGTCGGTGGTTAGGCTGCTCAGCTGGATGGCCGCCGTTGCGGCACTCGGCTCTCCACGGGGAGGTTCCCCACCTGCGCACACTTGGAGGACCAGGGGAAGTTTCGCTCACGCGCGCAGAGACCCGAAAGACATGATGAGGGGAAGAAAAGGCATCCAGTACGCCGCGACGGGCATCCGTGGTTTCGACGAGATCACCGGCGGAGGCTTGCCGGCAGGCCGGATCACGGTCGTGCTCGGCAGCGCCGGTGGCGGCAAGACGATCTTCGGCCTCCAGACGCTTGTCACGGGCGCGCGCGACTTTGGGGAGCCGGGAGTCTTCGTAGCCTTCGAGGAGAGCGTCGACCAGGTGTTCGAGAACACCGCGAGCTTCCTCTGGGGCATCGACCGGCTCAAGGACAAGAGCATCGCGGTTGTCGATGCCAATCTGCCGCAGTCCGTCGTGCAAGGCGGGGAGTTCGACCTTCTCGGCCTGCTCGCGGTGCTCGGACAGAAAGTAAAGACGGTTGGAGCCAAGCGGGTCGTGCTCGACGGGCTCGACGTGCTCCTCGCAAACCTCGGGGACCCGGTGCTGGCGCGGCGCGAGGTTTTCCGCCTGCGGGAGTGGCTCCAGGACAGCGCCATGACGGCCATCATCACCGCCAAGGCCAGTGCGGCCGACGTTCACTTGTCCCCGGAATACGACTTCTTGCAGTTCATGGCGGACTGTGTGGTGAAGATGCAACATCGCGTTGTCGGTGGCACCGCAGAGCGCTTCATCCGGGTGGCCAAGTGCCGAGGTGGCCCCCACTCCGCGAATGAGTTTCCGTTCACGATCGGCAACGCCGGGATCGAGGTCGGCGCCGGTGCAGCCACGGAGATCATCCACCCCGCTTCCGCCGCGCGGATTTCCGCAGGTGTCGAACGCCTCGATGCCATGCTTGGCGGCGGATACCACCGCGGAAGCTCGACCCTCATCACAGGCTCTCCCGGTACGGCGAAGACGACGCTGGCCGCGGCTTTTGCCTCAGCCGCCAGTCACCGCAAGGAACGGACGCTCTTCATCAGCTTCGACGAAGCGCCCGCGCTGATCGTGCGCAACATGGGATCGGTGGGCATCGCGCTGGGTCCTCACGTGGAGTCGGGGGTCCTTCGCATGCACTCGCTACGCAGTCGCGCCGCGAGTCCGGAGGCGCATGTGGCCCATATCCGCGAACTGCTGCGCGAGCACCGCTCGCGCAACCTGGTGGTCGATCCGATCTCGGCGGTTGGCCCGGACGCCGAGAAGAGCGTGGCGCAACGAGCCGCGATCGAGATTCTCGACCTCGCCAAAAGTCAAAGCATCACCGGCGTCTACACATCCCTCCTCGGAAACAACGCGGCGCTTACCGAAGACACCCCCATCGGAATCTCGACGATCGCCGACACGTGGATTCACGTCTCGTATCTGAATCAGGGCGGCGAGCGGAATCGAGCCCTGACCATTATCAAGTCGCGCGGCACCGAGCACTCCAGCCAGGTGCGAGAGCTCGTTCTCAGCAAGACGGGGGTCACGTTGGCGGACGTCTATTCCGCCGGCGGCGAGGTGCTCATGGGAACCCTTCGCTGGGAACGAGAAGACCGAGAGCGCCGCAAGCGACATACCGCCAAACGCGAGCTTGATCTTCGACAACGGGAAGCTGCACTGGCTCTGGCCGAGACGCAAGCGAGAACGCAGACTGCTTTGAGCGCGCAAGCCGTTCAGGAGGCGGTCATTGAGCGACTCGACGCCGAACGAGAGGAGAGCGACGAGCAGGTCGCGAGCCAGCACCTGGAGCTGCGCCAGCGAAGAGGCGCGGATGACCTGCGAGTAGCACGTCGGCGGATCACGCGGGGATTGTCTCGATGAGCGACGCCCGCTCCGGGTCGGGCAAGGAGCGAACGCTCAGGTTGCGAGTGTACGTGGCCGGGGAGTCGCCCAACTCGGTCACGGCCCTCCGACACCTGCGGGCCCTTCTCACTGCGTATCCATCGCTCCAGGTCGATCTCGAAATTGTCGACGTGCTGAAGCACCCGGAGTTGGGGGTGCGCGACCGCGTGCTCGTCACGCCGATGACGATCAAGTTGGCGCCGCGGCCGGAGCGCCGGATCTCCGGCACGCTCAAAGACGCGGACGCCCTTGTCGCCGTGCTCGGGTTGGCTGAGGTCCGTCGTGAGTGAGATAGAAACCCTGCGCAAGGAAAACGACGATCTTCGGGTCCGACTTGCCGACACGGAGGCGACCCTACGGGCGCTGTCGAACGGCGAGATCGACGCCGTCGCAGGCGAGGTCGGAGCCCCCCCCACGCTGCTCTTAGCGGCACAAGAGAAACTGCGCGAAAGCCAGCAACTCCTCCGCTCGGTGTTCGACGGCTCGCTGGACGCGCTGCTACTCGCCAATCCTCGTGGCCAGTACGTGGATGCCAACCCCGCCGCGTGCAGCCTGTTCGGACTGCCGCGAGAGCAGCTTGTCGGCCGCACCCTCCTCGAGTTCGCAGCGCCTGGCTACGACGCTGAGGCGGCCTACCAGGAGTTCGTCAAGCACGGTCGGATGGAAGGGGAGTTCCCGCTCCAGCGTCCCGACGGAGCACGTCGCGTGCTCGATTATCGCGCCGTTGCGAACGTCGCGCCCGGTCTTCACCTCTCGGCTCTGCGAGACATCACGGATCGCGTCGCGAGCCGAGAGCGCTTGCTGGAGAGTCGTGGCCAGCTCGAAGCCGCACAGGCGATTGCGCACGTCGGGAGCTGGGTGTCGGCTCTTGGGTTCGACGCCGAGATCGATTGCACCGCAGAGTGCTGCCGCATCCTTGGCGTGCCGGTCGGAACCACGCTGACTGTGCGCGACATGTTCGCCCGGATCCCTATTGCGGATCAAGAAGCCTTACAACGTGCCAACGCCGAAGCGATGGATCACGGAGCTCTCATCGACATCGAGCAGCGCGTGGTACGCCCGGACGGACGACTATGCTGGGTGCGCGCGCGCGCCTCGGTGCAATGCCAGGTGGGGGGGCTGCCCGCCCGTATGGTCGGCACCCTGCAGGATATCACCGACCGACGCGCCGCCTCGGATGCGCTGAGCGAAAGCGAGCACATGCTGCGCGCCGTGTTCGACAACACCTCGGACTCGCTGATCCTGTTCAAGGAAGCGGGGGTCTATGTCGAAGTCAATCCTGCAACGTGTGCACTGTTTGGACGGCCGCGTGAGCAACTTGTCGGTCACGTAGGCGCAGACTACTGCGTGGACTTCGATGGTACGGCGCTGAAGCAGCGGATGTTCACGGAGGGCCAGCTCATCGATGAGTTGACGATCCTCAGACCGAACGGAGAACTTCGCTTCGTCGAATTCGCCGCAAAGACGAACATCATTCCCGGACTTCATTTGGCACTCTTTCGCGATGTGACGGAGCGGAAAGACGCCGACGAGCGACGTGCCCGGCTCGCCGCGATCGTCGAGTTTGCCGATGACGCCGTCATCGGCGCGAACTCGGACGGGATCATCACGAGTTGGAACGGGGCCGCGGAGGCGCTCTACAAGTGGTCCGCGTCGGAAGTCATTGGACGCCCCGCCACCATCCTGCTTCTTCCTGAGAACCGGGCATCCGTCGCGGCCTTGTTGGAGCAGCTTCGGCGCGGGGAAGTGACCCGCCACTGCGAGACGACGCAATTGCGGAAGGACGGTTCGACCGTCGAGGTCGTGTTCACCGCATCGCCCATTTTCGACGCGGAGCACCGGGTCATCGGGAGTGCGCGAATCGTCCGCGACCTCACCGCACAGCGTAAAGCCGAGGCTCGTCTTCAACAGACGGAGGCGCAGTTACGACAAGCCCAAAAGATGGAGGCGATCGGTGTGCTGGCCGGCGGCGTCGCGCACGACTTCAACAACGTGCTGTCCGTGATTCTCAGCTTCACGTCCCTGGTCCTCGATGACCTGAAGCCCAATGATCCCATGCGCGCCGACATCCAGGAGATCGGTCGTGCGGGGGAACGGGCCACCGACCTGACTCGGCAGCTTCTCGCGTTCAGTCGCAAACAAATGCTTCAGCCGCAGGTGCTCGACCTGGGCCAGGCCGTTCTGGGCATGGAGAAGATGCTCAGGCGCCTTTTGAGCGAAGCGATCGAACTTACGCTGCTTCCCACCTCCTCGCTCGGAAGAGTTCTCGTCGATCCAGGACAAGTCGAGCAGATCGTCATGAATCTTGCCGTGAATGCCAGGGACGCGATGCCGAGAGGTGGCAAGCTCAGAATCGAGATGGCCAATACGGAACTCGATGCGGACTATGCGGGGCTTCACCCAGGAGTCGTGCCCGGGCGTTACGTCATGCTCGCGGTCACCGACACCGGCGTCGGCATGGACGCAGCCACACGCGAGCGCATCTTCGAACCGTTCTTCACGACCAAGGAAGTGGGAAGAGGGACGGGGCTCGGCCTTTCCACGGTCTTCGGGATCGTGAAGCAGAGTCAGGGGCATATCTGGGTATACAGCGAACCAGGGCGGGGTACGACGTTCAAGGTATACCTCCCGCGCGTCGAGCAGGCGGTCGATAAGGTCAGCGTGCGACCTCCGGCACCGGAGACGCTCCGAGGCTCGGAGACCATTCTGCTCGTCGAAGACGAGGAGCAGGTTCGCGTCGCCACCCGCACCATTCTACAGCGCCATGGTTACAACGTGCTCGATGCGCTGAGTGGGGGCGACGCCCTGCTTATTTGCGAGCAGTTCCCCGCGAAGATTCATCTGCTCCTCACGGACGTCGTGATGCCACGTATGAGCGGCCGACAGGTGGCAGAACGCCTGGCATCTCTGAGGCCGGCGATGAAGGTTCTCTATGTGTCCGGCTACACCGAAGACTCGGTCGTTCACCACGGCGTGCTCGACGCCGGCATCGCGTTTCTCCCGAAGCCCATCACGCCGCACGCCCTTCTCCGAAAAGTACGGGAGGTCCTCGATGGATGATTCTGACCGCTCAACCTTTCAAACCGAGAAACTCCGACTGCTTCTGGTAGATGACGACCCAGCCGTGCGCCACGGCTACGGCAGAATCCTTGCGCGTCATGATGTGACGGTCGAGACCGCGTCGAACGGTAAGGAGGCCGCGGAGAGCGTGAAGGACGGCGCGTTCGACGTGATTGTCAGCGACATCTCGATGCCCGAGATGACAGGCATCGAGTTTCTCAAGGCCGTTCGCGCTCACGATCTCGACGTGCCGGTGATCTTGATGACCGGCGAGCCGAGCGTTGCGTCAGCCATGTCCGCTGTCGAATACGGCGCTTTTCGGTATTTGGCAAAGCCCGTCTCGCCGGACCAACTTTGGGACACGGTGGTTTACGCGGCGAGACTCCACAAGCTCGCTCGACTCAAGCGCGCGGCGCTGGAGTTACCCGGCCGAGATACGAGGCGGCTCGGCGAGCGTGCGGCGCTCGAGGTTCGGTTCTCTTGGGCCATGAGCCTACTCTGGACAGCGTTCCAGCCCATTGTCGGATGGCAAGCGAAGCGCATTATTGGATTCGAGGCGCTGCTCCGCTCCGACGAGCCGTTGATGAAAAGCCCTGCGGACATGCTCGACGCCGCCGAGCGGCTCGGGCGCCTTTCGGAGCTTGGACGGGCCGTTCGCGCTCACGTCGCGGCAGCGGCGCTCAAGGCTCCGGATGGGGCCAAGCTCTTCGTGAATCTCCACTCCGCCGATTTGAACGATGAGGAGCTTTATTCGGTCGATGCGCCGCTCTCGAGGATCGCCTCTCGGGTCGTGCTGGAGGTCACGGAGCGAGCGTCGCTCTATGAAGTGAGGGATGTCACCGCCTGTGTGGGACGGCTCAAACGTCTTGGATTTCAGATCGCCATCGACGATCTTGGCGCGGGCTACGCCGGGCTCACCAGCTTCACGCAGCTTGAACCGTCCATCGCAAAGCTCGATATGTCCCTCATCCGCGGCGTCGATGAGGATGTTCGTCGGCAAAGCATTATCCGATCGATGAAACAGCTGTGCGACGAGCTGAACATGCAAGTCATCGCGGAGGGAGTGGAGACGGCAGCGGAGCGGGACATGCTGGTGAGTTTGGGGTGTGATCTGCTTCAGGGCTACCTGTTCGCAAGGCCCGACCGGGGGTTTACTGTGCCGACGTGGTGAGCAGAGGCCTGGCCTTCGGGTCAGGCCGGCCCGTCGTCGACCACCAAGATTCTCGCCGGCGCAACCGGCCGTTGCCCTGCGTGCGACCGTTCGCATGCGGTTCTCGACCTGCGAAGCAAGACCCGAACGGGTTCGCGCACGGAGCCGGAAGCCAAGTTTCGGAACCGTTCGACCAAGCTTCTCGTCGCCTCGTGACCGCGCGCGACGAGCAATAACCCGGTGGGCGTACGCACGTCTTCGACGAAGGTCATCCCCACGCGGACCAACCGAATGGGGATTTCCGCCACTTCGACGCCTCGGCCGTCGCTGTCGAGCGTTGAGGCGAAAAGCTCGAGCAGCTCGGCATCGTAGCGGCCGAGCCGCCCGCGCATGGCCGCGAGGGCGAGCTCTGGCGACAGGCCGCCCGTGTCCAATCGGTCAAAGTCGGACACGATGGCGAGGATGCGGGCCCCCAGAGGGATGTCCTTGCCGCACGGCGCTTTGGCAGGCGCTCCCGCCCCGTCGAAGGGTGCGGCCTGGTGCGCAAGTGCCGCCCGAACGGCATCGAGGCGGGGAATCCCGGCGATGAGCTGCTCGGCGAGCGCTGGCACTCGCTCGAGCGCCTGTTGCTCTTCGGGCGCGAGAGCTCGACCTTCTTGCAGTTTGTCGAGAGTGGCCGGGGCGAGCGAGACGAAGCCGACCTGGCCCAGCATCGCGGCCACTTCGGTTGACGATGACATTCAGAAACACCTGGTTGAGCTCGCCGACGTGACACGTCACCAGGGGAAGTTCGCCGAACTCGGTTTCAACGTCGGCAACGTACTCAAAGTCCCCACCCGCATGAAGAGAGCACGACACAGGAGCGCCGTGCATTAAGCGGTGCGGAGCAACTCACCCTGTTTCGGAGCTCTCCCCTTGCGGCGGAAACCATCCGTCCGCAGGTTGCACGGCGCCGTCGGCTTCAGACGGCAGCGCGGCTCGGTCCCCGATGAACTCGCTACGATGCGAAACGGTCTGAGCCGCAACGATTCGGCACCTGAAGGAGGCGTTGTGGTGGGGAGGCATCCAAGGCATCCACGTTTCGACCGGAGGCGAATGGCACCCGCCCGCGGGGCTGCGTTGCCATCACGTCGTTTCTAGGTGCCAAAGCACAGACGCGATCGGTCTGCCGCGGGCGTTCTCGGCGCGACATCGCCGTCTCGTTTCTGGAAACTGCGCCGCCGTTCGAGGTCCCGTGACCGACGAAGAGGCGCCCCGAATTCTGGAACGAGACATCGACCATGTGGTCGCGGCCTGGCGCCGAGTCGCCATCGTCGTTTGGTGCGGCGAGACGAGACTGCAGGCCATCGACCGGCTGGGCCGCGCACTCCTTGCGCTGCAAGACGCGACGGGCCACTCGGCGGGGCTGTTCACGGTCGTCGGCGAAAGCACTCCCCTGCCGTCCGGCGAGGCACGCGCGCTCAGTGCGGCGTGGCTACGAAAGCTGCCGCTCGCCTTTTCCGTCGTGGCCTTCGAAGGCGCGGGTTTCCGGGCCGCGGCGGTCCGCGCCGTCGTTTCGGGCGTTTCGCTCGCGGCGAAGCTTACGTATCCGCGCAAATCCTTTGCCTGCATCCAGGATGCGGCAGCCTGGGTCGGGGAGAGCACAAGCAAGGAGGGTGAGGCCTCGGTGCCCGCCGAAGCTCTTATTGTCGCTGTGCACGCTGTACGGGCGGCCCAGCAAGCGCGCGCCGGCTAAGCGCGGCTCACTGGGCCTGGCTGAAAAGCCAGTTATCGGGGGCGAGGGTCTATCGGATCGAATACGACGCGGTCCCTCGCATCGGGTGGGGGAAATCGCGAGATGACGATGGCTGAGCGTCATCCGATTGACGTAGGCATGCTGCCCAAAAGGGACGAATGAGGTCTGCAACTGAAATATTGGCCTAAGGCCGCAGCGGGTCGGACGGTGGGCGATTCGCAAATTGCACAAACTGTCTTTGCGCGGCACCAGCCTACCCGCAAACCTGCTCCGCCATTGCGAGCCAACACCTATCTTGTCGTGACGGCACAAGGGCTGCACTGCCTTCTAACGACTTTCCGAAACGCGAAACGGTCTCGATCGCATCGGGATCGACTGGCGAGACGGGAGCCAGGGGGAGCTATCGATGCCGACTGGCCGTGAAGAGTGCCGAAGAAGGCCGTGGTCTCGGGCTGGCGATCGCGCCCTGACCTGCCGTTGGGTAGTCCGCGGCAGAGTGCGGCCCGCCGGGCAGGATCCCGATCGAGGAAGTCGGCCATGAGCGGCGCCACCGTTCTCGTCGTCGGGGGCGAGCGCGCGGTCGCCGACGGCATTCGCCACACACTGGATCGTTTGGGTTACACTGTGCCCGAGGCGGTCGCGACCGGCGAGGACGCCATCCGCCGCGTGGAGGAGCTCAAGCCCGAGTTGGTCCTCATGGACGTGAAGCTCAATGGGGGGTTGGGTGCCGTCGCGGCAGCGTCCCAAATGCACACCCGTTTCGGCACTCCGATCGTGTACCTGACGTCCCACGGCAATGCCGCCACGCTTGCGCACGCCATCGCGAGCACGCCGCACGGCTATCTCGCCGAACCGTTCAGCGAGCAGGACCTGCGCTCGTCGATCGAAATCGCCTTGTACAAGCACGAGCTCGAATGCAAGCTCACGCTACGCGAACGCTGGTTCGAGGCGATCCTCCGGTCGATTGGCGATGCCGTCATCGCCACGAGCGCCGACGGCGCCATCACGTTCATGAATCATGTCGCCGAGGCGCTCACCGGTTATGGCTCCGACCAAGCGCTCGGAAAGAAGATCGACGAAGTCCTTCGCCTTGTCGATCCCGACGGCAAGCGCGTCGACAACCCGGTATGGACCGCGCTCGACAAGGTCGCCGACGGCCAGCTCCCACCCAATACGAGTCTCATCGACCGACAGGGCGCGTTCTTGCGCATTGACGACAGCGTCGCACCGATCGTCGACGACCACGGCACCATCGACGGAGGAGTCATGATCTTCCGGGACGTGACCGAGCGAGGGAAACTTGAAGCGCGATTGGCGCAGACCGAGCGACTGGCCTCGATTGGGACGATGGTGGCGGGGATGGGCCACGAGATCAATAACCCGCTCTCCTACGCGATAGGGAACGTCGCGTTTTCCGAGGAGGAGCTGAAAAGTGTGCTCGAAAAGTTACGGGCACTGAAGGAGGCGTCGGTCGACGGGCCGACGGTCGCGGGCGTCATCGAACAACTCGACGAGATTGCCGTCGCCCTTCACGATGCAAGCGACGGCAACGAACGCGTGCGGCGGATTGTCGACGAACTGAAGAAATTCGCTCGTCCCGACACGGGTCCTGCGGAAATGGTCGACCTGACGCAGGCCCTGCAGGCGGCCATCAAGATGACCGCGAGTACCCTTCGGCACCATGCTCGATTGGTCGAGGAGTTTGGCGCGACGCCGCTCGTCGAAGGTCATCCTGGGCAGCTGACGCAGGTGTTTACGAACCTCATCGTCAACGCGGCGCAAGCGATCGGCGAAGGGCACGCCGAGCAGAATGAGATTCGGATCCAAACCACGGTCGACGCGGAGGGGCGTGCCGTAGTCGCCATACGAGATACGGGCCCCGGGATCCCGGCAGAAATCCTCCCACGCATTTTCGATGCGTTCTTCACGACCAAGCTCGCAGGCGGCGGCACGGGGCTCGGCCTCGCCATTTGCCACAACCTCATCACGTCGTGGGGTGGGACGATCACCGTCGAGAGCACCCCCGGTAAGGGAGCGACGTTTCGGGTCATCCTCCCTGCCGCCCGCAGCTGCGCCTGCCATCCGAAGGCGGAGGCGAGCCCGTCGTCGCCTCCGTCGCGGCGGGGCCATGTGCTCGTCATCGACGACGAACGCGCCATCGGCGAGGCCGTCGCCCGGATGCTCCGGTCCCGACATGACGTCGTCGTCGAGGTCGACGGGCGGCACGCGCTCGCTCGAATTGCAGGCGGCGAGACCTACGACGTCATTTTCTGCGACCTGATGATGCCGAATCTGTCGGGAATGGATTTTCACAAGGCACTCTCAAGGTCGGCGCCGGAGATCGCCAAGCGCATCGTCTTCATGACCGGCGGAGCCTTCGCGGCCCGCGCGCAAGCCTTCCTCGACGGCGTCGCGAACATTTCGATCGACAAGCCGTTCACGATGGAATCGGTTCGGACGATCGTCAAAGACCTCGTGAAATAGCCGCTGTCGGGGTTGCAACGATTCTCGAGCGCCTCGGATTCGCGGAGGTTCGCCAGGCACGTCGATCGGGGCCTCATGACCGCCCGCTCGGTTCAGTGGTCTTGGGCGCCGGCCATGAGCCGCTTGGGCGCGACGCTCCTGTAACCGGCGCGCACGCGCATCACGATGGCTTTCCAGTCGACGTCGCCGGCGTCGAGGCGCACGCCCAGGTACCCACGCGCGCCGACGTACGCGGGCGAATAGAAGTGCTTCAGGTCCTGGGCGACGAGGCGAGCGTTCTCGCGCTTGTCGCCCTTGAGGCACGCCGCAATCGCCCCATCGCCGTGGTGATTGTCGAGGAAGTAGGCGAACACCTTGCCTCGCACGCGGAACGTCGCATGACGTCCCTCGCGTTCGCAGACAGCCTCCGGCAACGCGAGGCAAATGGCCGACAGCCGCTTGAACGCACGCTGCGCGACCTTCGCGTCCGTCTGGATGCGGGCGGGGGCCGCCCCGCAGGGCGACGCGCTCGAGACCGGCTCGCCGCGGACCACGCGCGGCGGTGCGACCGACCTCCACGCGTCCTCGACCAGGATCGCCAGTTCGATCCAGTCGGCGGCCGCCTCGTCGACCTTCACGCCGACCCACCCCTTTACCCCAACGTAGGGCGGGACGAAGAACCGTGCGGGATTGCCGGCGACGAGCCTGCGCTGATCGTCAAGGGTGGCCTTGCACCACACGGCGATGCGCCCGTCGCCGTGGTGGTCGTCGACGAACGTGAGAAACATTTTCCCGCGCACGTGGAATGACGGAGCCCCATGCGAGAGCTTCTCCTCGGCTGCCGGGAAGCGCAGCGCGACCTCACGAACGCGTTCGTAGGCAACGTCGGCGACGGACCGCGATGGGCTCCTCATGGGGTCGATCTTACCTTCCGACCGCGGCCGGCGAGTTGTCGACCCGGAGAACAGGCGTGCTTGCCCATCGGCGCGCCGCCGGCGGACACGGGTTGGTCCAAGATCGCGCGCGTCGCCCGCGCCCGGTCCCTCATCGGACGCGTCCGATCATCCGCGGGCGGCGGTGGCTGTGGCATAAGGGGTGCCTGGGAGCACCCCCCGATCGGAGGCGAGAACCACCGTCATGATGGGCGAGGAGAAAGACATGTTGTTCGACACCGTCCGATCGTTCATCGAGCGGAGCTGATCGGTGACCTGGTTTGCGGACGACTGGGGGAACTTCTTCGTCGCGCAGGTCGGAGCGGCCGCCACGCTGAGTGGCCTTCTCTTCGTCGCCGTATCGATCAACCTCGCGCGCATTCTCGCCATCGAGCATCTGCCAGAGCGGGCGGCCGAGACGCTCACCGTGTTCGTGGGCGTGCTCGTCGTGGCGACGTTCGGTCTTGTGCCCGGTCAAAGTGCGACCGCGTTCGGCGTCGAGATCGTCGGCACGGGATCGGCCGTATGGATCGTCAGCGTCAAGGCGCAGATGCGCGCGTATCGGAACGCGGAGGCGAGGCGCTGGCTCGTGCGCCGGGCCGTGGGGACCCAGGCGGCGACCCTGCCGTTCGTGGTCGGCGGCGCATTGCTCGTCGGCGGTCGTCCGTCCGGGCTCTACTGGCTGGTTGGCGGCGTCCTCGCGTCATTTGCGGCCGGCATTCAGAACGCGTGGGTCTTGCTCGTCGAGATCCTCCGCTGACGCGGCGCCGGTGTCGGCATTCTCCGACGGAGCGTCCGTCGGCGCCAAAGCGTCCCATCCATCTACGACAATGCCTCATTCGTGGGATCCTTTGGATTGGTTGTCCGCCTATCCTGCTGTCGCTTCGTGCTCTCCGGCTTCCTGGCCGCGGAGGCCGGCATTTCGCGTTCGACAACACCGTCATCCTGTAAAAGACCGCTCGGGGGCGGGGTCGATGTGGCCGACGATTCAGTGTGGACGTCGGACTACAGTGCGCTCATAAAACGCCCCAAACCTGACAAACCGCTGGATGACCCCAAGCGTCTCGACCCATAGTGTGATAAACGCAAACTCAGTCGGCGACGCCCCCCCGCGCGCTCGGCAAGGCGAGGACCCAACGATGGCTACCGGACAGCAACGTCTTTCATGGATCCCTGTGTTGACGCTTCTTGGACCGATGGCCTGTTCCAGCGGCAGCAGCCCACCCGCCCCGGCCAGTTCGACAGGCACAGGCACAGGCGCCTCACCCACCGGAACGGGGCCGTCGGCCTCGTCCAGCACGACGCCGATTCCCAGCACTTCGGGAACCACCCCAACCCCGGGAACGTCCTCCGGCTCAACGGCGGGGTCAAGCGCAGGTTCCGGATCGTCATCGTCCGGATCGACGGAACCCGGAGAGGACGCAAGCTCGTCCAGCACGGCGCCGGGTTCGAGCGGGGGCTCGGACGCAGGTGCGGGCTTGGGCATCTCGGGCATCCCGTCCGGCTTTCCCACGCCTACCGCGGCCAACTACGCGATGTGCCAGAAGGTCGCCGTAGGCGCTGGCTCGCAGACGCCTACGAGTGGCGCGATCAATGCGTGCGCCGGGCAAGACACCACCGGCGTTTGCATCGAATGCCTCTTCGGCGGCTCGACCTACAACACAACGGAGACGCCGACCGCGGACGGGACGTCCGAAGCCGGGAATTACCTCGTGACCGTGGATGTGGGCGGGGCCGCGGCAGGCTCGACCTACATCAGCGCGGAGTCGGAGCGCGGCCTCTTGGCCCCGGTGACCACCACGGCTGGACAGACCCTCGAATTCTCCTTCGTCGTCAACGCCCGGGCGATGGAGGGGCAGCCGGACCACGCGGGGGGGCCGGGCGGCTACCCCGGGCTGGATCTCTTCTTTTATGGGCCGGCGGCCACTCCCCCGCAGGTCTCCGCGATCGGATACCAGCTCGCCACCGCGGCGACCAAGCCGATCATGGTCTACCTGGCCAGCGACTCGACGGAGTGCGACCAAACGGGCGGCGCGTTCGGTGGCTGGGGTCAAATGCTCCCCGAGTTCTTCCTTCCGCCGATCGGAATCTCCAACTGGGGCAACAGCGGCGCGAGCTCGTCTTCCTTCTATGGGGCGTACTGGGGCGACATCAAGTCGCGTTGGACCGCCGGCGACTACGCGATCATCCAATTCGGTCACAACGACAAGGGCGTTCCGGACGCGACCGTCCAGGCGAACCTCGAAAAGTACATCACCGACGCTCTGGCGGCGAACGTGACGCCCATCATCGTTTCTCCGCCCGCACGCGTGCAGTTTGGCAACGGGACGACGGACGGCGACCAGTCGAGCCTTCACGAAGTGGCGGCGAAGGCAGCGGCTGCGGCGCACAACGTCGCGTTCATCCCGCTCACGGACATGACGGTCGACTGGTACAACACGCTCGGCTCGCAGGCCGCCTGCCTGAAGTTCCACGCGAACGACAGCGACGCCACGCATACCAACCTCGTGGGCGGTCAAAAGATCGCGGCCTTGGTGGCCGGCAGCATGCAAGCTCAGGGTCTGCCGCTCGCCAAGTACTTGAGGCCTGGCGCTGTCGAGGCGCTTGCCCCCATTCCTATCCCGGCCATCGACGGCGGGACCGCCACTGCCACCGGCGGCGGTTCGCCCGGTGACGGCGGCGCTTCGGGCGGAGCCGGCGGCGGCGCCTCGAAGTCGATTCAATGCGGCGCGACCATGTGCGGCGATCCCAGTGTCTGCTGCGAATCGATGCCGGATGCCGGCGGCACCCAGACCCCGGCCTGCGTTGTCGGATGCGACTACACGACGCAGGTGCAGCTCTGCGGAAACAGCAACGACTGCCAAGCCGGCCCCCCGAACTGCGTGAACGGAATTTGCGCGAATTAGGCCTTCTGGGTACTTCACCGATCGACGGAGATTCGGGGCGGACTTACCCAGAGCACGGGCCGGGGGGACGGAGGACGCTGCGCGTCGTGATCGCAAGGCGGCTCACGGCACGCGGGCCCATCGAAGCGCCGACCGTGAACGCGTGTTCCGTTCTTCTTCTTGGCTGCCTCGCCGACCGTTGACCCACCCGCTCCGACCGGTGCCCCAGAGCCGAGACCACGCCGCAACGAAATGAGCCGAAGCGCTCCAACGTGGGCACACAATTTGTGTGGCATTGCAATTGCGGCCGGCGTGAGCCGTTCGCCGAGGCATCGGCGTCCGCACGGGTAACGCTATGCATCTTCGAACGGCTTTCGCGATTCTATGTGGGGTGGCTGGTTCTTTTGCGGGGTGCGGAAGCTCCTCGGATGTCACGGGCAACCCGACGATGGACAACCCAGGGTCCAGCGGGGCGAGCTCCTCCGGGCCGACCGGTACGGCCACGTACGGGTCGAGCTCCAGCAGCGGCGGAGCGACCGACTTGGGGTCGAGCGCATCCAGTGTTGCCGGTTCGGGTGCTCCCACATCGTCCAGTTCGGGCGGATCCGGGTCGCCGACCGAGACCGGCACGAGCTCCTCCAGTTCGAGTTCCGCGGGGACACCCATGATGACCGGGGGGTCCAGCTCGTCGGGCGGGACCCCGGCGATGTCGGGAGGCGGCCAGGACGCGGGCTCCAGCTCCAGCTCGAGCTCGTCCGGGGGGGGCGGTTCGGAAGGGGGGACAACATCGCCTTGCAGCGCGACGCCGGTCACGCCCAACGCCTCGTCTCAGGCGCAGAAGCTCCTCTGTTACATCTACAGCCTGTACGGCAACCACGTCTTGTCCGGACAGCAGGAAACCAGTTGGGCCGACCCCGCGGGCGACATCACTTGGTACGCCACCAATGGTTTGAAGGATCCGGCTATTCTCGGGGGCGACTTCCTGTACCACGACAGCGGCGCCACCTGCACGGCCGTCAGCTCCACCACGACCCGTGCCATTGCCTATTGGAACGCGGGTGGCCTGACCATGGTCCGTTACCATATGGGAATGCCGGCGGCAGGGCTGACCTGCCAGCAGGACTGCTACACGGGGACCGATTGTGCCGAGTCGACTCCCGGCGCCACCACTCTCGACAACGCCGTCACGGCGGGCACGGCCGAGAATACCTCGCTCAATTCCAAGTTGGATTATATGGCGGTTCAAATCGGGGCGATGCAGGCCGCCAATGTGCCGGTCATCTTGGCGCTCTTCCACGAGGCGCAGCCCAATGGTTGGTTCTGGTGGAGCAAGGGAACCGGAGCGCAGTACGTCGCCCTCTGGAAGTATGCGTTCACCTATCTGACGACCACCAAGGGACTCACCAACATCGTCTGGCTCATGCCGTATAGCGGCCTCTCTGGCGTCACCGCTGCGATCGCACCGTTTTTCCCCGGCAAGGCGATGGTCGACCTCTCGGGTCCCGATTACCAGGACGATTCCACCACCTTCAACGACGTCAAAACGGTTGTCGGAAGCACGATGCCCATTGCCCTTCACGAGTCCAACGCCGTGAACCCTTCGGCCTGGTTTCCCACGTCGCCCTTCGTGTTGTGGAACGTCTGGGCGGGCTACGAGGACATGGCCGCGTCTACCGTCAAGGCCGGCATGACCGACACGCACACCATCACGCGCGATTTGGTGCCCGACCTCAAGTAAAAACACTCGCTTGAAGCGATCCGTTTCGCTGGGCCCATGCCGAAGCTACAGTCCGCCGTCCAAGAGGCCGTGTCCAAGCCTGCCATCCTCCTTGCCCTAGGCGCGGCCGCGATGGCGATAGCGATCGTCTTTGGCGTCTTCGCGCGTGACGACAAGCGCGCCAAGCCGGCGGTGCCTGCGCCGTCCGGGACGCAACCGTCGATCACCGAACCCACACCCTCGATGCCCACAGAGGCGGTTCGAGACCCTCAACCTCCCTTGCCCGCGCCCGTGCCAACGGCGGCAGCCAGGCCGCGACCACCTGCGGAGCCGCCGGCTCCGGAGCCGCTCGACGAGGCATCGCTGATCGCCACGTTGCACGACCTGGCGGCGTCGGATCCCCCCCAATCCCTGAAATTGGCGAGAGAAGCGCGGGCTCGCTTTCCCGATAGCCCCCACGCGCCCGAGTTCGAATGGAACGTCGTCAAGGCGTTGGCCAACATGGACCGCTATGAAGAAGCGGCGCAGGAAGCCCGGGGCATGCTCGAGAAGTATCCGGGCAACCCGTTGAGCGTCGACGTCGAGCACCATTTGCTCCATCACCCGCCAAACCCGCCGGGCACGCCCTAACTGAAGTTCCGGAGCCAAAATCGCTTAAAGCGCGTCACACTGCGATGGCGTGGAACGGCACGGCGCTTGGCGACGATGCCTGGCAAAACGTCGATTGAGCAGGCAGCATCGGGGCTGAAACGGCAGCGCCCAATAACCGTACGGACGGAAATGTTACCGGATTTTTCATCGCGTTACGTGCAACCATATGATGCGGCAGCCTCGAGCGGCTGCCACGCCGAAGTAACGACGACGGCGGCTGTGAGCCGGATTCGACCACCCGGATACTGATCCGCGAATCCCCGCACAATTGCGTTTTTTCTTGACAATAACCCCTGACTCCGTATGGCGGCAACGATGGCCTCTCGATCACGCCCAAGCACAAGCTTTCTTCGGTCCTGCTCGTGGTATCTCGCGGCGCTGCTGCTCGCGTGCGGCTCGTCGCACTCGAGTTCTGACGAGGGCCCTCCCGGCGGCATGGTCAACACCGACGATAGCGGCGCTTCATCTCCCACGTCGGGGGGAACGGGGGCCAGCTCCAGCACCCCCACCCCCAGCGCGACGAGCAGCTCCGGCGGCACACCCCCGAGCAGCCCCTCGAGCGCCAGCTCCACCCCGACGAGCTCCTCGAGCAGCAGCACCGCCCCGACGAGCTCCTCCTCCAGTAGCAGCAGCGGCCCGGTTAGCGACACCGACAGCGGACCGATTCCGTCGCAAGACAGCGGCACGGGCAAAGCGACGGGTGAGGCCGGGACGGGGGGCGTAGGCCCGGAGGGCGGCACCGCGGCACCTTCGGGGGCTGGAGTTTGTGACATCTTCGCGTCGGCAAGCACCCCATGCGTCGCGGCGCACAGCACGGTGCGGGCGCTCTACAGCGCGTACGCCGGGAATCTCTACCAAGTCACGCGCGCGTCGGACACCACGACCAAGGACATCGGGGTTCTCGCCCCTGGGGGCTTCGCCAACGCCGCTGCGCAAGACACGTTCTGCACAGGTACGACATGCACCATCACCATCATCTACGATCAGTCCTCGCAGGCCAATCATCTCACTCCCGGGCCCGCCGGTCAGCACGGCAGCGGGGCGGACAAGCCGGCGAATGCGACCGATCTCGCAACGACGGCCAGCGGCCATGAAGTCTACGGTGTCCGCATTCGCGTGGGCACGGGCTATCGGAACGACAAGGCCACCGGCACCGCAACCGGCGACGAAGCCGAGACCGAGTATATGGTGTCGAGCCAGAACAATTTGGTCGACGGGTGTTGCTACGATTACGGGAACGCCGAAACGAACAATCGTGACGATGGCGACGCCACCATGGAGGCGGTCTATTTTGGAGGGGGCAGCGGCCAGGCCAGCGGTGTCGGCCCCGGCCCCTGGGTCGAGGTAGACATCGAAAACGGTCTATGTGCCGGCGTGGAGGCAAACGGTGCCAAAGAGGCCAAGGGGGTCGCGACCAACATGTCTCTCCCCTACAACTTTGCTACGGCTGTGGTCGTCGGCCGATCCGGGGCGGCCCCAGGAAGCTTTGCCCTCTATGGCGGCGATGCGACGGCCGGTACCCTGGCGACCATGTACGACGGAGCGCGCCCCAACGGCTATGCGCCCATGTTGAAACAGGGTGCCATCATCCTCGGAATCGGCGGCGACAACAGCAATGGTGCGGCGGGAGAGTTTTTCGAAGGGGTCATGACCACAGGTGCTGCGACCGTAGCGACTCTTAATGCCGTCCAGGCCAACATCGTCGCTGCGGGGTATGGAAAGTAGGAGCGCGGGCCCCGCAGGACTGGTTCTCTCGCCTCTTGCCGTTGCGGCGGCGGACCCGGCCAACGCGATCCCGCCTCGTGGGATTCGATGCAAGTCACCTGACAGCCGAACCGGTCTCGGAATCCGGTGCGTCCGAACACCCTCACCCACGTGGGCCCACGAAACCTTTCTGCGTCTCACTGGTCCGTTCTCACGAGGTCGTTGGCCCGGTGGGTACGGGCGCGCCGCCCAGACCGAGGACGTGGCCGTCCCGGAATACGACCACGCGCCCGCGTAGCCGCTATCTAGCGGTCCATTCCGCGAGTCGCACGAGATAAGCAAAACAAGTAAACGCTAATGGTTCTTGCGGGATGGGCCACTAGCCAAAGACGCTAGGAGCCGAAGAGCTAGGCCGCCACAGGCATCCAGGGTATAAAGGAGGGCTTTACCCAAAGGAGTCTGGATGAAATCTTGGATCGTCCCTTTTGCTGTTGCAACGCTCGCTACCGGTTGCATCATTGTCCCTGCGGCTCACAAGAAGGCCGACGACGACGGCGGTGCAGTGGCCGCCGCCGACGGCGGTGCAAAGGCCGCCGCCGCCGCCGACGGCGGTGTGGTCTGCACCGTCCCGCAACCGGGGGACGCAGGCTTCTGCCAGGCCTCAACGAACCTGACGGCGCAGCAGGTGACCAACCAGACCTCGCTTTGTATCAGTCAGCAGGGGACCGTCCTCGCGGCCACGGCCTGTCCGGAAGGCGCGGTCGGTTGCTGCGCGACCACTTCGGGTTCCGTCGCCTTCGACCAATGCTTCTACGCCAGCAGCGCCACGGCCGCAGAGATGCAGTGCGAGACCATGGGCGGGATATGGACCCCAGGCCTCGAGACAGGCGACGCGACAGGCGACGCGGGCGCGACCGACTGATTCGAAGGAGCGCGGCGGCCCCGTCCCTCGCGCGTCACGTGACGTCACGTGAGAGAGAGGAGCGCTCAAAAGGCACCGAGCGAACAAAGCCCGCCCGAATGGGGCGGGACGTCCCGGCGCCTCCGTCCGGACCGTCGTTGCACGCCCAATCGGTCCGCATGAGCCGGTTCGGCGGTGGGTGCACGCTGCCGTACTCCCGGTCGCCGGGGGGGGGTGAATGGACGCTTCGAATGCCGGCGTCGAGGAGGACGTGGCGCCTCCGTCGGTGATGGACCGCGTCTCATGGCCGCTCGACTAATCGAAGGGTCGACGACTCACCGGAACGGCCTGGTGTAGCTTCGGCCTCACCTGTGCCCGACAGGGCGTCGACGACGACCCTGAAAGCCGGACAACCACGCTGCCTGCTGCCGACGGGGAACGGGCACTACCCCTGCCCAATGCGGCCCCGGGACGTGTCGGGGTGTAGATCTTCAGCGAGAGGGAATTTGGCTTTTTCTTCGGTGCGCCAACGGCGTAGCTTTCGTCCTGTTTGCCCCGCTACGGTCAAGATGTGCGGGCCCCACGCTGCGCGCGCGCTGGCCTTGTGGTCGACTCTTGCGGTCGCTGCGTGCTCGGGCCCCCCAGGTGGCGCATCCGGTAAGCCGAGCGGCAGCTCGGCCGACGAACAGGGCACCGGAGGGACTTCGAGCTCGAGCGGGGGGGCTTCGGCCTCGAGCGCCGCTCGGGAACTGCAGAGCGTGGACGCGTCGAACGACGCCGTGCCGATGGGCGCAACGGTCGAAGACGGCGGCGAGGTCCACCGAGGGGACGCCGCGATGTCGGTCGCAGCGTCGCTCGACGGTGCCGACGCGCTTGCGAGTGAGGCCGATGCGTCGAACCGCAGCGACGGGGCGGGTCCGGGGCTGCTCGTCTACCCCGCGTTCGCGGCCGACGCGACGATTGACGGCGGTCTTGCTCAGCTCAACGCGTACCGAACGCTCGCTGGCCTGAGCGCCGTCGCGCTGGATTCCGCCTCTTCCGCGGGCTGCGCCACGCATCTTCAATATTTGATTTGTGCAGCCGCGGCGGGAGGCGGAAACGGCTATTTGGAGCACACCGAAACAGGGTATCCGGCGTGCGCGACGGACGGGGGTGCGCAAGCGGGTGTCGAGTCGGACCTTGCATGGGGGGAGAGCGAGTCGAATCGACAAGTCGTCGGGCAAAGCCTCGGACAAGCCGTCGACGATTGGATCAATAGCCTTTATCACCGTACCCCCCTGCTCGATCCCGGTCTGACGAAGGTCGGCGCGGCGTCGACGCAGGGGTACAGCTGTCTCGATTACGGCGCAACGGGCAACACCGCCAGCGTGCGCGTTCTATCGCCCGTGCTCTTTCCGCCGAACGGAACGACCGACGTCCCCGAGAACTTCGTGGGCAACGAGGATCCGTGCCCCACCGCGCCCAGCGATCCCCTGAGCGCAGCGACCTGCCCGGACGCAGGCTTCATCGTCACGGCAAACTGGTACGGATGGGGGACCGCCGCCGGCGCAGCCATTACGGCCGTGTCGTCGGCTGCGCTGACCGACACCGAAATCGGCGCCGCGGTCCCGCTTCTCACGTTCTATGCCGACAACGTCTCGGGGCACGACCCGGCGCCAGGGTACGTACACAACGAGATTGCCCTGGTTCCGGAAGCGAGCCTTGCTCCGAACCATACGTTCAGCGTGACCCTGGATGCCACGATCTCCGGCCAAACCACCGTGGTCAGCTGGAGCTTCACGACCGGATCACGAGTCCAGTCGTACTAATGCGGCCGGCGCTGCTGCATCTGCTGCAACCGCTGCTGGATCTGCTGCATCTGTTCGGGCGTCAGCCCCGGGATGTTCGAGGGCATGCCCGGCGGCTGGGCGGGCGCCATCCCGCCTGCGCCGGGCGTCGCACCGGTCGCACCCGTTAAGCCCGCGTTGACCCCCGGACCCGCGCCCATCGCGCCGGCCATCGCCCCGCGCATCCCGCCGAGGCTTTGCATGAGCTGATCGAGATCCATGACCTGGAAGTCGGCTGGAACCTGGAAGGCGGAATCCGGCACGCTCTTCTTTTCCATCTTGGTGATCTCGAAGCGCGAGTCCTCGGTCATTGCGTCTTTGTCGTAGCCGACGAACTTCATCGGGAAGTGCTTGCCGTCCATGAGCTCGAGCGCCCATGCGTGCTCGGTCGGAAGTGCCGCCACGGGCAGCGAGAACCAGGAGATCCCGTCGTGCGCGACGCAAACCGTCGCCTCGCGGTGATCGCTCGACACGTCCCAGTCCTCGCATTGACGTCCAGCCACGGTCTCGAACTTCCCCGTCTTGTCGATCTTTCTTTCCCGCTCCTCCGGCTTGCTCGCCGGCGAAGGCCGCCGATGGCTCACGTCGTTGAAGCGCTCGCCGCTCTTGTTCATGTCGATGACGAGGACCTCTTTCTTCGTGTCGGACACGAGCGAGAGCTTCTTCGCCGTCGAGTCGAAGACGCCGTACGCCTTCGGCCCGAAAAAGTGCTGCACATCCTTACTCTCGGTGAGCTTCTCGGGAATGTCGAAGCGGAACTTGCCGGTCTTGAGCAACGCAGAGACCGCCGTCGGCGTTTCGGCGGACTTGCCCTTCGTGAATTGCGCGTCGATCTCGCCCTCGAAACCCTCGAGGAACGCCAGGACCGCAACGGCGGGGCCTTCGTTGGGCGCCGCGGCTGCTCCGCCGCTCGCATCGGCCGCAACGGAGGAGGGTGAGGACGACTTGCACGCGACCACCATGAGGCCGACCGGCACGGCGAGGGAGCTCAAGATACGGAATCGCATGGATCGCCCAACGTGGCACGATTGCCGTCACCGAGGCAAGACTCGCGACCCCATTTCAGGGCCAATAGCAATAGGGCCAATGCCGATCGATCGGCATTGGCTTGAGGGCAAGCATCCGGCACACGCTTTTTCTGCCACGTCTCGTGTACCTTGGTCGCTACGCCCAGGTGAGGACGCATACCGAATACCTGACACTCCGCACGAGCAAGCGCCGCGAGCTCGTTCACCTGACCCCCACCCTCGAGAAGATCCTCGCCCAAAGCGCAATCCGCGAGGGCTTCATGCTGGTCAGCGCCATGCACATCACGGCGGGCGTTTTCGTCAACGACGACGAGCCCGGGCTGCACGAGGACATCTGGAAGTGGCTCGAGCACCTGGCGCCGTTCAAGGCGGACTACGCGCACCACCGGACGGGCGAGGACAACGGTGACGCGCACCTGAAGTCGATGCTCGTGCACCACGAGGTTATCGTGCCGGTCACGAAGGGCAAATTGGACCTCGGGACGTGGCAGCGGGTGTTTTACGCAGAATTCGATGGGCAACGGGACAAACGCGTGATCATCAAAGCGATGGGGGAGTGACCGAAGCCGCAACCAGCCCGCGCGACGACTTGCTCATGTTCGCTTCCCAGGCCAAGGACGAAGACCCGATCGGGCGAGCAGCTTGTCCCGCGCCACGGTGCCGAGATGGCCCAGTAGCGGTGCGACGCACTCGAGGATCTCGGCACTCGATCCCTCGTCGATCCGAGGGTCGATGCGAATGACCCGCGGACGAGGCGCCGCTTCGACGGTCACCAAGAGCCGCGTGCGATCGACGTCGAAGGACAGCGTGCGCAAGCGGACCCGCTCGCGGGCCTGGAGCCAAGCCACGATCGGATCGGCAAGGGCGATCGCCCGAGCCGCCTCGGCACCCACCAGATCGATCCCGGGCCCCGCGAAGGGGCACCCCGACGGATCGAGCCGCGGAACGATCCGCACGCGCGGGTCGACGAAGTGCAGCTTGAACGAAGCGATGGGCAGCCGCCCTTCACCGCCGTGCATGCGTTCGGATGACGCTACCATTTGCCGAGGACGAAGCCCTCACGGGTTGTAGACGCGTGACTCGCCCAAGAGCCTGCCGGCTTGTGCGTTGTCCTGGCCACGGTCGCCGAAAGGAGCGTCTTCGGACGACGTCGATTCGGCATTTACGGCGTCCGTGGTTCATGTTCATTTGAGCGTCCCAAAATCCAGATTATGCGCATTCGAGGGGGTTCATGGGCATGACACGTCTCTTCCTCGTCGTTGCGCTCGTCTCGCTCGTTCCGGCGTTGGCCCACGCCGAGCCATCGGACGCCGACCGCGCGACCGCGCGATCGCTCGCGCGCGAGGGGGCCGAGGCGCAACAGCACGGCCAGTACGCCATCGCGGCCGATCGGTTCGCGCGCGCCGAAGCGCTCGTTCACGCGCCCACGCTTCTTCTGGGTTTGGCGCGCGCTCAGGTTGGCCTGAGCCGACTGCTCGAAGCGCAGGAGACGTATCAGCGCATCTTGCGTGAGCCCTTGGCTCCCCATGCACCCGCGGCATTTGGCAAAGCGCTGGAAGAATCGAAGCGAGAGCTGGCAGCTCTCGCGCCGCGGCTCGGGTGGGTCCGGATCGCAGTGGGGGGAGCGGTGTCGCCGACGGTGACTCTCGATGACGTCCCCGTCCCGGTCGCGGCGCTCGGAGTGCGCCGTGCGTGCAACCCCGGCGCGCACTGGGTCAAAGCGTCCGCGCCGGGTTTCGCGTCGACGGAAAGCACCTTCGTTCTCGTCGAAGGAGGCGAGCAAGCCGTGACGCTCTCACTCGATCCGCTTCCGCAGACGCCCGGGGCGGTTGCCGTAGAGCCCAAACCCCAAGCGGCACCCGCGGCTCCGATGACGATGAACACGAAACTCGCCATCGCTTCGTTCGCCGTGGGCGCGGCCGGATGGGTCACGGGCGGCGTCGCCGGAATCCTGGCTATCTCCGAGCATTCCTGGCTGAGTCCTAGATGCGTGCCCAACACCCTTTGCCCTCCCGTCGACGCCGACGAACTCCACACGTACCGAACGGTCGCGGACCTATCGACGGTCGCCTTAATCGTCGGAGGTTTCGGTACCGCCGTGGGGGTCACTCTGCTTCTGACAGCGCCCAAGTCGAGCCCGGTTTCGCTCTACGTCGGACCGATGAGTGCCGGCGCGGTCGGTACGTTCTGATGCCGTGAGCGGATCACGGGCACGGGAGACGTCGTCGGTTCGCACGTCGTCGTACCGATTGCCGCACCGTTGCCGGTAAGTCGTACCGATTGCCGCACCGTTGCCGGTGACGTAAGCAAGCCCGACGACCTCGATCGGCTCTAGGACGCCGTCGTGTTTCTTGCGTCGCCCGCGGCATCGTTCATCGTGGGTCAAGAACTCGCCGTCGACGGGGGACTGACGGCGCTGTGAAGCACGTCGATCTCGACCCTGGCGACTGCGCGGTCGGGATCCCTCGTGCTCTCGTTTTGGTGTTGGCGCCAGGCCGCATTGCGTCTAGAGAATCCCGATGCATGGTGGCCCTATGAACCCTGCGGCTCGCGTGCACCTGCCATGCGCTTCGTCACGAACGCCAATCCACCGAGGATGAGGTACCCGCTTGCCGCGCTGGGGTTGTGTTCCTACGGTCTAGTCACAATCGCGGCGGGAATGGGGGTGTCGGGCTGCACAACCCACCAGTGCGATGCATACACTGCGACGCTCGGCGCCGACGGAGGCATCGGCACGTGGGAACTCCAGGGTTGCCAAGCGAACACGTCCAATTGTCTTCTCATTTGGCAGTCGGGGCCGACCGTCGGAGAGACCGTCGATGGGGGTCCCGCCTGGCAGCTGTTCCCGGGCAATCGTAGGGACGAATTCTTGTTTCCACCCCTGCCGCCCCTTCCAAGCGGGATGGTTGCGGATTTCAATTATGCGCAACCACTGGCTTATGTGGCCGTAACGCCGCCCGAGACCTTCGAAACCGACGCCAATTTCATCGTCGGCACCGGGAACATCGCAGAATTTGGGGGCCTTTCGCCGAGCGGCCTTTCGATGTCGAATACGACGTGCGCGGAGTACTGGCTGCTGGTCACACTCGCTGTTCCCGTCCTTGCAACGGCCGACGGCGGAACGACCTCGACCGGAGACAGTGCAGTCTCGGAAGAATAGAATCCGCGCTCAACCAGCACGATGACGACCGGCCCCGATGATCCCTCTTCATGGGCCGACGAGGCCGGACGTCGCGCATCCGCGAACGCGGGACGCCGTCGGGAGGAGCGGCACGGTCGGCGTCTGGCCGCGGACCCCAAGGACCGTCAAGCCGGGGGCCGCGTCAGAGAACTTGAACCGGAACCGAGCTATTCGTCGTCGTGCCGTTGCCGAGCTGGCCCGACCCGTTGGTGCCCCAGCACCAAACGCTGCCGTCGGATTTGAGCGCACAGGCGGATTCGCCTGCCGTGGCCAAATCGGTCACGCCGCTCGTCAGACCTGTCACCGGCACCGGAACGGTGCTGCTGGTCGTGGTCCCGTTGCCGAGTTGTCCGTACGGATTTTCGCCCCAGCACTGGACCGCGCCACCCGTCGTGAGCGCGCAAGCGGAGAGAGCACTCACAGACACGGCCGTCACGCCGCTCGAGAGACCCGTGACCTGGACCGCGGACACCGCCACATTGTCGGTCGTGGACCCATTGCCGAGTTGCCCGTACTCGTTATTGCCCCAGCACTGGGCGCCTCCGGCCACAACGGCGCAGGCGACGGCGCCCCCCACGGAAACGCTGGTTGCGCCGCTCGTGAGGCCGGTCACCTGCACCGGCACTAGGCTGTCGGTGGTGGTCCCGTTGCCGAGCTGGCCCAAGCTATTGCTGCCCCAGCACTGCACAGCGCCGCCCGACGCGATCGCGCAGGCGACCGAGCCCGCGGACACGGCGATCGCACCGCTCGTGAGGCCCATGACGGGCACCGGGACCGAACTGCTCGGAGTGGACGTGTTGCCGGTGTTGTCGCCCCAGCACTCGATTGCGCCGCCCGACCCCACAGCACAGGCCGACCCGTCTCCCACGGACACGAACGTGACGCCCGTCGTCAGACCCGTGACCTGTACCGGAACGGAACTGGTCGTCGTGGAACCGTTGCCGAGCTCCCCGTCCGAATTGTCCCCCCAACACACGACGCCGCCGCCCAAGGCGATCGCGCAGGCAGAGAGTTGTCCGACGGACACGCCGGTCACGCCACTCGTGAGGTTCATGACCGGAGCGGGAGCGAGAACGGGGTTGAACCCGAATTCTCCGTTGATGGCGTCGCCCCAACACACGGCGCCGCCGCCCGAAACGATCGCACAGACCGAATTGTCACTTCCCATGGACACGGACGTTGCGTCGAGAGGGCCCGCATCGGTCCCGGCGTCTTCGTTGCCGGTCTCGCTCCCGCCGTCGATCGCCGAAATCGACGTGCTTAGGGAACTGGAGCTGGCAGAGCTTGCCGAACTGCCGCTGGCTGAACTGCCGGACGCCGAAGTGGAAGGGATCGGGCTTTCATCGCCGCTATCGGTGGCGGAGGACGAGCTATCCGTGAGGGAGTCGCATCCGGAGACGATCGTCAGTCCGAGTACCGCCCCGAGGCATCTTGCGTTCATTGGTTTCGACCCCTTCGCTACCGCGCTCGCTTCGTCTGTGATTGCGCGCTGCCTCCGGCTTCCGAGCCTCTTCGTGGCCACCCGGGACGCCACAAGCCATCTCCCAGTTTCGCCCCGTCCGCAGGCGGCGTCGCGAGAATCCCGCGGCGTCCGCGCATTTCGCAGACCGACGGTGTGGGCAACCGCGCCGCGAGGTGCGCCATCGGGCTTTTGTGCGTGCAAGCGCACACAGAGCCCCGCGGCTCAGCGCCCGTCGACGAATTGACGGAACCGGCCGTCGCGAAAGGCGAGGGCCAGTTCCTTGCCGCGTGCGGCACCGTTCGTCAGCTCAGCACGCGCGAAACCTTGCCGAAAGAAGTCGTTGAACCCAGCGACTCGGTGCAGCGCTTGCTGATCGCCTTCCACGAATCCCATGCTCCAGTCGCCGAAGCTGCGCTGAGCCACGCTTGCTTGCATCAGCACGAGGATGCGATCGTGACGGGGATCCGCCGAGATATGCCGATAGAGGCCGGTCACCGCCGGCTCGAGGCCTTCCAAAATTTGGAAAAACGATCCTTGTCGATGCACGAGCATGCCGCTCACGCCGAGCCGTCGGTTGTTGGCTCGCGCATCCGTCAGCAAGACCGTCAGATCCGTGGCGCTGAACGGCTTCTTGGCCGCGCTGACATAGACGAGCTGGTGCAGCTCAGGGGGAGAAACATTCATGGTCGAACATCGCCCGGCAGGGACCCCTGCCGCCGGCTATGCGAGTTAACGCCCGAAGTGGCCGTCGACTTTAGAGTGGCGAGCCCACGCTCGAACAGCCCGGGGGTCCTTTGCGGGAGACAGGGGGCTACCGCCCTCGGCCTTGCGAAGAAGCCGGGCGTTGCTGAGGCCACGAGCCCCATGCGAAATCGAACCGTTTCGTGGGCATCGGTCTTGCGTTCGATCGGCGCAAACTGGAGGCCCGCTCGATGCAACGGACCGCGACACCTCGACTCGCCGCTTGCCTGGCGCTGCTCACGGCCCATGTTGGAGCAGGCTGCGGCAGCACGAGCTCATCGCACAGCGGCGCCGCGCCGAGCAGCGCGGGCGAAAGCGATGATTCGAGCAGCAGCCTAGGGACGGACCCACGCAGCGGCTCCGGCGGAGACGCCCGCGCGAGCGACGGCACCGCGGCGCTCGAGAGCGGAGGCGGCTCCGGCGGAGACGCCCGCGCGAGCGACGGCACCGCGGCGCTCGAGAGCGGAAGCGGGGCTGGCAATCCCGATGGGTCATGCAGCACAGGCATTCCGGCGCAGGGCCAACCGGCCGATGTATCCAATCCGACGACGGTCGTGGGCACCGGCAGTCCCGCGAGTTGCACCGTTGACGAGCTCGGCGCGGCCGTCATGCAAGGTGGCATCATCACTTTCAATTGCGGCAGCGCTCCGGTCGTCATTGCCGTGACCGCCACTCTGAACGTCCCGATCGACCGCAACACCGTCATCGACGGCGGCAACCAGGTCACACTCGACGGACAGAATCGGGTGCGAATCATGAGCTTCAATAGCCCGGGCTGGATGACCAACGACACCGGCTTGACGCTCCAGCACATCTCGCTCGTGAATGGAAAGACGACGCCCACCCAAGCGATCCCGGTAGCTCCGGCGCCTTGTTCTCAAGGGTGGGACGACGGACAAGGCGGCGCCGTGTACGTGCGTGACGGCAGCCTCACGGTCATCGACGCCACATTCGCGAACAATCAGGCCGCGCCTCTCGGGCCGGACACGGGCGGAGGGGCGATTTACGTGAACGGATGCAAGACCGGGGCATGGATCGTGAGCAGCACCTTCACCGATAACTCGGCGAGCAACGCCGGAGCCGTCGGCGGCCTCGATGCGGAGCTCGACGTCTACGACAGCCTATTTACGGGAAACCAAGCCATCGGCAACGGCGCCAACAACAACGACCCGTCCACGTGCTCCGCCATGAACAGCGGCCAGAACGAGGTGGGTTCGGGAGGAAACGGCGGCGCCCTTTACAGCGACGGAGACTCGAAAAACATCACCCTCTGCGGAGACGCCATTCACGACAACGGCGCAGGCGTCAACGCGTTCGGGGGAGGCCTCTTCTTCACGAGCGACGACATGATGGGCACGCTCACCATCGTGGACTCGACGATGACGGGGAATACGGGCGGTTTTTGGACGAACGTCGCCTCGGGCTCCGTGACGAACGCGGGAACGGCGATCGGGGTGAACGCGAAGAGCATCACCGTCACCCATTCCACGCTCCAAGGTGAACCGTAGGTCGGGTCCCGGCATCGCGCGCTCTACGGCGCGGCCGATCGGGCGAGCGCTCGACACCGCGCTACGGCTACGGCGACGCTGGCGGACTGCGAGGCGCGGGCTTGACGGCTTTGACGAATTTCAAGGTCATCCGGTCGCTCTCGCCGATGGCCTTGTACTTTTCTCGGTCCTTGTCGCCGAGGCGCAGCGTCGGCGGCAGCGCCCAGACGCCTTCCGGATAGTCCTTGGTGTCTTTCGGATTGGCGTTGATCTCGGATTTTCCCGCGAGATCAAACCCCGCAGCCTGGATCTGGGCAATGGCCCACTTCTCGGGCACATATCCCTTCTTGGCGCTCTCGACGGGATCGGCGTTCGCGGGTGCGCGATGCTCCTCAATCCCCAAAACGCCGCCCGGCTTGAGCACGCGGTGAATCTCCTCGAGCCACGACGAGAGCGTCCCGTTGTTCTGCAACCCGTGCAGGCCGCGCATGACGATCACCAGGTCGAACGTGTTGTCGCCGCCGAGCTTCGGGCCCTTCGAGTCGGCCACGACCGTCTCGACTTTGCCGTAGATCTCGGGCGCCGTATCGAGGAATGTCTTGAAGCGCCGCCCGTAGAAGGTGTCGCGTGCATCGGGGGGGCCGTTCGGGTCGCCGCTCGTCGCGACGTAGCGGCCGTGCTCGTGCAGCGCCGGCGCGAGCAACTCCGTGTACCAGCCGTCGCCGGGCCCCACGTCGAGCACCGTCATCGTCGGTTTGAAACCGAAAAAAGAGAGGGTCTCGACGGGGTGACGGGACGCGTCTCGCTCGGCATCACCCGGTTTGCGGTGCGTCCCTTTCGCGGCGGCGGCGATCGCCGCCTTGCCGCTTGCGTACGTTTTGTCGGCGAGCGCCTTCGCCTCCGCATGGATCTGGGGCGTCCAGCGGTCGAGCTCGGCCTTGTGCTCGGCCTCCCACTTCGCGCGATCCTCCTGAAGCTCGCGATTCTGTCGGATCATCTTTTCGTCCGCCGGCGACGACGTTCCGGCGGAGGGCGCCGCGACGGAGGGCGTTGCGGCGGAGGGCGCCGCGGCGGCTGTCGGAGCCGGGGCGGGCGCCGCAGCGGCGGAGGCGGAGGGCGCGGGGGCGGAGGCGGCCGACGGCGCAGGCGAAGAGCCGCAACCGCAAACGAGCGCGAACAGAATCGACGGCAGGTCTCGAGGGGACGGCATGGCGCGCTTCGTACCGCGCTGCGATCGGCGCCACAAGCGAATCCGGCATCGCCAGACCCGCGCCATTGGCTTTCTGCGGGCGCGGATCACGCCATCCGCATCTGGTATCCGCATCCGGTTGACCCTTTCGAGGGCGCGGCTGTCGCAAGGATGGCCCACGGCGCGCAGCCACGTGGCCGTCCGGGACGATTTCTGGACGCGCGAGTCGCCGCCGAGCGGTGTTAGGGTCGTGTGGACCGGCCGATCGAGCCGGACGCCCGCGTCCAGGCAGAGAGATCCACCCCGTGAAAATCTGCACCTTCGCTCTCTCCGCCGCGGTCGTTGCCGGAGTCGCGCTCTGGACCTCCGCCGTGCGTGCGGAATCGTGCACGAACGACAGCGATTGCAGGGCTCACGGCACGACGTGCGGAACGGACGTCTGCAGCTGGCCCAAACGCGTTTGCGTTTCGCCGGCGAGCGGTTCTCCGGGCTGGTGCGACGCGAGGGATCCGAGCACGTGCAAGTGCGCCGGGCTGGGCGCCACCTGCGTGGGGGTCTACTGCGTCAATGACGCGGGCGCCGCGTTCGTCGGCCCGCCGGACTCGGGGACCTCGCGCGGCACCGAGAAGAGTTCCAAGTGGGGATGCACAGCGGGCTCGGGAAGCTCCCCAGCGCGGTCGTGGGGCTTCGGCGCGTTCGCCCTCGCCGGGGCGCTCGCGGCCGCTCGCCACCGGAAGAGCTGAGGCGTGCGAGCGCGCGTCAGAACGAGCCGCTCGGCACAGAGCCGCCGCCGGCAACCGGAAGGGTCACGACGCCGGTTCCGGCCGCATCGGTACGCGTGAGAGACCGGGGACGATTCAGTGAACGATCTGTCCCCGCACCAACGTCCGATCCACGATTTCTCCCGTCTCCGGCCGCCAGACCGAAACGCCGACGGTCGTCCCAGGTTCGCCTCGGATGCGCTGCAGTGCGTCGGCCACAGACATGCCGTCGGTGGGTTCGCCGTCGATGCTGACGATGCGGTCGCCGGCGTGAAGCCCGGCCCGCGCCGCTGGGTCGTCCGCAAACACGTTCTGCAGTGCAAGGCCATCGGCCGACTGCACGAGCCCTGCGCCGATTCCGCCGAACTCCATCGTCGGCCCGCCATCGAGGGCAACCAGCGCGATGTCCCGGCGAAGGGTCGCCCCGGAGTCCACATGAAGCCCTGACACGAGCTTGACCCGGAAGCCCTCCTTGTGGGCGCGCACGGTGAACGGTCCCGCCGGCGCCCCGTCGAGGCGGTACTGGCCCGCACCGTTGGTCTGTGCGACGGCGTCGTTGTCGAGCACGCGACTCACCTGGTCGAAATGCAGGTCCACGCCCGCCAGCGGGGCGTGCGTTTCGTCGGTGACGGTTCCTACGAGCGTGCCGCCTTGAGCGAGCACGATCCGAACGCCGCTCGTTACGGCCCCTGCGCGCACCTCGATCGACCCGGAGCGCGCCGGCGGCCTGCCCGCCGCGGATGCGGTGAGGACGTAGCTTCCCGGCGCGAGTTTGTCCCAGCGAAACGCGCCCTCCGGGTCCGTGAAGCTGCGCGCGCCGCTGCGTTCGAAGTCTTTCCCGCGAGCCGGCGAGAACGACTCGATACCGACCCGGAACGGAGAACGCGCTGCCCCGCGGTCGTCCACGACGATGCCGGCGATCCCTCCGCCCGCTTTGAGGCGCAGAAGGAGGTGGCCGCCCTGGACGACTCGCGCGGTGTCGCTGGGGGCGAACTCCGCATGCTCGGCCACGGCGTCGCATCCGATCGCGGAAGGCGGGAGCTCAAACGAGCCGTCCGCGCCACTCTGCGTTCTGACTTCAGAAGGCTCGCCTTCACAGGCGACTACACGAGCGCTCGCGGGATTCCCGTCGTCATCGCGCACCTCGCCATCGACCGGATCCGCTGCCGTAAGGACGACGCGAACGACGCGCTCACCCGGATCGCCTCCCATCCCCAACGAAACCCACTCGGGCTTGAACCCGCTCGCTTGCGCAACGAGCCCGGTCGCCAGATCGGGCACCGTCGTCAGGCGAAAGGAGCCCGACGCATCGCTCGTCGCGCGGACGACCCACGGCACCCCTTCGACCAAGAGCACCACCCCCGCCAGGGGCCGATCGTGCACGTCGATCACCGTCCCGCGAACCGGGCTGGCGGCCGAAAGGACCAGCGTGAGCTCGACCGTTTGCTTTTCCCCGACGCGTAACGCCGCGCTCGTGACCACGCCATCGGCGCCATGGTCGGCGACGATCCGGACGCTCCACGAGGGCACGTGCGCGAGGGAAAACCTCCCCGTGCTAACCGTCAGCGTGTCTTGGTCCACGCGGTACGGCGCGTTTGCCGAGACCAGGCGCACCCTCGCTCCGTCGACGGCGTTGCCATCGGCGTCGAGGATCCGCCCGCGAATCTCGGGCGCCCGATCGTCGGGGGCGGGAGGCGGCACCGGAGCCCAGGCTGCGGATGAGGCCACACGTTGGGGCGCATTCGGCGGGGGCGGCGTTCGCACCCGAGACAGGAACACGGCCCCGACCGCCGATGGGAGCAGCACGCCCAAAATGGAAGCGCCCACCAGGATCCGCCTGGCGTTCATCGGTACCGATCGTAGCGCACCACTCCG
>Ga0187863_10000096_pt1 | contig 77870 bp, 61 predicted proteins | sample June2016WEW_11_1_FD_132975 | JGI IMG/M metagenome (GOLD analysis project Ga0187863, IMG submission 132975) | Peatland microbial communities from SPRUCE experiment site at the Marcell Experimental Forest, Minnesota, USA - June2016WEW_11_10 | ecosystem: Environmental > Terrestrial > Soil >...
CAGGCGGCTTCCGGCGGGTTAAACGACCTGCCGGACATACGAAAATGCGCTGATTTCATGCCCTTGCAGAAAAATACCGGCGACGGACTCTTCTAACTCGGCGCTTTTCAGAGGTTCCCTAGGCGTCCCGCTTGCCGTCTTTGTCCCGATCGCAACGCCGCAGATACATGCTCTGACGCTACGAATTGCAAACTGGCCCGCAAGGGGCTTGGTCGTCACTCCATCCGTTTTTTCGCCACTCTCGCACGCCTTGCTCTCGCTTCGGATCGACACGCTATTGGAAAAAAGGGGCCGCTGAATGATCTCAGCAGCCCTCGCCCTGTCTTCCAAGAATCAAATCAGTTACACTTCCCTCAAACTGCGGAAGTTGGGCTAGCGCCAAGCTATTCCGTCGCCCTGAGTGCATCTGACAGATCCTGCTAAACTTGCCAACATCTCAGGACTAATCTCGTCACGAACGGGCAGAATCGTGGTGAACTTCGATTTGGCATTGTTCGGTTTCGGACAACGAATTACGATTCCGCACAGGCTGCACTTTTACGAGCAGCGCTCGACTGGCTTATCGCCTTGCAGATGAATTACTTACGCCTCAGTCCTTTTGGCAGGTTACGTGCAGTTCCGTTTGGCCAGCTCGCACTTCAGGTGGGTATAATTGTGCCCGGAAATCAGACCGGAAAAACTGAAAGGTGAACGCATGCGCATACAACGGCTTTTTGCAATTATTGTCGCAGCCATTGTCCTGACTGCCGCAACCCTGGCTCAGCCCCTGCCGCAAGGCGTGCAGAAGGTAACCTCCATTGAAGGAGTCACGGAGTATGCCTTCCCGAACGGTCTGCATGTGTTGCTCTTTCCCGACAACTCCAAACCCAAGATCACGGTCAACGTGGTTTACCGGGTGGGCTCGCGCAACGAAGGCTATGGCGAGACCGGCATGGCGCACCTGTTGGAGCACATGTTGTTCAAGAGCGCCACCTCGGGCAGAGAGCTCTTCAAGGAGCTGACCGACCGGGCGGGCGGCTCCTTCAATGGAACCACCTCCTACGACCGGACGATGTACTACGAAACCTTCAACGCAAGCGACGAGAACCTGCGCTGGGCGCTGAACCTGGAAGAGGACCGCATGGTTAATATGACCATGCTCAAAAAGGATCTGGACACCGAGATGACGGTGGTTCGGAACGAGATGGAGATGGGCGAGAATAGCCCGCAGAATGTTCTCTATGAACGCGTTTTGGGAGCGGCCTACAACTTCCACAACTATGGAAAGACGGTCATCGGCAACCGCACCGACGTGGAAAGAGTGCCGGTCGCCAACCTGGCGGTTTTCTACCACAAGTACTACCAGCCCGATGACGCCGATCTCATCATCGCGGGACAATTCGACGAATCAAAAGCGCTGGCGATGGTGGCTGAAACCATCGGCTCCCTCCCCAGGCCGCAGCGCGCGCTGAGCCAACCGTATACGGCCGAGCCGACGCAGGAAGGGGAGCGATCGGTCATGCTGCGCCGGGTCGGAAATATTCAGGCGATCATGGTGGCCTATCACATTCCGGCCGCTCTGCATCCGGATATGGCACCCTTGGAAGTGATGGCTCAGGTGCTGGGCGCTCCGCAGACGGGCCGGCTGTACAAGGCGCTTGTCGACGACAAGAAGGCCGTAAACGCCAGCATGTTTGCCAATGGTGCCCACGACCCAGGGATTGTGATGGCATCTGTGCAGCTCAAGCCGGATCAATCCATCGACGAGGCGCAGCAGGTTCTGCTCAAGACGGTTGAAGGTTTCGCCGGCGATCCGCCCACGCAGGAAGAGGTTGACCGCGCCAAGGCCCGCATCCTGAAGAACATTGAACTCGCTCTGACGGATTCGCAAATGGTTGCCTTGATGCTAGCCAACGACGTAGGCGACGGCGACTGGCGAATGTTCTTCCTGGATCGCGATGAGGTGAGCAAAGTTGCGCCGGCAGATGTGGTGCGGGTGGCGAAGGCCTATCTGAAGTCCTCCAATCGCACGCTGGGCGAGTTCATTCCCATCGCCGCTCCCGATCGCGCCGAGATTCCCGCCACTCCCGATCCGGCCGTGCGCTTCAAGGATTACAAAGGCGGCGCGGCCATCCAGCAGGGCGAAGTCTTCGATCCCACTCCGCAAAACATCGAAGCTCGCGTGATCCGCGCCACGCTGCCCAACGGGCTGAAGCTGGTGATGCTCCCCAAGAAGACGCACGGCGGCACGGTAGCGGCGGTGATGAACCTGCGCTTCGGCGATGAAAAGTCGATGTTCGGCAAATCCACCGCGGCGACCATGACCGGAGCGATGCTGATGCGCGGCACTCTGCACAAGAACCGCCAGCAAATCCAGGATGAAACCGACCGTCTGAAGGCGCAGATCAGCGTCAACGGCAGACTCGGCTTCGCTTCGGCGAACATCCAGACTCTGGAGGCGAACTTGGCCGATTCTTTACGCTTCGCCAGGGAACTGCTGCGCGAGCCTTCCTTCCCCGAGGCCGAGTTCGAGCAAGTCCGTCAGCAGAAGATCGCAAGCGCGGAAAGCGGCAAGACCGAGCCCAACACCCTGGTCCCGACGGAGATGAACCGGCACTTCAACGCCCGCTACCCTCGCGGCGACGTGCACTACACTCCGACCATCGACGAACAGATCGAGGATCTGAAGAAGGTGACCTTGGACGACGTGCGCCAGTTCTACACCAAGTTCTATGGCGCCGGAGAGGGTCAAATCGTCCTCAGCGGCCAGTTTGATCCGGTTGAGATGCAAAAACTGGTGACCGAACTCTTTGGCGACTGGAAGAGCGCCAGCCGCTACGAGCGCATCACCAACCCATTCGATAAAGTGGCGCCGGAGAACGGCAAGATCGAAACGCCCGATAAGCAGAATGCGCTTTTCATGGTGGGGATGCCGATGAAGATGAACGACGAGGATCCCGACTTGGCGGCTCTGACCATCGCCGGCATGGTCTTCGGCGGCTCTGCCAACTCCCGCCTTTTCGTGCGCATTCGCGTCAAGGACGGCCTGAGCTACGGTGCGTCAGCGGCATTCTCGATTCCCACCAAAGATGACGGGGGCATGCTAAGTGGGTTTGCCATCGCTGCGCCGCAGAATATGCCCAAAGTGGAGGCCGCCTTCAACGAGGAGCTGGCGCGCGCGCTGAAAGACGGTTTCACCGCCGACGAGGTGGAGAAGGCCAAGAAAACCTGGCAGGATCAACGCTCCCAGGCGCGCACCGAAGACGCATCCCTGGCCAGTACTCTGATGAATCGCGAGCGCTGGGGCCGCACCCTGCTGTGGGATGCCAAACTGGAAGCCGCCGTGGCCGCGCTAACACCGCAGCAAGTGAACGACGCGTTCAAGCGCCATGTCGACCCGACCGACATTTCCATCTTCAAAGGTGGCGACTTCAAGAAAGTTGGTGCGTACGAGTAGCGCCCATGACATCCCCGGCCGTCAGAGGCCGCCGCTTGCCGCGTTGGCCGCACAGAATGCGGTTGCGGGGCTCCCTCACCTGCCGGCATGGAAGATCTGGCTCAAATCGGATCTTCCATAGCCGGTGGCATAGTAGGCGGCCCAGTAGTAGGGGTGACGGTAGCGGGGATCGCGGATGAGGGATTGCCGTGCCGCGGTCAGCGCCTGGGGGACGCTGAGCCCTTTTGCCAGGCCGTTGTAGAAGGCGTCCATCATGGGCACCGCGGAGGCGGAGTCGATCTGCCAGCGGGTGGCGACCACATCGGGAACGCCGACGGAAGCCAGCGTGTCCACAATGTCGCCCATGCCGTGATTCCAGCCTGCATCTTTTCTCCCTGTGGAGCAGGCGGAGAAGACGGCCAAGCGGGCGGCCACAGGGGGATGCTTGCGCAGAAAGTCGCTGTCCAAATAGGGGCGATCTTGAACGGGCTTGCCGGGATTCGAGGCGGCTGAACCGGCTCCAGCGGACGCCGCCTTCTGAGGAGCCAGCAGCAAACGCGTTGCGCCGTCCTGCTCAGCTGCGTGGCCGGCAAAGTGAATCGCCGAGGCCGTCGTCCATCGCGCGGCCACCCGCGCCTGGGTCGCCTGTTCCGCTAGCAGAAGATTGGGGCTGCTGTCGAAGCGAGCCACGGCCCTGGCCTCGCTGAGCACTTCAGGCAGGAGCTGGCTGTCAGAGGATGCAGAGGGGGCAACCGAGGCTCCGACGATGAGCGGTTGGCCGGACGGCCGCGTGGGAGCTGAGCCGGAGATTTCAGGACTGCGATCGAGAACCAGCGACGGCGACTCCTCAAGACTGTAATCCAATCCGATGGGGCCAACGGCTGTTTCAACCGAGGGCCAGGGCAGATTGCCGAGCAGGGGGTCGGATTCCAGCAGAAGCTGGCCGGCTTCCGCTGGACGGCCGCTCGCGCCGGGAGGTCCGCTCAGGAGGCCAAGCAGCAGATCGCCCACCCGGCGGGCGGCGCGATCGATGGAGTCCTGCGAGGTTGCGGGAGAACTGGCTGCGAGTTCCAATCGCGCCGCGGCGGCCAGCAGTTCCTCCCTGCCCACGGGTACTGAGGTCCACGCCACGCCCCGCGCGTTGGCGCGATAGAGCAGAGTTCGATCGAGAAGCACAACCTGGCCCATCGCCTGGACTGACCCGATGCCGCCGGGACCGAGGCGGCCGGAATCGAGCCGGCTGAGCGCATCGATGAGCTTCGGCCTGAGGCAGGCGAGGCCTTTGTCCGGGCAGACGGGGACCGGCTTGCCGAGAACTCGCAAGCGGTACCGCTCCCAAAGTGCCAGAATGTCCTCCGGGGAACGCCCTTGGGCCAGCCAAACGCCAACCAGAACGGCGTAAAGGTCGCGGTTTTGCTGGGCAAAGATGATGTTTCCCGCGCCCACCTTGCTGGCTTTGGCTTCCTCCACGAGGATCGCCTCGCGGAGCATCGATTCAGCCGCTTCAGGGTGGCCCAGGGCCAGCTCCAACTGGCCGCGAGCCGCCGCGTAGGCCCTTCGATCGGCGGAGTCGTCCATTCCCGTCATATCGCTGTGCGCGGCATCGAGCATGGCTGCCGCCGAACCCAGGTCTGCGCGACTCAGATAGAGGTTGGCCATGGCAATCTCGCTGTCGGCCAGAAAGCCCTTCAGGGGCTTGGCGGCTTCGTCGGCGGCCAGTTCGGTCCGCATCTTGCGCAGTTCCTCCTGCGCCTCCGGAACAAACCCGGCGCGAATGGCGGCAATTGCCAGGTCGAAACGCTGCGAGGGAATCAGGGCGCGGCTGGGGGTCAGCTCCAGGATGCCCATCACCTCCCGCTCAAGCAGAAGGGCAAGATGGACCCTGGGAGTGGACTTCTCAACCTCTGCCAGCCCGGAGAGGATGGTGAACGCCCGGAAGGGAGGGTAGTCGCCCGCATAGAAACTGCGGACGGTGGCGAGATAGATCCGCCATGCGTCCTCGGTATCCCCCGACTCAACCGCTGCTCCGCCCAGCATGTTTCTGGCCCGCATCTCAAGAAGGGCATAATGGTGCTCCTGAGCGAGACGCAGGGCGCGGGCAAAGATTGGATTGTCGCTGGTTGCGGCTCCGGAGCCCGAGTCGCAGACCCCCTCCTCGACAAGGTCGAAGATCTGAATCGCCGCCAGATTCGGGTTGCGGTTCAGCAGCGTATGAGCCGCCTGGTAGCAGCGGTCCTGAAGGGAAAGCCGTTGCAGAGCGTAAACCCGTTCCAACTCCGCGCGGTCCTCTCCGGCGGCGTTGCCGAGCGAGTGAAAGAGCCGGACGGCCACGAGAGCCTGGCGACGGGCAACCTCGTGGTCGCCCCTGCCGCTGGCATCGATGGCTTGGGCAAGGGCGTGAGCGGCCTCAACGAAGCTCAAACTGGGAGTCGAATCGCTGGGCGGGAGGAGATTGGGGGGAAGAAGCTGGGTGAGCCAGGGATCTTGATGATTGCGTTCAAGCGAAGCGGCGAGGGCCTCAAGAAGAGTGCGAGCGGCAAGGCAGCTATCCATGCATGGGGAACCCCGGGAACGGTCCACCGGCATGGGAAAGGCGGAGTCGAGCAGGCGGGGCAGCAGGAAGCTGGAGAGCTCCTCGTCGATTGCCGCCAACGCAGCGGGATCGGCCGCCAGGGCGCGCATGGCCTGGGGCGAAGCCAGGTGCTGCTCCATCCGGCTCTGATGGCTCTTCAACTGGTTCAGCTTCTGTTCGAGAGCCTGCAGGCGGCGGCGTCCCTCGGCCAGCCAGCGGGAGTCGCGCTCGAAGCGCAGGTAGCGGTTCCAGGTCTCGACGGCGTTCATCACCTGGCCGCGATCCTCCATGACCACGGCCTCATTGAAGAGCACCACCGGGTCGCCGGGCGCCAGCTCGTCGGCACGGCGAAGGTATTCGAGGGCGGTAGCGCGATCGTTTTCGCTGCCGGTGGCCGCGCCGCGCTGGAAGTAGGCGGCCGCGTCGTCCACCAGCAGGCCGGAGGTAACGGGTCCGGCGGCCAGCAGGCGGTCAAGAATGTCGATGGCCGGATCGAATCTCTCTTCGAGCAGGTCGGAGCGGGCTTCAAGCTGGAGCCAGTGCGGATCTTCGGGAGCGCTCTCCAGGTGGCGCTCAATGCGGGCGCGGGCGTCCAGCAGGCGGGCCGATTCGCGGCCTGTGGCTCCGCCGCGAAGATGCGCTTGCGGGGTTACCTCGGCAAAACCGGCGCCGGGCATGCGCAGATCGAAGATGCGGGAATGGGTGTAGGCTTCGGCCAGCAGCCGCTCAGGGGTATTGGCGAGCCGCCACCAGCCTGTGAGCCCGACCGCCAGAAGCAGCGATGCCGCCAAGCCGGCCCCGGCCCACAGATAGAAAGGCCGCGCGCTCATGCGCCCCCCATCGCGGCTTCGACGGGGCGTGCGGGCAAGCTGCGCCGCCAGGCAGCGCTGCCAATCGCGGGAGGCGGACGAGAGCGCGCCGAGTTCAGCGGCATCTTCCGGCGAGGCGTCAGCGAACAGCGCACGCAGGCGTCCGGCGCAGACGGGGCACTCGGCAGCATGGGTCAGCAAATCGTCAAGATGCGGGGCATCCGCCGGATGCGGCGCACTTGCCGGTCCCGCCGGGTCGGCTTCCCCGCCGTGCGGCAGGGACCACGCGCCCAGCTCGGTACAAGGTTCCGGCGCGCCGGCCGGCAACGCTGAAGCTTCTTCGCGCGGAGTCCCGGCGCGAGAGGAACGGCCCTCGATTAACTCGTCCAACGCCTTCTTCAAGGCATCTTCCGGGCGGTCCGAATTCAAATCGTCTTTCATGTCTGCACTCTATCTAACGGAATTTTGAGTAGCTGTCCTTTCACTAGGCCATTTCCGGCTCTAGCCGGATTCAACCCGGCCCGCCGGATTCGCCCCTTCGACCTCCGCGCGGAGCCAGATCGTCACCCGCCGCAGCGCGCTTTCCACGCCCTTGGCCGTCAATCCCGAAGCCGCCAGACCGGCTATCTCCTCGGCCGTGAAGCCCTGGCGGTAATAAAGCCAGAAGAAGGCGCGGTCACGTTCTCCCACTACCTCCGGCGCTGAGCGCAGCTTCCGGTCCAGTTGGGCGAGGAGCGCCGATTGCCGCATCTGCGCGGCCGCCTGCATGGTGGCAGCGGGCAACTGTGCCCCATCTTCGACCAGCGGCATGGTTACCACTTTGCCGCCCCTCTTGGCCGAGTATTGGCGGCGGAAAAAGTCGTTGGCCACCGAGGCGGAAACCATGCGCAGCAGGCCCAGAAAGGAATCCTCACCGCGCGGCTCGAAGTCCCTCAGGATGCGGCGCTCCCGCTCGCACAGTTTCAGGAAGACCTCCTGCACGATATCGTCCACGGTTGCCGGCGATGGGCCGCTCAGCCAAAGCCGTGAGATGCGCAGCGCCACCAGCGAGGCCAGGGGCGCGCAGCGGCGCACAAACTCCTCCCATTCCGCGGCATCGGCGGAGTGGGCGCAGAGCTTGGCCAGATCGTTCATCGAGGCGCTGGAAACTTTCATCGCACGGGACACCAGTTTATCGCACGGACGCGGCCCCAGTGATTTGTTTGCCAATTCAAGCCGCGCTCCAGGCGGCAGGCGCTCGGCAAAACCAATTCCGCCCGTGGTAGTATCCCGGCAAGCGTCAACCACCAATTTCTGAGGAGCCCAGCATGGAAACCATCCTTCGCCCGCTCTCGCTCGGCGAGATACTGGACCGTACCGCCCAGCTTTACCGGAACAACTTCGTCCTCTTTGCGGGGATTTCCTCTGTATACGCCGGGTTCCTGCTGTTGATGAGCCTGGCGCAGATCGGGATGACAGCGCTGCTGACTTCGCTGCAACTGACCCGGCAACTGCCATGGGTCACCATGAGCTATCTGATTCTTATCTTCCCGCTGGCGATGATCGTCGCGGGCGCGACCATGGCAGCCAACAACCGGGCCGTGGCCTGGGTCAACCTGGGGCAGCCGGCCACCATTCGCGGCGCTTACATGAGCATCCTGCCGCGGCTGGGGCGCTATCTGTGGCTGATGACCATCGCCACCTTCATCGTCTACCTTCCATTTGCCGTGATCTTTGTTATCTATCTCGTTTTCTTGCTTGCTTACGCCGGTTCCAGGGGACTGCTGACCCACGCCGCCGCCGGGGGCGACCCGCAGGCGGCAATCGTTATCGCCGGCTCCCTTCTTGTTTTCGTCGTGCTTTGCATCCCGGCTTTCATCTATGCCATCGTGATGGCCCTGCGCTATTCTTTGGCCGTTCCGGCCTCGGTGGTGGAAGACCTGAAGGCGCGCAAGGCCCTCCGCCGCAGCGTTGAATTGAGCAAGGGGTCGCTAGGACGCATCTTTCTTCTGGGGCTGCTCATCGCCATCATTCAGATCGGGCTGGCGCTGATTTCGGAGATGTTCTTTGTGGTCGCAGCCTTCAAGGCCGCCCAGCACCACGGCGTCCTGCCGCTTTGGATGCAGGCGGCGCAGCAGGTCATAGCCTTCTTCACCAACAGCTTCATCGGTCCCATGTATGCCACCGGCCTCACGCTCTTCTACTACGACCAGCGCATCCGCAAAGAAGGCTTCGACATCGAGTGGATGATGCAGGCCGCCGGGATGACCGTGCCCGCGCTCGCGGCTGCGCCCGGCGCTGCGCCGGTTGCCGAACCCCAGCCGCCGCCCGCCCCAGAGAACCCGTGGAGCACGCATGAATGAGCCTCTGCGCCCATCGAGCCTGAGCGAGATTCTCGACCGCGCAGCGCAGCTTTACCGCTCGCGCTTCCTGGTGTTCCTGGGCATCTCGGTGTTTCCAACCGCGCTGGTGCTGGCAGTGGGTTGCCTCATCGCTCCCCTTTATGCCTGGGTGAGCTCGAATGGCGCGGGCTCCAGGGCTCCATGGGCGGAGATTCTCGCGGGCCTGCTGCTGGCTGGCGCGGTGCTGGTGGCCATACCGGTCCTGCTGGGGGCGACGGCGCTGGCCATGGCCGCCATGAGCCATGCCGTATCCCGCGCCTATATGGGCGAAAAGACTACCATCCGCGATGCCTACAAGGCCGTCTGGCGGCGCGGGTGGCATTATGTCTGGCTGCTGATCCTTGAGGGGCTCATTATCGGCGTGGCGCCGATGGCTGTATGGTTTGGGCTGCTGGCGTTGACAGCTTACGCGGCTATACTCGCACAAGATTCCGGCTTGAGCGGAAACTCAGTCGCCGTGATCTCCGGCTTCCCAGCGGGCCTATTGACTGTCGCTTTAGTTTGCTACGTTGTCTGGATGCTCCTGCGGCTTTCGCTGGCCTTCCCCGCCTGCGTGATCGAAAACATTGGCGCATGGGCCGCGGTCAAGCGCAGCAGCCGGCTCAGCAAGGGGACCAAGGGCCGCATCTTCGTGCTTTATCTTCTGGCCGCGGTGCTCACCTGGATACTTTCGATAGCGATTGTCCTGACATTGGCAATAGTCGTGGGCCTGACCGCATATTCCCTTCACCTGAAACAGACCCAAATTGATCTGGTGATGGGCATTGTTGCCTATGCCGTCGCCTTTGGCGTCCAGGCGCTCATCAGGCCCATCTACGGCATCGCACTCACGCTCTTCTACTACGACCAGCGCATCCGCCAGGAGGGCTTCGATATCGAGTGGATGATGCAACAGGCCGGGCTGGTTGCGCCCCCGCCGTCCGAGCCGGAAGCCGCGCCGTGGCTGCCGCCGATCCTTCTCCGGCCGCAAGACTCCTATCCCAAACCGCCGCCAAGCCAGAAAATTCCGCAATCCACAGAACCAACGCAAGCAGTATCCGGAGAGTCTCTATGAACGAATCCAATGCTCCTGTTCCGTCCGTCCCAGCCGCTGTTCCATATCTCCCAACTGCGGCCGCGCCTGCGCTTCCCCGCCCCAAAACCATCGGCGACGTTCTCGAACGCACTTACCGGCTCACGCGCGGTCACTTCAAACTGCTGGTGGGCATTGCGGCCATTCCGTCGGGGATCGTCCTTCTGCTTGCGCTGTCGATGGAGGCGGCCATTTGGATCCCGCTGATCCGTCAATGGCCCAACTCGCCGTCGCCCGGAGCGATGCTTCACCACCCGCCCCCGGCGATCGTTATCCCGGTCTTCGTTGGGTTCGCTCTGTTGAGCCTGGCGATCTTCTCGATCTACCTGGCGGCGGCAAGCTATGCCTCCGTGCAGGCGGACTCAGGCGTCGGAGTTACCCTTCGCGAGGCTTATGAGCTGGCCTGGCGGCGCGGCGGACGGTACCTGTGGCTGCTTGTGCTTTGCTACCTTTACGCCTGTCTTCCGCTTCTCGCGATCGAGGCGGCCGTACTGCTGGGAGCAAACGCCTTTGCCCACAGCGGCTCAGCGTCTACGCCGGCGCTCTTCTTCCTGCTGCCCCTGGCCCTCCTGTTGTACATTGGAGCCATTGTTTACGCGATCCTGATCGGGCTGCGGCTTTCGCTGGCGTTCCCAGCATGCGTGACGGAGGGGTTGACTGCCTCGGCCGCCATCAAGCGCAGCTTCCAGCTCACCCGCGGCGCAAAGGGCCGCATCTTTCTGGTTTTGCTGGTCATCTATGCCGCCCTTTATGCCGGCATCTTTGTTGCCGAAATTGCGGTCGGGGTGGTGGTTGCGGTCGGCGTCGGCGTCGCCGCGGCGGCCGGCCTTCATCCGGCGGCCCCATGGAGTTATATCGGGCTGGGCCTTCTGGGGTTTTGCGCCTTCGGCGCGATGACTCTTTTCATCTCGCTGAATTACGCCGCTGTAACCGCCGCTCTCGCGGTACTCTACCACGACCAGCGCCTGCGCAAGGACGGCCCGGGGTCCGCAACGCTGCAAACAGGAGAAGCCGTGTGACTGCTGACTCTCTGCCCTCGACCGCACCGTTTCTACTATGATCAGCGCATACGGCATGAAGGGTATGACATCGAGAGAATGATGGAAGAGGCTGGCATGACCGCGCCCTCGACTCCGCCCGGTGGAGATGTCCCCATCGCGCCCGCTGAGGAGGAAGTCCAGCCGTGAAGGCTCGGTCGGTTTTGGCGTGCGTTGCACTCGCAGCCCTTCTGGCCGCGGCGCGGGGCCGCGCCGATGCTCCCCCCGCTGCCGCGCCCGCTCCCCCTGCCGCCAGCCAGCAGCGCGATGCTTCGCTGGAGGAGTATCGTAGCCACCTGCAAGCGCTCGCGACGATCGTTGAGGCCTGCGCAAAGGCGCGGGACGCAACGACCTGCGACCCAGCGCTGGTTGGAGCCGACGATCGTCTTCCCGCTGCCGCGCCGTCCCCGGCAGGTGGGGGCGCGAGCGCAGGCGAATCCAAACGGCGGCTGGTGAGCTACGGCTGGCTGCGCGCGCTGCTTGGCAAGGTTCGGGACGCGGACAAGGCCGCCGCCGAACGCGCCGCGAAAGAAGCTGCCAAGCCAGCCGCCAAGCCCGCAGCCACGGCTACCGCCAAGCCTGACGCCAAACCCGCATCCGGGGCAAAGGGCGCGCCGGCCGAGGAACCGGCGCAGACGCAGGCGCGCGCCACGGCACAGCGGTTGAAGGACGCCACGGCGCGGCTGGACCGGGACCTGGCTCAGATCGATGCCGCGCCCGCCGCCCTGCCCACGCACACCCAAGAGCGCGAAACGATGACCCAGGTGCTGGCCGACCCCAGCTTCCGCAACCTGGAGGCGCCGGCGGCGCAGGATTCCGTTCTGGACAAGATTGGAAGATGGCTGAGGCACTGGATCGGCCGCGCCATCGACCGCATCGTTGCCAGCATCTCCAGGGTCGTCTCTCGCTCGGCGTGGGTCGGCCGCCTCCTGCTTTGGGGACTCATTCTGGGCGTCTGCGTGGGGCTGGTTTGGGGCTTGCTGCAACTGGAGCGCGGATGGCGCACCCGCCTGGTGCCGGAGGGCGGGTATCCAGGCGCCGGAACGGCCTCGGCCCGCGACTGGCAACTGTGGCTGGAAGACGCGCGCCAGGCCGCCGCGGCGGGCCAGTGGCGCGAGGCGATTCACTTCCTCTACTGGGCCGCGATCTCGCGCCTCGAATCGCGGCGGCTGTGGCCGGCGGACCGCGCCCGCACTCCCCGCGAGTACCTGGCGCTGGTCGCCCCGGAAGACCCGCGCAAAGCCGGACTGGCCACGCTCACCGGCAGCTTTGAGCGCATCTGGTACGGCGGGCGCGCAGCCGGTGAAAGCGACTACCGCCAAGCCGAGCAACAGGCGGCCGCTCTGATCTCCGCAAGCGGAGCTACGGGAGGCGCGGCGCGATGAACCTGTTTCCCTCGCTCGACGCCCAAGACCGCCGCATGCTGCTCTGGTGCCTGGGCGCTGGATTGGGACTGGCAATCCTGGCTGGCGTTCTGACGCCCAAGGAAAACGACAACGACAATCCAATGCCCTCGACTTATCTTTCCGGCCAGCACGGCGCGCGCGCCGCCTATGAGACGCTGCTCCGCTCCGGCTACTCTGTGGAGCGCTGGGAGCGCCCGCTCGATGAACTGGTTCCCCAGGTGGGACCCGACACGGTGGTGATCTTTGCCCAGCCCCTGTCCCACGAACCGGAGGACATGAAGGCGGTACGGAAGATTCTGGAGCGCGGTGGGAGGGTGCTTTCCACCGGGTTGTGGGGCGGGTCCATTCTGCCCGGCAGGGCCAGCCGCAAGCGCAAGGATCTCGATCTGGCCGCCTGCCAACTGGAACCCGAGGGGCTTGACCCGCTCTCCAGCTCCGGCGAGGTGTGGATGAAGCCCGAAGCGGCCTGGACGGTGGGCAACCCGGCGCACCGCGTGGAGTACAGTTGCGCGGGGCAGCCGGCGGTGGTGGAGTTCGACTGGGGCAAAGGCCACGCCGTGTGGTGGGCCAACTCGACGCCGCTTGAGAACGGCAGCCTGGCCCGCGCCCACGATCTCGATCTGCTACTCAACTCGCTGGGTCCGCGCGAGGGACATCGCTTCTACTGGGACGAGTCGCTGCACGGGGAAATTCGCTCCAACTGGAGCTTTGCCGCCGGACCGGCGCGGACCATGCTTTGGATTGGCATGCCGGCGCTGGGCCTGCTGGTCATCTTCAGCTTCAGCCGGCGCAGCGGGCCGGTGCGCGACCTGCCACAGCCCGCGCGAGCCACGCCCATCGAATTCCTTGAGGCGCTGGGCTCGCTCTACCGCAAGGCCGGAGCGGCATCCACGGCGGTGGCTATTGCCTGGGAGCGCTTCCGGCGCCATAGCTTGCGGTTCGCCGGGGCGGACGGCTCGCGCGGCAGCCAAATGGGCGCGGCTGAGCTGGCCGCGGCCATTCGCCGCCGCTTTCCGCAGGCCGGCGCCAGCCTGGAGACCGATCTGGCCGCCTGCGAAGACGCCGCGTGGGGCGAAACAGCCGATCCCGGCCAGGCGCTCAAACTGGTGCAGGCCTTGCATGAGCGCGAGGAAGAGCTTCTCGCCGCACAGAAACTCGGCGGCCAGACTGCGAAATCTGAGAACATTCAATCCAAACAGCAGGAAAGGGCTTCATGAGCCACGAAACGGATCACGAAACGAATCAAGACGCAAATCAAGAGCCGAATCAGGAGCCAGGCGCGGCCGCCAGCGAGGGTCTGACCGCGGAGATCGCGCCGCAGCCGGTCCAGGCTATCGGCCAGCTCAGCGCAACCAACCAACTCATCGCCCACGCCCGCGCGGAGCTGGGGCGGGTAATCTCCGGCCAGGCAGGGGTGATCGAAGAGGTGCTGATCGCCGTTCTCTGCCAGGGCCATGCGCTGCTGGAAGGCGTGCCGGGCATTGCCAAGACGCTGATCGTCAAGGCTCTGGGCAGGCTGCTCGGCCTGGGCTTCCAGCGCGTGCAGGCTACCTCCGACCTGATGCCGGCCGACATTCTGGGCACCACCATCTTTCGCCTCGGCGCAACCTCCGATGCCCAGAATTTCAGCTTCCACCAGGGGCCGGTCTTCACCGATCTGCTGCTGGTGGATGAGATCAACCGCATGCCTCCGCGCACCCAGGCAGCGCTGCTGGAGTGCATGGAAGAGCACCAGGTGACCACGGACGGCGTGCGCCGCCCGTTGCCCGCCTGGTTCACCGTCTTCGCCACCCAGAATCCGGTGGATTTTGAGGGCACCTATCCGCTGCCCGAGGCCCAGTTGGACCGCTTTCTGCTCAAGATTCGCGTGGCCTACCCCGCAGAGCGAGAGGAGTTGCAGATACTTGAGCGGCACCACGCGGGGTCGGGCGCAGGGCTGCTGGAGGATGCTTTCATCGCGCCCATCCCCGAGGGCCTGCTCGCCGCGGCCTGCGCCGAGGTCCGCGCCATCCGCATCGAGCCGGAGCTATATGGCTACATCCTCTCGCTTGCCCGGCGCACCCGCGAGTGGCCCACGCTGCTGCTGGGCGCAAGCCCCCGCGCCGCCGTAAGCATCATGCGCGTGGCCCAGGCGGCCGCCGCCTTCGATGGCCGCGATTACCTGGTCCCCGACGACGTGAAGCGCGCCGTGCAGCCCGTGCTGCGCCATCGCATCATGCTCAAGCCCGAGGCCGAGCTGGAGGGCTTCGACGCCGACCGCGTGCTCGCCGACGTGATTGCCGCCGTCCCGGTGCCGCGGCAATGATGGCCGCGCTTTCGTTATTGGTTTTTGTTAGCGTGAGCGAATTCTTAGAGGAGCTCGTCCGAATGCTGAAACATCATCGTTTCTTCGAGCTGTACGGTGGGACACCGATTATCCTTTTCTTGCTCTCGATTCCGATTCATCAATCGGCAGCACAAACACACACTGTGTGTGACGTTTCTCCTGCCAATGATGATGCAGTGCTAACGGTAGTAAGCATACGTTCGTGGAGGCAGGGAGATGAACCTCCGGCTCCAGACGTTATTGGTCTCACGACAGCGAAGATGATTTATACGCGGTATAGGCTATCCAATTACACAAAACACTCACTCTATTATCTTGCTGAGCCGGGAACGATCGTCCCCGTGAGTTATACGGTTTATAAGCCAGATGATAGCAGTGATTGGATGGCTCCGATGCGTGGCAGAGAGGGATTCGGAACGAGTAGCTCTTACCAATGGCTTGAGCTTCCGCCTCAAGCGATTGTCGAATTTGAGAGAGGAGAATCGCATTGGGGTTACAAGTATCAGGGGTTGGCTGTTTTCATTAACGAACATCCAAGACAAAAAGGACGTCGGGAGATAATTTCAAATCCGTTCCTTTGCAAAGCTGTGGGAATTGAACCATCCTCCAGCAATAACTCTCAATCTCCACATTGAGGCACAATGATTTCGTCTTCCCTCCATCCCGCCCCGGTCCGCGCCGTCTGCGAACGCCGCCGCCGCTGGGGATTCGGCCTGACGCCGCGGGCCATCGGCCTGCTGACGGTGGGCTTTCTATGGCTCATTGCGGGCTTCCGGTTCGGGCGGCTGGCCTACGTCATGCTGGCCTGGGATGCGGTGGTGTTGCTGGCGGCGCTCGTGGACGGCCTGCGATTGCCGCGCCCCGGGCAACTGACTGCCGGCCGCTCCTGGTCCAACGCTCCGGCTCTCGACAGCCAGACGGAGATCGAGCTGACCATCGAGAACCAGAGCCGGACGATCGTCGAGTGCCGGCTGGTGGACGATCTGCCGCCGGCACTTGTCGCCGAGCCCGCCACCCACCGGCTCATGGCCTTCCCCCACGTCCCCGCCAGCCTGCGCTATCGCGTGGAGCCCCAGGAGCGCGGCGACTGCGAGGCGGGCTGGCTCTACGTGCGCTATCGCTCCTCGCTGGGGCTCACCGAGCGCTGGGCCAAAGCGCCGCTCATCCAGGCGGTGCGCGTCTACCCCGCCCTGCGCGCCGGCGAGGAGCAGCAAATCTTCCTGGCCCGCAGCCGCCAGATCGACCTGCAACTGCGCCGCGCGCAGCAGCGGGGCCTGGGCCGCGACTTCGAGAGCCTGCGCGAGTACCGCGAGGGCGACGACCTGCGCGACATCTGCTGGACGGCCACGGCGCGGCGCGGCAGCCCCATCACCCGCCAGTACCAGACCGAGCGCAGCCAGCCGGTCTGGATCGTGCTCGACTGCGGGCGGCTGATGCGCTCGCGGGTTGCGGCGATACAGCCTGCGGAAAGGCTGACTGTCTTGAAGGGTACGGGCTTCAGCCCGTACATCGACAGCACAGATGAAACGCGGGCTTTTGCCCCTGAGGGAGAGTTTTTCGAGAGTCAAAAAGTCCACTCCAAGCTCGACCACGCCTGCACAACGGCCGTGGCGCTGGCCCAACTGGCCCTCTTCTCCGGCGACCGCGTCGGCCTGCTGGCCTACGGGCAGGGGATTCAGCAGCGGCTCTTGCCCGGTCGCGGCGCGGTTCATCTGCGCCAGTTGATCGAGTCGCTGGCCCAGGTTCACGCCGAGTCCGGCGAGGCCGACCACCTGCGCGCCACAGCCACGCTCAACCGCCTGCAGCCGCGGCGCGCGCTGATTCTGTGGGTGACGGACCTGGCTGAAACCGCCATGCGCCCCGAAGTTATCGACGGCGCGGTGCAACTGCTGCGCCGCCATGTGCTGCTGTTTGTGGCCATGGCCCAGCCGGATGTGGAGTCCATCGCCCAGACCCGGCCTCAAAATGTGGAGCAGATGTTCCGCGCCGCCGCCGCCCAGGAGATGGCCGGCCGCCGCGAACTGCTGCTGGCCCGCCTCCACGAGCAGGGCGCGCTCACCCTCGACCTCAACCCCGAGGCCCTCACCTCCGCGGTGCTGAATCAATATCTGATGGTGAAGGAACGGGCGATGGTGTAGCGGGAAAGGTGTCCCGTTGATTCCCAGCAACTTGTTTCATCTTGATAGCAATGAGCGCACTTCTTGTATTCCCGATATTGACGCAATATGACGTCATCGAGCCGGTGTGCTTTGGGTGTAGCTAATCAGACCTTCAATCTGCAACGCAACCTGCATTGATGACGACTCAATGAGGTAGCAATCTAGACCGTCTCGCCTAATTATTAGGAATATCTTCGTCTTCGAATCAGTTTTCGAGATCGCTTGCGCCAATATTCGGTCGCTAATTTTCTGATCGCCTCCATTCTGGTGCTGTTCTCGACAGGCTATTTCATTCGCCCCTTTAATCCACTCGTCAATCTGCTGCTGTGCGGCTTCGAGAGAATCAAATTCCGCCATAATTAGTTTTCCAGTAGTGCCATCAGAAGCAGAATAGACTCTGAATGGCAGATTGTGACCATGCGCAGTGATCAAATTCCCCAACGTTATAACAGTGAGAGCCTGCTTCGCCTCTTCCTGATGAGTAGGGCACTGTGCAAAGGCGATTCGCACAAGAGCAAGACAGATCAGCCAGAGAATTGCACCGCGATATTGGGAGCCGAATTTGAAAGTCACATCGTCCTCCAACGTAAGCATATTTTGGCGCAGTGGGCTATCTCTTACTCGTTCCAGTTCTTCGCCCGTTCCACGGCTCGCCGCCAGCGTCCGCGCCGCTCGGCTCGTTCCTCTGGCGTCATCTTCGGTTCAAACCGCGTATCGTTCTGCCGCTTGGCCCGCAACTCTTCAGGCCCGGCCCAGAAGCCCGTCGCCAATCCCGCCAGATACGCAGCGCCCAGGGCCGTGGTCTCCGTCACCCGCGGACGCACCACCGGCACGCCCAGCACATCGGCCTGGAACTGCATCATCAGGTTGTTCACCGCCGCGCCGCCGTCCACGCGCAGCGCCGCCAGCGGTGTCGTCTCGCTCTCGACGGCCTCCAGCACGTCGGCCACCTGGAAGGCGATGCTTTCAAGAGCCGCCCGCGCAATGTGTCCCGGCGTGGTGTCGCGGCGCAGGCCGATCAGCAGGCCGCCGGCGTGCGTGTCCCAGTGCGGCGCGCCCAGCCCCACAAACGCCGGCACCATCACCAAGCCGCCCGAATCCGGCACGCCGGCCGCCAACTGCTCCACCTCGGCCGATGAGCCGATCAGCTTGAGATTGTCGCGCAGCCACTGCACCACCGCCCCGCCGATGAAGACGCTGCCCTCGAACGCATACTCCAGGCGGCGGCTGGCGCTGGCCGCGAGCGTCGTAATCAGCCTGTGCCGCGAGCGCGCGAATTCCGTTCCGATGTGCTGCAGCAGAAAGCAGCCCGTCCCGTAGGTGTTCTTGGCCTCGCCCGCCTGCCAGCACAACTGCCCGAAAAGCGCCGCCTGCTGGTCCCCGGCAATGCCGGCAATTGTCGCGCCGCCCAGCCCCAGCGTTGTGGTCACCTCGCCCACCCGCTCGCTGGACCAGACGACCTCGGGCAGCATGCTTTCAGGCACGCCGAAGATGCGGAGCATCTCCGCGTCCCATTCGCCCTTGACGATGTTGAAGAGCAGCGTCCGCGATGCGTTGGTCACGTCGGTCACGTGCCTCGTGCCGCTGGTCAGGTGCCAGATCAGCCAACTGTCCACCGTCCCAAAGGCCAACTCTCCCCGCTCCGCTCGCGCTCGCGCCCCCTCCACATGGTCCAGAATCCAGCCCACCTTGGTCGCCGAAAAATATGGGTCCAGCACCAGCCCGGTCTTCGCCGAGACGCTCTCCCCAACACCGCTCTCCTCCAACTCCGCGCACCGCGCGGCAGTCCGCCGGTCCTGCCAGACGATGGCCGGATGAATCGGCTTGCCCGTCGCCCGCTCCCACACGATCACCGTCTCGCGCTGGTTGGTGATGCCGATGGCCGCCACGTCCCTGGGCCGCGCCCCCACCCGCCCCAGCGCCTCAACCGCGCAGGCAAGCTGGCTGGTCAGGATCCCCATTGGATCGTGCTCCACCCATCCCGCCCGCGGGTAGAACTGCTCGAACTCCTGTTGCGCCACAGCGGCAATCGCGCCCGCTTCGTCAAACAGAATCGCTCGGGAACTCGTCGTTCCCTGGTCCAGTGCAAGGATGTAAGCCATGTGTACCGTACCCCTTCGGCCTCCAGTCAATCACGGGCGCCCATGGTCAAGCAAACGGGGTTTCGCGGGCGCGTCGATTTCCGAATCGCACGCCGCGCCGTAGAAACTCGGTCAAGGTTCGGAGACCTATGCAGTTATCCTGGTCGCGCCGGTCGAAATGCCGCCATCCACTAACAATGTCTGGCCGGTAATATAGCGGCTCGATTCCGAAGCCAGGAAGACAATGGCCCCATCGAGGTCGTCCGGCAAGCCGGGCCGCTTCACGGGAATGCGGTCGCAGATATATTCGACCCACGCGGCATTCTCATACAGAGCCGCATTCTGCTTCGTTCTGAACCAGCCCGGCGCCAAACAATTCACGGTGATACCGCTGCTGCCCCAGTCGTCGGCAAGACTCATGGTAAGTTGCCGTATGCCGCCGCGGCTCGCTCCGTAAGGTCCGAGGCCGGCGTATCCCGCGATGCTGGTAACCGATCCTATATTGATAATGCGCCCATAACTCCGGCCGATCATACCGCGCGCCACAGCTTGGGAAACGAAGAAGGAACCGCGCAGGTTGGTGTCCAGAATCGTGTTCCAGTCGTCCCAGGTAACATCGAGCGCCGGCTTGCGAATGTTGCAGCCGGCATTGTTCACCAGGATATCGATCTTCCCTAAGTGGCCCTCGACAGCGGCAACAGCATTCTGAATGCTCGAATGATCACGCACATCGAGTTCCGCCGAAAAGGTTTTCCGGCCCAGAGCCTGTAACTCGCCCGCAAAGCCCGAGAGCGCCCCGATGTCTCTGCTGGTGATGGCAATGTCAGCGCCGGCGCGGGCCAGCGCGCGGGCAAAGTATTGCCCCAGTCCGCGGCTGGTTCCAGTTACAAGCGCAACCCTGCCGGATAAGTCGAACAAAGAGTCGGTCATTGATTCTGCCCTCAGGATTGATTCGTCATGGCTCCAGAACAACTTTGAGAAGGCCGGGCTCCCGCTCGTACAAGCGATGAAACCAGGAAGCTCCATCCGCGAGCGGAGCCACAGCCGAGAGAAGCGGATCTACGCGAATGGCGCCCCGCGCGATCAACGAGATACATGCCGGGTATTCTCCCGCCGATGCGCAGGAGCCTTGCAGCCGGATCTGCCGCGTGACCGCCAATTGCAAGCCAAGCACGATCGTAGGCGCGACATTGCCGATCAGCGTAACTGCGCCACCCTTTCTAACACTGTCCAAAGCCAGCTTCACAGGGATGGTGCTGCCGACGCACTCCAGCGCAACGTCCGCGCCGCGCCCCATGGTTTGCTCCAATATTTGAGGAACCACGTCCGCGCCGCGGGAGTTATAGGTCTCGGTGGCGCCAAGGTTTCGCGCAAGTTCCAGGCGGGTATCGTCCACATCCACCACAAAACTTCTTCCCGCGCCCGCCAGCCGCGCCGCCTGCAATGCAAGCAGGCCGATCATGCCCGCGCCAACAACCACCACCGTATCTTCCAAAGCTATCGGAGTAAGCGATACCGCGTGAAGAGCGACGGAAACCGCCTCGATGAGGGCCGCATGGGAGTAAGACATATTCTCCGGCAAGGCATAGGCGATCCGGGCCGGCACGGTAACATACTCGGCAAACGCGCCCATGCGCCGGAAAGCCGGCGTTGAAACTCCGATCACTTCGCGGTTGTCGCAGAGATTGATTTGGCCCCGCAGGCAGTAGAAACACTTTCCGCAATAGACGGTCGAGTCGAAGGTCACGCGGTCGCCCGCATGAAAGCCCGAAACAGCGCCGCCTACCGCCTCGACAACGCCGGCGGCCTCGTGCCCCATGACGATGGGAGGAATACGCCTGCCCGTGCAGCCGTCGTATCCATGCACGTCGCTTCCGCAGATTCCGCAGGCCCGGATGCGAATCAGCAACTCGTCAGCAGCGGGCCGCGGCGCGGGCATGTCCACCAGGTCAAGTTGCTTGTACGCCGATAGCAGCAGTGCCTTCATTCGATCTCCATGTTACTTGTGAGAGATATGGCTCTCGCCGGAATTGAATAGCTCGAACACTCGCTTCTTCGGCGCGCATCCCGCCGGCCGCGCCTTGCTACGGATCAGGATACACCATCAAGCACGGCCTGGCCTTCGTCCGGCGGCTCAATCTTTCCCAGCAGAAAGATGTACGCGGCGATTCCGATGGCGAGATAGATCGCGGGCAGTCCGAAGGCCCAGGCGTAGGAATGCCGCGCGTCCACCAGATAACCCGTGATGCTGGCTGCCGCTATTCCCGAAATCTGGTTGGAGAAATTCATGATGCCGCCCACCTTCCCGACGTTGTTTCTGCTTGCAATCAGCGACGGGATCGACCAGCCAACCGGCGCCGCCGCGGCCAAGCCGCCGATAGATACGCTGATCCAGATCAGAGCTTGCTGCGCGCTGTGAGTATTGGCCGCGCCGAAGATGCCAAGGCCGCAGGTCGTGCCGCCCACCAGCACGATCTTGCGCACTCGGCTTGCGTCCCAGCCGCGCCGGATCAGCGCATCCACCAGCCAGCCGCCCACCGCAAGGTCCGTGAAGGTTGCAAAGAGCCAAGGCACGCTGGTGTAGAGAAAGGAATGCAGCATGTCGATGCGGAGCGCAAAGGAGAGATAACTCGGTAGCCAGTACAGCAAGAGATAGAAGACATAATTGTACGAGCCGAAACCTAGCACCATGGCAATGACCTTGCGCTGTTTCAACAGGGTCCAGAGCGAGGCCGGCGGCGCAAACGGCTTGGCCAGCGCGTTTGGGCCGATAACTCGCTCCACAACGTACTCCCGCTCCGCATCTCCCAATGCCGCGTCCTCGTCCGGATCGCGATAGATGCGCCAGAAGAGCAGAAAGTAAAGAAAGCTGACGATGCCGGTTGCCGCAAAACTCCAGCGCCAGCCTACCTCGATCAGAACGATGCCGATGATCGGAACGCCGATGGCCGAGGCGAACTTTGCTGCCGCGTCGAAGAGCGAAGTCGCAAAGCTCCGCTCGCGCGCCGGAAACCAATAGCCGATGGCCTTTGCATTCGCGGGAAATGTGGGCGCTTCTCCAACCCCAAGAGCGAACCTGGCCGCAAACAAGCCGCCCAGGTTCGGAGTAACTGCCGCGGCGAAGGAGGCAACGCTCCACAGGAATGCGCTGATTCGTCCAATGCGCCGGACGCCGAATTTGTCAAGCAAGACACCAATCGGTAACTGGCACAGCGCGTAGGTCCAATTGTAGGCGCCCGAGAGCCAGCCGAAGGTCACATTGGAGATGCCGAAGGCCAGGAAGAGAGAATCGTGAGAAACCGACAGGTTGACTCGATCGAAATAGTTGACCAGAACGCCGAGACCCAGCAGCCATGCGATTCGCCAGCGGCGCATTCCATGCGTGCGTTTCCCCGGCAGTGTCGAATGTGTCAACATGTTCCTCTCGGCCGGGCAGGGCGGCGGCATGAAATCCGCACGGGCGCATTTCCTTTATATACACATGCGGGGAATCCCGCAAAGGCAGAGACCCAGATGCTCTCGGGCAGCGCGGTGGATTACTCGGGAAGGACTTCGATGCCGGTAACGGTTGCATAGCCCTCCACCGGAACGAAATTCAGAATCAATTTGCCCTGGGCATTCGGTTCCAGGCCCGTGAACCTGCGCACGGCCACGTCGGTTTGGCCCGCCTCTCTGGCGAGATCGAAGTTCTTGAGGAGGATATTTCCATTGCAGAAGACATTGAAGATATGGGCGACTGGAGCCCTGTTCTCTCCGGCTGGGGATGAAGACTCGTCCCAGTCGCCGTGGCGCGCCGCGAAGAGCAGCGATACGGAGTATTTTCCCGGCGCTACGGGAATCGCATAGGAGAAGTTTCCCCAGCGTTCCGTCTCGTAGAGTTCAGGATCGTCGGTTCCCTTCACCGGGGTCGCATAGGCAGCCAACTGGCCGCCTTCAAAGTAGTTGTCCGGGCTCCACCAATGGCTATCGTTGGAGTAATAGGGCGTCTGTCGGGCCAGTACGCGCACGGGGCGAATGCGTCCTCGAAAGCCGGGCAGAACCTCGACCGCCGAGAGAATGGCCTGCTTTCCGTCGTCCCCCAGAAACTCGAGGTGCAGCAGCCCATCCGCCGCCGGTTGGATGTCCGTGAACACCTTCACATCGGCGGTGCGGCTGCCTCCGGCGTCGGCCACGATATCGAAGCGCGTCAGCAGCGTTCGGCCATTGGCGCGCACGGTCATGAGGCGGCTGCCCTCTCCGCCCGTTCCTGTGGACTCCGGGTCATAGACCGTCTCGGCAAAGTGCAGGCGCAGTTCGTAGATGCCCTTCTTCAAAGGAATCGCATAGCTGAATTGCCCCTGCCTGCTGGTGCGGTAGAAGCCTGGGTTCTGCGTGCGCCAGATGTTCAGCACAGCGCTTTGCACCGCTGTTCCGCCGCTGAACCATGCATCGGCGTTCCACAACTTGCCCGCATGATCGACAAAGCTGCGGCCCGCGCCGGCCAGGATGCGAACCTCCTCGCCGACGGGCGGGCCAAGCTGCGATTCCGCGGGCAGTTCAGACGGCTGATTCGATACTGCCGCCGGCGGAACCTGCTTCGTCTGAAAAAGGACGAGCCAGGCGCAGCCGAGACCGAGCAACAGAACCGCGAGGGCGGCGGCAAACCACCGGGTCCGGCGGCCGGAGAGACGAAACCACGGTTCCGCCGGCCGGGTTGCGGCGCTCTCAATTCCGGGCTGGCCAGGCTCAGGGAGATCGCTGGGAGGCGGCGGTACCGCGCTCGCCAGCGGGGCAGCCGATTCGAATTCCGGAACATACTGTCCTAAAGGAATGGTGATATGGAGCCGATGCGAAGCTCCGGCGCCGGCATAATACGCTGCCAGGCGCTTGCGCAGACGGTTGGCCTCGACGCGCACAATCGAGTCCGAGTTCTGATCGAAGGAAGCTCCGCGATGGAAGACTTCCACTCCAACGGAGTATTCCTTGATCTGGTGGAGTTGCCCGGCAAAGCGCTTCTCGCATAAATAGGACAGCAGATGAGCGAGCGTGGGGGCGCGCGCGAATTCCTCGGAATGAAGCACCGCCTCCAGTTCCGCGCGCTGGGCCGCTAGATCGGTCGACTCCGGGCCTTCCATCGCCATCTTCTCCATCCCCATCCATATTCGGACTGATTGTAATGCTATAGCGCGCCGGTCCTTGAATTGGGAAGCGTTTAACGGTTGCGGCAGCGGGGCAAATTGGCCTGTAACGGCATGTAACCTCTACCGATTGCCTTCGGCGAGCCGCTGCTTCCGGCCAGCCAAGTGGCCGCAAGTCGAAGCGGGAATAGGAGTTCGACCTCGCCAGGCGGCGATTTAACCTGGGCGCAGCGGGCAGGTAGCAGGTATAGCGTTGCGGGACGCCCATGGGCGATCTCTACTGGAGTCGATGCAGCGAGCAGAATGCCGGGGCCGGCAAGCGCAACCGAGGCCCCCAGCAAAAGGCTCTTGCGCAGGAGAGGTGATCCCATGAGAAGACTGGTGATGATGCTGGCGGCGACAGGCCTGCTGATGTGCGCGGCCCCGTACGCAAGAACAGAGTCCACGGGGGACGCGGCCAATACCGAAGTACTGGATAAGGCCAAAATTGCAGAGGTAAAGGGCGACGTGGCTCGGATTCACAAGGATTACGCGGGAGCCGTTTCCGACTACTCGACAGCCCTGCGTATCTCCCGCGACGATGCCGGACTGTACAACAAGCTGGGCATCGCGGAGTTGCAACTGGGCGAGAAGGGGGCGGCGAACAAGGCATTTGGAAAGGCTCTCAGACTCGACCCGCAGCTCACTGCCGCGATGAACAACCTTGGCGCGGTAAACCTCATGCAGAAGAGATACAAGGTTGCCGTGGTCTACTTCAAGCGGGCGCTGGCGATGGATGAGTCGAGCGCGCCCACCCATCTCAACCTCGCCGAATCCTGGTTCGGGCTGGGCGAGACGGATCGTGCCATGACCGAATATGCCCGCGCCCTGGAACTTGACGCTGACATCCTGAGCAGCAGTCAGGACGGAGTGATTGCCCAGGTAACGACGCCGGAGCAGCGCGCGCGCGTCTTTTACATGATTGCGAAGTCGTATTTGAAGCGCGGCAACCCCGACGGCGCCCTGGACTATTTGCAGCGGGCCAAAGAGTTGCGCTATCCCGATCTGGGCAAGGTGTATTCCGACCCGGATTTCATGGCTCTCTGGCAGGATCCGCGCCTGGCGAAAATCGTCAAGCGGTAGATATTCCCCTCTATCCGGACGATGCCGCGCGTCGCCGAATGCCTCCCGGCGACGCGCGGCAATCTTCCTCAGGCGAGGCGCGCGATCAAGCGCCGCCAGCGGTATCCGCTCACAGGCGGACCGCCGGATGCGGCTTCCTGCCACCTGAATCCCAACTGCCGGGCTCCCAAATCCTTCCGCCCGCCTTGCTAGCAAGGAACCGGCGAAACAGCGATCGGCCCGCCGGCTCCATCGTCAATTCGATCTCTCCGCCACCAGCATGGACTGGAGTATCTGCTCCGAAACCTCCTTCACGGCGCCCGGCGCGTGAGCCAGAAACAGCGTGTTGGTTCTGTCGCTCTCGCCAATGGACTTCAGCGTATCGAAGTACTGCGTCACCATCACCAACTGCATGACGTCTCTTGACGACGCCCCATCCACCACCTTCTGGAACTGCTCGATGGAGACCTGCAAGCCCTCGATGATCGCCTTGCGCTGATTCGCGATGCCCTGCCCTTGCAGAGCCTTGCTCTCCGCCTCGGCCTCCGCTTTCTTGACCACCAGTATTTTCTCCGCCTCGCCCCTGGCGTTGGCGGCCACCTGCTCGCGCTGCGCGGCGTTGATGTCGTTCATGGCCGACTTCACCTTGGCGTCGGGAACGATGTCGGTCACCAGCACATTGACGATCTCGTAGCCGAAGGTGGCCATGTCCGCGTCCAGCTCCTGCTTCACGGCCGCCGCGATCGACGATTGCGAGGCGAAGACCTCATCCAACGTCATGCCCGGCACGTGGCCCAGAATCACCTGCTCCACATAGCTCTTGATCTGCGCCACCGGATCGGAGAGCTTGTAGTAGGCGTCGTAGACCTTCTCCGGACGAACCCGATTCTGCACCGAAATCGGAATGGTGACAAAGACGTTGTCTTTGGTCTTGGTCTCCATGGTCAGCGTGATCTGGTTTACGCGCAGGCTCACCATGCCGGCCACGGAATCGACGAACGGCGCTTTGAAATTCAATCCGGGCTCGGCCACCCACAGAAACTTGCCGAAACGCGTGATGACAGCTACCTGCGCCGTACTCACGGTGAAAACGATTCCCCGAATCAGGGAAAGCACAAAGATGACGACGATCGCCAGCAGAATCCATAGAAACGTGCTCATTTGAATCCTCCGTTGCCCGCCGCGGCGGGCAACCCCGAATTATACAGGACAGCCATTTAAGCCCGGTTGCATGGCCTCGGTGCTTTTTATGGCAAGCTGCGGCGTCGATCCAATCGGCTGGGAAAGAAGCGAGGCCGCGAATCCGTGCTACAGTGGGATTCCACGGAGGATGGCGCGCGATGGCGTCTGGTATCCGGCTTCCCGGCGAGGGCGAGTTGATCGATTTGCAGCAGCAGGTAGCGCGGTTGCAGGCGCTGCTCGAGGCTTCGCGGCAGGTGCATTCGAACATCCGCGAAGAAGAGGTGCTGGAGCAGGTGCTGCGCATTGTGGTGCGCGAGCTGGAGATGGCCGGCGCTGCATTTCCCGCCGCCGGGCTGGCTTACGGCGCGTCCCCGAGCGCGGATGCCGCCGGTACCTCGTCCGCGCTGGCCTTTCCGCTGAAGGACCGCGAAGGGCGGCTGATGACGGAGCTGTTGGTCGCGTCTCCCGGCGGCCGCGAGCTGACCATTTACGAGGAGGATTTCATCGAAGGGCTGGCGTTGCAGGCGGCCGTGGCTCTGGAAAACGCCCGCAACCACAAGCGCAACGTCGAGTTTGCCCGCGTGCAGCAGGATTTGGACGCGGCCCGCCAGATTCAGCGGTCGCTCTTGCCGCAGAAGCTGCCCGCGGTTCCCGGCTACTCGCTGGGCTTCCGCTCCGTGTCCTGTTACGAGGTGGGCGGCGACTACCTGGATATTGTGGAGCATACCGACGGCAGCGTGCTGATGGTGGTGGCCGATGTGGCCGGCAAGGGGCTGGCTTCGGCCATTATGTCCACCAGCTTCCGCGCCGCCTTCCGGGCGATGGCGGTGACCGGAATGCCGCTGGACGAACTGGCCACGCGCATGAACCAGCACCACTGGGCCGAGGGCGAAGAGGCTCGCCGCCGCTATGTGACGGCTATCTTCCTGCGGCTCTATCCGGAGGCGGGTGAAATCGAGGTGGTGAACGCGGGACATAATCCGGGGTTCCTGCTCCAGCCGGACGCCGCGCCGCGCCTGTTTGAGGCCGCGGGCACTCCGCTGGGAATGCTGCCCGGGATGCGCTACGCGAGTGAGCGGAGCGGGTTTGCGCCGGGAACTCGGCTCCTGGCCTATACCGACGGGCTGACGGAGGTCTTCAAGGGAGATGAGGAATTTGGTCCCGAAAGGCTCTTGGATGAGTTTTTGAGGTGCCCGGCCGGCAAGGCCGATGGTATTCTCGATGCATTGTGGGCAGCCATCGAGGATTTCTCTGAAGGCGGGCCGCAGGGAGACGATATGACCGCACTGGCGCTATGCCGCGGCACAGGCCGGACGGAGATGCCGGCATGAATGAGTCCAAATCCACCAGCGTGCCCAAGACCACCGCGGTGGAAGTTCGGCTGCCCTCGCGGATGGGCTTCGAGAAGGTGGCCATGGCTACCGCGGCCGCGGTGGCCAAGCTGGTGGGCTTCCACGAGGACCGCGTCGAAGACCTGAAGACCGCCGTGGCCGAGGCCTGCATCAACGCCATCGAGCACGGCAACCGGCTGAACGAAAAGCTGAGCGTGGGCGTGGTGCTGTCGGCCGGCGAGGATTGGCTGGAAGTGAAGGTCATCGACGACGGCAAGGGCTTGAGCAAGCAGCCCGGCAAGCTGGACAAGCCGGACATCGACCGCAAGATGCACGGCGAGGAAGACCCGCGCGGGATGGGTATGTTTCTCATCCAGGCGCTGGTGGACGAAGCGGAGTGGGTGGCCGGCACCGATGGCAAGAGCAGTTATGTCCGGCTGGTCATCCGGCTCGATAAGGATGCGGAATAACCGAAGAGATACGGAGAGTATTCATCGTGCAGAGCGTAACCAAGGCGCGCGTTGACCAGCTCACTTCCCCGGCCGGGCATTTGGTCGCCGTCCTGCGCTTCGAGGGCGATATAGCCAGCACGTCGAAGGACGCCGTTCTGGGCACCTACCAGGCGCTCTCCAAGGAGACCGCCAAGCTGGTCCTGCTGGACTTCACCAAAGTGGATTACATCAACTCGAGCGGCATCGCCCTGGTGATCCAGATGATGATTGAAGCCTCCAACTCCGACCAGAAGGTCTACGCCTTCGGGCTTTCGCCGCACTTCACTAAGGTCTTCACCATGGTGGGCATCACCAAGTACGCCGGGCTGTTTCCGAGCCAGGCGGAGGCGCTGGCGGCGCTGTAGGGGCTGCGCGGACCTGTTCGCTCGTCAAACACAAAATCAATCCAGTCTGCATTCCTTCCGCGCCGGATCGATCGCTATGCGGGGGCGAGCGCCGGGGAGGGCTGCAACGAGGTGGATTCCTTACCGGCGGGCAGACGGGTAAGAGTAAGGACCGTGATGTCGTCTTGCTGGCCGAAATCCTTGGCGGTATCGGCGATCTCGCGCGCGGATTTGAGGGTGAGCTGGGCGAGGCGTTCAAAGCCAAGGAGTTCGCCGGTCGTGGTGCGGGCCTCAACGACGCCGTCGGAGAGCAGGACGATGCATTGGTTGGTGGAAAGGTTCCCTGAGACCGTGGTGAAAAGCTGATCGGGCACCAGGCCGAGAGGCAGGGCCGGCGGGGTTGCGATCTCGCGCCCGTCGATGTAGGGGGCGATGTGGCCGGCGTTGGCCAATGTGAAGCGGCCATTCTGCTCAATGTGGACGCAGCAGGCGGTGGTGAAGCCGGGCTCGCCGCGAGTGAGGAGGGCTTCGTTGAGGTTGTGGAGGACCGCGGCGGGCTGCCACGAGTCTTCGCGGCGGAGAACGCCGAGGATCATGGCCACGCGCATAGCGGCAATGAGGCCTTTGCCGGAGACGTCGCCCACGATGGCGATAAGTCCGCCGCCGGGGATGGAGGCGACCAGGAAGAAGTCGCCGCCGACCTCGCTGGCGGGGTGGTAGATGCTCTCGACATGGAAGCCGGGGGTGGGGTGCGAGGAGCGGGAAAGCAGGAGCTGCTGGGTGGTGCGCGCGGCCTCCAGTTCGGCGGCGGCGCGGGCGCGATCGCGGGCAATTCGGACCGTGCGCTGGACCAGGAAATACAGAAGAGCGATGTAAGAAACGAAGTCGCCGATACGGTAGAAATCGACGTTATAACTGCCGAAGGTCATGCTAAAGGGCATAAAGCGCAGCAGTCCGTCGAAATGCGCGTAACGGACCAGATCGCGCAGGAAATTCCAGTAGTCGGCCAGGCAGTCGACAAGAATCGCCGGCAGCAGCAGGAGCGCTTCCCGGTTGCCGCGCAGCCAACCCCTTACCAGCAGCACCGGCAGAACGATCTTCACAGTCAAAACCGGAAGAAAGAATCCCGCTAGGAAGAAGGTTGGCGATACGAATCCCATGGTGCGCAGCGGGAACAAGAGGAATGCGAGGGAAGAGACAATTTCCAGCGCCAGCAGCCAGCGCGAACGCGGCAGGCGCAGCACCAGGCGGACGAACTCGATGAGTGCAATCGTCTCCACGCCAAGCACAACGAACTGCACAAACAAGATGGGGAGTGAGAAAGCCCCGAACATGGTCGATACCAACGTAGCCGCCACTATGCTGGAGGCAAGCAGGTAGATGGCGATGGCCAGATACTCCAGTTGATTGCGCAGCGCAAAATAGAGCGCAAGGGAGATCAGGCCGGCGACCAGGGCGAGGCCGCAGAGCAGGAGCGGCGGTCCGGCATTGTGGGCCGATACATAGCTGGCGTATAGCGGCGCCGACTCCAGGCCAAAAAGATAGACAGATCCGGACTCAATTGGCGTGCTGCTGCCGCGGCCTTCGTAGCCCCCGCGGTTGACCGCGAAGCGAATGGCCAGAACGAGATCGCCCGGCGAGGCAACCAGGTTGGCTGGAACGGCATAGGAGAGAAGCGAGTCTTGCCAGGAATCCATACCGCCGGTCATCTTGCCGCTGCCGCCGATGCGCTCGCCGTTGGCGTAGACCTCGTAACTGCCGGCGGCGTCGGTCATTCCAACCGTCAGGTTGCGCGTGCCGGGGCGCAGGTGGATGTGGATTCGGTACCAGGCGAAGCGGAGATCGCGGTAGCCGTAGTCGGTCAGTCTCCGGTCCGTAGATATGGTCCTCCAGCCGCTGTCGTCGAATGTCGGCGCGGCGTAAGCGGGGTTGTCTCCGGGCGCGAACAGCCAGTTGGGACCGAGATTGACGAGTTCCCCGAATTGTGTCGCGTCGAAGTTGCGGGGATCGCCGCCGCCGGCAACTGTGTTGGCGGGCGCGGCGGTCTGGGCCGCGGCCAACAGCGCACAGAGGCCGGCCGCGGCAAAAGCAAGGGCAATCAGGCGGAGCGGGAGATGCTTCTTCATGCGAGTCTCGCTTTCAGATTTGGCATTCGGGCGAGGGTTAGCACGGTGATGTCGTCGTCCTGGCCAAACGCTTGCGCTGCATGGGCGATGGCCTCGGCGGGCTGGATGCTGAGGATGGCGGTGCGTTCAAAGCCGTAGAGAGCGCCGGTTTTGTCGCGCGCCTCGACCACGCCGTCGGAGAGCAGGGTGAGCTGCCGGCCGGGGGCCAGTTGGAAGGTGGATTCAGCATAGGTTGACTCAGCGGCGAGGCCCAGCGGCAGGCCGTTTTCGAGCGCGAGTTCCTTGCCTGCAAGGTAAGGCGCGATGTGTCCGGCGTTGGCGATGGTCAGCGTGCCATCCGGGTCGGCGCGCAGCGCCAGGCAAGTGGTAAAGCCGCCGCGGCTGCGGGTCATCATGCGCTGGTTCATGGCGGCCAGGATTTCGCCTGGACTTTGGGTGTAGTGCGCGAGGGTGCGCACCGTGCCCACAAGCAGAGATACGGTCATCGCCGCGGGCATTCCTTTCCCGCTTACATCGCCGATCACGGCCAGCACGCCGCCCCCGCCGGCGGGCAGAATCTGGAAGAAATCGCCGCCCACCTGGCCGGCAGGCTTGTAGACGCTGTGCAGGTCGAAGCCGGGAACCGTGGGAATTTCATCGGGGATCAGGATCTGCTGGACGACACGGGCGGCTTCGATCTCCGCGGCTGCTCCGGCGCGCTCGCGGGCGATGCGGACGGTGCGCAGGACGAGGAAGAGCAGCACGGCGATGTAAAAGGCCAGGTCGCCGATAGTGTAGAAATCTACCTGATAACTCCCAAAGAGAAGCGTAAAGGGCAAATAGCGGAGCAGCACGGTCAGATGCGCATAGCCGGCCACATCGCGGAAGAACTTCCAGTAGTCGGCGAAGCTGACCAGAAGAATCGCTGGCAGAAGCAGGAGGGCCTCCCGGTTGCCGCGCCGCCATCCCCTCAGCAGCAGCACCGGCAGAAGAATCTTGACCATCAGGACAGGAAGAGAAGATCCCAGAAGAAAGACGTAGGTTGGTACGATTCCGAGCATGTGGATTGGATTCACGAGGAAAGCGAGGGAAGAAACAACTTCCAGCGCCAGCAGCCATCGTGAACGGCGCAGATGCAGCACCAGCCGAACGAACTCGATGAGCGCGAAATTCTCCACGCCAATCATGGCATACGGGGCGAAGAGGGCCGGGGAGGAGAAAGTGTTGAGAGCGAGCCAGAGGAAACTAGCCGAAACAATACTGGAAGCAAGCAGGTAGATGGCGATGGCCAGATACTCCAGTTGACTGCGCAGCGCGAAATAGAGCGCGAAGGAGATCAGGCCGGCGCCCAGGGCGAGGCCGCAAAGCAGCAGCGGCGGCCCGGCATTGTGGGCCGTTATATAACTGGCGTGTATCGGCGCCGACTCTCGGCTGAGGAGATAGACGGAGTCGGACTGGAGCGGTGTGCTGGTGCCTCGGCCGATGCTGCTCCCCGAGTTGACCGCAAAGCGAATGGCCACCACGAGATCGCCCCGCGCGGCGGCCGGATTGTCGGGCACGGCATAGCACAAGAGCGAGTCCTGCCACGAATACAGCTCGCCATTCATCTTGCCGCTGCCGCCGATGCGGACGCCGTTGGCGTAAACCTCGTAACTGCCGCCCACATCCTGGATGCCAACCATCAGGTTGCGAGTGCCGGGGCGCAGTTGGATGTGGATCCGATACCAGGCGTGGGGCAGATCGCGGATGCCGTAGTCGAGCAGTTGTTCCTGTGTGGAGACTGTCTTCCAGCCGCTGTCGTCGAAGGCGGGCGAAGACCAGGCGGGGTTGTCGCCGGCGGCGAAGAGCCAGTTGGGACCGAGGGTGACGCGCTCGCCGAACTGGGTCGCGTCAAAGTTGCGGGGATCGGGAACGGCGGCCTGCGCCCATGCACCGGAAGCACAAACGGTCGTGGTGAGAAGCAGAAACAGCAGTGAGGGGAAAAAGCGGCGGCGCCTCATCAACTCAATATATAGAACCCAAGCCGCGCTGCGTGCAGCACGCCGTGCCACGTCAACGCCGGCGGGCAGAATCTGCAAACGGGGCACGCGGGGATAGACCGCTTGCTCTGCCGGAACAGGCCTGGCGCACAAGCAAAGCGGCGGACTGTGTTAAAGTCCGCCGCTCCTTGCACCATCCGCCGCCTGATCGGCAGCTATGGGTTACTTTCGTCCGCCACCGCCGCCGGCGTGTCCACCACCACCGCCGCTGCTATGCGAAGCGGACGCGTGGGATGTGCTGGTGCGCACTGCCGTGGCGTGAGCCGCGCTGGGACGCGCCCCGTTAGGATGGGAAACCGCGACGCGAGCGTGGACCGATCCACCACCGCCGGTACGAACTGCCCCACTGGCGCGAACTGCCCCGCCGGACCGAACTGCTCCGCCTCCGCGTGCATAGCTGCTGCGAGCAGCCATAGCCCCGCCGCCGCCGCGATAGCTTCCGCCACCGCCCTCACTGAAGCGATGGCCGCCCCAGCCGTGGCCATAACCCCAGCCGGCCCAGGGGCCCATACCCAGGAAGATGCCGTTGTAGAAATATCCCGGCCCGTAGAAGCCATAGGGCGCGCAGGAGTAGGGCGCATAGTCGTAATAGCCGTATGAACATACGGGCTGAATGCCGATGCCGACGATGATTTGCGCGTGAGCCGCCGGCGCAATGGCCAGGCCCGCGAGCAATGCTGTGGTGCCGATTATGGTTCTGAGTCCGCGCATATATAACCCCCTTAAGGTGTCTGCGGTTGGCTGTGTTAGGTGGGATGCCGCGCAGCCGTTAAGATCGACCCGGCTCGAACAGCCACTATAAGGGGTCCAGTTCGTTCATGAATGCCCGTAACATTGTCGGGGCCGACATCTATCTACCCTTACGTTCTTGACTCTAGCAGCCGGCATCGCCGGTGTCTGAGCAAAAGGACGCACCTCTTCAATATCGATCGCGCTGCCTTGCCGTCTGACAATCGACGACTGCGCGGAGGTGAGTATTGGGTTATTCGCCGCGGGATCCGGCTGGCTCTTCTCAATCGGCCGCTATCTCCGAGAGTTTGCGCTTGGCAGCTTTGACTATCGGATTGGCGGGCTTGAGAACAACTCCGGCTATGGGCATGACCGGCTTTTGGGAGTTATGCTCCGGCAACTGGTCGAGAAGGACCACATTGAGCAGCGACTTATTCACCTGGATGCGGCCGTTGTAACTGATATAGCCCAGCGCGCGAAAGCGATTCATGAAGAAGCTGACGCGGGACCGCGTAGTGCCGATCATTTCCGCCAGTGTTTCCTGTGAAATGGGGGGTATGAAGGTCTCCCGTTCGCCGGGCTTGCCGAATTCCGCCATCAGCAGGAGAATCCTAGCCAGCCGCTTCTCGCTGGAATTGAATAGCTGATCGACAAGATCCGCCTGGGTTCTCATGCTGCGGGCCAGCATGAATTTCAGAAAGAAGTCGGCGAAAGAGGGTTGGTCATGCATCACGCGGGTCATCTCATCCCTCGCGATCTTGAGCGCCACGCAGGTGTTGACCGCAGAGGCCGTCGCCAAGCGCAGACCGGAAACGGTCGCCAGCGATTCCTCGCCAACGAAGTCGCCGGCTGCGAGCAGCGTGATGGTGGCCTCCTTGCCGTTCTTCGAGACGACAGTGAGTTTGGCGCGGCCCTTCTGGAGATAGAAGACGGTGTTAGCCGGATCTCCTTGGGAGAAAAACGTCTCTTTAGGTTCCAACTCCACGATCGTGCGGCCAAGCCCGGCGTTCGCGAGAAAGGCGCCGCAGTCGAATCCGCTTTGGGTGTCTTTATGTTTCATAACATAGCCCCATTCCAATTGGTTTGCCCGGTGTGGTGGATGAACGCCCGCGAAAAGCCACTTGGATTAGGAAAGACCGCTGATTGTGGCGAATCCGTCGAAACTGCGGAGAAAGAGATTCAGGCGAGAAGCCCCATACGCGGCGCTGTCCCAAGTAAGCTCAGCGAGAGCCCCGCCACAATTGGAGGAGACTGCTCAATGCTTGAGGCTAATTACACTCAAGTACTTGCTATTTTCGCGTTTGGCGCAGGCCCGTGTCTGAGCCGTATTGCTCATATCCATGCTCTCGGGCCGGAGACCGATAGGCCAGCGCCTTCCATGGAAGGCCTAACTCCGCATCCACTCCGGCAGTCCCGAGGCGATTGCCGCCCGGACAGCTTTCATCAGGTCGTCGCGGGTGGCGAAGTTGGCTGGGAATATGGGTTCGTGGAAGACGAAGTGCGCCGTGCCGGGGCGGATGCCAAAACTGCCCTTGGCCATCAGCGACTCAGTACCGTAGATCGAAACCGGGATGCATGGCGCGCCGGATTGCATGGCCAGGTAGAACGGTCCTTTCTTGAATGGCAGCAGACGGCCGTCCTTGGAGCGCATGCCCTCGACAAACGTGGTGATGTGCAGGCCCTTCTTCAGCAGGCGCGCTGCCGTGGCCACACTCTCCTGCGCGGTGGCTGCGTTTCCCGTGCGGTCTACCGGGATGTACTCGCCCAGTTTGAGGCAGTAGCCGAAGATGGGAAGGTTGAACACGGAACGCTTGGCAAAGGCGGAGGTGCGCCCCGGAATTCGCGAAATCAGCGCCGGCGGGTCCAGATTCGAGACATGGTTGGCCATGAAGATGCACGCCTGGCCGGCGGGAACCTTCTCCCGCCCCTCAACCTGGATGCGGATGCCGGCCACCCGGTAGCCAACGCTGACAATCCAGCAGGTCGCCGCGTAGAGCGGTCCGACGTTGCCGGTAAAAACGGCCATCGGTATGAAAATCGCCGCCGCGGGAATGCTCAATACGACAATGACGACGAATACGACAAGCGACACAATCATGAAAGTTCCACCGGAAATCTGTGATTCGTTTTGCAGCGATGCGTAAGTGGTTAGCTCCGGGCCCCTGAATCTGAAATGCATTCCATAAATCGAATTGTCATCCTGAGCGGAGGTCGCCGCGGCGACCGGAGTCGAAGGACCTGCGGTTCGTCTCCTAAAAGAGTCAAACAACTCGATACTCAATACTCTATGTCCGCATCCACTCCGGCAGTCCACTGGCGATGGCCGTGTGAACCGCCTGCATAAGCTCCTCGCGCGTGGCAAAGCCGGCTGGATCGATTGGCGCATGAAAGACCACGTATGCCGGCCCTGGGCGCATGCGCAGGCTGCCCTTGCCGAGAATCTTCTCCGTCCCATGGATAGAGACCGGGATGCACGGCGCGCCCGCGGCCATGGCAAGAAAGAACGGGCCTTTCTTGAAGGGCATCATGCGGCCGTCCGGCGAGCGCGTGCCTTCCACAAATGTCGTCATATGCACGCCTTTGGCCAGCACCTGCTGGGCCGCGGCCACGCTCGCCTTTGCGTCTGCTGCGTTGCCGCTGCGATCCACGGCGATGAACTCGCCTTGCCGGAAGCCGGTACCCAGCACCGGCAGATTCATCAGCGAGCGTTTCATGAAGGCCGAGGTGCGCCCCGGAATCAGCGAGATCAGCGCGGGCGGGTCCAGGTTGGAGACGTGGTTCGACAGGAAGATGCACGCCCGATCCCTGGGTATATTCTCGAGGCCAGTGACGTGGAAGCGCACCCCCGCCATCCAGCAACTGCTGGAGAGCATGAACCGCGTGCCCTTGTAGAGCGGAAGCACGTCGCCCGTCAGCCAGCACCACGGAATGAACAGCATCGCCGTGGGAATTCCGGTGACGACCATCGTGGCCATGAAGATGAGGGAAGAGATCACGCTTGCCTCTTGCCTTGCGCTCTGCCGTCCTCGGGAAAGCGCTCCCTGAGGCGCGCGGGCAGTTTCTCATAGATGCCGTCGAAGCCGCCATTGGAAAGTATGGCCACCACGTCGCCGGGCTCCAGTTGGGGCGCAATGCGGTTCACGATCGCTTCCACATCCGCGCAGAGTTCGGCCCCGGTTCCTTGTTCATTGAGCGCAGCGACCACATTTTCGGGGTGCAGGCGCTCGGCGTCGGGGATGCGCTGCTGCTGATAGACGCCGGCCAGCAGGACGCGGTCGGCCAGGCGCAGGCTTTCCACCAGATCGGCTTGGAGCACCTTGCGCCGCAGCGTATTCGAGCGCGGCTCCAGGACTGCCCAAAGCCGCGATTGCGGGTAAACGGAGCGCAGCGCCCGCAGCGTTTCGCGAATGGCCGTGGGGTGGTGGGCGAAGTCGTCGATGATGGTGACGCCGCCTATCTCGGCGCGCACCTCCAGCCGGCGCTTGACGCTCTTGAAGCTGGCCAGTGCGGCCTGGATCGCTTCCTTGCCGATGCCTTGCCCCGCGGCCAGCGCCGCCGCGGCGGTGGCGTTCAGCGCGTTGTGCTCGCCGGCCAGGCGCATCTCGAACTCGGCCCATAATGTGCCGCCGCGCCGGACCTCCCAGCGGGTGAGGCCGTCTCGATGGCTCAGGTTCCGGATTCGCCAGTCGGCTTCGGCGGTAAAGCCGTAGCGCTCGACGCAGCACAGCGCGCCGGCCACGCACTCGGTTACGTTGGCACTGCCGTCCCAGGCCACAATTGCCCCGCGCCGCGGGACCAGGTTCACCAGCCGCTTGAAGGCCGTCTTCACCGCCTGAAGGTCCGCATAAATATCGGCGTGGTCGAACTCCACGCTGGTCAGGATCAATGCATCGGGAAAGTAGTGCAGGAACTTCGGCCCTTTGTCGAAGAACGCGGTATCGTACTCGTCGCCCTCGACGATGAAGGCGCGCGTGGGACGAAGCTGGAAGCTGGTTCCAAAGCTTTCCGCCACGCCGCCGATCAGAAACGAAGGCTCCAGCTCCGGATTCTCTCCGGAGGCGAACTGGTAGATCCACGCCAGCATGGACGTGGTGGTCGTCTTGCCGTGGGTGCCGGCCACAACCAGCGACTGGCGGCCCACAAGAAACTCCTCGCGAAGTAGCGCCGCCATCGAGGTGAAGGGAATGCGCTCGTCCAGCACGCGCTCCACCTCGGGATTGCCGCGGGAGAGCGCGTTGCCGATCACCACCAGATCGGGCGCGGGATCGAGATTGGATTCCGCGTAGGGTTCCAGAATGGGGATGCCGAGCGAGCGCAGCAGATCGCTCATGGGCGGATAGGCGGCCTTGTCGGAGCCGGTGATGCGGTGGCCCCTCAACTGCAGCAGCCCGGCCAGCGAAGCCATGGCCGTGCCGCAGATGCCGCTCAGGTGAATGTGCCGGGAACGCAGCGTCATCCAGTAGCCTCTCGCCGATTCCAATGCCGCCGCGTTTGCTGATTGCTTCTTCCCATCCTCTAATCCCTTACCCCTAATCCCTAACCCCTAACCCCTAATCCCTAGTCTTCCCACCGCCGGTTGCAGCAGGCGCAGTTCGGCCTCGTCGGTGGTGCGCAGTTCGGCTTCCACACCCAAGGTCAGGGTCACGTTGCCATGCGAAACGTGGCCGCTGCGCAGGCCGATGACGATGGGTCTATCGAAGTCTCCAAGGACGCGCAGAATCACCTCATCGAGCAGATTGGGCGAAGCTCCGGGCGAGGAGCAGTCGAGCATCTCGCCGAAGACGATGCCGCGCGCGCCCTCCAGCTTGCCGGCCTGGCGCAGTTGCCAAAGCATGCGGTCGATCTGGTAGGGCTTGGCGCCCGTGTCCTCGAGAAACAGCAGCTTGCCCTCGGTCCGCGGCTCATAGGGCGTGCCCAGCAGCGAAACCAGAATGCTGAGGCAGCCGCCGTACAGGATGCCGCGAACCGGGCTCGAGATGCGGCCCGATCTCAAGATGCGCAGCCCCTCCTCCGGCCCAACGCTATATGGCACGCCGGCCAGCGCCAATTGAAAGCTGGGCAGGTGGACGCCTTTGTCTCTTGAGAAATCGGTCGCCACCATGGGACCGTGGAATGCCGGCAGTCCGAGCCGGTCGAGCAGATGGAGTTGAATTCCGGTCAGATCGCTGTATCCGAAGAAGGGCTTCGGATGCTTGCGGATCAGCTCCAGATCGAGCCCGTCGAGCAGGTAGTTGGAGCCGTAGCCGCCGCGCAGGCAGGCCACCACGCTTGTGTCTTTATCGGCGAAGGCGCGATGCAGGTCTTCCAGGCGCTGCGCCTCGGTTCCGGCAAAGTAGAGCGGTCCCTTCTGGAAGGCGTGGTGACCGAGCCGGGGCGCGAGACCCAGCGCGCGCAACCGTTTCAAGCCCCGTTCGGCGACCTCCAGCTTGGCGGAAGCCGCTGGCGCAACCACGCTCACGCCGGCACCCTGAGCCACCGGGAGGAGCGTCAGGAGCGGGAGCGGCTGTGGAATCGGTTTGGGATCGATGGGCGTCGTCATATCTACCACGCCTCGCCGCGTGCAATCAAAGCTGCCGGGCCGGTGAGTTTGAGTTCCGTGCCCGGTCCATCCCAGGCCACGGTCTGCGCGCCGCCGGGAGCGACGACGGTGAGCGGTGACTTGGCCAACCCCAGCGCGATAGCAGCCGTGGCCGCGGCCGAACTGCCCGTGCCCGAAGAGGAAGTCGGTCCCACGCCGCGCTCGAAGATGCGAATCTCGATCTCGCGCTCGCTGACAATGCGCGCAAACTCCACGTTCGTCTGTTGGGGAAAATCGGGATGCGCACAGATTTCCGCGCCGATCTCCAACCACGAACGGCCCGCAACCGCAAACTCCGTGTTGTCTGCCACGATTACGAAGTGCGGATTGCCGGTGGAGACCTCGACGCCGTCAACCTGAAGGCCGCCGGCCAGCGCGACCGCACGCGGCGCGAAAGCCGGAATGCCCATCCCGGCGGTCACTTCCACCGTGAATCCGCCGGCTCTGCTCACCGCATTCACCTCACAGACGCGCACCCCGGCGTCGGTCGCAATCTCCAGCGCGTCGCCGGGCACGGAGCCCAGCGCATCGGCCATCCACGCGGCCACGCAGCGCGTACCGTTGCCGCTGATTTCGGCCATCGATCCGTCGGCATTGTGCAGGCGGATGCGCCCCGCCTTGGCCCCGGTCCACGCAAAGAACTCCACGCCGTCGGCGCCGATGCCGGTATTGCGCGCGCACAGGCGGCGCGTCAAAGTCGCCCAATCGCAGCCTGCCGCCGCGTCTTCCGTCAAGATCAGGAAGTCGTTGCCGCACGCGTGGGCCTTGGTGAAGGGGATCAATCTTCCTCCGGATCGCGGAAGGTTCGAAGCGCGTCGATGGCCGACTCGGCGAGCAGCTTTCCGCGCAGGCGCTCATGCTGCTTTTTTGTGACCGTCATTGCGAAGCTCACCCGCTGGATGTCGCCGATGGCGTCGTTCTCCACGCCGGTCAGCCGCTCTCCCGCCTCGTCCATGGCCTTCAGAATCGACTCCATCATGAGGGTCTGGTCGCGTCCGCGGGCCTCGTAGATCAGCGGGTAGATCTTGATGTTGGCGCGCCGCTCCAGAAAGCCGACCACCTCCAGCGCCAGAATCACAACCATCGCCCCCACCGCCGCCGCGCCATAAAGTCCCGCGCCGCAGGCCATGCCGATGGAAGCGACCACCCAGATGCTGGCCGCGCTGGTTAGCCCGCTGATGCGGCTGCGGTTGTGCAGGATCAGGCCCGCGCCCAGAAAGCCGATGCCCTGCACGATGTTCGAGGCCACGCGCCCCTTGTCCGCGTTGCCGTCGCCGGCCAGCACCGCCGACATCAGCGTAAAAAACGCGCTGCCCATGCAGATCAGCAGGTTGGTGCGCACCCCCGCGGCCTTGCGATTGAACTCCCGCTCCAGGCCGACGAGCGCGCCCAGCAGGCAGGCGAGCAGCAGACGGCCGATCGCCCCATTCACCACCACAATCTGCTGCAGGCGGTCGAAGCTGAGGGGCAGCGCGAACTGTGCCAGGGCCATGCTCATTGAGGTTCCTTGCCCGATGCTATCACTGTGCGCGCTGGTTTGTTGAGGGCTGCTCTCGGGGGCGGTGGGTCAGTCTCCGGTTGGGGTGGTCGCTCGCCCGCGCTTCGGGAATCGGGGAGGGGCCGGAGCTGCCGCGCTCGCCGGGCGATAAGGCGATTGGCGCGAAGCGAGAAACACTCCTGCTTCCCGTTTCACGGGCGTTGTTGACCGGAAGGTAACTTCCGGATTGCCGAGCACCCGATCGAAACGCACAATGCAAATAGCCTGGATTCTAAGCGGACTTCACTCTAGTCATAGGAGGCCCTCAAAGCGCACATCTAACTTGTCATCATCGCGCATTGGGAAGTATACTCCTCCCCGAGGAAGGACAAGTGAAGAATTTCTGGTCAGATGCTCAATGTGTCCGGTATCTTAGGACCTTTCAGGCAATGCCGGTGCGGTTCAAGATATTCGAATCAAGTTTTCTGTTGGCGCCACTGAGCTGTGCGTTGGCAGCCTATTTGGACACGCCGGAACAGATCCAATCAAAAGTGCCTCTTGCGACAACGGATGCCTTGCTGGCCGGGACTTATGGGTTGTTCTATGCCTGTGTGATTGTGACCTACATTCGAGGGCACTTCGCCCAGAAGCGAGGAATTCACCCCGCGCCTGCGGACAAACAACAGCCGCGCTTCGACGAAATCAGAACCTTTTTCCTTGTGGTTCTGATTGCGGTCGGTGTTATGTGGGTATCATGCGCTTGGATGAACGTGTACGGTTGGCTGCATTATCCCACCCACTACCGGGGGCCGATATCGGGGCCGACTCTCTCATTTCTGGGGTTATTCATCTGGATGTTATTCATGTATACGCACTTCCGGTTCCGGGACTTGCAATTGGAGTAGAGAAGTCATCATCTCCTCATCGATAGTGTCTGTCGCGCTTCCGTTTTTGGGACTTGACGCTGGAGTAATCCGCAGTTCTGGACGAATCACCGGCCACTCTTCCCCAATGCGGCTTTTGGCTGAACCGCGAGTCCGCTGCGAGCCACATCACAAAATTACAGATGGATTGCCGACGATCCGGCCGGAACCCACAAGATCGGGCCGCCCAGCCGCCAAACCACCACCCATTGCCGTCGGCGATTCGCGCCCGCAATGCATTTTTTCGAGAATTATGAAGCACCAGTAGTGTCCGGCTAAAATAGGGTCGCTCGCTGTAACGAGCACATATTACACGGGATAGAGAATAACTCTCATTTTTCGATTTGAGATGGATGGCGGCAGAACAGAGGGGCAAGAACTGAATGGCCGCTGGTGGCGCCGATTGTCAACAATGAGGGATGCACGTCGGACAGACCGTCTTCTCCCAACTTCTGGATCACCTGCCTTCCTCCGAGTTCCAAGAGTGCGTCGAGCGCTATCGCGGAGACGCACGCGACATACAAGTTTCGTGTTGCCGGTGATTGACCGGCTACACGTACACTACCCGGTTCCGCGGCGGACGGGCAGCCCGCTTGCGGCAACCTCGGTGCTCTGTCCGGATCGCCGACCTTACACCCAGGATTCCAAAAAGGGTCATTTCCCACCAGCCGCACTTCACCGAAAGGCGCGAATGCCACCCCCGTTTCGAGCAACCGCCGGTCAATCGCAGTCCCCAACGTTGATTTGAGGTGGCCATCATGTCATAAAATGAGGTCCCATGACGCGCACTTCTATTCTTGCCTTGTTTTTCTGTGGGGTTCCGGTACAGAACTCAGTCAGATTATCAAGGCGCCTTCCCCTTCGGCCTCAACCGGGATGGGGCGATCACGGAAAGGTACGCAAGGAGGTAGCACCGTAATGCGGGGATTCGTCTTTTTCGCGACTGCATGCTTGGCGTTGGCTGGGCCCCTTGGAGCCCAAGGCTCTTCAGGCACTGCCGGCCATCCGCAAATCGAAGCCACATTTCTGGAACCGGGTAAGCCGATCGAACGCGAGATGCGCGGCGGCGAAAAGCATTCGTACAAGGTTCACGCCGAAGCGGGCCAATTCGTTCACGTCGTCGCGTTGCAAAAAGGAATCGATGTCGCGGTGACGCTGCTCGATCCCAGCGGGAAGCAGCTCCTGACCGTCGATTCACTGAATGGATCGTACGGCCCCGAGCCGGTTTCGATCATCGCCGAAGATTCGGGCGACCTGCAGGTGGACGTCTCCACGGCTTCCGCGGATGCCCCGCCAGGCCATTACCAGATTCAACTCACGGATTTGCGCGCGCCGGCGCAAACGGACCGAACCCGGATCAAAGCGGAGCGAACCTACGCAGAAGGATGCTCGCTCTACTCGCGATGGGATGCGGAATCCTTGGGAGCAGCGGCGGCGAAGTGGCAGGAAAGCTTTGCCCTGTGGCAGTCGCTTGATGACCGGTACGGTCAGGCTCTTTCGCTTTATAGCACGGCTGCGGCTTACTCCGCCCTAGGGGAGCGGCAGAAGGCGCTGGACTATTACAACCGGGCCCTGCCGGTCTTTCGAGCGGTGAGCGACCGCGACGGCGAGGCCTCGACGCTAAACAATATCGGCGGGGTCTACTACGCTCTGGGAGAGAAACAGAAAGCGCTGGACTATTACAACCAGGCGCTGGCGGTCTATCGCCAGGCAGGCGACCACGGCGGCGAGGCCACCGTGCTTTCCGCCATGGGCGCTATCTATGACAGCCTCGGAGAGAAGCAGAAGGCGCTGGAGTCCGACAACCAGGCACTGCCAATCTATCGAGCGGCCGGCGACCGCGACGGCGAGGCGAGGACGCTGAATAACATCGGCCATGTCTATTCGGATCTTGGGGAGGAGCAGAAGGCGCTGGACTACTACAACCAGGCGCTGCCCATCTATCGAGCAGCGGGCGACCGCGACGGCGAAGCCAGGACCCTGAATAACGTAGGCCTTGTCGATGACGCTCTCGGCGAGAAGCAGAAGGCGCTGGAGTACGACAACCAAGCCCTGTCCATTCTGCGTCAGGTGGGCGACCGCGACACCGAGGCCACAACGCTGAACAACATGGGCTTTGTCTACGACGCGCTCGGCGAGAAGCAGAAGGCGCTGGAGTACTACAACCAGGCATTGCCCATTCTGCGCCAGGTGGGCGACAGCGACACCGAGGCGCGGACGCTGAACAACATAGGCCTTGTCTACGACGCGCTCGGGGAGAGGCAGAAGGCGCTGGAGTACTACAACCAGGCGCTGCCCATTCTGCGCCAGGTGGGCGACCGCGACACCGAGGCCAGAACGCTGAACAACATGGGCTTTGTCTACGACGCTCTCGGCGAGAAGCAGAAGGCGCTGGAGTACTACAACCAGGCGCTGCCCATTCTGCGCCAGGTGGGCGACCGCGACACCGAGGCCCGGACGTTGAACAACATGGGCCTTGTCTACGACGCGCTCGGGGAAAAACAGAAGGCGCTGGAGTACTACAACCAGGCCCTGCCCATTCTGCGCCAGGTGGGCGACCGCGACACCGAGGCCAGGACGGTGAACAACATGGGCTATGTCTACGACGCGCTCGGGCAGAAGCAGAAGGCGCTGGAGTATTACAACCGAGCCCTGCCCATTCTGCGCCTAGTGGGCGATCGCGACACCGAGGCCAGGACGCTGAACAACATAGGCCTTGTCTACGACGACCTGGGGGAGAAGCAGAAGGCGCTGGAGCACTACAACCAGGCGCTGCCGCTCTATCGCCAGGTAGGCGACCGCGACGGCGAGGCGACGGCGCTGAACAACATCGGCCAGGTCTACGACGCTCTAGGTGAGAAGCAGAAGGCGCTGGAGTACTACAACCAAGCCATGCCGCTGGCGGCTGCACTCAATGACCCCCTTCTTGAAGCTGTTGTTTTCTCCAATCTAATGCTCAGTCAAAGGGCCCCGCAGCCCACGCTGGCCATCTTCTACGGCAAGCAGGCGGTGAACCTGCTGCAGCAGGTGCGGGGCAACATCCAGGGTCTCGGCAAGGATCTGCAGAAAAGCTTTCTTGCTTCGAAGAACGATTATTATCGCGATCTGGCCGATCTCCTCATCGACCAGGGGCGGTTGCCGGAGGCGCAGCAGGTACTGGATCTTCTGAAGGAACAGGAGTACTCGGATTACACGCGCAGCGAAATAGCAAAGACCGGCAGCCCGCTGACGCTGACGCCGGCGGAGAAGCAGGCGGAGGAGGACTACCAGAAGTCCACCGCGCAGCTTGTTGCGCTGGGCGAGCAGTGGGCGCAGTTGAAGAATCTCACGTCGCGCACCACGGAGCAGGAGGAGCAGTACCAGCAGTTATCCCACCAGCTCGATACGGCAAGCGCAGGGTTGAACGACTACTATGACCGTCTCTATGTGCTCTTCGGGAAGAACAGCGAAGCCAACAAGCAGGTGGCCGATGTGAAAGGAGACGTGAGCCTGCTGGAGGACCAGATTGCCGAGATGCCCCACACGGCGGCGCTGTACACGATGATCGGCAGCGATCGCTACCGGGTGATTGTGATTACCGCGGCGGCGACGGTTGCCCGGGAGTACGCCATCTCCGACAAGGACCTCAACAAGAAGGTCGCGGACTTTCAGCAGGTGCTGCGCGATCGCAAGCAAGATCCCCGGCCGCAAGCTCAGGAGTTATACAAGATTCTGATTGGCCCGGTGAAGGCGGACCTGGACCAGGCGCATGCTGAGACGCTGGTGTGGTCTTTGGATGGGGTGCTGCGCTACGTTCCGATGGCTGCGCTCTACGACGGCAGGCAGTACCTGGTGGAGAACTACAACACGGTCACAATTACGCCGGCGAGCAAAGCGCACCTGGCTGAGCAGCCCGATGTGAGCAAGATGAGCGTAGCGGCAATGGGAATCTCGCGCAAGTATGAGGACGGATTGCCCGCGCTACCTGCGGTGGTGGGCGAATTGGACGACGTGGTCAAGGACTCGCAGACGCAGGCGGCGCACGGTGTCATGCCGGGTTCCATCCTGCTGGATAATCAATTCACCGAAAAGGCGATGGAGAACCAACTCGAAGGCCAGCACGCGGTAGTGCATATCGCCAGCCACTTCGTCTTCAAGCCGGGCGATGATAGCCAGTCGTACCTGCTGCTGGCGGGCAAGAACGAGGGCGGCGCTGGATACCACCTGACAGTGGCCGACTTCCGCGACAACAAGAATCTGGCTCTTCGCCATACGGATCTGCTCACGCTTTCGGCCTGCGAGACGGGAATGAGCGGCAGCGCGAGCAACGGCCGCGAGGTGGACGGACTGGGCACGACGGCGCAACTGAAAGGGGCCAACGCGGTGATCTCGTCGCTGTGGGAGGTGAACGACGCAAGCACCGGCGAGTTGATGGCCGATTTCTACCAGCGATGGGCCACGGGAGAGGGAAAGGTTACAAAGGTCGAGGCGCTGCGCCAGGCGCAGGTGGACCTGCTGCTGGGCAAGGTAAAGCCAAGCCCCGGCGGGAGGGGTCGAGGCGTCGGCTTCGATACCCCCGAAGCTCCCGCCAGTTTCGCGCACCCTTACTACTGGGCGCCGTTTGTGCTCATGGGGAACTGGAGATAGAGTCGAGGACTTCGGCGGGCGGCTCTCGTCCGCCGCCGCGGATGAGACCCCCAGCTTCGCCACCCCGACCGTCCGTTTTTCTTTCCCCGGCCAGCGATCCAACGCGCCTGGTTTCTGACCCCTGACCCAGGTCTCGATCTTGAGGCTTGAGCAACACATCAACAGCCTTGCGCGCAGCGGGAGAAGCTTCCTGCAGCGGCCTCGACAATTACACGAAGACAGTGTACACTATTTTCGTATGAAGAACATCACCTTAAGCGCCGACGAGGATCTGATTGAGCGGGCGCGCTTGATCGCACGGGGGCAGCGAAGAACACTGAACCAGGCATTCCGGGAATGGCTTGCGCAATTCTCTCAGAGCGCGGGAGACGCCCAGGGCTTCAATGCACTGATGCAGCGCCTGCAACACGTCGATGCGGGCCGGCGCTTCAGCAGGGACGAGTTGAATGAGCGATAGATTCTTTCTGGATACAAATATCTTCGTCTATTCGTTCGATCGAAGCTCCCCCGCGAAAGCCCAAAGAGCTGCGCAACTCATCCACGAGGCTCTGACGACGCAGAAGGGCGTCATCAGCTATCAGGTCGTGCAGGAGTTCTTCAATGTGGCCCTGAGACGGTTCTCCCAACCGATGCAGGCAGCGGACGCCGAGCAATATCTGAACACGGTCTTCCGCCCGTTGCTCGGCATGCATTCGTCGCAGGCGCTTTTTGCGGAGGCATTGCATCTCCACGCCCAAGGCGAACTTTCATGGTACGACAGCTTGATCGTCTCAGCCGCCATCCAGGCACGGTGCGATCTGCTTTTTACCGAGGATCTCCAGCACGGTCAACGATTCGGAGATCTCCAGGCCAGGAATCCCTTCCTCTGATTTCTCAAAATGAATCATTGAAACCGCCGCCTCACCAGGCCTTAAAATGGAGGTATGGATGCGGTCCTGCGCAAGTACACGAGCTTCGACGAGATGAAGGCCGACGAGTATCGCTACTGGCAGAGCCGGTCCGTGCATGAGCGGATGGACGCGGTTGAGGAGATGATCCAGACCGCCTATGCGCTGAAAGGTTGGGAGATCGAGAAGGATGTACCAAGACTACAAAGACCTTTTGTCCGCCTTTCATGCCCATGGCGTTAGATACCTCGATGTGGGTGCATACGCGGTCATCTATCACGCACAGCCCCGCTTTACCAAGGACATCGACCTTTTTATCAAAGCAGACCTTGCCAACGCGCAAGCGACGTACGCCGCGCTCGCCGCGTTCGGCGCGCCGTCCAGGGCATTCGACCGGAGGACTTCGCCGAGCGTGGCACTTTCTTTCGATTCGGGCGCGATCCGCACGGGTTCGATATTCTTCCCATATTCCCGGGGTCGATTTTGCGGCGGCTTGGGAACGGCGCGTTGAAGGCGTAATCGATCCGAAGAGCGGCCTCAAGGCGTTCTTCATCTCCGCGCCCGATCTCATCGCATCGAAGCTGGCCGCCTGCAGGCCGCAGGACATCGCGGACGCGGCGGCTATTCGCAAGGCCGTCGAAGCGCAGTCGAGGCAATCCGAAATCGACCGCTCAATGGAGCCGGGCGAAGGTGGTCCAAAGCTTTGAAATGCGGCTGTTCCCTGACCCCTGTTCCCTGACCCCTGCAAAAAAATGGGCGGCAAAGGTTGCCCCCTGCCGCCGCCCGTCCCTGGGTTGTCTTGAAGGTATTGCAATGGTACTAAACCTTTACTGCAAGAGCTTGGTAACTTCCTGCTGCACGCTATTAGCCTGCGCTAACGCGGCGATGCCGGTCTGGCTCAGAATCTCGTACTTGGACATATTCGACGTGGCCGAAGCATAGTCGGTGGCCTGGATGGCGTTCTGCGCCGAGACCACGTTCTCCTGCTGCGTGCTCATCACCTGGCTGATGGCGTTCAGCGTGTTGATCTGGCCGCCCACATAGCCGTCCAGAGCCGCCGCCGCGCTGATGGACACGTTGATCTCTGTCAGAGCGATCTCCGCATCGGGCTGGTTGTTCAGATCGGTGTTGCTCAGGTTGGCGCCTGTGCCGTCCGAGTAGCTGATGGTCGCCGTTCCTCCGGTGCCGTTGGTATCTGTGGTCATGGCTGTGACCCCGGCCCCGCCGCCGGTGCTGGAATCCGTTACGGCGCCCGTGATCCCCACGTTGTAGTATTCGGAGTTGGCGGCATTGCCCACGGCAGATACCGGATCGGCCACGCCGCCGTCTAACGGCGCGCCGCCGAAAGTCATCGAAGAGTTTGGCGAGGTGAAGGTGATCTCCGTTCCAGCGGCATTGAGCGTGGCCGTAACTCCAAACTTGCCATCGTTGATGTACGTCGCGAGATCGCTGATATTGTCCGTGGTCCCCGGCGCGGCAAGAACGATGGTGTTCTGGCCAATCTTAAGTGTGCCGGTGAGGGCATCGGCGGCGTGGGCTACGGTAAACGTGCCCACCTGGCCGTAGTATGGGGTATCGACTGTGGGTATGTTGGTCAGAGCAGTCGCAACGAGGTTGTCGGTGATGTTGGCGCCGGCGACGGTCACGGCCGAGTTCGCCGTGGTGAGCGTCATGGTGGTGCCGGGGCCGTTGAGCGAGGCCGTCACTCCGTAGTCGTCGGTGTTGATGGTCGCCGCCAGATGGGCAAGCGTATCGGTGGAGTTGGCCGCGCCGAGGGTGATGGCGTGAGTCTTGCCGTCGGAGCCCACGATGCTGATCGTACCGGCAAGGGGATCCGCTGCCGCGGTCACTGAGAGAGCTCCCACCACGCCCGCGCCGATCGTGCCCGTTCCCAGGCCCGTTCCGGAGATCTCGATGCCGGTATCGGAGCCCGTGCCGGCGGTGGTGCCGTTGGCGGCTGCCGCGGTGTTGACGGCCGCGGTTCCCGCCTGCTGCGCCGTCGCAAAGCTGGCGTTCAGGCCCAGGCCCGAGTTGTTGATGGCGTTAATCAAGCCCTGGGCGGTATTGGTGTAGCTGGTGCCGGAGCCCACGGTGATGGGCGCGGTTGCAGTTACCACCGAGCCGCCTGTTCCCTTGGTCAGATAACTCACGTTGACCGTGGTCGAGGTGCCGCCGAGGCTGTCGCTGATCGATGCGTTCGTGCCATTCTTCGACAGGTCGACGAACACGTTGTTCGCGCCGCTGCTGTACGAGATTACGCCGTTGGAGTCGCCCACGTTGGATGAAGACAGTGGGCGGATGTACAGATCGTCGATCGACGAGCCGGTGGTCGAAGAGTCGCCGGTATAGATGGCGATGGTGTTGCCGGCAAAGACCTGTTCCTGGTTGTAGGTGGTCGTCGAGCCGATGTTATTGATTTCCGAAAGGATCGACTGGTATTCCTGGTTGGCCGCTGCCTCCTGGGTGCTGTTGAGGGTACCGTTCGAGGCTTCGGTGGCCAGCGTGATGGCGCGGTCCAGCAGGTTGGTCACCTGCGACAGCGCGCCGTCGGCCACATCCAAAAGCCCCACACCCTCCGTGGCGTTGGTCTCCGACTGCGTAAGGGCAGTCTGGTTGGCCTCCAGGCCGTTCACCAGCGAAAGCCCAGCGGCGTCGTCCGCTCCCGAGTTGATCTTCGACCCCGACGACAACTGCTGCAAGACCGTCTGCAGGCTGTTGTTGGTGTTGTTCAGGTTGTTGGCCGCCTGAATCGCCGACAGATTGTTCAAAACACCGAGAGCCATGAGAGGACTCCTTTTCGGGATGCCTTCAATCGCGCTCGTGCCTGCGGTGCATCTTTCCTTCCGCCAGGTTTTCCGCAACTACCGGATGAGCGTTCTCGCATCCACACCTTTCATCGGTCCCCGCGGAAATAACTTTAGTCATAAATTCCAGGAACGCTCCCGATCCCCACTGTCGCACCTTGATTCAGCCTGTCCCGGTTCCGTTCACCCGCTGTCCCAGGACGCTCCAACCACTGTCCCAATGCGCTTCAATCGCTGTCCTGTTGCGCTCCAGAGGTTTGTCCCGATTCGATCCAGCCACCAAGGCCGTTGCGGTGCCCGGAATCAAGCCGAAAGGCCGATTCAGCCCACGCAACCGCTCACTCGCGAGCACTGCGCGGCAAAAAAATCGGCGGCAAGAGGATCGCCCCTTGCCGCCACCGGTATCGACAACAACCGTATTGCTCTCTGCCTGTAAGCCTGCGTTCAATCTCCTCTTACTGTCCGGCGCCCGCGCCAAACTCATCTGTTCCCGCGCCGTCGTCAACCTTGCTCTGCGGTCCCGCCTGCGGGGGAGCCGCACCCTGCGGAGCCGAACCAGGAGGCGGAGGCATCATCTGCTGGCGATGGTACTGGCGGTACTGACCGCCCGGTCCCTGCGCGCCCGGTCCTTGGCCGCCCGGTTTCCAGCCTTCGCGTCCCGGACCGCCCTGGCCATCGCGTCCCCAGCCGCGGCCTTGCTGCCCGCGCCGGTCGCGGAAGGCCTGCACCTGCGTCCACTGCTCCGGCGTCAGCTTGCCGCGAATCGCCAGCAGAAAGCGCGCATTCGCCTTTTCCAGCTCCGCCCGCGCCTGCGCCACCTTGTCGATCTGGGCCAGAATCCTGGCCTCGTTGGGCTGGTTGCCCTTGACCAGCGGCTCCAGCTCCAGTTCCGCCTTCTGCAGGCTGGCGCGCAGGTCGATCAGCTTCTCCCGGTGCGTCAGCAGAATATCGTCCATCGCCTTCCGCTGCTCGTCGGTCAGCTTCAACTCCGCCACCATGCGCGGATTGTTCCACCAGCGTCCCTGGTCGCCCCGCGCCCCGAACGCCCGCTCCATCGGCGGCCGATGCTCACCCATTCCCATGCCGCCCCCGCCGCCCATCGGCGCTTGCGCCAGCGCCGATCCCGCCATCAATACACTCGCAATCGCCAAGCCCAACCGCACCGCCATGCTACCCTTCATCGTCTTTTCCTCCCCCTCAATTCCTCTCAAGGTCTCCCAGTTTTTTTGTCTTTCTGTCCTCTCCCCAGCTTGCCTATTTGCCCTCGTCCTCGGCCATCAGTTGAGCCAGAGGCTCCATGGCGCTTGGCACTTGACGCGATACGTCTCTGTCCACCTTGGCCAGCAAATCCTCTTCTTCCTCCCGAGCCTGCTGCTCGCGGATCAGCCTCTGCCGCTCCTGAACCAGCCTCTGCTCTGCGGCCGCCCGCGCCACCTGCTGCCGCTGATGCCGCTCGAAGACCGCTCCTGAGACGCCGCCCGCCACCAGCGCCAGGCCCAGCGCCCAACCGGCCGCCAGCCGCCAGCTCCTCTGTCGCACAACCCGCGCCGCCGTTCGCGGCCGGCTATACGCGGCCTCGCTCCAGGCGCAAACGCTCATGCGGAAGTCCTTCAGCGCCTGCTCCAGCGCCAGCTCCCCCGTCTCGCTCGCGTCCGGCTCCGCCTGCCGATCCCGCTCCGCCGGCTCCCCTCGCCGGTCTCCAAATCTCTTTTCCAACCTCATCGCCCGCCCCCCAACTCCGCGCGCACTCTCGTCAGCGCCCGCGAAAGATGCGCCTTCACGGTGCCCTCGCTCAACCCCGTGGCCCGTGCAATCTCGCCCAACTCCTGCTCCTCCACGTAGCGCAGCAGAAAAACCGTCCGCTGCCGCTCGCTCAGCCCTTTCACCGCCTCCCACACCTGGGCCACCCGCTCCCGCGCCAGCAACTGCCGCTCCACGGAACTCTCGCCGCTCGGCAGCCACTCGCTGGCCTCATCCAGATCCACCGCGTTGGTCCGCGTCTGCCGCCAGAACTGCATCCGCCGGTTTCGCCAGTGGTCCTTTTGCAGGTTGATGGCGATGCGCATCAACCACGTCATGGCGCTCGATTCGCCCCTGAAGCTGCTCCAATTCCGGTGCGCCTTCAGGAAGCACTCCTGGGTCAGCGTCTCCGCCAGGTCCAGGTCGCGCGTGGATGCCAGCAGAAACCGGAATACCTGCGGCCGGTGCCGCTCCACCACGCGCGAAAACTCCTCGTTGGCAGTCTCCAGCTCCCGCGCGGCAATCTTCTCCGCCGTGGCCCGATTCATCGGTTCCATCGCTGTGCCGGCTGCCATCACTCAGGTAGACGCCCCCACCGGCTGCAAGTTTACAGCAGCCATGCAATTCCCAGCTACATCGAAAGCGCCATCCGCGCCGATTCGCCGGATTTAGCGATGAAGCGGGCGGATGGGCACGGGCGCATGATAGAAAGTAAGCTGTGCGGCAAATGCCGGTCCGCGGCAACAGATGGGGAGCGTGCGGAAGCGGCCGCCCGCTTTGAAAGCCAATTATGGATAGCGCCGTCAAGGTTCTGATCGTCGAAGACGAGCCCCATGCGCTGATGGGGCTTGCCGAGCTGATCTCCGGTTGGGGATACCGCACCGAGACCGCGTGCGACGGCATCGAGGGCTGGGAGAAAGCACTTGCCTGGAATCCGGCCATTGTGGTCACCGACCTCAAGATGCCGCGCCTGGACGGTATCGGCCTTCTTACCAGGCTGACCGCGGAAGACTCGGGCCTGGACTCGAATGTAGTGGTCGTGGTGCTCACGGCGATGGGTTCGATCGAGTTGGCCGTGGACGCCATGAAGCTGGGCGCATACGACTTTTTGCAGAAGCCGGTAGACGCCACGCGCCTGCGCACCATCCTGGCCAACGCCACCCGCCAGCGCGAGACCGAGATCGAGCTGGAAGTGGCGCGGCGGCGGCTGCGAGAAACCGGCGTCCTGGGCTCGCTGGTGGGCAAATCCCGCCAGATGCGGGAGATATTCGGAACGATTGAACAGATCGCGCCCTCCAACGTCTCCGTCCTTATCACTGGCGAGAGCGGCACCGGCAAGGAGTTGGTGGCCCGCACCCTGCACGAGTTGAGCCCGCGAAAGCTGAGGCCCTTCGTCGCGGTGAACTGCGCGGCCATCCCCGAGACGCTGATCGAGAGCGAAATCTTCGGCCACGAAAAGGGAGCCTTCACCGGAGCGGCCGAGCGCCGGGCCGGCTGCTTCGAACTGGCCCATGGAGGCACCCTGCTGCTGGACGAACTGGGCGAAATGCCCGCGGGAACCCAGGCCAAGCTGCTGCGCGTGCTGGAGGAACGAAAGGTCCGCAGGCTGGGAGGGCGCTCCGAACAGGAGGTGGACGTGCGCGTACTGGCCGCCACCAACCAAGACCCCGGCCAGGCGGTGGCCCAGGGGAGGCTGCGCCCCGATCTCTTTTATCGCCTCAATGTCTTCCACATTGCCATGCCGCCGCTGCGCGAGCATCGTGAGGATTTGCCGGCGCTGGCCGAGGCCATGCTCAAGGAGATGAACCTCAAGCATGGCTGCCGGGTCTCCGGCGTGGCCGCGTCGATGCTGGACCGGATGATGGCCTATGACTGGCCGGGAAACGCCCGCGAGTTGCGTAATGTGATCGAGCGGGCGGTCATCCTGTGCCCGGATGGCGCTCCGCTCGATGCCGGTCACCTGCCTCCGGGCTTTGCCATGACGCAGGCCCCTGCTGCGCAATTTGCCAATGAGGGCGTCGTTCCAGTCCGCGTCGGCGCGACAGTCGACGAGGCCGAACGGATGCTGATCGAGCGCACCCTCGAGGCCACCGGGCAAAACCGGACGCGCGCCGCCGAAATCCTGGGCGTGAGCCTCAAGACCCTTCACAACAAGCTGAAAGAGTACAGTCGCGCCCCCGCCGGCCGGCAAAGCTGAGCCCATGCGCCTGAAGACCAAACTCGTGCTGGCCGTTACCACCCTGGTCTTTGCCATATCCGGGATACTCTCGGTGGTTTACGTCAGTCAGCTCCTGCGCTCGGCCGTGCACCAGTCCTTCGACACCAATCTCATGGTGGCCAACCAGATCCGGTTTGCCCTGCAAAATGCCCTCCTCACCGGCCTCAAGGACCGCACGGTCGATCCTGACAATCCGGCCCAGTTGCGCAATATGGAGGCCGAGGCGGTACGCAACGATGCGCAGTTGCAGGCGGTGGTCGAGTCGGTGAACCGCTACTCGCTCACCGTATACGACATCAACATCGGCGACAGCCGGTCCAGCACGCTGCTGAGCACCAATCCCGACAATGAAGACAACCCCCTGCCCGTGCGGCCCGACTTGAGCCTGCTCCGCGACGCCAATCCCTTTCGGTTGATAGCGGTCATGCTCGGTCCGCCCCGCGTTTTTGAAGTCGTGGTGCCCCTGGAGCGCAATGGAAAGCCGTTTGCCACGGTGCACGTTGGCGTGCGCACCACCTTTATGCGCGCCGTCTACGAGCCGTGGTTGAGGGCAGCTCTCACGCTCATGGGCCTGGCGCTCGCAACGGCGCTGGCCGCGGCCTTCCTGCTCAGCAATATCGCCCTTCGCCCCTTGCAGCAGATCAGCCGCCAGTTGGACTACTGGACCTCCGGCGCCGAGAGCCGGGGCCAGGAGGATGAGACGCCCCGCCAGGATATGGAAGCCCGCGTCTCCCACAAGATCGAGCGCTTCGGCCAGCGCATGCGCAACGTGGAAGAGGTCTTCTCCGCTTTGAAGGAGAATCTCGACCGGATTCTGGGCAATTTGCAGGATGGAATCCTGCTCTTCACCGGGGACGGGCGAGCCGTGCTGGTCTCCGAAGCGGCGCGGCGCTTTTTGCCCGAAGAGACCGGCATCATCCTGGGCAAGGATGCGAGGGAGGTTTTCGATCGGTCGACGGTGCTCGGCAAGACTCTGCGCGAGGCCTTCGATGCCGGCATCACTCTGGTGCAGGAAGATATTCTCACCGAGACCGGCAGGCGGATACAGGTGTCGCTGGATTTCATCCACGACGGCGAGACCCTCCAAGGGCTGGGCGCGCTGGTCACTCTGCACGACCTGGAGTCGGCCGAGGAGATCGAGTCCGAATTGGAGCTCTCCCGGCGCATGGCGGCCATCGGCAGGCTGACCTCCGGCGTAGGCCACGAAGTGAAGAATCCCATCAACGCCATTGTGGTGCACCTGGAGCTGCTCAAGGCCAAACTCGGCGACCCCAACGCCCCGGCCGTCCGTCACCTGGAGGTGATCGACGCGGAGATCCATCGCCTGGACCGCGTCGTGCAGATGCTGGTGGACTTCTCCCGGCCCGTCGAACTGAAACTCCGCGAGCAGGATATCTGTCCGGTCATCGGCGACGTGCTTGCTCTGGCCTCGGCGGAGCTTGCTACACTGAATGTGACCTTGGTCAGCCGGATGCCAGTGAAACCGCTCCTGGCCAATATCGATGCCGACCTCCTCAAGCAAGCGGTGCTGAACGTGATACAAAACGGCGCCCAGGCCATGCCGGATGGCGGCAAGCTCGAAGTCGTTCTCGAAGAAGAGCGCAGATCCGGGCGCGGCGATGCTCCCGCGCCGCAGGGCGCCGCGGCGTCTGCTTCGTTGCCGGGGTGGCGATTTGCCGTGCTGCGCATTGCCGATCAGGGCCCCGGCATTCCCGACGAGGTTCGGGAGAAGATCTTCAACCTCTATTTCACCACCAAGAGTGGTGGCAGCGGCATCGGTTTGGCCATGACTTATCGCATTCTCCAGTTGCATCATGGAAGCATCGAAGTGCAATCGAGCCCAGAGCATGGCGCCGAGTTTCTGATGCGAATTCCGCTGGCTCCCGCGGAATGGGGACGCCGGCCTCTCAAACCGGCCGGCGTTCAGGACAAGGATGGGGTTCTGGGATGAGGCTCCACGCCAGAAGCTTCGCATGGCTGCTGCCGTTTTTTCTGACGGGGTGCATCCATGTATTCCATCGCCATCCGGTTCAGCCGGTTGCGCCCCCCATCGACACCGCCTCCAAGTCTGCTCCACCCGCTGTTGAGCATCCACCCCTGGACGCGACGATTCCCAGTGTTCCCATCGCTTCCGGCGCCCCAGTGCCGCCAGCGTTGAAGCTCAAGCCGCGAATAAGGCGCAAAAAGCCGGGAAGCGGGAATGGCGAGCAAGCTGCCAGCGCCCAGCAAGCTCCAGGCAATGCACAGCAGGTTCCGGCCAATGCTCCGCCGGCCGCCAGTGAAGCCCCTGCGGTGAGCGCCGTCGGCCAGCTTTCTTCCGGCGAACACTCGGATCTGCGCCAGCAAATCGAGGAATCGATCACCTCCATCGATAGAGGCCTGAACGGCATCGGCCGCCAACTCAGCGAGCCGGAGCAAAAAACTGCCGCCCAGATCAGGGAATACCTGAAGCAGGCCAGAGATGCGCTGGCCTCCGGCGACCTGGATGGCGCGCGCACGCTGGCCGCCAAGGCCAAGGTGCTGCTGGGCGAACTTAGCGGCTAGATCGCTGGGTAGAAAATACCCGCTCCAGCAAGATTTACACGCCCAGCAGTTTCCAGTGACTGCCCAATCTCCCCCGCCATGCGCAGCCTCCATTCCGTAAGCTGAACAATTTTAAACGGTTACAGGTTTCATCCCGGCAGCAGCGGTTTTGGCACACCGCTTGCATTATGTATGGGAGCACGGGGGCTGCGCTCATCTGGCATAAATCAGTTATTCGACGAGAAATCACCCGATAGGGAGAGTCACACCATGCAGAGCAAATTGGAGCACCTAATCCCGATTCCCGGCCGGCTAGCCGTACTTCTGCTAGCATCCGTGATCGGAATGCCCGCGCTCGCCCAGCAGGCCCCTGCCACTACTCCTCAGAGCACTCCACCTTCGGCGCAGCAGCCCTCCGCACCGGCAAAGCCGGCCGCCAGCGCAGCGAAGGAAGGCTTCTGGGGACGCGTGAACCCCTTCGCGCGCAAGCAGTGGGTGAAGAGGCAAACAGATCCCCTCAATGACCGGCTCGGCGAACTGGATGAGCTCAGCGGCCGCAACGCGAGGGATATCAAGGACGTTGACAGCCGGGCGCAAGCCGGCATTCGTCAAGCCCAATCCACGGCCGATGCGGCCAACCAGGCGGCTACGGCCGCCAGCGCGCAGGCTCGGCAGGCCGGCTCAGCAGCCCGCAATGCAAGCGGTCGCGTGGACCAGTTGAATACCACCGTCAACGGTCTTGACAGCTACAACCAGGTCGTGGAAGTTGAAGTGGTCTTCCGCGGCGGACAGCCCGTGCTGTCGGCCAGTTCCCGCAAGCAGTTGGACGACCTGGCTGCCAAGGTGACGGGCCAGCCGGGTTACATCCTTGAAGTGGAAGCGCACTCCCCCGTAGCCGGCAGCGCCGGCATCCAGAACTCCGAGCGGTTTGCCCAGGTGGTCGAGCGCTACCTGGTTACGCAACATGACATTCCCGTCTACCGACTGCATGCAGTGGCCCTGGGCAATGCCCGCGGCGCCGGCGATGAAGAGCAGGACAAGCCGGTCCGGACCAGCAGCGTGCGTGTCCGGTTGATGGAAAACAGTTTGGCGGCCCAGGAAGCCGCATCACCCCAGGGTGTAGCTTCCTTGACCGGAGCGGAGCGGCCGTAGTCCGCAGCCCTCCACTATGGGTTTCTCCGCTTCGACGGCCGTACGCCGCTGGCCGCCAATCAAGCTCTCGATACACGAGAGAACCAAGGCAACTTGGCCCCCGTCAATGATGGGGGCCGTTTTTTTTTGCTGCCCGTTGTGCGTCACAGCCGGGAAAGGCGCAGCCCGTGCTGAAAACCGCTACCCTTACGCCAACTTCTCCGCCGCATTGTTCATTGGAGTGAGCATCCTCCGGCAAAGCCGAGGGCTTTTGGGTTGGCGGCCCGTCAAAGTGGCGTGTGTAGAAGCACTCAATGCCGGCCGTAGCCGGTCGCCCGCGCCGTAGGCGCAGTGGTTGTTCGCCCTGCGCTTCAGCGTGGGGTTGGCGAGACCAGCCATTCATCCATAGTCCCGCAGGGACGGCGCCCATGATCCGCGCCCTTCCAGCGTTCTTGCGAGAAACAGAAACGGGGAGCGACTCCCGCAAACGTCAGGCCCCTACTGCCACCCCGGCAAAGCCGGGGTTCTCCCAATCGAATAGCCGGGTGCCGGGCAATCGCATGAACTTTCCTCGTTGCCGAGTCAGGTTCCTTTCGCCCTCCCGGCAAGCCGTTCCCAGCGCGCCTCCCGGCGGGAGTCTGCTACGCGATCAGGGCAACCTTGGCCCGCTTGCCGAGGCGGACAACAACGCGGACAGGCAGTTCCCGGAGTTGAGCCATAACGCCTGTGGCCACCTCACCATTAAGCTTGACGGCCTTCTCGGCGATCTTGCGGTTGGCCTCGGCACTGGAAGCTGCGAGCCCCAACTGCACAAGGAGCTTAGGCAGCCGAATCTGCCCCTCCGAAGCTGCAACATCCGCAAAGGCGACAGCCATCTCTTCGAGGTCCTCGGCAGTCTCCCTCTGCTGGAACATCCGCGCCCAGTTCTCGTCGGCGCTTTGCGCGGCAGCCTCGCCGTGAAAGCCCGCGGCGATGGTTCGCGCCAGGCGTTTCTTGGCCTCCATGGGGTGCAGTTTCCCGCTAGACACATCGGCCTTGAGCGCTTCAACTTCGCTCTGCTTCAGGTCCGTCAGCAGCACCCAGTACTTCCACATCAGTTCATCCGAGATGCTCATCAGCTTGCCGTACATTTCGGCCGGCGGCTCGTTGATCCCAATCGCATTGTTCAACGATTTCGACATCTTCTGCACGCCGTCGAGGCCTTCGAGGATCGGCGTCATGAGCACGATCTGCGGTTTCTGGCCGTAGTCGCGCTGTAGCTCGCGGCCCATCAGGAGGTTGAATTTCTGGTCAGTGCCGCCAAGTTCGACATCGCTGTTCAAAGCGACGGAGTCGTAGCCTTGCGCGAGCGGGTAGAGGAGTTCGTGGAGACTTATGTCCTGTTCGGCGCGGAACCGAGTCAGGAACTCCTTGCGGTCAAGCATCTGGGAGAGCGTGACCTTGGCGGAGAGGCCGATCAAACCTGCATAACCGAGCTGATCGAGCCACTCGGAGTTGTAGCGGATCTCGGTCGAGTCGCGGTCTAGGATTTTGAAGGCCTGCTCGGTGTAGGTTTTGGCGTTCTCGGCTATCTGCTCGCGGGTGAGCGGCTTGCGGGTGATGTTGCGGCCGGTGGGATCGCCGATGAGCGCGGTGGAGTCGCCGACCAGAAAGATGACCTGGTGGCCGAGTACCTGAAAGTGGCGCAGCTTGCGCATCAGCACCGTATGGCCCAGGTGCAGGTCGGGCGCGGTGGGGTCGAAGCCGACCTTGATGCGCAGCGGGCGTCCGGTCTTGCGGCTCTCTTCAAGGCGCTCGCGCAGGTCGCTCGAGCGGATGATCTCCGCCGCGCCCTTCTCAAGCAGGTCCATCTGTTCGTCTACGGGCAGAAATTCTTGCATGTCGTCTTTCAGTATAAGGTTACGGCGTGAAGGGTACGGGCTTCAGCCCGTACATCAAGAACCGCAATGAAGCTGGGCTTTGGCCCTTGAGGGTAGAGTCCATTGCCCTGCATACATTTCTTCGGCGGCTAAAGCCGCTTCCCAAGAAACCATCTGGATGCGCGGGCTGAAGCCCGTACCCTTCACAGAAGCAGCGATTCTCGTTGAAGAGAAGCAGAGCAGACACTATACTTGCTGCCACGGAATGGATACGGCGCTACTTCGACAGAATCAGCAAGAGATGGGAGATCGAATATGTGGTCGCCTCAATGATTGCATCCGTTTTGTTCTGCGCTATGGGCGCACTTGAGATCGTCAGGGCCCACAAGACGGGAGACCCGTTCTCCTTTTACTGGGGCCTCTTCCTGGCCGCGTTTGGGCTATTCGGCATCATGTATAAGTCCCTGCTGGTTCGCGCCGTTGTTCGCCGCCGCAAGGCTGAATCGCAGCACGACCTTTAGCCTGCTGGATCCCCTGAATTTGAAGACTTACCTTACCCGTCGATTTTCTGCGCCACCTGATCCCCGGTTCCGCCCGGCAGCATCGGCGTCTTCACCGCCGCGGCCAGCTTGTCGGTCATTACCTGAAAGTGATACCCCATCACCGCCAGCGTCATGGCCGCGCCCACGCAGTGCCGATAGCGCGTGGCCACAATCAGCAGAAACTTCCAATAACTCCACCGCTGCCGCCCGAAGACTCCCTGGCGGACGATGGAGGTAACAAAGGCCCGCGCATTGCCGCGCGTGAGCCAGCGCTGCCTCGACGCCCGTTCTCCACGCTTGGGCTGCGCGCGGCTCAGATACAGCTTGACGCGCTCATAGTAGGCCGCGCTGGAGTAGATTCTTTTCAGCACCGAGCGGTAACCCTCTATCAGCCGCGCTGCATCCATGCTGGGAAGAAAGTTCAGCTTGTCGCCGGTGTTATCGCCGTGGCCCGCATCCAAAATCCGGCCCTCCTTACCCAACCGCCGGAATAACTGCGTTCCGGGCATGGCTTGCAGCAGGCCGACCATGGCAATGGGAATGCCGCTCTTCTGAATAAACTCGACCATGCGGTCGAAGATGTCTTCGCGATCGGTGTCGAAGCCGAGAATGAAGCCGCCCATCACCTGCATGCCGTAACTCTGGATGACGGCCACGCTGTCAAGCAAGCTGCGCCGCGTGTTCTGAAGCTTGTTGCAGGCGATGAGGCCCGTCAGATCGGGTGTCTCGATGCCCAGAAAGACCGAGACGAAGCCCGCGTCTTTCATCAGTTGCATCAGCTCCGGATCGTCGGCCAGGTTCAGCGATGCCTCGGTGTTGAAGTCGAAGCTGGTCTTGTATTGGCTGCGCCATTCTGCCAGCGCCACGCATAACTCCCTGGCGCGCGCCTTGTTGCCGATGAAGTTATCGTCGACGATGAAAACAGCTTCGCGCCAGCCGGCCGCGCGCAACTGGTCAAGCTCCGCCAGTACCTGCGCCACGGCCTTGGTGCGCGGGCGCCGGCCATAGATCTCGATGATGTCGCAGAACTCGCAGTTGAAAGGGCAGCCGCGCGAGTATTGCACCGCCATGGTGGAGTAGCGGCGCATCTTGATGAGGCTGAGATCGGGCAGCGGGCTGGTCTCCATCGGCGGCCGTTCGGCGGCCTGATAGACGGGCTTGGCGGTTCCCTGCTCCAGATCGCGCGCCAGACCGGCGATCAGCGCCTCGGCCTCGCCGACGACCACGTGGTCCGCCTTGAGCTCGGCCGCCGACAGGCTGCTGGCGATGGGTCCGCCCACCACCGTCCGCAGGCCGAGCGCGCGGCAGCGCTCGACGATGCCTATCAGCGACTCGCGCTGGATGTGCATTCCGCTCAGCAGCACCACGTCGGCCCAGGCCAGGTCGCGGTCGCGGAGCCGCTCGACGTTGGCATCCACCAGGCGCTTGTTCCAGGCGCGCGGCAGCAGAGCGGCCACCGTCATCAGGCCCAGCGGAGGCTGCGCGGCCCGCTTCCCCAGGAAGGACAGCGCATATTTGAAGCTCCAGAACGTCTCGGGGAACTCCGGGTAGATCAGCAGAGCGTTCATCGGCTGCCTCCACAGGGGAAAAGGGCGGCCGGCAGAGTTGGGTTGCTGGTCCATCTCCGGCTTCGACGCCGTGCCTCGGTGCGCCGCTATCCGCCGCAGCCGCGCCCGAAGCGGCGCAATTCTCCCAAAAAGGATTGTCCCGCCGCGCGGCTGGAAAAACTGTGCAAGAGGAACCACTGTGCCGGGATTTGGGACGCATTCGGGAGGAATTCCAGGGGGGCGGAAGTGGGATGATCTCCGCCGCGCCCTTCTGGAGTAGGTCCATCTGTTCGTCTGCGGGTAGGAATGTGCTCACACCGTCTTCTAATATGAATTCTGTTGCGTGTAGCGCCGGCCTAGAGGCCGGCTGTCGTGCTGGCCTCCGGTCTGCGCACCGAAAATCCGTGCTAAACTATCCGTTATGAAGCGCACCTATCGTAACATCCACGATATACATCCCAGGTTGTTCATCAACGCGCAGATCCTTTGGATCATGGTCGCGACTGGACTTCTCCATGACTGGCTGCCTCGTCTCGCCAGGAGCTGGAAGGCGGGAGAAACCTACAACCTGCCATTGGACATTGCCTATACCGTTATAGGCGTCTTCGTCATCGTCGTCGGCTTTATTATGGTCAACTCAGCGGTTAACCGGTTGGCGTCAAAGATCCCCTCCGATCCAGAACCGAGTGAAACCGGGCGCACCCCGCTGTTTCCGACCAACGCGCCTTAATCAATCCATGCGCCACCCCCGCCATCCCGCTTTCGCCATCGCCCGCGCAGCCGCGGCCGCGGCGGCTCCGGCCGCCTAGATATCCGCTTTTCCTCATCCCAAATTCCAGCAAGCAGTTCTGAATCAGGTCCATCCGCGCCTGATTCCTGCCGCCATTTTCTTTTGCACTGCCCGCGCGCAGTTGATAATGGAGTCACCATGGAAGAGTTCTCTCGCATTCAGCGCCTCCCGCCTTACGTCTTTAACATTACCGACGCCATGAAGCGCTCCGCTCGCCGCGCCGGCGAAGACATCATCGACTTCGGGATGGGCAATCCCGACGGAGCCACGCCCAAGCACATCGTTGACAAGCTGGTGGAGGCGGTACTCAAGCCCGCCACCCACCGCTACTCGGTCTCGCGCGGCATCCCGCGCCTGCGCAGGGCCATCTGCAACTGGTACAAGACGCGCTACAACGTCGATCTGGACCCGGAGACCGAGGCCATCGTCACCATCGGCTCCAAGGAGGGCATCGCCCACCTCTGCCTCGCCATCCTGGACTCACGCGACACGGTGCTCGTGCCCAACCCCAGCTATCCCATCCACATCTACGGCCCGGTGATTGCCGGCGCACACGTGGTGAGCATGCCGGTCCACGACCGGGGGCAGTTCCTGGCCCAGTTTGAAGACCTGATTCCCCGCATGGTGCCGCGGCCCAAGGCGGTGATCGTGAATTTTCCGTCGAATCCTACGACCGAATGTGTCGAGTTGCCGTTTCTGGCGCGTCTGGTCGAGCTGGCCAAGCAGTACGGCTTTCACCTCATCCAGGATCTGGCCTACGCCGACATCGCCTTCGACGGCTACAAGCCGCCCAGCGTGCTGGAAGTCCCTGGAGCCAAAGAGGTTGCGGTCGAGTTCTTTACCCTGTCGAAGAGCTACAACATGCCCGGCTGGCGGGTGGGTTTTATGGTGGGCAATCCGGTGCTCGTGGCTGCACTGGCGCGGCTCAAGAGCTACTTCGACTACGGAACCTTCACCCCCATCCAGGTAGCGTCGATACAGGCGCTCGATGGGCCGCAGGAGTGCGTTCGCGAGATATGCGAAAACTATCGCAAGCGCCGCGACGTGCTGGTGGAGGGGCTGAATAAGCTGGGCTGGCCGGTGGCGTTGCCCAAGGCCACCATGTTCGTCTGGGCGCAGATTCCCGAGCAGTACCGCAAGCTGAAGTCGCTGGAGTTCTCGAAGCTTCTGCTCACCGAGGCCAAAACGGCCGTCTCGCCGGGAATCGGGTTTGGCGACTACGGCGACGGCCACGTGCGCTTCGCGCTCATCGAGAACGAGGAACGGACGCGGCAGGCCCTCAGGGGCATCAAACAGATGTTCGCGAAGGGGTAGCGGCTGCGCATCCAACCCTACATGTAGACGGCATCGTGCAGTTCTAACTGAAACAGGAGGAGGGCGCCAATGATTATGCGAGTTCTCACACTGACTGTAATGCTTCAGTTAACCGTGTGCTTAGGCGCGCAAGTGACCGGCATCAAAGAAACAGGAGCTATAAGGCCGGCTGCTGATGAACAGCAGATGGAAGGTGAATGGCGGAATGTTATAAAAAACGTGAGCGGGCGAGAGATAGTTGCCCTTCACGTCACGTTTTCGTGTACAACCGAGGACGGTCGGGGTCTCAGTGATGAGAATGGAAGTGTGGATAAGCTCCTTCAGTTTGAAACGGACCGTTTGATCCCGCCCGGAGGAAGCTATCTATCTAAGGTGATAGAACCGGGAGACTGTACGTCAAGGACGGACGCGGTGGTGTATGCCAACGGCGAAGTCGAAGGAGATACGGACAAGATAGACCTCATCTTTCAGCGCCGAAGTGGAGCGTACAAAGCACTTTCCGTCGTAATCCCCTTACTTGACGAAATTGCGTCAGGACAATCGAAGGCCAGTGACATCATTGCGACGCTTCGAGAGAGAATTCAGGCGCGATCGAACGATAGAAGTCTGTCCTTTGGGGAGATCACCGGAGAAGGTGTAGTGTTTGCCGGGGCAATCTCGCTGCTTCAGAACCATGCGTGGCTTAGAACTCCTTCCGATAATACCGCAAATCGGCAGCCGCGAATCGAAGCACTTATGAAGACGAGGGGCATCTCGTTGGAACAGGCGCATGCGTTTGTGACTGCAAACAAGTTTCGTGAGTGGCAGTTAGCACTGAAGAATCACACGACTCCGCCAGGCGAGAACTGAAGACTACGACACCCGAACGTGCAGACCATATGTAGCTTTGCAGCCAAGAATGACGAATGCAGAGGTCAACAGAGCAAGGACGGGCAGCGTCACGGAGTGATGACACATTACGATCTTCACGCCGATGACTCTCTCTGTATTGTTCGTCTCGGCCGCATGAAGATCATGTCGATGTTTCTCGGCCCCCCAGGGATTTATTTGACCAGTTCAGACGCACTGCACTGAAAACTTGGAGGAGTTTGCACCCTATGCCTGCTGAAAACCCCGCCGCCGTTGCCCCAACTGAAGTTCTTCACACCTGGGACGTGGGCGGAGCGCAGTCCGCCGAGGCGCTCGCCGCCTGGGTTAACGCGCGTCTGGCGGCGCACGAGGCGGCTTTGGCCGCTTTGCTGGCCGTCGAGGGCGAGCGCACATCTGAAAACTCGCTCCGCCTCTACGACGCGGCTATCGAGCAGCTCAGCCTGGCCGGCGCGCAGGCCGGCGTGCTCAACTCCGTGGCAGCGGACAAGGCAGTCCGCGATCAGGCCCAGCTTGAAGCCCAGCGGGTGGCCATGGCCGGCAGCGCCTTGAGCCTGAACCGGTCTGTCTACGATGCTCTGGCGGCCATCGAGTTCGAAGGCGCCAGCGCCGCCACCAGGCACTTCGTCCAGCGCACCCTGCTCGGCTACCGCCTTGCCGGCGTGGACAAGGACCAGGCCACTCGCGACCGCCTGCAGGCTCTGCACGAGAAGGCGACCCACCTCTCGCTCGACTTCAACCGCAACATTCAGGAGGGCGGCAAGACTGTCGAGACTACCTTGGCTGAACTGGACGGGCTGCCCGCCGATTACGTCGCCCGCCATCCGGCCGACGGCGAAGGCCGCGTCACGCTCTCCACCGATCCGCCCGACATGCAGCCGGTGATGACCTTTGCCGCCAGCCCGGCTCTGCGCGAGCGCATGTTCCTGGCCTACAACACCCGCGCCTATCCGGCCAACAAGGAGATTCTTGAGGCTCTGCTGGCCACTCGCCAGGAGATCGCTGACGTCCTCGGCTTCCGCAGTTGGGCCGATCTGGCCACCGCCGACCAGATGATGGGTTCGGCAGCCAGCGTGCGCGCGTTCCTGGCCAAGCTCGACGAGGCCAGCCGCGAGGGCGCGCGCCGCGAACATGAACTGATTCTGGCATTCGCCCGCCGGCAAGAGCCCGACATGACCGCCATCGGCATTACCGGTCGCGCGTTCTGGTATGAGCAGTTCCGCCGCTCGGCCTTCGACTTCGACTCCCAGTCCGTGCGGCCCTACTTCCCCTATGCGCAGGTCGAGGCCGGAGTTCTTGAGACGGCGGCCCGGCTCTTCAAGATCGAATTCCGCCGCTCGACGGCCTCCGCATGGCACCCAGCCGTTTCGGTCTTCGATGTGCTGGACGGCGGCGAGGCTGTGGGCCGTTTCTACCTCGATATGCACCCCCGCGAGGGCAAGGACAAGTGGTTCTCCGCCGCGCCCATCGTCCCCGGCGTCCGCGGCCGCGCTTTGCCGGAAGCCGCGCTCATCTGCAACTTCCCTGGAAGCGACGACAACGATCCAGGGTTACTGCAATACAGCGACGTGGTCACCTACTTCCATGAATTCGGCCATTTAATGCACGCCATCCTCGGAGGCCGGACGGAGTGGGCCGGGATTTCGGGCTTTGCCACCGAGAGCGACTTTATCGAAGTGCCCTCGCAGATGCTGGAAGAATTCTTCCGCGACGAAAAGCTGCTCCAGTCCTTTGCGAAGCATTATCAGACCGGCGAAACGCTTCCCGGCGAAACCATCGCGAAGATGAAGCTGGCCGGCGCCTTCGGCCGGGCAGACTGGGTCCGCTCGCAGCTCTACTACACCACCCTCTCGCTCGATCTGCACGACCAGGACCCCGCCAATCTGGACCTGGACGGCATCACAAAGCGGCTCTATGAAAGCCTGCAACCCTGGACCTGGCTGGAAGGCAACCGCATGTACTCCAGCTTCGGGCACCTCACCGGCTACTCGTCGAACTACTATACCTACGCCTTCGACAAGGTCATCGCGCTGGACTTCTTCGCCCAGTTCGACCCTCGGAATCTGCTGGGCTGCGACGCCGGCAGACGCTACCGCAAGACCGTGCTTGAACAGGGCGGATCGAAGCCGGGGCGGCAGATGGTGCGGGATTTCCTCGGCCGCGACGAGGAGTTTCAGGCGTTTTCGAACTGGCTGAATGAGGAGTTCGAAGGCGCGTTCGCCGCTCCCCGGTCTTAGTTCGGGCGCGCGTCTCAGGGCTGATGTTTTCCGTTCGATTGCCGATAGTCCTGCTCAGAACATCAGGCGGGAATACCCGCTTGTGTGCTGGTCCAGGCGGAGACGGCGGACGCCCGCAACGTCTGCGTCCCTGCGAATCGATCTCAGCGCGTGGAAACCAGCAAGGGAGACGCGGCAGATGACGCCGATGATCTGGACTGGAAAAATGAGTGTGGGCGTCAAGGAGCTGGACGACGACCACAAGCAACTGATCGACCTGCTGAACGAGGCGCTTGAGAGGCTGGCGAGCGGCCAGAGCAGGGAAGTGCTGGGAGAGGTTCTCGATCGCCTGGTGGAGAAGATCAAGGCTCATTTTGCCCATGAAGAATCGCTCTTCGACCGGACCGGCTTTGCCGGGGCGGAGGCGCACCGCAGGGAGCACGACCTGGTGCTGGCGACGGCCTTGAAATGGCAGGCACACTTCAAGAGCGGCTACCCTCCCGTTCTTTCGTTGGATGATCTGAGCGGCTTTGAAAGCTGGCTGGACAATCACATCCAGGGCGCGGACATGCTGTATGGACCGCATCTCAACGCCGCAGGGATTTGCTGAAGTCCGGCGCATTGCGATGGAATCTCCACTTCGATCCCATTTGTGCTATACTTGTATAGCATCATTCGGGGAGATTCCAACATGCTCGCTATCCGCTTGCCCAAAGAGATCGAAAAACGCCTCGACGTCCTGGCAAAGGCCACCGGCCGAACCAAGACCTACTACGCGCGCGAGGCCATCCTTGCCCATCTGGACGATTTGGAAGGAATTTATCTGGCCGAACAGCATGTGGCAGATATGCACGCCGGCCGGAGCGCCACCGTCTCTCTTGGGGACGTGATCAAGGGGTTGGGCGACCAGGAGAACGGCCTGCTCCTGTAGGTCTCTGACTGCTTGTTGTACCAACATGGGTGCCCCATCCCTGCGGCAACATGGGTGCCCCATCCTTGCGGCGTTTTTGTACTTGCCGCAAGGGTGGGAGGCAGGCAATCGCGCGTGCGGAGACCTGGTCGATCTGCCGCCTTTCGAAGGCCGGCATCGCGGCCCGGCCCCGCAGTCCACCGCCCGGTTCGTTATCATAGCCCCACGATGGCAAACACGCGGGAGTTCAACGGCAGATGGGCGCTGGTCACCGGGGCCAGTGCGGGAATCGGCGCGGCACTGGCGCGGGAATTGGCGATGCACCGCGCCAAGCTCATTCTTACGGCGCGCCGCAAGGAGCGGCTTGAGGTGCTGGCCGCCGAGCTTGCGGCGCAGGGAACCGAAACGCGCATCGTGGTTGCGGACCTGAACGACCCGGCCGCGCCCGAGCAGATCTTCGCCGCCACCGAAGGCGCCGACATCACCGTGGACATTCTGGTCAACAACGCCGGCCTGGGCCAGTACGGCTTCTTCGCCCAAAGCAATATCGATCAGGAACTCAGCCAGGTCCGCGTGAACTGCGAGGCGGTTGTGCGGCTTACCCGGCTGTTTGTTCCGCACATGGTCGAGCGGCGGCGGGGCTGGGTGCTGGTGCTGGCCTCAACGGCCAGCTTTCAGCCGGTGCCCTACATCACCACCTACGCGGCCACCAAGGCCTTTGATCGCTTCTTTGCCCTCGGGCTGGCTGCCGAAGTAGCCCGATTCGGCGTCAAGGTAACAGCCCTCTGCCCTGGGCCCACCGAGAGCGAGTTCGTGGACGTAGCCCACGGCACCCCGCTCAAGGGCCGCGCGATGCAGCCGGCTTTGGATGTGGCCCGGCTGGCCGTCGCCGCCCTGGCCCGCGGCCAGCGGACGATCATTCCCTACTTCGGCGGCAGGTTCAACGCTCTTCTGGTCCGCTTCCTACCCGTAGGACTGATTTCTCGCTTTCTGGAAAGGGCCGCACGGCCGGCCTGAGGCGCCGATGTAACTCGTCACCTCAAGCCTTGGTCATCCCGATGAAGAAAACCTCAAAACAGTTTCTCCCCTGCGCCTTGGCGAGGTACAGCGCGGCATCCGCATTTCTCAGCAGCACATCGGGATCAAGCTCTCCCGGCGAGGCAGTGCAAACCCCAATGCTGACGCTAACCGCCAGCTCACGATTCGCAAAGGGAACGGGAGCCGACAGCACGGTCACGAGTTTTGCGGCAATACTCTCGGCTGCTCGTGGATCGATCAGATCGGGGAGCAGCACAACGAACTCGTCGCCTCCCATTCTGGCCACCGTATCGCTCTTGCGCACAGCTTCAACGATGCGCTCGGCCGTGACCCGCAAGACCTCGTCGCCGGCCTGGTGGCCGCGCGTGTCGTTGATGTCCTTGAACCGGTCGATGTCCAGCATCAGAAGCGCCAATCCATTATGGTGGCGCTTGGCGGCCTCCAGCGCGAGGGTGAGCCGGTCATGCAGCACCGGGCGCGTCGCCAGTCCCGTCAAGGCATCGTGCTGAGCCATGTGGCGGAATCGCTCTTCACTCTCGCGGATGCGCCTTCTGAGCACGATGACCCAGGCAAGCACAGCCAGCGTGACTGCCAGCGCCAGCGTCAGCAGCAGAGCTGCATGGACAGGCGTCCACCAGGAGGGCTTTTGGAGGACGACGACGTCCGCGGGTGAGCGCATGAGGACCCGAAACGTTCTCGGCACTGCGGTACCAATTCCCTGTACGCTTCTCTCCCTATCGAGCTGGACGGAACAGATTCCCGTGATGCGCAAAACGCTCCCGTTCTTCCAGGCAGTCGCCTCAGGACCGCCCAGCCCTTGGGGGAGAATCGCCTTGAAGATGTATCTTCCCGAGGAGAGCAGGAGCGTGGTGTCGGCCGAGGACAGGTCGCGAGAAATCAATTGGCCATCGATCTGGATGAGCTGGGAATCGTACCTTCCCTTTAGGGCTTGTTCCGCGTCCACCGGCACAGCCGGCACGGGCGCGGCTACGCCGGAGCCGGAGCCGGCGCTCTTGAACACCGCATCGGTCAGGACGGGCACGCTACCCTCGGCGCTGGCAAACCCCGCCATGTCGATCAGCTCGCCGTCGCGCAGGGGTGTGCTGAGGTCGGTTTGCGCGCATATCCCTTGCTGGGCGTCGCGCAAGCAAACAGACAAGCCAGGCCACTGAAGTGTTACCCTGCCTTGCACATGCACCCGGTGAGCCAGCAACGGCGCCACGTCCCATTGCAACAGCCTGTAGACGGGAATCGTGGGCAGCTTGAAGGGATCCTCCGGCGGGCGTTCCAAAACTTCCACTGCGGAGAGGTCGGGGCAATGAATGTTAGCCCCAATCATCTGCCTGCGGCTGAGGTCGAATAACGGACCTGCGTTGCCGCGGATGCGGACTCTGGCGTCGACAAGCGCGAAATAGTCCGCCTCCGGCTTCCTCACAGTGATAATCGGGATGGTCCCGTCCGCCATGGTCAGTTGAAGATAGGCGTGATACTCGTCGACAACGACCTTGTGAACAACGCCCTCGACCTCAACCCACTGGCCGTCCTCAAGGCCCGACAACATGCGCGCCAAGGTTGGCCGGTGAGGATTTGCCGGGAAACCCGAGTATCCAATCACCTTGATCTGGGGCTGAACCACGACCGGAGCAAACTCGCCTGGATTGCTGACCCCGCGCAGGTCGATCAGCGATCCAGGGGGCAGCTTGTCTAACCAGCCCCGTTTGGGTTTGGCAAAGATGCTCCCGGTCGCATCCTGAACGAACATGGCGATGTATTCATCGAACGGCGTCGCATCCAGGTAGGTCACCACTCCCCGTATGTGGACGGGATAGGCGCGCGCGGCCTCCTGGCTGGAGAGGCTATGCACCCCGCGCGCCGTGGTGATGGTGCGCAGCCTTTCCGGCTGCGCCGTTGCGGGCGCGGCCGAAGCCGAAGTATCCAAGACCAGCAGCACTGCCGCGAGGCAACCTGCAAGCGCATGAACCTCCAGCCAATGAAACTTGCAAGGAAGGACGTGCGCGAGGCCCACTCTCACTGGCTTATCTCCGTCCCTTCCGCGCCCACGTTGGCACACACTGCCGCGACACGCCGCGTCGATCCATCTCCATGGAGATTATATCGGCTGGCGTGTCATGAGGATCATTCCTGTCGCGCGAGCCGCCGGCGGAGCGGGAGGACACCGCCGCGGGTTAGACTGAATCAAGTCCCGCGATGAAAGACTCGATCTACGTCTCGAAGGAGAACTACCTCAAGGCCATACTGGAGGCCGAAGCCGAGGGCCGCCAGGTGATTCCGGCCATGCTGGCCCATTGGCTTGAGGTCTCGGCGCCGGCTGTAACCATGGCTCTCAAGCGGCTCAAGCGCGACGGCTACGTCGAAGTGCGCGGAGACGGCATTGTGCGCCTCACCGCCGCAGGGCGCGAGAACGCCTACCACACAGCCGTGCGCCATCACCTGATCGAGCGCATGTTGAGCGAAGTCTTCGGCATGGAGTGGTACGAGATTCACGAAGAGGCCGAGCGCCTGGAGCACGCCGTCTCACCGGCCTTTGAAACCAAACTCAAAGAGAAGCTGGGTGAGGGCGGCGCTTGTCCTCACGGCAACCAGGTGCTGCCCGAAAGCCCGGCCAAGCGGAAAGAGCGCGGCGAAATGCCCCTTTCCGAGGCCGTCGAGGGCCAGCGCTACATTGTCGCCAGCCTCCACGAGCGCGACCACAAGCTGCTGCTCTTTCTCCATCAGGCCGGCATCGGCCCCGGCCAGAGCCTCCGCGTGGTAAGCCAGAACTACGACCAAACCGTTTCGATTGAGCTACCTACAGGAAGTTCCATCCTGGGAAGGCCGGCCGCGGAGGCGGTCTGGCTGCGCCCGGAGATTTCATCGTAATTAAATATAAGAAAAAATGTTAATCGCAATTAATAACCTGTGGCATACTTGGGTTGAAGGAACCCTAAAGGCTCTTCCTGCGCACGCATGTACACAGAGACCCTACCTCTAGCCGAGCTGATCGAGCCGTCCTTGCCGGAGGTGCATTCCAGCGTGCGCATCTCGCGCTCGCCCGTCTACTGGCGTCGGCTGCTGGGCTTTCTTGGCCCAGGGTTCCTGATCTCTGTGGGCTACATGGACCCCGGCAACTGGGCCACCGACATTGCCGGCGGCTCACGCTTCGGCTATACGCTGCTCTTCGTCATCATGGCCTCCAACCTGATGGCCATTCTGTTGCAGAGCCTGTCGCTCAAGCTGGGCGTGGCCACCGAGCGCGACCTGGCCCAGCTGTGCCGCGAGAGCTACAGGCCCTGGGTGAGCTTTTCGCTCTGGGTGGGCGCGGAGATTGCCATCGCCGCCTGCGACCTGGCCGAGGTTATCGGTTCGGCCATCGCCCTGAACCTGCTCTTCCACATTCCGCTCTTCTATGGCGTGCTCATCACCGGCCTGGACGTGCTGCTGATCCTGCTCATGCAGCGCTGGGGCTTCCGCTATGTGGAGGCGCTGGTGATCGCGCTGATCGGCACCATCATCGCCCTCTTCGGCGTGCAACTGTTTCTCTCCCAGCCGGAGTACTGGCCGGTCTTCAAGAATCTGATCGTCCCTTCGTCCGCGATCGTCACCAACCCGGAGATGCTCTATATCGCCATCGGCATGCTGGGCGCAACGGTCATGCCCCACAACCTCTACCTGCATTCTTCCATCGTGCAGAGCCGCCGCTACAAGCGCACGCCCGAGGGCAAGCGCGAGGCCATCTTCATGGCCAACGTGGACTCCGCGCTGGCGCTCACCGTGGCGCTGTTTGTGAACGCGGCCATTGTGGTCGTGGCGGCGGCGGTCTTCAATCGCAGCGGCCACTTTGAGGTTGCGGCCATTCAGGATGCCTACAAGCTGCTCAGCCCGCTGGTGGGCGCGGCCGGCGCGAGCACCCTCTTCGCCATCGCTCTGCTTGCCTCCGGGCAGAACTCCTCCATCACCGGAACCCTCGCCGGCCAGGTGGTCATGGAGGGCTTCATCCACATCAAGGTCGCCCCCTGGATGCGCCGCCTCATCACCCGCTCCCTGGCCATCATCCCCACCATCCTCGTCGTTGCCATTACCGGCGAGCGGGGCACGGAGAAGCTGCTCCTGCTCAGCCAGGTGATTCTCTCCCTGCAACTGAGCTTCGCCGTCGTTCCACTGGTCATCTTCACCGGCAGCCGCAAGAAGATGGGCGAGTTCGTGAACGGCCGCTGGCTGCAAGGGCTCTCCTGGTTCACGGCGGCTCTCATCGCGGGATTGAATGCCTGGTTCCTGGTGCTGATGTTCCAGTGAGCGAAGGGAATAGGGACTAGGGACTGGAATGAGGGGAAAGGCCAGAATCCTGGAGCGGGAGACGGGGATCGAACCCGCAACCAACGGCTTGGGAAGCCGCTACTCTACCATTGAGCTACTCCCGCTTCAGACCGGATTATAGCGCGCGGAATCGAAGCCATCAATTCCCACGGAACTATAGTTTGGTGGGTCAGCTTCCGCCAGGCGTCTAGGGAGATACTTCGACCGGAGCGGCTTCGGTCCCGGTTTGTCTGAACTCAAATTGCAGAATCCACGAAGTGGAGACGGCCTGACCATCAACTTGCGCGGGCTTGAACCTCCAGTGCCGCGCTGCTTCGAGAGCCAGGTTGGCAAAGTACTTGCTTGCTCCCGGCGAGTCGAGCGTCGCGCTTGAAACATTACCGCTGGGATCGACCGTGACCCGGATTCTCACCTTGACCGTGCCGTGAATGGTCGCACTCGCTTTGCTGGGTACGTCGGGCAGCACTCGCTCTGCAACTGCGCCGTTTAGCGCCGCGGCCGTGGAAGATTGAGTCCCCGGTACTGGAGATTGAGGCTGGAGCGCTGGAGATTGAGGCTCTGGCGCTGGAGATTGAGGTTGAGGGGCTGGAGAATTGGGCTGCGGCGTAATGATCGCGGGCGCGGGCTGCTGTTCTCCGGTCGGCAGCGATGGCCGCGGCTGGTGAGACCTCAGCAGGAGAGCCGCGACGATCGCAAGCACGACAACCCCGGCGCCAACGAGCGCCGTCCGGCGGTGTTTGGCAGGGGGCTTTCCCTCGGGTTTGCTGTCCGGAATCGGGAGAGGCCGGGCGGATTCGAGAGAAGCCCTCACATCGCCGATGGTGCAGCGGCGCGCGGGATCGGACCTCAGACACTCCCGTGCAATGCCGGCGAAGGGTTGTGGAATGGACTCCGGTACATCAGGTTCCCCTTCCGTCGATCTGTCCCAAACCGGCGGGTGCTGGGTCAGTGCTTCGACCAATGTGACGCCGAGCGACCAGAGGTCAGCGGGCGGCGAGATCGTCCCGGTGGCAATTTCCGGCGCGTCATAGATGCTCGGCGCCGGAATCTGTTTGCCAGGCTCGCCCGCGAGATGAAGGCCGTCAGAAGCGAGTTTCAACCGATCGCCGACGGCCATGATATTCGACGGCTTGAGGTGGCCATGCACGAAACCTTTTTCGTGAAGATAGGAAAGCGCGTCGAGAACTCCGTCGAGCATCTCTCCGGCCTCCGGGACCGTGAGCGGCCGCTCGGGAAGAATTTGGGAGAGAACCTCGTCTGCGTACTCTCTCACGAAGTAGAAAAGCGGGGTGGCGTCGATCTGGCAACGCCCGGTGTGAAAAAGGCGCGTCAGGTTAGGATGAGACAGGGCTGCTGCCGGCGCACTGCCGGCAATTTGGGCTTCGGCGGCGCCATCAATAGCCGGAATGAGCTTGATGGCGGCCTTCTGCGGGTGATCTCCCGGCAGTTCCGTGAGGAAGACACCGCCCTGTCCAGAGCTGCCCAACCATTGGAGGAGGGTAAATCTTCCGTCGACGACCCGTCCCACCCAATCACCGCGAATTGTCGTCTCGTTCATGACGTAACCATTCTATTATGAATGCGCAAGAGCCGGAGTTGAAACTGAGTATCCGAGCCGGCATTTGGATCGGCCGGCGAAGGCGCGACCGGGATGCAAACGGGCTGGGTCATCGTCTCCCACCTGGGTGTCCCCATGGTGCGCTGCTGTTCCCTGGCAGTTTGTCAGCTACACGGGAATCGGATCATTGACGGCCATAGCCGTTCGTTGAACAGCCTGCAACTCAACCTAAGGTCTCAAGTCGATGCCAGGATTGGCAAGCGGAAATACAATCACTATTCCCCAGCCGCCTCATGAATCGCGAGCAGTTTTTCCAACAGCGGCTTCAGCAGCTTCAGGTCCAGCGCATTCGCGCCGTCCGATTTGGCGCTCGCCGGGTCGTCGTGAACCTCCAGAAACAGACCGTCGATCCCCGCCGCCACCGCCGCGCGCGCCAGCAGAGGAATGAACTCGGGCTGCCCGCCGCTCACCCCATCCGCCGCCGAAGGCTGCTGGACGGAATGTGTGGCATCGAAGACCACCGGCGCCAGCCGCCGCATCACCGGCAGCGAGCGGTAATCCACCACCAGCGTGTTGTAGCCGAAGCTCGCTCCCCGCTCGGTCAGAAAGACCCGCTCATTGCCCGTCGAGCGCACCTTCTCGACCGGGTGCGCCATATCCCAGGGCGCCACAAACTGCCCCTTCTTGATGTTCACGGCGCGGCCGGTCTTGCCCGCGGTCACCAGCAGGTCGGTCTGGCGGCACAGGAACGCCGGAATCTGCAGCACATCCACGGCCTCGGCGGCAATCTCGCAGTGCCCCGGCTCATGCACGTCGGTCAGCACCGGCAGACCCGTATCCCTGGCCAGCCGGCCCAGAATCCGCGTACCCTCCACCAGCCCCGGCCCGCGATAGCTCTTCACGCTGGTTCGGTTCGCCTTGTCGTAGCTGGCCTTGAAGATCAGCGGAACACCCACGTCGCCCGCAATCCGCTGAATCGCCTCGGCCATGCTCCGCACATGGGTTTCGTTCTCGATCACGCACGGCCCAGCAATCAAGAATAGCTGCCCCGCGCCCACCTGCACTGGCCCGACTTCAAAGGAGTTGCTCACGAAGGCGATTTTACTCTGCCGGGCCAGGCGCCAGCAGACGGCAATCGCAGGCGGGCCGGATCGGCGACTCCGCTAATTCCCCCGGCTCCTCGACCACTGCCAAAGCCCGCGTTCCAGCGCATGGAGCGGGGTCGGACCGGGAAGACTCTCCTGCGCCTTCACGATCCCGCACTCCGCCAATCGCCTGCAAAAGGCGTTGTATTCCACATAAAACTCCACATCGTGGCGCGCATGTCCCAGGGTCTCCAAAGCGCGATAATCGAGCACCGCATAGCGCTCCGGGTAGATCGCGGCCAGAATCGCGGTGGCGATGGAAATGTCCACGCCGCGCAGGGCGGTGAGGGCCTTCACGGCGTCTTCGGTCTTGGACTCCGGCGAAGCGGCTATCGCCAGCGCGCTCCTGATGTTCTCACTGCTGTTCGCAATCAGGTAATGAACCATCCGTTCCGACTTCCACCGGACGATCGCCTCAAGATTGGGCAGCGTGTACTCGCCGCCTCGAATCGCCGCTCCGGCTTCGAAGGCAGCCTTCTCAAGCGCCCGTTCCCTTTCGCCGGCTTCCTGCCAATACTGCTCTGCCAATTGTTGAAGATCCGATTCCGCGGATTGAAGCTCAAAGTAGGCCATGAACCCAAGTCTCCCTTTCACAAAAGCGACCTCACAATAGGCTTTGCGCAAGCCTTTGTCAACAGCGGATTGACCGCTCCCGATCGGGCGCGGCCCGTGAGCCCGCATTCGCCGGGGGGGAGGGGGGCGCTCACCGGCTCCCGGCAGCCCCAGAAGTTTCCGGGTAAGCTATTCCGGTGATGGATCCCCCGGTTGCCGCCTGGATCGCAATGCTTCACTTGGCAGTCTGCGCCAGGATTTCCAGTAGCTTGCGGATGCGCGGCTTGACGCTTCCCGGCTGCTGGGGCGGCAGCAGCGCCAGGCCCTCGCGCGCCACCGCGCGGCTCTTTTCTATCTGCCCCGCGGCGCGATAGGCTTGGGCAAGAGTGAGCAACTTGGTGGGCACCCGCCGATGAGTCAAGGCAACCGCGCTCTCGGCGCAAGAAACGGCCAACCGCGGATCCTTGAGTGAGGCCGGCTCCGCATAAAGGAACTCTTGCGCCGCATCGTCGAGAATCGTCGGGGAAGCCGGATTCTTCTTGATCAAATCCTTGTACGTGGCCAGACCTTTCTTCACCAGCTCCGCCGAGTTCCCTCCACGGTGCAGCATGAATTGAACGGAGCCGAGATTGATCTGCGCGTCTGCGAGAAACAACTTCCATGCGCTCTCGCTCCCCTCCTGTTTCATGAGCTTTCCCGATACAGCCGCCTCCTCGGTCAAAGACCTCTCCGCGCTAATAAGGGCTTGCCGGCGATCGCTCGCCGAGGATGTCAGGGCCGGATCGGCCTCGGTTAAAAAATTGCGGGAAGAGTAACTAAGGCCCGTATTCAGGTCGGAGAGAGCGCGCATATCCTGCGGATCTGCCGCCACCAGGCGCTGCTTCAGCTGCACAGCGCCCGCCTGGACTTCGTTCGCCTCGGCGTATCTTCCCAGTTCAACCAGATTGTATGCCTCGTCCAAAAGCAAAACGCTGTGCGCTCGCTGCATCGGCAGGCTTTCCCGGTCAGCATGGGGCAGAGCGGAGATTTGCTGCAAGCCAGTCAGCGCATCCTCGAGCGCCTGGCCCGGATCGGACTCCATCTCGACTTCGACGATCTTCCTCTCGGTCCTAATCTGCCCATTTCTGGCGCTCATCAGATTTGGGTCGATATTCAATGCGCGGCTACCCATGTCGATAGTCTTCCGATACGCTGCCAGAGCGGCCGGAAGGTCATCGAGGCTGCCTTCGGTAGCAAGCCCAAGCTCATCGCCCAGCAGGTTATAGCCGTTCGCCATATCGTGCATCTCATCCGGCGTAATGTTATTGAATGCCGTTAGGCGCTCATAATTCGCGATCGCCGCCTGCGTGGAGGCGACCGTCTCCTGCATAGACGCAGTTAGGGTGAGAATCCCGCTGCGGGATAACTCCGCGTTGGCCAGCGCGTGAATCGCCTCCCGATCCCTGGAATTGGGGCCGGCAAAAGGCGCGCTCAGAGCAATCGCCTTGTTTGCACTGACCAGCGCGCCGGAGGTATCGCCCAGGTTCTGGTCGTAGGCGCTTCCTTGCAGGTTCGCCAGACGCGTGTAAGCACTCGCCAGGTCGAGCTGTGTCTGGCGGTCGCCATGGGCGTCGG